>Ga0081539_10000459_pt1 | contig 86528 bp, 71 predicted proteins | sample TabmetS4T2R2_FD_71023 | JGI IMG/M metagenome (GOLD analysis project Ga0081539, IMG submission 71023) | Tabebuia heterophylla rhizosphere microbial communities from the University of Puerto Rico - S4T2R2 | ecosystem: Host-associated > Plants > Roots > Rhizosphere ...
GATCCCGCCGGTCGCGAAGATGTCGATGCCGGCGAGCGCTGCTATGCGCATCGTCGCCGAAACCGTGGTGCCGGCGCTGCCCTTGCCGACGAGGATCGCGGCGAGGTCGCGGCTCGATGCCTTCACCACGCCCTTGTCGAGCGCCAGCCGCTCCAGCCCCGCGCGATCGACGCCGGCCCGGATGCGCCCGTCCAGCACGGCGATCGTCGCCGGCACGGCGCCGGCGGCGCGCACGATCGCTTCCAGCGAAGCCGCCATCTCGACGCTGTCCGGATAGGGCATGCCGTGCGAGATAATGGTCGATTCCAGCGCCACCACGGCCCGGCGGTCGGCAAGCGCCGCCTTCACCTCGGGGTCGATGTCGAGCGGCAGGTCCGATTGTCTCATGCGACGATGTTTTCCAACTGAAGCTCCGAAGGGAGCGTGCTCCTCCCCGTTTACGGCGTGGCAACCGCATACGGAAGCAAATTCGCTTCTCACCGGCTCGGCTTCGCCTCGCACCCCTCCCCGCATCGCCGGGCAATCGCATATGGAATTTACCCCTACCCCTTGCCCATGTCCTGGCGGACAACGCGTGCCCGCGGCGCTCCGCCAAGGGCGGAGAGCGATGTCAACGATGTTTTTTGGAAATACCGGCGTCCCGGACCGGGAAATGCAAAGGACGGGCACGAACAGGAAGGCGTTAGCGCCCTCCGTACTCGATCTTCGGCATAGCAAAGATGGCCTCGGGCGATTCGGTCACCGAGGCTTCGTTGATCGTATCGCCGGAGCTGCCGGCATAGACGATGATCGAGCCGCCCCGCTGCTTCGTGATCATCAGCATCGCATCGAGGTTCACATAGACCGGAACCGAGCGATCCCCGGCAGACGTGCACTTTACCCAATGAGCCAAACCAACCTCCATTAGCAATGGCGCGGGATCAAGAACGTTAACGCCGTGCAGGTGGTTTCATTCCGATTTGGGCAATTTGCAGGTCGCCCGAATCGAGATGATGCCTTCATCATGCGCCGATCGTAGCAGCCTGGAAACATGACGCCGACGGCTAACCCGTTGGCAACGCCAAGCCTGGTCCATGGCAGGTCGGGCATGGCAGCTGCGGCGCCAAGAAAACTGGAGACGATGTCTGAACAGTGCCTGTGTCAGCCCCGCCGAAGGTCTCGGTTTGCTGGAGAGCTGGCCGATGGCTCGTGGGCTGCGCTGGACGAAGCGGGTAGGGCGTGTCCGGCATTGAACAGGAAGAGCAGCAGTCTGGAACGGTTGGCGATGCGCAGCCCGATGATCGCTGCGATCACCGCAAGGAAAGGCAGTGTGAAGAAGGTTATCGGGAAGAGGTCCGAACCGTAGTTGCCGAAGGCCCATCGGAAAGGGATGGCCGCAAAGAAGAAGAATATCGCGTGGCTGCAAAACAGGAAGAACGTGTAGGGCTCGAACCGCATGAATGGGCCGGCTAACGGCGATTTCCGGATCAACCCCGTCAGCCACCAGAAAGCGGCAGCCATGGTGAGTCTCAGCAGCGTTTCGAGCGTCTGCCGGAGTTGCTCGTTCATCTCGGAGAAGTGGATCCGCGCAACGAGAATCGTGAGAAAGATTGCCGCCGTACCGATCAGGCCGGCTGCCAGAAGCCGCGTCGCACGGTCGATGCTGTCCTCGTCGGCGTCCGCCATGCGCAGCCACATGCCGAGCCCGAAGAACAGGATGAGCTGCGGCCTCTGCAGGATGTACAGGCCTTCGCCGAACAGCGCGAAGGCGACGAGCGCAAGCATTACCGCGGCCGGAAGGCGGCGCAGACCCCAGTAGAGAACAGGCGAGAACAGGCAGCAGACGAACAGGTCCCTGAGGAACCACAGAGGAATATCCAGCGGCCAGTCGGTCACGGCCAGGAAAGCGTTGGCGATTGCCAGCAGGTTCGCCTCCGGCCAGTTCTGCCAATCGTCCGAAAGCCGGCTATAGAAGGCGTAGATGACGAGCAGCAGGACATTCCAGGCGACCAGGGGCACAATCAGCGTCCTGACCTTGGAGACAATCAGTTGCTGCGTGCCGGCCCTCAGCAGGCTGGAGACGATGAAATAGCCGGACACCATGCTGAGCAGCGAGACCGAGCTCAGGCCCACCATGCGCGTGAAGATGAAATAGACGATGTCGAAGACGCCGAGTTCGTCGCTGCCGGAATTGTCTGAAATGCCTGGCGGAATGTGCACGAAGGTCATGAAAAAGATGCAGAGCGTGCGCGCGATCTTGATGCGCTCCGATATCGTCTTTTGGACGGGCGAAACGGCTTCGCTCCATGCGGACGATTTGAAGCCAATGTTCATCTTCGTCCCGTCAGCGCAAAATTACATTTCATGCTCTCGCCGCAATCGGCGATCATCTGGCCGGCGATTCGGCCGTAGAAGGAGCAGAAGCCCATCATGAAAAAGCTGGCCGGCCTTCTCGGCCTGCACAGAAGCGCAGGGAGGGAAAGGCGGGCGCGGCTGAGACTGAGGCCCGACGGCATGGCTATCTATGCCGTAGGCGACGTACATGGCTGCCTCGACGAATTGCTCAAGCTGGAACGGGCCGTGGTCGCCGACGGCGAGCGGCTGCCGGGCCAAAAGCTGATGATCATGCTGGGCGACTATGTCGACCGCGGTCCGGCCTCCTCGCAGGTCATCGACCATTTGATCGCGCCGCCGCCGGCCGGCTTCGAGCGCATCTGCCTTGCCGGCAATCATGAGGTCCTGATGCTCGACTATCTCGAAGGCCGCATCGGCCTTTCGGAATGGACCCGCATGGGCGCGGCGGCCACGCTGATCTCCTACGGCGTCCACATTGACAGGCTGAACCAGGTCTATCGATCCGCGAGGCAGGTCGACGACATGATCAGGAAGGCTATTCCTGCTGCGCATCTCGCTTTCCTGCGATCGTTGCCAATCCTCGTCGAGGCCGAGCGCTTTATCTTCGTGCATGCCGGCATCCGCGCCGAGCTTGGCATCGAGGAGCAGTCGGACGACGACCTGGTCTTCATCCGCTCGGAGTTCTACCGGCAGGCGCGGCTGCTCAAGAAATACGTCGTGCACGGTCACACGCCGATCACCGAGCCTAAGCTCGAGGGCAAGCGCATCAACATCGACACGGGCGCCTACTTCAGCGGCCGCCTCACTGCTTTGCGCATCTGGCAGAACAAGGGCACTTACCTGACGAACTGACCGAAGCGGCATCTCATGTCTTTCCGCCCAGCTCGGCACGTTCCGTATAGTACGCCGTGTAGCGGTCGAGATATTGTTCGGAGCTGCCGAAGCCGCCATAGCGTGCGAGCTTCTTCATGTCGGTCTTGTTGAGGATGATGCCTAGCAGCTTGGCACAGATCTGCGGCTCGGCCTGCAATGTGGCCCGCACCAGAGCCCGCGGCGTTGCCCCCCATTCCGTGACCAAGATAAAGCCGTCCGCCAATGGTGCGAATGCCTTGGCGTCGATGACCGGACCAAGCGGCGGAAGGTCGACGATGATGTAATCGTAGGCTCGCCGGGCCTCGGCGATGAGATTGCGCATGCCGGGGCCGGAAATGAGTTCGCTGGTGTGCGACAGCCGCCCGCGCACGGCTGCCGGAATGATTGCGAGGTTGGTCGTGCGGTCCACCATGATCGTAGAGGGCCAGCGCTGCTCGCCGACGATTGCTTCGACCAGCCCTTTCTCGGGCGTGACCGACAGGCTGCGGGTGAAACCCGGGTTCCTGAGATCGCCATCGATCAACAGAACCCTGGCGCCATTGGCAGCAAGCAGGCCGGCAAAATTGGCCGCGACCGTGGTTTTGCCTTCGCTGGGCAGCACCGACACGAAGCCGATCACCTTGCACGCCCTGTCCTGCAGCACGACGTCCGTCGCGAGCTTGGCGCTGCGCAGCGTCTCGGCAAAAGACGAAGAGGGTTGGTTGACGGCCACGCGCAGGATGCGCGGCGCGACGGGTACGGGCTCCGGCTTGTCCTTGGCCTTCGACGTGGCGCGGCGCCGTTTCGGCTGTGCCACGAGGCGGGCGCCGACCAACGGCAGGTAGCCGAGGAAGTTGATGTCGAGCACGGCCCGCACATCCTCGCCCGTGCGGAAGAACCGCTCGCGGAACTCCTGCAGAGCGCCCAGTCCAGCGCCACCGATCAGGCCGAGCGCCAACGACAGGCCGAGGACCAGTGTCTTGCGCGGACTCGATGCCGAAACCGGATCGGCGGCCTGCGAGATCACACGTGCCTTGGCGATCGGGAAGGAGCGCTGCTGGGACGCCTCTTCGTGGCGGGAAAGGAAGGTCTGATAAAGCGCTGCAAGCGCGCCGGCCTTCTGCTCCAGCTCGCGCAGACGCACCAAGGCCTGGCTCGAGTCAGAGCTTTCACCGGCCATCAGGGCGACATTGGCGCGCAGCGACTCTTCACGCGATTTGGCCACCTCATACTCGTTGCGGTAGCTTTCGGTGAGTTGCTGCAGCTCATGGAAAATCTGCTGAGTGAGATTCGCCTGCTCGCGGCGCAATGCAACCGCCTGGGGATGGTCCTCGCCGAAGCGGGTTGCGATCTCGTCCTCGCGCTTGGTGACATCGAGATAGCGCGTCTTCAAATCGTTGATAACGGCGCTGTTGGTGCCGCTGGCGCCCTTTTCCGTCGGAACCGTCGCGTTGCGCACTGCATTGTCCGGACCGCTGTCGATGATCGACTTGAACTGATTGTAGCGGGCAAGTGCGTTCGCCGTATCGGCCTGAGCCAGGATGAGCTGCTTGTTCAGGTCGGCAAGCTGCTGCTCGGAGATCAGCTCGCCACGCGCTGAGGTCAGCCCGTTTTCGGCGCGGAACTTTTCGACTTCGAGGGCGGCAGCCTGCGAGCTGTCGCGCAGATCGGCGAGCCGGCCCTGCAGCCAGATGGTGGCGCGCTGGGTGGCGTCGAAATTGGCATTGAGCTGGTCGGAAAGATAGGCGTTTGCATAGGCGCGAGCGATCCTGCCCGCGAGCTTGGGGTCGTTGGACGAGTAGGAGACGTTGATGACGTAGCTTCGCCCGACGCGGTCGGCCTCCATGTTGCTCTGCAGAATCGCGGCAGCCTTGCCGATCCGGGCCTCCGCGGCTGATCCGCCCGACGATGCCGGTTCTGACGAAAACAGGCCGAGCGCATCCTTCACCTGTGCCTTCGCCCAGGCAAGTGGCGAACGCGGCGGATTGAGGAAGACCTCGTCCTGATCGAGCCTCTCCGCGAGAACGACGGCACGCGCCAGCCTTTCCGATTTCAGGATCTCTACCTCGCTCAGAATTCTTGAATCGGCCTGCATCTGCGCTGGCGGCGAATCCCTTTCCTCGGCGAACTTCGTCAAGCTGTCGTCGAGCAGGATACTCGTCACGGAGGTGTATTCGGCCGGCGTAAACCAGAGATAGGCTCCTCCGAGCATGAGGCCCAGCAGCGCGCAAAGCGCCACGATCCTGGCCCGTCTGATGCCGATCGCTGCCAACCGTTCGAGATCGATGAAACGGTCGGAGTCCGCCATGGCCGAAATTCCATCGCCCGGCGCGAAGGTCCGCTGAAACAACTCGCGAACGTTTCGTTCGCCCGCGGCGTCAGCGATCTCGGCTTGGCCGCCCGCCCCGGTTCTGACTCGCGGTATCGGTTCGAATACTGTCATGCGGCGAAACCACCTAGGCGGCGTTGTTCAACTGTTGGGCCTTGATGTCATGCGGATCCGCATGGCCGGAGGCCCGGTCCGGCCATGCAAAGCAGGCGCGCTCGTCAGGCGGCCTCGCTGCGACGCTCCTGTAGCGAAATCATCTCGACGATCGGCTCGAAAACCAGGTCGCGCACATCGCCGCGAGCGAGCGCGAAGGCGACATTGGCCTGGATGAAGCCTTCCTTCGATCCGCAATCGAAGGTGCGGCCATCATAGGGATGAGCGTGAAACGGCTGCGTTTCGGAGAGCTGCCGCATCGCGTCGGTGAGTTGTATCTCGCCTCCCGCTCCGCGTTCCTGAGTTGCGAGGATGTCGAAGACCTCAGGCTGCAGGAGATAGCGCCCGGTGATATAGAAATTGGACGGAGCCGACGAGGGCGCCGGCTTCTCGACCATTTCGGTGATGGCAAATCCCGTGCCGATCTCTCCGCCCTTGCCGACAATGCCGTATTTGTCGGTTTCGGTCGGATCGCATTGCTCGACCGCGAGCACGTTGCCGCCTACCCGTTCGTAGAGCTCCATCACGCCTGCAAGGCAGCCCTGCTCGCCGAACGAAACCATGTCGGGCAAGAGCAGCGCGAAAGGCTCGTTCCCTACAAGATCGCGCGCGCACCAGACTGCGTGGCCAAGCCCGAGCGGCGCCTGCTGGCGGGTGAAGCTCACCGAGCCTGCCTGCATCTGCATCGCGTTCAGCGAGGCGAGATGGTTGTGTTTGCCTGAACGGGTCAGTGTCTCCAGAAGCTCGGGCTGCACGTCGAAATAGTCCTCGATCACATGCTTGTTGCGCCCCGTGACAAAGACGATGTGCTCGATGCCCGCCTCCAGCGCCTCGTCGACGGCATATTGCACGACGGGACGGTCGACCACCGTAAGCATTTCCTTTGGCACCGCCTTTGTGGCGGGCAGGAAACGCGTGCCGAGACCTGCGACAGGTATGACAGCTTTTCTGACCTTGTTCATGTTACCTTCCTGTTGTCGAGACGCGCCCTGCCCAATTCCGAGTATCCCAAAAGGTTCAGATTCTAGAGCATTTCCGTTTTTCTTCGAATCACGGAAAGCTCTATCTCCTTGTTCTCGCAATTCCGGACGCAAAGGCGCTGCGCACTTTTGCCGGAATTGCTCTAGGCCGACTGGCCGAGTGCCCGTGCCTCGAAAGGCCGGGCAAGCCGCCGCAGCCTCGCCGCGATCGGCATCCTGAGGTGCCTGAGCGCCGACGGGCGACTGATCGCCATGGCGATCGCCTTCAGCGGCGCGCGATCCTTCAGGTGCTTCACCAGGGCAAGGAACGCCGCAGCCTCCTTGAGGCTGCGGGTCCGGCGCGCCTGAGCGATCTTCGCTGCCGCGTCGAGTTGGTGCTCGCGCAGAAACGCAGCGTCGGCTGCCAGCATCGCCTCGACATGATGCAATTCGAGCACGCGGGATATGGATCCCGCGCGTATATGATAGGCGTAGCGCGGCTGCGGCTCGACAATGCAACGCCCGCCTTTCGCCAGTGCGGAGGCAAGGAAGACGTAGTCCTCGCCGATTCGCAGCGTCTCCGGATAGCGCAAGGCATTTTCTTCGACGAACCGCCGCTCGATGACCGGCTTCATGTAGCCGAAGGAGAAAGTCCTCTCGAACATCAGGTTGGAGGCAATGAAATCGGCGAGAGTCATCTGTTGAAGCCGTTCGAGCAGCGCCGGCGTGAACATGGGTTCGCTGGCGCCGGTCGCTTCGCGGACCACATCGAGGTTGTCGACAGCAATCTCGGCTCCGGCTCTTTGCGCCCGGGCGATGAGGCGCGCCAGCCGTTCGGGATAGACGGTGTCATCGGAATCGAGCATGGCCACCCAGCGTCCCTCAGCCACCGCCAGGCCTTCATTGCGGGCGCCGCCGGGGCCGCGGTTCTTCGCAAGCGCGACCACGCGAACCTGTTCGGCTGGGAAGGAGCGCGCGACATCGACCGTGCGGTCCGACGAGCAATCGTCGACCACGATCACCTCCACCATCACGCCGCGCTGGTCGAGCGCGCTCTGGATCGCACGGGCGATGGAGCCCTCGGCATTGAAGGCGGCGATGATGAAGCTGACGTCAGGCTGCATTGCCGCGCCCCGCCGGTTCGCCGCCATATTGCCGGATCTCGCGCAGGCCCAGCAGGCCGCTGATCGCGCCGGCATGCATTGTGCCACGCAGCGCGAAACGGTTGCGCAGAACCGGCACAAATGCAAGCGCAGCCGCGGCAAGGGCGCAGTAGGCAAGCTTGGTGGCGGCAAGCCCAACTTGGGGGATGATGTTCGTGCCGCGACGTGCCCCGCCGAGCAGCCGGCCGTGAGTCTGGCCGACCCTGAAGCGGCGCGTGGCAAGCCATGAGAAACGCGCCCGGTTGTCCGGCACAGGCTCATGAACGATCGCGCCCGGCGCGAAGCAGATCATACCGCCGGCCCGGTGCAGATGGGTGAAGAATTCAGTGTCTTCGCCGCCCGTCTGGCCAAGCACCAGACTGAAGCGACGTCCCGCAATCCGCGGCGAGAAGCGCCGCAGCAGGACATTGCCGCTGTAGCCGGTGCGGATTTCGCCGTCGACCCAAACGGGGCCAGTCGAATGGAAATCGCCCTCGCGCATCCAACGGGGCGCCGTGTCCGGATAGACCGACCGCACCGGCCCCAAAACGGCGTCGGCCCCGGACATCTCGGCGGCTGCGAGGAGTTCCACGAGCCAGTCCTTTGCCGCTGTCGAATCGTCATCGATGAAGGCGAGGTACTCGCCGACCGCGTTCTCGAGGCAGGCGTTGCGCGCGAGCGAGATGTTCGAGGCCGGGCAGTGCACATAGACGACCTGGAAAGGCAGTTGGGCAGCGAGCGCGTAGACCAGCTCGCGCGCACTCGGGCGGACGTCGTTGTCGGCGACGATGACCCGCACGGTTGCGTTATCCGGCACGGTCATCGCGCCGATCGATCGCAGCGTGTCCTCCAGCTCGCGCCGGCGATACGTGCAGACACAGACGTCGATCCGCACGGCGCCAACCTTTTTTTGCGTTGCCGTCATGGCGTCGGCACCTCGCGCTTGCGGAATTCGAGGAGCTGTAGCCAGAAACCCGCCGACCAGGCGAGATGCATGACCATGGCTGAGACGGCGACAAGCGGGCCGTAAGGATTGCGCTGGCCGACCGCCATCCAGACGCCGTAGCCCAGGCAGGCGCCGGCCCAGAGTCCGGCGGGCACCAGCGCCGCCCAGTTGAGCAGCGCTAGCGACGCGCCGACCACGATCGGCGCGACCGCCAGCGGGATCATTTGTCTCAGCTTCGGCACAGCGTGGTGCTTCAGGATGTTCTTGGCGCGGCCACGGCCATAGCCGAGATATTGCCGGAACAGCGCCGCCACGGAGGTCCGCGGATAGTAGACCATGCAGGTCTTGTCGGTCATCCAGATGCGGCAGCCGGCAGCGCGAAGCCGATAATCGAGTTCGGCGTCCTCGTTGTGGCTGAAGCTCTCGTCGTAACCGTTAACCGCGCGGAACGCTTCGACGCGCATGAACGCGTGATGGCCGTGGTCGGTCCAGTGACCTTTCGTGCCCTTGCGATGCAACGAACCGCCATTACCGAGCACTGAGTTCTGGGCGATCGCCGTCGCTTTCTGAAAAGCGCCGCGGCCTTCGGTGACCATCGAAACGACCACAGAGTCGGCGCCGGTCGCTTCCGCTTCTTCGAGAAGGCGGTCGCAATAGTCGGCCGGATAACCGCCATGCGCGTCCACCCTTATGAAGCTGCCGAATTCTTCGCCGAACCTTTCCACCGCGAGATTGATCGCGGCGCTCTGGATTTTCTTGGGGTTCGGCAGCAACGCCACGCGCCCGTCGGTTGCGGCGATCCTGTTTACGATCTCCTGCGTTCCATCGCTGCTGCCGCCGTCGACAACCACGACCTTCAGGTCCAGACGCTCCGCGGATGGCGCCAATCCGGCGATCAGCGCCTCGATGTGCTCTGCCTCATTGAGGCATGGGATCACCACCATGCAATGTGTGATGGACGAGGTTGCGGTCATGCGTCGGTCCGTTGCTTCTGCCATGATCAAGCCGCCTGTAACGCCACGGCGGGTTCCACAGCCGGCGCGAGCGTTCTCAGGCGCTCGACCAGCGCCAGGCAATCGCGAACGTCGCAGACCCAGGTGCCGCGGTCCTCCAGCAGCACACGCTGCCGCGCTGCCGCGTATCTCTCTGGCGTTACGCCTCCGAGAAGCGCCTCCACCATCTCGAGCGTGGCCTCGTCGAGCAGGAAGCCCATGTGACGATCGGCCAGGAAGCGCCCCGTCTCCGTACCGCGCATGGCAATCGGAACGGCCCCGTGCAGGCAGCCCTCATAGAGCCGGTTGGGCAGCAGCCAGGTTGAATTCAGCCCTTCCTCGAAGAAGTCGATAACCCAGGAGAAATGCACCGCGCCATAGATCGCCGCGAGATCTTCCGGATTGCGATAGGGGCCCTCGAAACGCATGAAGGGCTGGTGGGCGACGAAGCCTTCGAAATCGGCAAACTCCCGGTAGGCGGGGCGACCACGCAGCACAATTTCGAATCGCCCCTGCATGCGCCGCGTGAATGCCGCCAGGAGCTCGAGCGATTTTCGGCAGCGCAGGGCGCCGAACCAGCCGATCGTCCAAGGCGGGCCGCCCGGAAGAGCCGTTGCAGGCGGGTCGGCTGCCGGGCCGCCGCCAAGCTCCAGCACCTTGTTATGCAGGAGCACGACCGGCGCATCGATCTGGCCGAACGGCCGGAAATAGTCGCGCACATAGGCCGGCGAACTGGTCATCAAGAGCGAGACGTCGCGGCCGAGCGCGCGCTCGGCGCCGCGCATCGCGCGCGAGACCCCATTTTGCCCCAGCAGCAGACGATGGATATCGAGGCACTCGTAAACAACGGGAATGTCCGTCGCAAACAGCGAAGTCGCGCGTCTGGCGAGCGCCAGCATCTCAAGATTGCGGCCGATGATGACATCCGGCTTCCTGACCCCCTTCAGCCGCCCGGCCAGTGACGCGGCCGCCTTGGCTACGGCCAGGAGACGCTGGGCAAACCTGCCGTCGGCCGTCCGGCCGAGATCGACAGGCTTCAGCGCTTCCAGTTCCGGGGCCACATCGTCGGCGCGGCGGAAGCCCGCCAGGGTGACCTCCGCGCCGCCGGACCGCAGCATGGCCACGCGGCGCCGCACCGCGGGATCCGAGAGGTCGTGGACGAGGTAGAGAACGTGCAGCATGGTTAATCCAGCTTGCAGACAACCGATTCGGGGAACTGGCAGGGCTCGCCCAGCGCGGTGAAGGCGATGCGGTCGATCTCGGCCATGACCGGCTCGGCCGGCTCGGCGAATGCGCCCATCCAAGAGGTCAGCGTATCGCTGCCCCACAGGCTCACGTAGATTTTCGAGGCATGGCTCGGCAGCTTGGCCGGGTCGGTCGCCTCCCCCGCCAGCTTCCCGTCCACATACCAGCGGATGGCATCCTTCTCCCAGACGAAGGCATAATCGTGAAAATCCTGCTCGGCGCCGCCAGGAACATCGACCAGCTTGGCGTCGCCGGAAGGCTTGCCGTTGACGAACTGATTGATCTGCACCTTCGAGGGGTCCTTGCCGAGCACCTCGAAGTCGATCTCGTCATGCGGCTGCTTGTGGACAGGTCCGATATAGGAGAAGAAGCCGGTGTTCAGGCCCGAGCCCGCGACCGCCTTCATGCGGGTCTCGTAGGTGCCGTAGCCGAATCGCTGATTCGTCTGAATCTCGCCGCAGACGTGATCGCGCTTCTTGAAGGCTCGGTTCTGGAACCCCAACCGCAGGATGCCTTCCGCGATGCTCACCTGGTCCTTCGACCATGTACAGTTCTGGTGATCGCCATTCGCCCAGCCGTCCGAGACGTACCAGCGCTGGCGATCCAGCCTGTCGAACGTCTCGACGAAGGACTTCCCCGTCGCCTGTTCCTGGGCTTGTGAGGTGACGGCATCGCCGACGCCCGAAGCGAGCAATGCTGCAATGCCGAAGAGAAGAGTGCTGGGCCTGATCCCAGCCTTGGTCATTGGATTTATACTCAAGGGCCGGCCCTTCTTCTGGCCATACCCCCACGCCGCCGTTACCCCAATGCTGCACTGCACATAGAGCGAAGGGAAGACCAGAGAATGACCCTTGGCTCATTTTTTTGATTCAGACGGTAAACTTTTGTGATGTCCGGTTAGACAGACTTCGAGGGCGCCCGGTCGAACTGAGGCCTATCTGCCTGCATTCTCTTCGAAAAATCGTTCGATCCGGCCATCGACCTCGATAACGAAACCGATCTGCGTCTCCAGTGAGGCCATCCGCTTGGCGTAACGAATCATCGCTTCCGTCATGTCATCGATTTTCGACGACACGGCTATGCCGACGCTGTCGTCTTCCAGCGCCTGTTGGGAAAAGGCCGCATCCGCCATCACCTTCTCATAGCGGGCCTGAAGCCCCTGCCTCTCGCGCTCCATCTCGGCGCGGATGTCGCTCAGGAACCCGCTCAGCCGCCGTTGCCGGTCTCGGTCGGTGTCGCGGTCGCGCTCGGGGCTTCTCACTCGAAAGCGTGAAAGTGCCATTGTTGTTGTCCTTGAATATGCAAAGCCGCTCGACGCGCCTCAGGAAGCCTCGCGGATGTCACCTCCCAAATTCGCGCGCGAATGCCAGTTCCAGGCCGTCTCTATGATGGAGCTGAGATCATGCGAGGGCGACCAGCCGAGAACGGTTTTTGCCTTGGCATTGTCGGCGACCAGGGCTGGCGAATCGCCTTCGCGCCGCCCCACATAGTCGACGGGAAAACGCCGGCCGGACACGGCGGCAATCGCCTCCACCAGTTCCTTGACCGTGGTTCCGTGGCCTGTGCCGAGGTTGAGCGCGACACTCTCCCCGCCATCGAGGAGATATTGAACGGCCCGGGAATGTGCGTCGGCGAGGTCCATCACGTGAATGAAATCGCGCACGCAGGTGCCATCGCGCGTGTCGTAGTCCGAGCCGAACACCTTGAAGCCTGCCCGTCTGCCGAGCGCTGCATCGATCGCCAACGGAATGGCGTGTGTCTCAGGCGTGTGCCATTCGCCGATGCGGCCTTCGGGATCTGCACCGGCGGCGTTGAAATAACGCAGCACGACCGAGCGGAAACCCTTGTACTGGCCGAGATCGGCGACCATGCGTTCGACAATCAGCTTGCTCTGTCCATAAGGATTGATCGGCTGCTGCGGATGCGTCTCGACCAGCGGGCTCGCCTGCGGGATCCCGTAAGTGGCGCAAGTCGAAGAAAAGACGAGCTTGTCGATGCCGGCATTCTGCGCGGCAGCCAGCAGGGTGAGCGTCCCGCCAACGTTGATTTCGAAGAAGGCAAGCGGGTCCTTGACCGATTCTCCGACCTCGATGAGCGCCGCGAAATGCACGATCGCAGCCGGCTGGTATTTCGAGAGCACCGCGTCCAAACGCGCGCGGTCGCGGATGTCGCCTTCCTCCAGCACACCCCATTTCGCGAACTCGGCATGGCCGTTCGACAGATTGTCGTAGACGACCGGCGTAAGCCCCTTGTTCGACAAATCAAGGCAAGTGTGCGAGCCGATATATCCGGCCCCGCCGACCACGAGTATGTTCGTCATCAATGGGCTCCTGGGTTGGTTGAAGCGAGTGCATCGAAGTCAGCCCCTGTGCCCATTCAGATGTGCGCCTCAGCGCGCGATTCGCAATAGTTTCTGTAAGGCTGCGCCTGGCGAAAAGCACGAGGCGCCATAGATAACACGGCTGGCAGCAGCGCCAAGCGCGACCCAACGTAACCCCCGGGTCCTCCACGAAGGAATAGATCTGGAATGCCGAGCACCTGCGGCGAAAGGATGCGCCGGGCTCGACACGGCGACAAATTTCAGCCTGAATATGCTGGTCTTGGCAAGGACATTCCAACCGAAGCTGTTCGTCACAGTCAGGTTAGTGGCAGGGGCATGGACCACGATTCGATGAGCGGCCGTTCGGCCTATGATCTTCCCCAGCCGCGCAAGGCGCAAGACAGGGCGCAAAACTATGACGAAGTGCACGGTCATCATACCGTACTACCAGAAGCAACCGGGCATTCTCGTCCGTGCGCTGCGTTCGGTGTTCGCACAAACCCATACTGATTTCGATGTGATCGTCGTCGACGATCAATCCCCCTCGCCTGTTGGATTGGAGCTCGATCAGTTCCCGCTGGAGCAGCGGGCCAGGATCGCGGCGATCAAACAACCGAATGCCGGTCCCGGGGGGGCGCGCAACACCGGGCTCGACCATGTGGGGCCTGACAGCCGCTATGTCGCCTTCCTCGATTCCGACGACGAGTGGACGCCCGACCACCTGAAGAATGCGGTCGCGGGTCTCTCACTTTTCGACGCGGATTGCTACTGGGCCTCGATCGGGGGCTCGGACGCGTTCGACTATCACATCAGCGTTTCAGCGCTTTCGGACATCACCACGGTCAACCGGCTGTCGGAAGATCCACCGCTGGTTGAGATCCCCGATCTCGCCGGCGTCATGCTGAAGGACTGGAGCTTCCTGCACCTTTCCTGCATGGTGATCGGCGAGAAATTGTTCCGCGGGGTCCGCTTCGAGGCCGCGCTGCGTCTGGCAGCCGAGGACGTGCTGTTCTTCTACGACTGCGTGCATGGCGCCACGCGTCCCATCCTGAGCGATATGACCGGCGCCACTCGAGGGGAAGGCATCAACATCTTCCACGGGCTGGACAGCGATTCGCCGCTATTCCTGAAGCAGCAGTTCAACACCTGGGTCGCGCTCGACCGGCTGCAGAACCGGTTCTCCCACGGCGCCGAAGATCGCGCCTCGATCGAATCCTACAAGCAGACCGCGCGCCGGCAAGCGCTCTGGGGCCAGATGCGGCTCATGCGCCGGCGCAAGATGCCGCAAATTCGCCAACTGGCGGCATGGGCATGGCGCGATCCCAAGATCCTGCGGAGCGCAATGGAACTCGCCGTCAACAAGATCGCCCGCTGAGTGAGGCCGAGATGCAGCCGTTCTATTGGGAATCCGCTCACGGCAATTTCGGCGACGACCTCAATCTGTGGCTCTGGGATTTTCTGTTGCCGGGCTTTCGCGAGGTCCACCCCGAAATCCTGCTCGTCGGGGTCGGCACGGTCCTCAACCAGGTCCTGCTGCCGCCGGGGATGAAGAAGCTCGTGATCGGCAGCGGCTTTGGCTATGGCGAGCTGCCGGACATGTCCATTCCGGCGGAATGGGACATTCGCGCGGTACGCGGGCCGCTGACGGCGCGGAAGATCGGTCTCGACAGCAGATTTGGCATCGTCGACCCGGCCGTGATGGTGGCCGAAATGCCGGAGTTCCAGAACGTGCCGAAGACGCGCGGTGCGATATTCGTTCCGCATTGGGAATCGGCGATCGGGGGCATCTGGCCTGCAGTCTGCAAGTTGGCGGGACTCGCCTATGTCGATCCCTGCGGCGAAGCGAAATCCGTCATCCGCGCAATCGCCGGAGCCGAACTGGTCATCGCCGAATCCATGCACGCCGCGATCCTCGCAGACGCGTTCCGCGTGCCTTGGGTTGCAGTCACCACATCGAGCAGCATCAACAGCTTCAAGTGGCAGGACTGGGCGATGAGCCTTGGCGTGGAATACAGGCCTCGCCAGGTGCCGTTGTCATCGCGCGCGGAGGCGAGCGCCAAGGGCGCCCGCTTCTGGGGCGTGGATTTCAAGATCGACGCCCTGGAGCCCCAGGAACCCGACAAACGCGCCTTCGCCGAAGGCACACAAATGACGCGCCGCGACCCGCGGCTCTCGGCAATGCGCTCCGCCGCCAAGCAGGTGTTGGCCGCTCCGGCGACCTTCGCCCTTTGGCGGGTGCGCGGAGCCGAGCCTCAGCTCAGCTCCGACCATGTCCTTGCCGAGCGCAAGGGCCAGTTCCGCGATGCTCTCGCTGCAATTCGCCGCGACTATTTTTGAGCCGCAAGGCGGGCGGGAAGCAGGTAGCGAGGCTTCGCGGGCTTCTCGGCCACGACCGGCCGGCGAGCCCTGAACGCGTCGAGCTTGTCGGCTGCAACGCCGCCTACAATCGCCGGCAGTGCAGCGGGATTGGCCAGCGCATGCAGCCCTGCTCTCGCCAGTCCGGCCTCAGCCTTGACGTCGAGAAACTGCCGCAATTCGTAGCGGGCGCGCACGTGCCGCTCATGCCTGCCAAGCACGGCTTTTGCTTTGCCGGGTAGCTCAGGCGAGGCGAGGATTGCCCGATCCGCCTCGTAAAGGCGCTTGAGGTCAAGCGTGCGATGGCGGCCGCTGAGTGAATCCGGACGCACAACGGCGCCATAACCGCAGCCATGAACGATCTTGTACCGCGCATCCCTGATCAGCGCGCGCACGTAGAGATCATAGTCTTCTCCCAGCCGAAGCTCTTCATTGTATCGCAGGCCGTGTTGGTCGAGAAATGCGCGGCGCATGACCGGCTTCAGGAATCCGATCTCGCCACGCGAGGCGCCGCGCTTCGAGATGTTGCCTTTCACGAAAGCTGACAAGTCAAGGAAGCGCGGCTCGGCAGCGAATTCCGGCACGTCAGGTTCGACGGCGCCGTCCCGGGCATCGACAAAGATGATGTTGTCGGCAACGAAATCCCAATCGTCCGCGTCCAGCATTCGATTGAACCGGCCCCTCAGGAAGAAGTCGTCGGCGTCGAGTATCGCAATGAACGGCGCGGACGAGTGTGCGATCGCGTGGTTCCTTGCGAAGGCAGGTCCCCGATTCCGATCGAGGCGCAGCACATTCAGGCGGCCGCTGCCATCGCCGGCGGTGCGCGAAACCTCCGAGGTCGCATCGGTCGATCCGTCATCGACCACCACAATTTCGGCGACCTCCGGCTCACGCAGTGCGGAGGAGATCGCTCGGCCGATCGTGTCTGAAGCATTCTTCGCAGCGATGATGACGCAAACAGCAGCGCCATAGGATGTCTTGCCCATATCGGCCAATCTGACAACGACCACGCCCACAGACATGGAATTGCCTGCTGCGAAGCCAAGGGAGCGCCCACCCGCTTCCCGGAACGGACGCTTGATGCCGCGAAAACCTATCTCATGACAAGTGTGGGCGAGAAGCCAACCGCCGGTCAGGGATGATCGGAACTGGGCGTGCCCGACAGGCGGGCCACGTTCGCCGCCGGCTGCTCTTCCTTAGCCAGGCTCTGCGCGGCCTCTCCCTTCAGTACTTCGGCCCTCAGCGCTCCGGCCGAGCGCCAGACCATAAAGAGCACTGCGGCGAAATAGCCGATCTGGATCAGAACCGCGCAAATGGCAGTCTGGAGGAAGGTTGACCATAGCGAACCGGTGAAAAGGTACGTGGTGACTGCAAACACCACGAGCACACCCAGAAAGCCACGAAGAAAAAGCGGAAAGGACATTGCTATCCTGTCGCGCTATCTGCATTCCGACGTGCGTCGAAAATCATACCGAATACCTCCCGCCCAAGCACGCACCAACAACTGCGCCCAGCACGCACGATCTAATCTTCGGTTGTCCTGAAACCGCGTGCTGGGCAAAGCCCGTGCGCTTCTCTTCATATATTGGACAGGAGTTCCGCACGCAACAGCAAAGCCTAAGCCCCTCCAGAGAGCAAAGCCTAAGCTCCTCCAGAGCGCGGCGTGAAGCATGCGCTAAAAGCGCTCGATTATGTTGCAGCGCAACAAGGGTGACGGCCATCAGGTTCAACTCGGAATGTAGTGATCGCTAATCGACGATATAACGACTTTCTTAAAATAATATTTTGAACTACTGCTCTATTTAAAAGAAATAATTCCCCAATATCAGCACCGATCCGGTGCAACTTTTAATTGAACATTTCCACAGCCAAGCTATACCCCGGAAATTCGTACAAAAATTGCTTGCAAATCATACGATGTAACAGATTGTTACAAAATATGATCTAATGAGTGGCATTTCCCCGAAATTTACCGAAGACCTAACCTGCTCCCTGCCCTACGTATTGTCATGTTGCGTTGCAGCATCTCATAAACTGGGCACTGGGGGCATTATCGTCGTGGAGCAACAGAATGAGACATGCCGCCAGATTGGCCGATTGGTCCCGCCTCCGATCGGCCGTTGAAGAGCAGCCGCCTATCGGTGGGGTCCGCAAACGCGGGTTTGACATTATGGGCGCGTTTGCAGCCATAGTGCTGCTCTGCCCACTGCTCTTGATGCTCGCGGCGCTGGTGAAGGCATCCGACGGCGGCCGGGTCTTCTACGGGCACCGGCGCATCGGTCGAAACGGAAACGTTTTTCATTGCCTGAAGTTTCGCACGATGGTTGAGAACGGTGATGAGGTGCTGGCGGCGCATTTCGTGAAGTATCCGCACAGCCGCCAGGAGTGGCTCGCTACCCGCAAGCTGCAGAACGACCCTCGTGTGACGCGTGTCGGCATGGTGCTGCGCAAGCTCAGCCTCGACGAGCTGCCGCAGGTTTTCAACATCCTTGCCGGACACATGAGCTTTGTCGGTCCGCGACCGGTCGTCAAGGACGAGCTCGAACTCTACGGACCGGCGGCGGACCATTATCTCAGGTCGCGCCCAGGATTGACCGGCCTTTGGCAGGTCAGTGGTCGAAACGACGTTTCCTATGGGACGCGCATCGCGTTCGACACGCATTACGTGGAGAACTGGTCGTTCTTCATCGACCTGAAGATCATCGCCATGACGATCCCGGCCGTTATCTCGTCGCGCGGCAGCTATTGACAGGCGCCGCCGCGCGGCCGGGGCATGACGCCCCGCCGCGCCCGGTGAAACCTATGTTCACGAGAGGCAGGTTTTGACGAGCGGATCGACGAAATTTCATTGGGCACGGTCGGCGCCCAGGCTCCTTCTCCCCGCCATGGCGGCCTTCGCTCTGCTTCTGACGCTCCTTGTCGGCGCGTCGGCTGCGGAAGATTACCAGCTCGGCACGATGGACAAGCTGCGCATCCGCGTCGCGGAGTGGCGAACCGCGGAAGGCACGGTCCGCGACTGGTCAACGATCAACGGCGATTACGCCGTCGGCCCCTCCGGCAATGTCTCCTTACCATTCATCGGCGAGATGCCCGTGACCGGCAAGACGACCGCCGAGGTTGCGACCAGGATTAGCGACGAGCTGCAGCAAAAATTCGGTCTGCTCGACCGTCCCGATACTTCGGTGGAGCTCGCCGAATTTCGGCCCTTCTTCATCTCAGGCGACGTGCAGGCGCCGGGCAAATATCCCTATGCACCGGGTCTCACGGTGCTGAAGGCGGTCAGTCTCGCAGGCGGCGCGCGCCGCTCCGCGGAACTCGGCCAGCGCTTCGAGCGCGACTTCATCAATGCCCGGGGCAACTACGAGGTGCTTGTCGCGCAACGCGACGGCCTGGTCGCAAGGCGCGCCCGGCTGATCGCCGAGGCGGAGGGCAAGGAGGAGATTGATTTTCCTAAGGAGCTCGAGCAGAGCTCGGCGGGAAAGAAGCTGATGGCCGACGAGATTGCGTTCAAGGCCGCCCGTGAAAAGCGGCTCACGGTTCAGCTCAAGGCGATCGACGACCTGAAGGCGTTGTTGCAGCAGCAGGTCGAATCCCTCGACAAGAAGATCGTTACCCAGAACCGCCAGATCGAGCTGTCGCGCAAGGAGCTCTCGAGCGTTGGCGATCTTGCCCAACAGGGCCTGGTGGTGAACCAGCGCATCCTCACGCTGGAGCGGCAGACCGCCGAACTCGAGGGCAAGGTTCTGGACATGGAGACAGCCTCGCTGACCGCGAAGCAGGACATGAGCAAGGCCACGCAGGATGCGACCAACCTGCAAAGCGACCGCGATACAGACATTGCCCAGGAACGCCAGCAATCCGAGGCCGATATCCAGACGACCGAGCTGAAGATGGCCATGTACAGGGACCTGATGACCGAGGTGATGGCAAACGATCCACAGGCGGCGGTTTCAATGGGCTCCGCCGCACCGGTCGTCAGCTACTCCATCGTCCGCGAGGTGGAAGGAAAGACGACTGAAACGGCGGCCGACGAAAACACACCCGTTTTGCCGGGAGACGTCGTCAAGGTCAGCATAGCGACCGTGCCTGCCGACTGAATTGGCGGAGAGTGAATGGTGAGCGGTGAATGGTTGGAATTGGGAGCGGTTTGCCCGCAATCCGGAAGGTGACGATGTCCATTCACCTCCAGCCCAGGTGCAAAGCGGACCGCGCCCCGGCGCCATGAAGATCGCCAAGGCACTCTTCGTCAATCCGGACCGCAATTTCGGTTACGGATTTGTCGCGGTCGCGATTTCCATGTTCGTCTTTGCCTATTCGTCGCGCTTCGGCCAGGTGCCGATCCTTGTCTACTATGCCCTGTGGCTGCCATTGGTCCTGATCGACTACCGTCACTCACTCGGCAACTATGCGAGGTTCTACTGGATCATAGCCCTGGGCATCCTCGTCTGTCTGTCGATCTTCTGGTCGGCAGCCCCGGGCGTCACCGCGCGCGCTGCCTTGCAATATACGTCGCACATCGTCTGTGCATTGATCGCGGCGCGCACGATCAGCGTGCGGACACTAACGCTCGGCACGCTGGCAGGCGTGCTCGCCGTCGTGCTCTTCTCGCTGGCCTTCGGCGAATATCACTACGACCCGCTCGACGGCGACTACAGCTTCGTCGGGGCCTTCTCGTCGAAGAACATGCTTGGCTTCTTCTCCTCGATCGGAATCTATTTCGCCTTTACCACGCTGTTCGTCCTGCGCGAGCGCGGTATCTGGCGCGTCTTCGCCCTGCTCACCGGCGGACTTTGCAGCTACACGCTGGCTATCGCGCATTCGGCGACCTCGGTCATTGCGACGGGGGCGACACTGGGGCTCATGGCGGGCCTCGGCCTCATCCTGCTGTTCGCACCTAGTGTGCGCAAAGCATTCCTGCTCAGCGGGATCATCCTTGGCCTCTGCGTCGCGCTCATCGGAGCGAATGCCGGCGGGCTCGATCTCGTTCTCGGCGCCTTCGGCAAGGATTCGACGCTGACCGGGCGAACCTATCTCTGGTCGCAGGGCCTCGCCGCCGCCGAGCAGGCGCCATTCTTCGGGGTCGGGTACTATGGGTACTGGGTCCAGGGATTTCCGGAGGCCGAGCGGCTCTGGGAGGAGTTCTATATCGGCTCGCGCAGCGGCTTCCATTTCCACGAGACCTATATCGAGGTGCTGGTGGAGCTCGGGCTTGTCGGCCTCGTGCTGATCAGCATCCTGATGGTGCGCGTTCTCGCGGGCCACCTGATGCGGCTGCTCGACGATCGGCGCGACCTCGCCTCGATCACAATGTTCGGCATTGCAGCGATGCTCTTCGTGCGCTCTTTCTTTGAGGTCGACGTGATCCACCCCTACGCGGTCGGCGCGTTCCTCCTCTATTACGCGGCCGGACTTCTCGCCACCCCGCAACCGGTGCGCCGCCCCGTCCATCGGCCCGCTCTCAGGGTGCGTCGAGCCTGATGGGCAAGCTTTACGGCATATAGTATCTGCGCGCCGTCGCGGCGCTTGCCGTCTTGCTGTCATATCAAGAGCTTGCCACTTTTCCGATCCGCAGCGCTCTTGGTTTTATTCACGCCCCTCTGCATTGCCTCATAATTCTCCGCATCGTCCTTGCGGGAACCGGGTCTAGAACCGGAGACACGGGAGGGCGACGGCGCCGGGCCGGCGGCACTGCGGTTGGTGCCGCTGGACATTGTCATCCGAGGCCCGGGTCCGGATCGAGGCTTGCCGCGCGTGAGAGCCGGCTCCCTCAAATATCCGGACAAGAACGCCGGACGGGCGACCGCAAGGTTGCATGTTACTACTTAGATGAGCGACCGAACGGCCGCCCGTCTTCCCGACCCTGAGCTCTGAGTTTGTCGAAGAGGTCGAAGGGTCGCGTTCTTTGAAATGGCCAGACGGCGTAAGCCGGGCGTGGCAAGTGAAAGGCATGCGTCGCCCCGGAAAAGCCCGCAAGCGCGGCAGCCACTCTCCGGATCGGGTCTACATGCGGCCGCATTGACAATGTCGGCGGCATCGGTCTGGCTACGCGAAAAAACGCCATAATCGATGTTTCACCTTTGTAACCGAATTGGCCGCCTTGGTGCGCTAACGCGGCAATGACAGGCAACGGAGCGCGTGCTAGCCTTCCGGACCGCGTCCGGATCGGCTCGGGGTGGGCTATTTCCGAAGCACTTGTCGAGGCTTAAGGCGGGAGGCGCAAAGCCCTTATGTCCTGGTACAGCAAGGTCGCATGGTCCGAAGGCCTGTTCCTCAGGCAGCATCACCTGCAGCAGAACGACCGTTACGTCGAGCAGCTGATCGAAAACCGCATGCGCAGCGTGACGCCCTACCCATGGGGTTTTGCGGCAATAGAGATCGATCGCGATCTTGCCCAGCAGAACAAGTTCGCGCTGCGACGGGCAAGCGGGGTATTCCAGGATGGAACCCCGTTCGACATGCCGGGCTCGAGCCCGCTGCCGCTGGCGATCGACGTGCCCGAAGGGTCCGACAAGCAGGTCATCTGGATGACCATGCCGGCGGCCTCCGTGAACTCGCGCGAGGTCGACATGCCGGGCACCAACACCGGCAGCCGCTACGTCCGCGACATCGAGCCGGTCATCGATTCCTCGTCCGGCATGCATGTCGAGCAGGAGATCGAGGTCGCGCATCCGCGCATAACCTTTGAAGTGCGCAAGACGCCGAAGGCCGGCTTCCACTGCATGAAGCTCGCGCGCATCCTCGAAGTGAGGGACAAGACGATCGTCTTCGACGAGACCTTCGCGCCGCCGGTGCTGGTATCGCACGCACATCCCGTGGTATCCGGCTGGCTGGAGCGCGTCGTCGGCTGGTGCGATACCAAGCTGGAGACGCTGGCGCGCTACGCCGCCGACCCGAGCTCCGGGGGCGGGCTGCAGAACTTCGATTATTTCATGCTGCAGCTGCTCAACCGCGAGATTAATGTGCTGAAGCACATGCGTCACTCGAAGTACACGCACCCGGTCGACCTCTACCAGGAACTGCTGCGGGTCGCGGGCGAATTGTGGACATTCTCGCCGAAGCGGCTGGCGCCCGAATACAGCCAATACGACCATGATTCTCCGGAAGCCGTGTTCGAGCCGTTGCTGGCTGACATCCAGCGTCTGCTCAGCCTCGATATCGGCCGCGCGATCCGCCTCAACCTCACCGAGCTGCAGCAGAACGCCTATCTCGCGCAGGTCCAGGATCGCACGCTGTTCCGCAACGCAACCTTCGTCATCGAGGTAGCGGCCGGCAAGAGCCTCAGCCAGATCCAGCAGCAGTTTCCGGCGCTCTGCAAGATCGGCCCGAACACCAAGATGAAGGAGATCGTGCAGACGCATCTGCCTGGCATCGAGATTGTCCACATGCCGACCCCGCCGGGCCAGATCCGCGCCGTCTCCGACCATGTCTATTTCCGGCTCGACAAGGCTTCGCCGCTGTGGCCCGAATTCAGCGTGGCGAGCGGCATCGGCCTTCATTTCGCCGGGGATTGGCCTGATCTTCAGCTCGACCTGTGGGCCATCATGGAAGACCGAAGATGAGCGGCAAGGGCGATCCGTTCGGCTCCGGCGGCAAGACCGTCATCGTACCTACGCCCGGTGGCGCGCCGCGCCGTGATCCTTTCGAGCCGCTGCCGCCGCTCTCGCCGCAACGGCCCGCCCAGCAGTCCGATTACAACAGCCCGGTCTTCAACCCGTCGCCGCCCCCGGCCCCGGCCGCCGCGCCGACGCCGGACCCCAACGACTGGATCTACGAACGCGCGCCGGCCAAGCCGCTCGTCAGCCCGGCGCTCGGCCCCATCCCCGCAATCTCGCAGGCTCCGGTTGCCGAGCCCGCGCGCCGCATTCCGCTCGACGCAGCGCTGCGCGCCTCCGATCAACTCGAATTCTCGGCCGCCAACCCGATCACGGCCGCGGCCGCGCCGCTGCTCATCCTGCTCGGACGGCTGAGGCTGCATATCGTCGACATGCAGGCCGTGCCGCTGATGGGCCATGTGGCCAAGTCGATCACCGAGTTCGAAAAGAAGATGCTGGAGAGCGGCGTCGACCCCCATGAGGCGCAGGTCGCGAAATATGCGCTGTGCGGCACGGCCGACGACATCGTCCAGAATCTGCCTGGCACCGACCGGCATGTCTGGATGCAGTATTCGATGCTCGCGCAGTTCTTCGGCGTGCGCACGTCGGGCATCGGCTTCTTCGAGGAGCTGAACAAGGCGCTCGCCAGTCCCGCGGCCCACTATAACCTTCTCGAATTGATGCATGCCTGCCTGCTGCTCGGCTTCGAGGGCCAGTATCGGGGTTCGGCCGGCGGCGACACCGAATTGCAGCGCGTCCGCCGCGACGTCTACCAGACGCTGCGCCACGTCAAGTCACGCGCCGACGAGGAAATCTCGCCGCGTTGGCGGGGCCTTGCGCTGAAAATGGGGCAGTTCGACGCCAGGGTTCCGCTCTGGGCGATCGCCAGCGGCGCAGCCGCGCTGCTGGTAGGAGTGTTCTTCCTGCTGCGTTTCCTGATCGGCAGTGACGGCGAGGCGCTGGCTGCACGTCTGGTCGACCTGCATCCGTCCTCGACCATCGGCATCGTGCGTCCGGAGTTCAAGAAATACGAGCCGCCGCCGGTCAATCAGACGACCCAGCTCCAGCGCATCCGCGCCGCGCTCGCAGAAGAGATTGCGGCGGGCGGCATGGCCGTCGAGCCGGTCGGCGACAACATCGTGGTGCGCGTCAGCAATCTCGTGCTGTTCGCCTCCGGCAAGGCCGACACCAAGCCCGAGTTCGAGGAGGCCGGCGCCAAGATCGCCGCCGCGCTCGACAAGGAGCCGGGCCCCATCCACGTCATCGGCCACACCGACAATGTGAAGCCGAAGGTCTCCAGCGCCTTCAAGTCGAATTTCGACCTCTCCGTGGCGCGCGCAAAGTCGGTCGAGGCGGTGCTCGCCAAAACGCTCGCCGATCCCTCGCGCATCCAGGTCGAAGGCAAAGGGGACCTCGAGCCGATCGCCGACAACAAGACGGCTGACGGCAAGCAGCAGAACCGCCGCGTCGAGATCATGATCCCGAAGGAGGAGACCCTGCAGGCGCAAGCGGGTGGAGCAAACGGATGATGCGAAGCCTGCTCATGGGCTGGTTCCGTATCGCGCCCGTCCCGATCGGGCTGCTCTGCTTCGCCTTGGTGGTCTGGTTCGCCGGCCCGTTGCTGCCGATCGGTGAATCGCATCCGCTTGAGCCGGTCTGGCTGCGCATCACCATCATCGCCGTGGCGGTGTTCCTGGTGCTGCTTTTCTACGGCATCCGCTACTGGCGCAGGCGGCGCGCGGCAAAGGAATTGGAAAAGGCGCTCAAGACTGACGACGGCGCAGCCGGCGACGGCGAGGTGCTCGCCCAGCGCATGACCGAGGCGATCGACACGCTGAAACGGTCGAGCGGCAAGCAAACGTTCCTCTACGAACTGCCCTGGTACATCATCATTGGCCCGCCCGGCGCCGGCAAGACGACGGCACTGGTCAATTCGGGCCTGAAATTCCCGCTCGCTGGCCAGGACGGCGCCGCTTCGATCGCTGGTGTCGGCGGCACGCGCTATTGCGATTTCTGGTTCACCGAAGATGCCGTGCTGATCGATACGGCCGGCCGCTACACGACCCAGGACTCGGATTCCGAGACCGATCGGAAGAGCTGGCTGTCGTTTCTGACTCTGCTCAAGCAGAATCGCGCCAAGCAGCCGATCAACGGGGTCATCCTGGCGATCAGCGTCGAGGACCTGCTGACGGAATCGCCGGAGGAACTGCAGGCGCATGCAAACGCGATCCGCAAACGGCTGTTCGAACTGAACCAGGAGCTGAAGATCGACTTCCCGGTCTATGCGCTGTTCACCAAGGCCGACCTCATCGAAGGCTTCCGCGAGTATTTCGAGAACTTCACCGAGAACCGGCGACGTCGGGTATGGGGCCACACTTTCCAGACCGAAGACCGCAAGAAGAATATGGTCGCGCAGGTGCCGGCCGAATTCGACGCGCTGGTGCGCCGGTTGACAGAGGAGTTGCCGGACCGCCTGCACGAAGAGCCCGACGGCATAGCCCGCATCGCGATCTTCGGCTTTCCGGCGCAGTTTGCCGGCTTGCGCGACCGCGTCGCCGAGTTCCTGAACCGCATTTTCGAGCCGACGCGCTACCAGACCAACGCGAACCTGCGCGGCTTCTATTTTTCGTCGGGCACTCAGGAAGGCACCCCTATCGACCAGGTGCTGGGCGCCATCGGCCGCAATATGGCCGCGCCGGTCAGCGGCCGCCATCTGTCAGGCAAAGGCAAAAGCTTCTTCCTGCACGATCTTTTGCGCAATGTGATTTTCTCGGAGTCGGGCTGGGTGTCGCTCGATCGTGGTGCAGTGCATCGTGCGGCGATCCTGCGTTATGGCACGATGACCCTGATCGGCATCGTCTCGCTTGCCGTGCTTGGCGCCTGGGGCTGGAGCTACGCCAGCAACAAGGCGCTGATCGCCTCGGTCGATCAGGCGATCGGCGATTATCGCGTGGCGGCGTCGGACGAGCTCAGCCGCACCGAGATTTCCGGAGCTGAGGCGATCTCCGGCGATGATCTCGGCCGTATCGCCTCCTATCTCGGTCGATTGCGGACCCTGCCCGCCGGCTATGCAGAGCGCGATGCCAGCGCCCCGCTCGGCGAGACCTTCGGGCTGAGCCAGCGCGGGCTTCTCACCGCCGCGTCCGAAACCACCTATCGCAACGCGCTGGAGCGCATGTTGCGCTCGCGGCTGATCCTGCGCCTCGAGCAGCAGATCACCGACAACATGAACGAGCCGATGCGCGTCTACGAGGCGCTCAAGGTCTATCTGATGCTTGGTGGCAAGGCGCCCCAGGTCGACGAAGACTACGTCATGGCCTGGATGACGGCGGACTGGAAGGAAAACCTGCTGCCGGGTCGTACCAATGACGAGGCGCGCAAGGAACTCGAGGCGAACCTGCGCGCGATGCTCGATCTCGGCCGCTCGCACGATCCAGCGTTCGAGCTGAACGGCGATCTGGTGGCCGGGGCGCAGGCGGCAATCGCGCGCATGAAGATGTCGGACCGAGCCTATGCGCTGATCAAGTCGGCGGCCTACTCCGCGGGGCTCACCGACTTCGACATCGCCATGCAAAGCGGCGCCGACGCCAGGCTTGTCTTCGAGACCCGCGACGGCACCGATCTCTCGCAGGTAAAGATCCCCGGCCTCTACAGCTATGTCGGCTTCCACGACTTCTTCTTCAAACAGCTCGGCGCGGTCGCCGAAAAGCTGGAGAGCGAGCACTGGGTGATGGGCGAAGCCGGCAAGCAGAGCGGCGTGGAGGACCAGTTCGGCCGGCTTGGACCGGAATTGCTCGACCTCTATAGCCGCGACTTCATCGATATCTGGGAAAAGACGCTCGACAACATCAAGCTGAGGTCTGTCGCAGAAGACAAACCGGACTACCAGGTTCTTGCCGCCGTCTCGTCAGATGCCACCTCGCCGCTGAGACAGCTGTTCGAGGCGATCAAGGCCGAGACTGCGCTGACGCAGGAACGCGAGGAGAAACCGGCCGAAGGCGCCGACGCCGCGACGACCGGAGCCGACGCCGTCAAGGCGCTGGCCGACCAGAGCACCGGGCTGGAGCGCATCGGCATCAATATTGCGCTGAAGAAATCGCAGGTCAGGGCCGGCGAGGCCGATACCGGTGCGGCCGTCGCCAGCAACCCCGGCGCTAACATCGAGGCCTATTTCAAGCCCTACCACAATTGGGTCGAGGGCGAGCAGGGCAACCGGCCGATCGACCTTCTCCTGCGCAATCTCTACGACATCCGCGAGAACCTTTTGGTCACCGCCAACTATCCCTCGCAGGCCGGCCCGGCCAATGAGAAGCTGCGACTGCAGGTGGTGAACCTGCGCGGCACCGTCTCGCGGCTGCCGAAACCCTTCGCGCGCATGGTCTCGGAAGTCGTCGACGAGTTCGAGGGCGCCGAAGCCGGAAGCTCGAAGGCGCAGATGAACCAGGCGCTCGCCAATATCAGCAAGGTCTGCAAGCGGGTGACGGTGGGCAAATATCCGTTCGCACGCGATTCCGCGAGCAACGCGCAGATCGGCGAGTTCGCCCAGCTCTTCGGTCCGGGTGGGCTCCTGGACAAGTTCTTCGCCGACTATCTCTCGCCGATCGTCGACATGAGCGGGAACCAGTGGAACTGGCAGGCGGATTCGCGTCTCGGCCGCGAGCTTTCGGTCGATACGCTCAGGCAGTTTCAGCGGGCGGCCGATATCCGCAGCGCCTTCTTCCCGGATGGCGGCCCGACGCCGAACATCCAGATCTCGATTGCCCCGAACACGATCTCGAAGGATGCCGACATGGCGCTGCTGGAGATCAACCAGGTCGTGCTGCAGACCTCGCTTGCCGGCAATGCGCCAGCCTCCTTCACCTGGCCGGGCAATGGCGGCTCCGGCACCGCGAACATCAGCCTTTATCCGGAATTGCCGGGTCGTGAATCCCGGCTTGGCCGCGACGGACCATGGGCGCTGATGCGGTTGATCGATGCCGGCACCGTCACCAAGCGCGGTGAAGAGCTGATCGCACGCTTCGTGATCGGCGGTCGCGAGGTCTCATACAAGATCCGCGTCGGCTCTTCCTACAATCCGCTCTTCCTGCCGGCGCTCGGCGATTTCAAATGTCCGGTCGCGTTTTGAGGGCCGCGCGACAAGATTCATCCTTGGGGTGGGCCTGAGATGGGCTTCGGCATCTTCGGCAAGCTGCCCCAGAAACGCGATTTCATCGCGCTCAACCTGCCGCGAGCAGTGCTCGAGCCTTTCGAGAACTGGCTGCAGTCGGCCATCGCCGCGAGCCGGCACGAGCTCGGGCCTGCCTGGCAGGACATCTATCTCGTCTCGCCGATCTGGCGCTTCTGGATCGGCGCCGACATACTCACCACCGCCTGCACCGGGGCGCTGATGCCGTCCGTTGACAGCGTCGGCCGTTTCTTCCCGCTGTCGATCATCTATTTCGCCGAGCCCGGCGAGGAGATCGCCCCACCACCCTTCGATCCGCAGGACGTATGGTATTTCACCATCGAGGACCGCCTGCTCAGCGTTCTCGATCCTGAGTCGGACGTCACGGTGGAGCGCCTGACGGAAGGCCTGTCAGCGCCCGTAGGCGGAATGCGGGCGCCTGCCCCCATGCCCGCGCACGTGAAGCGCGGCAGCGTGTGGCGTTCCGACGGCGGCGCGGCGAGCGAGGTGCTTACCGTCCTCATGGCAGCCGACTATTGGGATTCAATGTCCGGGCGTAGTTTCTGGTGGACCAATGGCGGCTCGAGCTCCGGCCCGTTGATCTACGTCCGCAATGCTCTGCCCGATCCCTTATTTTACGTGAACATGATAAAAGGATCCGTGGAGTGAGGCGCCCTCTCGGTCGCGTAGCCGCTTGGGCCTGCTCTTCATGGGGAGGACAATGAGGCAGGTTTTCGATGTCGAAAGCTATGGGCAGAGCGATGTCGGCCTGCTGCGCGAACTCAACGAAGATCGTTTCCTCGTCAAATCCGAGAGCGGCATGTTCGTTGTCGCCGACGGGATGGGTGGCCACGACGCCGGCGAGGTCGCAAGCACCAGCATCGTCGAGCATCTGAAATCGATCGGCATCCCCAGTTCGGCGCCGGACCTGAAGGCGCGGTTCGAAGACCGTGTCCTCATGGCCAATCGCGAGATCCGAGCGCTCGCCAGCAGCAACGGCTCGACCATCGGCTCGACGCTTGCTGCACTGCTCGCCTTCGAGCGCCAATATGCCTGCATATGGGTTGGCGACAGCCGTATCTACATGCTGCACAACGGAAAATTGTCGCAATTGTCGCGCGATCATACGGAAATGCAGGATCTTCTCGACCGTGGTTTGCTGACGCCCGAAGAAGCAGCCGCCTGGCCGCGGCGGAACGTTGTCACGCGCGCCATCGGCGCGGTGGATGACCCGGCCCTGGACATCGCGCATGGGCGGATCCACGCCGGCGACATGTTCGTGATCTGCAGCGATGGGCTCACCGCGCATGTCGCCGACGATGAGATCGGCAGCACGATCGCGGACAAGTCGGCTGAGGAAGGCTGCGCCAGCCTGATCAAGCTCGCGCTCGAACGTGGCGGAACCGACAATGTCACCGTGGTCGTTGTGCAATTCCGCGACACGACGGTAACGCCGTCCGACCTTTGGCCGAATTAGGACCTGGATCATGTCCGACGGCGTCACACGCGTCATGATCAGCACCCGGCTCGATCCGGGCGTGCAGCTCAATGACACCTATGAAATCGACGAGCGCATTGCCTCCGGCGGCATGGGCGAGGTCTATCGCGGCCACAACATCCAGACCGGCGAACCCGTCGCGATCAAGACAATCCTTCCCGAACTCGCCGATCAGGAGGCGATTTCGGCGCTGTTCAAGAAGGAGGCGACCGTTCTCGGCCGCCTCCATCATGAGACCATTGTCCGCTACTACTCCTTTTCGCGCGATCCGCGTCTGGGGCGGACCTACCTCGCCATGGAGTTCGTCGACGGCACATCGCTCGCAGATCGCATCAGGACCGCACCGCTTGCCCCCAACGAGGTGCGCAGGCTGTTCGCAAAGGTCGCCGACGGGCTTGCCTTGGCGCACAGCGCGGGCGTGATCCATCGGGATCTTTCGCCGGACAATATCATCCTGCGTGGCGAGAAGGTCGACCGGCCCACGATCATCGATTTCGGCATCGCCCGCTCCGCCAATGTCGGCGACGGCACGCTCATAGGGGGCGGCTTTGCCGGCAAGTTCAATTTCGTGTCCCCCGAACAACTCGGCATCCACAATCGCGAGGTCGATGCTCGCTCCGACATCTACAGCCTCGGCCTCGTCATTTCCGCGGCGCTGCGCGGAAGCCCCATCGACATGGGTGGTTCGCATGTCGAGGTGATCGAGAAACGCCACAGGCTGCCGGACCTCTCTGACATCGACGCCGGTCTGAGGCCCTTGGTCGAGGCCATGCTGCAGCCCAATCCCGACGAGCGGCCAGCAGATGCCGCCACGGTCTCGGAATGGTTGCGAGCAACCGCAACGGAGGCGCAAAACACCACTCCGCCGAGTGGCGTCGCCGGTTCTGGCGGGTTGCCGGGCAGGCCTTTTGGCACCCAGCCTGGTGTCCAGTGGACCGCCCCTGGCGCCCAGACAGGCACACCGTTCGCGGGCGTGCAGACCGGTTCCCCGTCCGACCCTACGCAGTTTGCCTCCTCGACCTCGCAACCCTTCTCGACGCCAAGGCCATCCGCGGGCGCAAGCGAATCGCCTTTCGGTCCGGCCGCTCAGGCGGCACCGCGCGGCCTGCCGGGAACTGCCTTGCCTTCAGCAGCCGTCGCCGCCGAGCCCCTCAAACGGCAGTCCAACACCGGACGTCATGCGCTCGCCGGCGGTGCGCTGTTGCTGGTCCTGGCCGCCGGCGGAGCCTATATGGGCGGTTTGATCGACCTTGGGGGTGGCTCGCAACAAGCGGGGGATGGTACCGGGACGTCAGGCGGCACGTCAGGTGCGGGTACGTCTGGACCCGATACGTCAGGGACAGGTACATCAGGGACTGGTACGGGCACCCCGACGACCGGCGGAGGAGCAAAGAGCCCCGAGCACGAAGCCATCGGCAAGGCTCTCGAGGACGTGAGCAATAACGGCCAGACCACCGGGCCCGCCGGCGGCCAGACGACCGGACCAACGGGAGGGGAGAGCGGGCCGACGGGCGGGCAGACAGGCACGACACAAGCCGGCGACGACAAGACCGGGTCGCAAACCACCGGAACATCGGGCACTTCGACGGACACGACGGATACATCCTCTGGATCGGGCTCGACTGGTTCCGACGACTCCGTTCATGGACCCGACGACGGCACGCAGGAGACGACCGACGGACTCACCAAGATGGTGGATGTCGGCGTCTCGTGGCTGCGCCAATATGACGGCGGCCGATGCTTCTTCGTGGCCGTGACCTCGGTCACCGATAAGACGATCAACGTCAAGGGTTTCGGACTGGATGCTCCGGTCTTCGAAAAACTCTACAACACCTTTATCCAGACGAACGGCTTCGAGCCGGAAGTGAACGGACATACGATCACCGACGCGCAATGCGCGGCCGTCGATTTCCTGAAGGCTGTACAGCCTGGCACGAAGAACAATCCACAGGTCCAGCTTGCCACTGACAAGATAAAGTCGGGTGACACGCTGGAGGTGAACGTCGCCAATACTGCCGACAAGGCACTCGATCTGCTCCTCGTCGATGCCGACGGCTTCGTCTACAACATGAAGAGTTTCGCCAAGGAGGTGGCGGCCAACGGCCGGAGCATGTTCGATATCAGGATGGGCGCCAAGACGATCGCTCCCAATTCTCCGCAGGTGGTCATCGCGCTCACCAGCCCGTCTGGGCTGGCAGTGCCGACTGGCGCGGACAAGGCCCGAGCAACCGACCTGTTCCCCAGACTAGCCCGCGAGATCGAGGTCCAGAAAAGCAGTGTCGGTGTCGATTTCGCCTATTTCCGGCTCAGCCCGTAGGCAGGCCCTCGTTCAGCGGACGCTGAAGCCCTCAACCGCGAGGTCGACGTCCGCCCCTGCCGCGTCGATTTCCCTCTCAAGTCTCGTGAAATAGGCAGCGGCTGGCTCATCGACCGGGCCGACGAGCGCCGACAGAGGTTTGTCCGTCGCGACCGCAATCAGGACCTGCTTGGTCGCGACCGGCCCGCTGGTCAACGTCAGCGGGGTGCCGAACGGACGGTCCATGATATTGCCGGGCTCCAGAACCCGGTCGAGAGACTGCACCTTGCCCTCGTCGTCTATGAGCAGCAGGTGAAGTTCGCGCTCCCCGGCATTGAGAACCTTGCCAGACAGCCGCGTGCCGCTCGCTATATCGGCCTCATCGAGGTCGATCATCAGCGAGAAGCCGGGATAACGTTTCGCGGTGCGCGCGAAGGACAGCGCCAGGCATTGCGGATCGGCAATGTCGCCATTGCTAACCTCGGCCTGGAAACCGTCGATGCCCGACAGTGCGGCCTTGAAAGCCTCCTCGCGTACCTTGTCGCGGCCGAAGGTCTGGAAAGTGACGGCGCCGTCAGGGCTCATGGCCGGCAGCGCAATGAAGCAGTCGCCGCCGGCATATTGCCTGACGAAATCGACGATGCGGCGATAGCGGTCGGTCGGCTTGTCGACCTCCGTCCCGAGACTTGAGTCCGGGCGCGCCGGCACGAGAAGCGCGGTTTCAACCTCCTGCTCGACAGGTTGGATGGTCTCGGATGCGCCTGGAACAATGCCAGCATGACCGGTAGTGGAACCCTGCCCGCCGACGCTCGGCTGGAGCACTTCCATCTCCCCCGACGCCGCGCCGGTTGAACCTGCGCCGCTGCTCGCCGTCCCGACGACCGGCTGGACCACTTCCGGTTTGATGGGCGCATTGGAAGGCGGAACTGCGAGGCCGCCCGACGGCTGAACAGCTTCCGGTTGCAGGTTCGTTACGGATTCCGAAGTCGGTTCCGGAGGCGTACTGACGGTCGTCGACACAGGCCGATCGGCGGTCAAGGCCGCAACCTGTTCCGCAGCTTCGCTCGAGGTGGAGGGGGTCCCGGAGGGTTGCTCGAGCGCCACGATCCTTTCCGAGGTTTCGTTCGACGGGGACGCTACACTCGACGATTCGGTCGATGCGGGCCGTTCGGCGCTTTCGGAAGCGATCAGCGCATCGCTGTCTGAAATCGTAGCCGCAGTTTCCTGCGAGCCCTCCAATGGCACGTCAGGCGAGGCGATCGGCTGCGCCGTCTCCGGGGATGTTCCGGTGATCGTTTCGGGCTGCAGTACCTGCTGGATTGCCTCGGATTCAGGCTTCGTGGCCTGCTCGGTTTCGGCAACGGCTGCCACTTCGATCTCTTCGGGCGCCACGGTCTCAGTCGAAGCCGATACGGCAGGCGGGGCAACCGAAGGTGCAAGCGTCTCGTGTTCTAATGTCTGCGCAGCGTCAGTTTGCAGCGGCTGCAGCGTCTCGGAGGCAGACTTTTCGATAGTTTCGAGGTTCGACGGGTTGAGTCCCTCCTGCTCCGCCGCCTGCGCCATCTCGCCGACGGCGGCGACCTCGGCCTGGGAGGGCGCCGGCGTCGCGACAGGCGAAGCCTCGTCGGAAAAGGTGATTTCCGTATGCACCGCGCTCCGGGCGTAGCGGTCGGCAAGCAGCACGGCCGCAGCCACGGCGCTGGCATGCAACGCCACCGAGGCGACGATGCCGATCGCCCAGTACACTCTTGCCGGCTCAGTGGGTTTGCGCGGCAAAGCTCAACCTCCGGCTTTCTGGTCGAGGGTCACGATCCGCACAGGGATGCCAGCCCTCCTCACAGTGTCGATAATGTCGAGGAATCGCTCCGCTGGGAAAGTACGGTCGGCGATCACGTTGAGCATCCGCCGTGCTTCGACGGCGCCCCGCACGCGCGCGATCGCGTCGCGCAGGCTCACCGGCACCTCATCGAGATAGAGCGTTCCCGCCTTGTCGATCACCAGCAGCGGCCGCGGCAGGCGCTCGGCCGCGAGCCGGCTGGTCACGGGCGGCGCGACGCTTGTCTCGTTCTTGCCAACAATCGAGCCGGTAACGATGAAAAAGAACAGCAGCAGCAGAATGATGTTGATAATGGCGAACGGAAAATCGAGCTTCTCCTGCTTGCGTATCGTCCTTTCCATGGCCTTAGCCCGCACCCTGCCGCGTGCGCACCGAGACCGAGGCGAAGGCGGCTCGTTTCAGTGTCTCCAGCACACTCACAATGTCCTGCGTGGTGGCCGACGGGCGAACGAATACGACCACGCTTTCGGCGCCTCCGTCCCTCAGTCTTATCGCCTCGGCCGGGAAATCCGCCAGGCTCAACATCGTCCCGTTGGCTCGCACCTCGCCGGCAGAGAGGGTGAGAATCACGTCCGGCTGCTGTCCGGCAGGCGCAGGCCCTGCGGTCTGCGAGGCCGGCTGCTCGCGACGATAGTCGCCGAGCATCAGCGCGGAATACGGCGCGAGATTGGACGACAGCATGAAGAAAGTGAGAAGCAGGAAGATTACATCGACCAGCGGCATGAGCATGAACCTCATGCCCTTCTTTCTGCTCCGCGGGAGTTGGATGCCGCGCATCTTCAGTGTCCGGCTGCCACCGTCCGGGGCGGCTGTTGCATCGGTGTGGCGGCCGTCCGGGACTGATTGGCGAGATCTACCCCCGGGCCGTAGACGATGGTGAGGATCGCGCTGTCCATGGCCGCACGCTCGCGCTCGATCCTGCCTTCAACCCAGCTCGTGAAGAAATAGAAGGGGATGGCAATCGCCAGCCCGAGCGCAGTGGTCGAAAGCGCGATCCAGATGCCGCCTGCAAGCTCGGTCGGGTCGACCGCCCCGCCTGAGAGCGACATCTCGTTGAAGGCGGCGATCATGCCGAGCACCGTGCCCAGCAACCCGAGCATCGGCGCCGCCTGCACGGAGGTCTCCAGCACCCTGACGTGGCTGGTCATCTGATCGAGCAGCGACAGCGCGGTGCCGGTCGCCATCTCACGGGCGCGCTCCTTGTCGTTGGGCCAGCGCCATACTCCGGTGATGGCCTCGCTCACCACGCGGCTCAGCGCCGCCCCGTCGGCGGATGCTCCCTGGTAGGCGCCGGCGGCGTCGCCCGCCGTCCAGCGCTGCAGCATTTCCTGCGCCACGCGGTGCCTGCCGACCCCGAGCCGCCGCATCGACAGCAGCTTGAACACCGCAGTCGCCGTCGCGACAACCGAGACCACAAGCAGCGCGACCAGTACCGGACCGCCGATGGAATGGAGTTGATGGAGCAATAAGTCGATCATGGGTGACCGGTGTGCCCTATTGATCGAAGACGATCTGAGTCAGCGAACTCGTACGCAACGCGTCGAGGCAGATGGTCGACGCTGCACCGTCGGCGATGCATTCCGGCGACGTGTTGACCAGGATGCGCGAGATGTTCGGGCAGCCTACTCCAGCAAGCGCGAACTCGACCACCTTGGTCTTGCCGACCGGAAGACGCCCGAACTCGAAAACCAGGAGCTTCATCACAGTCTTCGAAGCATCGAAGGCAGCGATCTCGTAGGATGTCTTCTCGAGCAATGACTGCGTATCGTTCTTCACGACGAATGTCAGACGGCAGCCCTGCTCGGCGTTGATGGCCTTGTTCAGCTCAATGGCGATCGCCTTTTCCTGTGCGGCCGCCTGGCCGGCAGAAAGGATTGACCCGAAGGCAATTCCAGCCGCTCCGAGAAAAGCCGTCAAACGCAAGACCATCGGCACCTCACCCTCCCCAACCAATGGCATCGACGACACTGCCGCGCCCGCGGCGGACACTATGTTCCAGTCCTGCGCAAACGAAAAGGCATCGTCTTGGTGTTTCGCGTGATCGAGGTGCCAAAGATCGATGTCAGCCTGACCACAGAACAGAGGGATCAAAGGCGGCAATTTTGAGCCGCGCTTGTGCCATACTCTGCCAGGCGGGAGCAATTTGCAGATTTCCCTGCAGTAAGCCACAATTCCAGCGTATGTCGCGGACAGCATAAGATGTCGCGGTTTGCGACGCGCTCGGCAGAATCTTGAATGGCGGGCTGCAGGGCATGGTCGGGCAGGCAATCTGGAGTTTCCTTCGCGGTCGCGCCGGCCGCGTGCCTTTGTTTGGGTTTTTCCTGCTTTGTGTCTCGGCTCTACCGGCCAAGGCGCAGTTCTCCGTCTGCAACCAGACGCTCGATGCGCTCAACCTCGCTATCGCCAAGGCTGCCTCCAACGGGATCATCGTATCGGAAGGCTGGTGGACGATCGGCGCGAACCGTTGCGTCGATGTTATCAAGGAAGAACTCGCCAACAAATACATCTACGTCTACGCGACCGACGTGTTCGGGCAGCCTATCTTTTCCGGCAACTTCGTCAGCTACGAGATGTGCGTTGCGCCGAAACGCTTCACGATCAAGGGCACGGATTCGTGCTGGCAACGCGGCTTCCAGGCCGTGCGCTTCATGGAGGTCGACACCAAGGACCAGGTGCGCTGGACGCTCTTCCTCAAGGAGCCTGACTCCGGTTGAAGCCTGTGGATCCCCTCTCGATGCACGAGATCGATCCCAGCTTCCGGGCGAGACGGGTGGCTGTGGAGGACAAGCGTGCGCGCACCTTGCGCCGGCGCATCATTGGCGCGGGGCTGGCAGCGGTCACTGTCGGGCTGGGGGCGGCGGCATTCGTTGTCGCGCGATATTGGCCTGTCGAGGATAGGACGACCCCCGTCGTCCAGACCGACAACGGGGTTCCTGCGACGGACGTCGCGCCGCCGGAAACGCAGAAGCCGGTCTTCCTTAATCCGATCATCGATCTCGCAGGCGACCCGCTGATCATCAGGCTCGGCGACTCGAGCGAAGTAAACGCCAAGCTGCATGAGGTCGCTCTCACGCCGGAGATGAAGCACCCCGCACTTCCCGAGAATGTCGAGATCCTGTCCGACACTATGCTCTCCTCCAGCGAACGCATCATGGCGCTGCCGTCGAGCCCGGAGGATTTCGCCTTCTTCCAGTCGCAGAGCGCGCGCAGCAAGCCAATGGTCAGCGTCGAGCCTGTAGCCGAGGACCAGCAGCCGGTTGAGGATTCCGGGCCAGCTGATCCGGACTCAGACGAGGTGCTGGTGCCGGTCGCGGGCCAGGATGACCTCGAAGACGGCGAGGCATTGCCCGTCATAGAGGACGGCATTCCGACCGACATCATGCCCGCAGGGCCTGAGACCGGCACACCCATGGAGCCTCAGACCGGCGAGATCGGCGAGCCCGATGCCGACCTCGCCGCCGGTTGGGGAGAGACCGTCAGCGAGGGCCAGGAAGCGCTGCCGATCTTCAAGAAGACCGAGATCGACGACACGACGACCGTGCACCTGGTCAAGCCCGAGATCGAGCGCTACCGCGAGATCGACGACTTCACTGTTTCCGTGAAAGGGGAGCGGCCGCTGGAAAGCGTCATCGCCGAATACGGCTTCAGCGCCGAGGACGCCAAGAATGCTGCGGATGCCGCCAGGCGCCTGATTGGCATCGATACGCTCGAGGACCGCTTCATCGTTGGCCTGCGCGGCCATCGCGACGCCAAAGGCTGGAGCCTGCGTCTGGTGCAGGTGTCGATCAACGCGCCGGACAAATATTTCGGCACCATCGCACGCGCCGATGACGACACTTTCGTCTCCGGCGCCGACCCCTGGATCAACGAGGACCTGTCGCGATATGCAGGCGCCGAGGATGCGAGCGCGCAACCGCAGAGCTACCGTCTGCTGGACGCCATCTACAGCACCGCCACCCGCAACAACGTGCCAAGCAGCGTCACCGGCGAGGCGATCATGCTGGTCTCGCGGGCCTTCGACCTGCAAGCGCTTGCCACCGCCAATGACCGCCTCGTGCTCGCCTATGCCAAAACCGGCCGCGGAGAAGGCGGGCGCTCCGGCCGCGTGCTCTATGTCGCCGTGCGCGGTGTCGACCGCAATTTCGAGTGTTTCGTTTACCAGCCGCAACCCGGCGCCGATTACGCCTGCATGACCGAGAAGGACGCGACCCACAGCGTCACCGTCACCAACGGCATGGTGACGCCGGTGAAGGGTGTGCTCACCTCCACCTTCGGCCCGCGACGCCATCCGATCCTGAAACAGGTACGCATCCACAAGGGCGTCGACTGGGGCGCGCCGGTCGGTACGCCGATCATGGCGGCCTTCGACGGCAAGGTCGCCTATGCCGGCGATGGCAAGGGCTACGGCAACGTGATCAGGATCGACCATGCCGGCGGCATGGCCACGGCCTATGCCCATATGAGCCGCTTTGCCGACGGCATGAAGGTCGGCATCGAGCTCAAGGCCGGCGACGTGATCGGCTATGTCGGCACGACCGGGCTTTCGACCGGCCCGCACTTGCATTTCGAGCTCTACCAGAACGGGGTGGCGGTCGATCCACTGGGCTCGGCCGTAGCGGGCGGCATGCCGCCGGGGCCGGTGGCCGAGACAGCGGTTGCGGCAGGGTCGGACGGCACGGCCGTCGAGGTCTTGGTCAACCGCATCATCCATGTGGAAAGCGGCGGCAATGCGCGCGCAAAAAACCCGCTGTCGTCTGCAGCCGGCCTCGGCCAGTTCATCAAGTCCACATGGCTGCGTATGATCAGGACCTACCGGCCTGAGCTGTTCAAATCAATGTCCGAGGCCGACATCCTGGCGCTGCGCTACGATCCGACCATCTCGCGCGAAATGCTCGCCAACCTCGCCCGCGAGAACGAGGCGCGGCTCAGGGCCTACGGCCACTCGATCACCGCCGGCAGGCTCTATCTTGCCCATTTCCTCGGGCCTGAGGGCGCGCATCAGGCGCTGGCGTCGCCGGACGCCTCGGTTGCCGACGTGCTCGGGGCGTCGGTGGTCAGCGCCAACCCGTTCCTAACCGGCAAGACATGCGCCTATGTGGCCGCCTGGGCTGAGAAGAAGATGACAGGCAGGGTGGTGCGCTATAACTCGCAGCCGGGCCTTACCACGAAGACCGTGGTGCAGACCTCGCCGGAGTTCATCTCCTACCAGCAAACCGTGCTGAAGCTGGTCGAGATGGCCGACCTGGGCATGGGCGGCCCCTCTTCCAGCGGCTCGCAGCAGACCGACGGAACGGACGGCGGGACTACGCCCGCTGGCGCTGAGGGTCCACCGCTCGAAGGCGACGAGTGATCGCCTCAACGCGGCCGCGCGCTATGCGATGGCGTAATCGAACGCGCCATCCTTTACGTCGACCGTGACGCTCTTGATCTCCTGCCGCTCCAGGGAGCGGTTGAGGATGTGCCGCGAGAGTTCCGGCAGCATGGTGTTCGTCAATATGTTGTCGATCATGCGACCGCCCGAATCCGGATCGTTGCAGCGCGAGACGATCAAGTCCAGCACCGCCGGCGTATATTCGAAGCTCGCTTCGTAATTGTCGGTGATGCGGCGCTTGATGCGATCGAGCTGCAGCTTGACGATGCCGCCCAGCATCTCGCCCGAGAGCGGGAAATAAGGGATCGTGACAATGCGGCCGAGCAATGCAGGCGGGAAGACCTGCTGCAGGTGGGGCCGCATCGCTTGCTCGAGGTCTTGCTGGCTCGGCCGTGTCTTGCCCTCGTCGGCCATCTTCATGATCACCTCGGTGCCGACGTTCGAGGTGAGGATGATGAGGGTGTTCTTGAAGTTGATCTTGCGGCCGTTGCCGTCCTCCATGATGCCCTTGTCGAAGACCTGGAAGAACAGTTCGTGCACGTCCGGATGGGCTTTTTCCACCTCATCGAGGAGCACGACCGAATACGGCTTGCGCCGCACCGCCTCGGTCAGCCGGCCACCCTCGCCATAGCCGACATAGCCAGGAGGCGCGCCCTTGAGCAGCGAGACGGTGTGCGCCTCCTGGAACTCGCTCATGTTGATGGTAATCATGTTCTGCTCGCCGCCATAGAGCGCCTCGGCGAGCGCGAGCGCCGTCTCGGTCTTGCCGACACCGGACGGGCCGCACAGCATGAACACGCCGATGGGCTTGTTGGGATTGTCGAGCTTGGCGCGATTGGTCTCGATGCGCTTGGCGATCATGGCAAGGCCGTGGTCCTGGCCGACGACGCGCTTGCCCAGCGTATCGGCGAGCTTGAGGATCGTCTGCACCTCGTCCGCCACCATCTTGCCGACCGGAATGCCGGTCCAGTCCGAGACCACGGAGGCGACCGCCTGCTCGTCGACGAACGGGTAGATCATGCGGGTTTCAGGCTTACGTTCATTGAGTGAACCGAAGAGGCCGCGCAATCTCTGAAGCATACCTGAGCGTTTGTCAGCATCAGGCGTTGAGGTCGAGGGTACTGATATCGTTGAAGATTGCTCCTCGGCGGTCGCAGGAGCTTCCGCAACCTGGGTAGACGCAGTTGCTTCCGCGCCGCCCTCAAGGCTGGTACGCAGCGCGCTAATCTCGCTGACCAGCTTGCTTTCCTCAGCGTATTCGGTCTCCAGTCCGCCCAAACGGCCTTCGATCTCGGCGACTTCAGCCCTGAGTTCCTCGGTACGCTTGCTGTTGACGGTGCCGAGATCGCTTTGTCGTTCGATTGCCTCAAGTTCTTTCTTTCGGGCGCTAATCGCCTCCTTGAGGTCGGAAATCGCGGCCGGCATTGTCGATTGGCTGATGGCGACGCGCGAGCATGCCGTGTCGAGCAGGCTCACCGCCTTGTCGGGAAGCTGACGCGCCGGAATGTAGCGGGCCGAGAGCTCGACTGCGGCGACCACCGCCTCGTCGGATATGCGCACCCTGTGGTGCTTTTCCATCGGCGCCAGCAGGCCGCGCAGCATGTAAGCCGTTTTCTCGATCGAAGGCTCATCCACGTTCACCGGTTGGAAGCGGCGGGTGAGCGCCGGGTCCTTTTCGATATACTGGCGATATTCGTTCCATGTCGTTGCGCCAATGGTGCGCAGCGTGCCGCGCGCCAGCGCCGGCTTGAGCAGGTTGGCAGCGTCGCCCGTGCCAGCCTGGCCGCCGGCGCCGATCAACGTATGGATTTCGTCGATGAAGAGAATGATGGGGGTCGGCGAGCCCTGCACCTGGTCGATCACCGAGCGCAGGCGCTGCTCGAATTCGCCCTTCATCGAGGCGCCAGCCTGCATAAGTCCGATGTCGAGCGCATGAAGCTTCACGCCCTTGAGCTGCGGAGGCACGTCGCCGGACGCCAGCCGCTGCGCGAAACCTTCGACCACCGCGGTCTTGCCGACACCAGCCTCGCCGGTGAGGATCGGGTTGTTCTGCCTGCGCCTCAGCAGCACGTCGATGATCTGCCTGATCTCGTCGTCACGGCCGACGATCGGGTCCATCTTGCCGGACGCAGCTACTGCCGTCATGTCGGTGGAGAAGCGATCGAGCGCTGTATTGCCGCGCGGGCTCTCGCCCGGCGCCGCGGCGGCCGCGGCCTCGCGGCCGGCCAGTCCCGAACCGTCCATGGGACGGAGATTTTCCTCGTCCGACTGCGCCCACACAGTCCGCGCCTCCTTCGCAACCAGGTCGGCATCGAGCGAGCCGAACTGCTTCGACAGATCGGCGAGCGCCCTTCGAAGCTCCTTCGACTTCAGGATGGCCACCAGCACGTGGCCGGAGCGGATCTGCGTCTCGCCGAACACCAGCGTCGCGTCGCGCCAGCCGAATTCGAGGGCGTCGAATATCTGTGAGGTGACCTCCGGCATTTCGGTCTGGTTCTTGCGGAAGCTGTCGACCACATCCGTCAGGTCCTTCAGGACGCGCGCGCGGTCGATCTTGTAGTGGTCAAGCGCGATCGACATGTCCGAGCGGTCGTTCGACAGCAGGTGCAGGAGCCAGTGGGCCAACTCGACATTGCGGTTGCCCGCCCGCTTCGCGTGACGGAGCGATTGCAGAAATGCGTCGTAGCCGAGCCTGTTCAATTTGCCGGCTAAAGTCTCAAGGCTGATCTCACTCATGGCGATCCCCTTCAAAGATTACCCTGCTTGCGGCGCCTTGCCGCACGTTGCGCCTCACGTCGTTCGAGGGCGTTGAAATGCGCGTCCTCGAAATAGACGCTTTCGCCGGCTTCGTTGTCCGGAGAAATCCAGGCCGTCCAGCCGAGCTCTCCCGACTGGCTGAGCCGCACCGGGGGGGCGTAGCGCGCCGGCAGCGCCAGCCTCACGTCGAACTCGAAGCGATGACCGATATAGAAGAAAACCAGGTCCGTGAGTTGATCGAAGAGCTCGCCGGTCGGCAGAAATTGTCTATACTGCCTTAGGTCGCGCGCTCTGATCAGGATGCATATCTTGTCGTTGATGCTGTAGACGCGGTCGCCGAGATAAGTGTCCACGCCCAGCGCCGCGTCCCCCACCCCGACCAGCAGCCTGTCCGACGGCTCGAAGGTCAGCCACGAGCCGACGCGTTCCTCGACATTGACGTCGACATGAAAGATGCCGCGCACCAGATGGCGCAGCCGCGCCGCGCTCTTGACCTCGGGATTGACCAGTCCGGCAAAGGGCAGCTTGGCGATGTCCACCAGGCTGTCCCGGCTCTTCATGCTCTCCACGCCGATGCCTGCAAAGACACCGACATAATCGGCGAAGCGGTCGTCGTTGGGACGGTCATGATGCGCGATCGGCCTCGCATCGGCCCAAGCCCGGAAAAAAAGCTGCAGGAAGCGGTTGCTGAATATGTCCGTGAAGCGTGCGAAGGACGGGTCGCGGCTCGACCACAGATAAGCGTCCACCGTGGTGTTGAGCGGCAGGGCGCCCTGCGGCCCGAAGAAGCCGAGAAAGCGCGAGAAGAGCTTCGGGATATTCCCGTCGGGATCCTCGAACTTCGTCACGTTGGAGGCAGGGAACTCGACATAGGGATCCTGTCCGAGATCGACGACATCCTCCGCCGTCACCGTGCTTTCGCCGATGCGCGGCTTCGATGTCGTGCTGCGCTCCAGCTCGCGCAGCGCCGCGAAGAAATCAGTGCCCCAAGGGTCTTCGCGGAGATCGCTCCGAAACGTCATAGCAGCCGCCCCATGCCGCCGCGTGGCGGCCATCGCTTGATGACGCCACGTTGTTTCGTCTCTATGACAGTCTCGGTGAAGCTGTTGATCGAGGTGTACTCGGCAAAGAAGCGGTCCAGCACCGCGCCGAGCAGGAAGACGCCCATGCCCTCGAACGCCTTCTCGTCCAGCAGCACCGTGATCTCGACGCCGCGCGCGGCGTTGAAGCCGTTCTTCTGACGCAGCCGCCGCACGATCGGCCGGCTGGACACGCGCTCGATACCTCGGATGCGCTGATCGGAAATCGCGTCCGACAGGTCCGCGAAAAGCGAGAGCAGTTCCCTCAGTCCACCGGCCCGGTCCTTGTCGTCATGGTCGACTATCCCCAGGTGGTTGCGGGCGAGGAAATTGACCAGCTTCCACTGCGTCGCCCCAAACGGCGCTGCGTCAGTGCGTTTACGTTCCAGCGTGACAAGGGACTCACGCGCTCTGGTGAGCGCCGATACGCAGCGCAATGGGATCGAGGTGTCGTCCACCAGGTAGAAATCGGCGCCGGCCTCACCTATCGGCAACTGGTCGGTCATATGCCGGTTTGAAGCGAGCACGCGCACGCTGAGCTCGCGCACACGCTCGCGGTCGTCGATCGCGGACGGTTCATAGAGCGAGACGAAGAGCTCCGTGCCGACATAGGCGCTCAGCGCGCCAGTCCGTCGCTCTTCGGTCGTGCGCCGGCGGGGAAGACGCCGCGCCGTATAATAGAGCGCATCGGCGGCGCGAATGTTGTCGTTCGGCTGACTATAGAGGGGGAAGACAGGAATCTTGTCCTTCCGCCCCGGGTAATGCGCGTAGACGTCGATGATCTGATGCGCCTCGAAGTCGAGCGTGCGACTGCGGTCAGGCACAACATGATGTTCGTGCTCCTTGCGGCGTATGGGAACGCGGCTGCAGTTCATCTCGAACAGGTTGACGACCGGCACAGCGTAGAGCGCGAACATGTCGGGCCGGACGACCGAGGCCAGCCGCGGCACCGCGTTGGAGAACTCGAAAATGACGTCGAAGGCCGGCGCATCGATTCTGGCAAGAAGCTTGCGCAGCCCGTTGAGCCTGAAGCCCAGGAACTTGTCAGGAAAGGCAAAGAAATCGAGCAGGAGGTTGAAGCCCGAGAACACGCGGTCGTCGCTCTCTCCCAAGGCTTCCGCCTCGCCAAACCCGATCTGCTTGAGCAGATCGGGCGACGCCGCAACGAAGTGCGGATCGCCGAAGGAATCGAGATAGCGGATCGTGATGCGCTTGCAGGTCGCGAAGAGCTGCTCGTAGACGGCGATCGCGTCGTTGGCCGCGCCAAGTATGTGGACCGGCAACCTGTCAACCTTGATGTCCTTGACGGGACCGTCCGGTTTTGCGCCGTTCGGTTTCTCCGTGCCAGGTTGCGCGGAAAGGCGGCGGAAGCCCAGGCGCATTCCAGCGACCACGCCGGGGGCCACTTCGAGACCGAGCGCATGAAGCGGCGCGGGGGCCGCGTAGTATTCGGCCTGGTCGATATGCAACGGCCAAAGCTCGAGGTCGGAGCGCAGCCGAAACCGGCAGGCGATGCGGCGCTCTTTCTCGACATAGACCGCCTCGAGGTAGCCGCCGCGCGCAAAACGCCGCCCCTCGACAAGAGCGGGATCCGCATAAGGCGGCGTAGCCTGGACGAGTGTGGTGGCGGGTATGGGCGCCAAATAGTTTGGCAGGAGCTGATCGAGCAGCGCGGTGGTAAACTCCACGAACTCGCTCTTCAGCTTGAGCTGGACACGGGCGGCCATGAACGCGCTGCCTTGCAGCACGCTGGTGAGGCCGGGATCCATCGTCTCGCGGGTGAGCCCGCCCAAACGCTCGGCCACGCCGGGGAATTCCTCGGCGAATTGCTTCGACCTCTCGTAGAGTAGGTGGAGTTCGTGGTTGTAGAGCTCGAGGAACGCGCGATTCATGTGGGGATCGGTAGCCGGGTGAGCCGTATCTTTCCCGAACCTACCTCAACTTCGGCGACGAACTCCATGGGAAGGTCGAGCGGATTGCAGGCCATCTCCGCGGTGACGGTGAAGGCAATGCGATGCGACTCGTCATCGACGTCTCCCGTCTTCTCGACATGGATCGATTCTGACCGCAGCCGCGGCTCATGCGCGAGAAGGGCGTTCTTGAGGTATTGGCCGACGTCGTTGACGCCGGCTTCCAGGCTGGTCAGGGCGGAGAGGTCCGGCAGGCCGAAGTTCACGACCGACCGCTTCACATAGTCGAGGTCGGAAATGTCGACTGCCGATGCGAGGTCGATCGTGTTGGCGAGCGACATGAGATCGACGGCGAGGTCACGCTTGAGCAACGCCTCGTCGGCGCCGCGGCGCCTCATCGCGCCGCGCCCGGAAACGACGCGCTCGCCTCCCACACGCTCCTCGATGCGCTTGCTAGCATCGCCCTCCTGGAATGCCTCGCGGAAGGCCAGCATCAGCGGCACCTGAAACGCCGGAGCCTTCGGATCCCTCTCACGCATCGCGGCATGCACCTGCATTGGCGGACGCATTCGACACGCCATGCCGCCCGGCGTGGCAGCCAGGCGGCACACAGACGTAGATCAAGCTTCCGACCCGTGATCGCATCATGGGCAGTGGAGCACGGATTTCAGACAGCAGCCAGGCAGGCTTAAGCTTCCTTCCCGGTGGCAATGTTGAAGCCGTGGGCGATCTCGCCTTCCGGCGTGCCGGTCGCCGACTGCGGAACGTAGGCGTAATTGTACTTGCCGAAGTTCAGAGAGCCGCTGGCCATGATGTTGTCGCCGCCACCGCCGCTCCACGAGAAGGAGGAGATCATCACGTCTTCCATCTCGTAGCGCATATATTCGACCGGGCTGTCGCCGCCCGCCTTCAGCACGAACAGGGTGACCTTATCGAAATGCTGGCCGGACATGCAGAACTTGTGCAGGAGCGGGGCCGCCTTGTCGAGTTCCATCTGGAACGACAGGTCGCCGTGCTCGCCCTTGCCCGTGCCGCCACCCGTCGAGGTATGCATGGAGCCCGTGTTGTGGACGGTGCAGCCGAAGCCGAGGAGCTGCAGCTCCTTGTCGTGCCCATCCACCACGCTGCCGCCCTCGACCGGCTTGCCGCCTTCGAATTTCAGGAATGAATTCAGTGCCATGTCTCTTCTCCTCTGAGTTGCTGAGACGATTCAAAAACCATTTCCTCCGGCGGAATCCGCCGGTTATGTTAAGTCCAACTGACCGAATAGGTCTGCTACTTGCTCTGTTGACCTGGCAGGCGTGAGACAAGGCTCAAGCCGATATCCATGCCTTCAAGCTGGAAGTGCGGACGGAGAAAGAACTTGGCCGAGTAATACCCGGGATTTTCCTCGTCCGCGAAGACCTCAACCTTTGCAGCCGCTAGCGGCTTCTTGGCTTTGGTCGCCACGCTCGAATTTCGCGGATCGCCATCGACATACTGGACAATCCATTTCTGGAGCCACTTCTCCAGATCCTCGCGCTCCTTCGTCTCGCCGATCTGGTCTCGCACCATGCACTTCAGGTAATGGGCGAAACGCGACACCGCGAACATGTACGGAATGCGCGAAGAGATGTTATCGGAAGCAGTCGCATCGACATTGTCGTATTTCTTGGGCCGATAGAGCGACTGCGCGCCGATGAAGGCCGCCTTGTCTGTGTTCTTGCGATGGATAAGCGGCAGCAGCCCCGCCTTCGACAGCTCGGCCTCGCGCCGGTCTGTGATGGAGATCTCGGTCGGACACTTGAGGTCGATATCGCCGTCGTCCGTCGGAAAGGTATGCGTGGGCAGGTTGATGACCTCGCCGCCCGACTGTACGCCGCGGATGCGGACCGTCCAACCCCATTCCTTGTAGGCACGGTTGATGTTGGCTGCCATTGCGTAAGCCGCGTTCATCCAGCCATATTTGTTGCCCTTGTGACCGTCGGTCTCCTCTTCGAAGTCGAACTCCTCGACGGGAATGGACTTCGCGCCATAGGGCTCGCGGGCGAGCACGCGCGGCATGCAGAGCGCGACGTAGCGGGAGTTTTCAGAGTCGCGCAGCGACTTCCAGCCCGCATAGTCCGGCGTCTCGAAGATCTTGCTCAGGTCGCGCGGATTGGAAAGCTCCGTCCAGGAGTCCATGCCGAGCAAAGTCGGCGCCGCACCGGAGATTAACGGGCAGTGCGCGGCGGCCGCGACCTTCCCGAGGTCGCGCAGGAGCCGCACGTCTACCGCCGACTGATCGAAATGGTAGTCGCCGACCAGGCAGCCGAACGGCTCGCCGCCTAGCGTGCCGAACTCGGCCTCATAGAGCTTCTTGAAGAGCGGGCTCTGGTCCCACTTCGCGTCCGGGTAGTTGCGCAGGTCGCGATAGAGCTCGTTCTTGGAGACGTTCATGACCTTGAGCTTCAAGGTCGCGTCGGTCTCGGAGTTGTAGACGAGGTAGCTCAGGCCGCGCCAAGCGCTTTCGATAGCCTGGAACTCAGGAGCATGGATAATCGCGTTCATCTGGGCCGAGAGCTTCTCGTCCAGGCGGGCGATCATGTCCTCGATGGTGTCGAGCACATCTTCCTTGATGAGGCTCGTATCAGCGAGCGCCTGCTGGACCAGCGTGCCGATCGCGTTCTCGACCTCGGTTGCCGCGCGATCACTGCGCGGCTTGAAACTTTGCTTGAGAAGCGTGGAAAACTCGTCGACTTCCTGAAGACCGGTTTCCGCAGGCTTTTCCTGTTGAAGTTCAGTGGCCATGTCCGTCCTCTACCTTCTGCGTCGCCGTGCGATGCTCGCGTCTAGTTCAGTTCTTCTCGGCGTTCTCTTCGGGCCCAGCCTCCTTGGCGATAGCCTCGTCGCGGCGATCCTTCAGTGCCTTCATGAGTTCCGGGCTCGAAAGAAGCTCGCGCAGCTTCTGCTCGGCCGCCACTTTGCCGTCCATGTAGCGCTGCAGGTTGGCGAGCTGTTCGCGAGCCTCGAGCAGGGCTTTCAGCGCCGGCACCTGCCGGGCGATCGCGGCGGGCTCAAAATCTGCCATCTTGGTGAAGGTGAGCTTGACGCCCATCTGCTCGCCAGACTTCTCGCTGAGACGATTCTCGGTGCGGAACGCCACGGCCGGCTGGACGCTCTCCATGTAGCTGTCGAAATTGTCCATATCGACATTGGAGAACTTGCGATCGGCCATCGTCGGCTTGGCGACCTCCGAGGCATTTCCCGACAGATCGGCCATCACGCCCATGATGAACGGCAGCTCGACCTGCTTGTTGGCGTCGTACGGGTCCTGATAGGTTATGTGGACACGAGGCGGGCGATTGCGCTTGATGAATTTCTGACCGCTATCCGACATTTCGCAGTTCCTCCTACGTAAGCTGATGAGAACCCAGCACCAAACGTTTGTCAAACGGACCGGACGCTACACGGCAGGTCCCTCGCCGTCCTGGTTCCTAGGCGGGTGGCCCCATCAGATCCTTCACGATCGTATTGAAATCCCGATTGGCGAAGCCGCCCGCCTTGGCCAACAGCATCGGCACCGGACTTGACGGCTCTGCCGCCTTGTAGAAGTGCTCAACTTCGGCCATCAGCGTCATCGCCTCTACCCTGGAGTCTGCCGAGAAGGTGTTTCCCCCGGCTGCCGCTCCGTTTGCGCCGTCTCCAAGCTTGGGCACATCGGCCGTCAACTGTTTCAACTGCGCCATGTTAAGCTGAACAGTAATGTCGCCTTGTATCTTGATCATGGCGCGCGGTGCGGCCTCAGGTAACAAAACCTCAAGAGCATGGATCAAGGGCTTGCCCACCAGCGTGCGCGCCTGATGCACGAGGATAAGGGCGGGCGTCGACGGTTCGCGCGTCGCGAAATAGGTCTCGATGGCGAGCAGCGCGGCGGCGGCATCGGCATGATTGGTGACGACGCCGGAGAGCTGAACTGCACGAATCTCGGGGATCGACGTGCCTGGTGTTGCGTCCTCGACGCCTTCGGCAGTCGCTTGCTCCGAAGCCTCCACAGGCTGGCTTGCGAGTTCCGGGCGCGCCGCATGGAACAGCTCGACGAGCTGGGTCAGGAAAGCCGTCAGCCGGTCGAAGCTCGGCGCAAATTGGTAGCCGGAGTTCTCGATAAAGGTCTCACGGATCCTGGTAAGCGCGGCCGCTGCCCTCGTCACCGCCGCAAAGCTGACATCGGACTGGGCGCGGTTGTCCTCCATGGCAAGCGCGTGCTGAACGTCGCCGATGGATGGCACCGTCTCGTCTTCGCGCTTTGCCGTGCTACCATTCGCGACCGCGACGTACCGATACATGACCGGCCCAAGCCGCTTGTCGCGCACCAGGGTCGCGTGCTGCAGCGGCTGGATGATCTGCTTCCAATCGTCCAGGCCACTGACCACGTTCTGGCGGATAGTAAAATCGCTGTCGATCGCCTTCGGATGCACATCGAGCCAGAATCGTCCGACCAGACCGGCAATGCCCTCGATACAATCCGCGAAACTGCCCAGATCGCCCGCGAAGCTGTGGAAGCGCGCCTCGATGCACAGGAGCCGGACGTCACGCGTCTGCTTCAGCAGCGCGCCAATCGCCTCGACCTCGTCCTTGACCTTGATGGTGGAACGATCGATCGGCTTGTTGTCTCTGACGTCGTAGTATTGGTCTGGGATGCGCCCGGTCACCGACAGGACGTAGTTCAGATACTTCTCGTCCCCGGCGTCATCGAGGTCGGGACCGCAAGGCTCCGCCTCGGAGATAGGTTCAAATAGCCAATCATACCGCATGCGAGCAGGCCCGCCCTTTCCAAGGCACAGTTCCGCCCGCATGCGCCCACCCTTGGGCGCGGCGTCAGACGGTCACTGCAATTCGATGCGCATCTCGACGCGGCGGTTGACCGGATCCATCAGATCGGGCACCCGCGGATTAGCCTCGCCCATGCCGACTGCGGTCACTTTTTCCTGCGAGACGCCCTTCTCGTAGAGAAATTTGGTCACCGCCTCGGCCCGTCGCTCCGAAAGCCCGATGTTGTATCGTTCCGTGCCGCGGCCGTCGGTATAGCCTTCAACCACAAACCGGGCACTTGCAAGCTGACTGTTGGCGAGCGCCTTGGCGAACTCGTCAAGGTTCTGGCGCGCCTGCTCGGTGAGATTTGCCGAATCCAGATCGAAATTGATCAGCATGTCGAAGCCCGACGGCTTCGGCGCGGACTTGTCGCATTCCTGCGCGGTGCCGATACAAAGGCCTCGCTCGGCCCCGAGCTTGGCCGACTTTACGAAAAACTCGACGATATCCGTGGATTTCACGGTCGGATCGGCAAACGCTGGCTGAATCGCCATGGCGCCGGCGCCAACGACAGCGGCTGCCAGAAACTTCGCGAACATTGGAAAGACTCCCCTTAACGCCGGAAGAAAGCTTGTGGACGATAAGATTCCGGCCATGTTATGTCAACTAAGGCGATCCCGACCGTACTACCTCGTGAAGGAAGTTTTTTGAATGTCGGATTCTCTAGGTCAAACTGAACGAATCGCCAAACTCAATACACCACTAGGTGAGGAAAAGCTCGCACTCGTAAGCTTCGAGTGCTCAGAGGCCGTGAGCGAAAATTTCGTGGTACGGATCGATGCACTGAGTAGAGAAAAGAATTTAGATTTCGACTCAGCTATTGGGCAACACTGCACGATCACTGTCGAAATGGTGACAAGCGAGAAGCGCTACTTTGACGGAATACTGACCGAGGCACATTCGCTTGGTGGCGACGACAAGGGGAACCAAGCCTACCAGCTCGTGCTCAGGTCGTGGTTCTGGCTGCTCTCCCATAGGACGAACTGCCTCATCTTCCACGAAAAGACCGTCCCTGACATCATCCAGGCCATCTTCGGCAAACACAGCTACGCGGACTTTCTGCCCAATCTCTCGCGCGGCTATCCGACCCTCGAATACTGCGTCCAGTACCGCGAATCGGACTTGGATTTCGTTTGCCGGCTGATGGAGGAATACGGCATCAGCTATTATTTCAGGCATTCCGATGGAGCTCACAAGCTCGTCCTCACCGACGAGATGTCGACCTTCGAGTCCATCCCGGGCGGCAGCCGCAAATTCATGCCGCGCCTCGGACCGCACCGGCAGGATGAAGAGAACTTTCATGGCTGGATGCCGGAGCGGCGTTTCACCTCGGGCAAGATCAAGCTCGACGACTATGATTTCAAGAAGCCCGACACCGATCTCGTCGTGAACGAGGAGATCAGCCCGCCCTTCGACCCCGGCACGCTGGAGTTGTTCGACTATCCGGGACGCTATGTGGAAAGCTCGGATGGCCAGCAGATCGCGCAGGCCTGGCGCAACATGGAAGGTGCCCGCGATGGCCACTTCCACGCGGTGGGAGACTGCGTGACGTGTTTCCCGGGAGCGCTGGTGACACTGGAGGACAAGAGCGAAAGCGGCTTCGACGGCGAATATCTGGCGCTGCGTTGCGTCCACAGGTTCGGCGCCCAGTCCTTCCGGAGCGGATCGGCCGGGGGCCGGGCCGGCTACGCTGGCCAATTTGAGTTCATCAAGAGTGACAAGACCTACGCGCCGCCGCGCATCACCAAGAAGGCGGTCGTCCTTGGTCCGCAGACGGCCAAGGTGGTCGGCGACGGCGAAATCGACGTCGACAAGTACGGGCGCATTCTCGTCTGTTTCCACTGGGATCAGGAGGAGGACCAGTCCCGCCGCTGTCGCGTGGCGCAGGTTTGGTCCGGCAATTTGTGGGGCGGCATCTATACGCCGCGCGTCGGCATGGAGGTGGTGGTCGAATTCCTCGAGGGCGACCCGGACCAGCCGCTGGTCATTGGCACGGTCTACAACGACAAGAACATGCCGCCCTACAACCTGGATGGCTCGGCGGTCGAAAAGACGATCGCGGGCGTCAAGTCGAACTCCACGCCCGGCGGCGACGGCTACAACGAGTTCATCTTCGATGACAATGCCGGCAAGGAACTCGTGCGGCTGCACGCCCAGCGCAATCTCGAGTCGGTCATCGAGAAGAATGAATCTCGAAACGTGAAGGAAGATCGGACGACCGATATCGGCAACAACGACACTCTTGATGTCGGCCAGGTCCTGAAAATCCATGCCGGTACGAAAATCGAGGTAATTTGCGGTGAAGGTCCCACGGCGAGCAAGATCACAATGACGCCGGAGAAGATATCGATCGAGGCGCTGACGATCGATGTCACCGCGACGACAACGTTGAACACAAAGGGCCTGACCGTGAACCATTCAGCGACCGCGGTCATGACGATCAAGGGTCTGCCGGTATTGATCAACTAGGGCGTGTTGGGATTCAGGGGCAGGTCGAGCCGAAATGATGGATTTCGAGAGCCAGAAAGCAGAAGACGTTCTGCTACGCAAGTACCGGACGCGCGGAAAGCCGCCATTTGCAGGCCAACCTCACCTGAATCTCAACACGCCTTGATCGGCGCAGGATCAAATCAGGGCTTGGGGGCGGCCGCGGCAAAACATCATGCAGAGGCTTCGGTTCAGCACGGCGCGACAGTTATTTGAGGCCTTTCCGGTCGCCCTGGAGGATATGGCCGCACGTCCTTCGGATCGCGCGTCGCTGGAGTTCCTGAAGGATCTTTCCGCAGGTCCAACTCCGGAGGAAGCGGTCACCTTCGCGGCATATCTGCTTGGAGTGAGGGAAGCGATCTGGTGGGGGCATCAATGCCTCTACATGATCCCGGACAAGCTCGGTTCAGACGACCTCAGGATGCTGGCGCTTGCCGAAGACTGGGTACGACGTCCGGAGGAGCCGCAACGCGCAGCCGTGCTTGATGGGGCAATGGCCTGCCAGCAAAAAACGCCGGGCGTCTGGATCGCGCTCGCCGCCGGGTGGAGCGGCGGCTCAATGATGGGTCCCGACAAAATACCGGTCGCGCCGCCCCCATATCTCACCCCGAAAGCCGTCAACGCCGGCGTGCTGTCGGGCCTGGCCCGGGTCGATCGGCGGGCGCGGGCATCTACGTTGAAATCCTTCGTAGATATGGGCATCCGACTGGCCACAAGAGCGTGATCCGAAAAGGCAATTTCGTCCCCTTCCTTGCAAGCGTCCGACACACGGTTAAATTAGGTAAACATTCGGAGTTAGCTTTGACGGGCAGGATTCCGATGGGACGGACGCCTTTCGATGACGATCAGCCTCAGGATCGAGAATTTCGACGCACTGCCAGACGGCGGTCCCCTCACCTATCACGCGAGCGGACGCGGCTTCGAAATCGGGCGTGACCATCGCGACTGGACGCTGCCAGACCCGAACATGTTCATCTCGGGCCGTCACTGCGAAGTGCGTTTCGAAAAGGACGGCTACTGGCTCTACGACGTGTCGCGCAACGGAACCTTCCTCAACGGTTCGCAGCAACGCGTGCGCAGTCCGTATCTGCTGGCCGACGGCGACCGGCTGCAGATTGGCCCATACATCATCTCCGTCGCGGTCAAGCCCACGGCGACCGAAGCCGATGACGGAGAAGTCTTCGCACCCGCCCCGCCCAGCTCCGACAACATCTGGGACGTCGGCGGCCCAGCCCCGCCGCCGATCAGTCGGCGCGATTTGATGCCCGCGCAAAGGCGCGGACAGCGCAGCGCGGATTTCGGCGAACGCCATCTCGAACTGCCGCCTGTCATTTCCGGCGATCCTTTCGGCAATTCTGCCCCTGCCGAACGAGTGCCGAAACCGCAGGCGGACCCGTTCTCGGTTCCGCCCGCACAAGGCGAGTCTCCATTCGGCGCTCAGGCGCCGCCCTCGCCGCGGCCTCCTCCCGAGGCAGCGGCGGCCGTGCCACGCGGGCCTTCGCCCTTCGATTTCGGAGGCGAATCCTTTGCGCCGCCCTCCTATTCGAGCCCGCCGATGCCGCAGCCGCAGCGTCCGCCGGGGCTCGCGCCGGTGGCTGCACCATCGGCCGGCGCAGCGCAGGGCGGGGAAGCAATCCTGCGCGCAATCGCCGCCGGCGCCGGCGTCTCGCCCAACATCTTCCTGCAGCGCGACCAGGCGGATGTCGCGGCGGAGATCGGCATGGTGCTGCGCAGCGTCGTCGAGGAACTGGCGATCATGCTGAAGGCAAGGGCCGCCGCCAAGCTGATGGCCAAGAGCGGCAACCGCACGATGCTCAGCGCCATCGACAACAACCCGCTCAAATTCGTGCCGCGTCCCGAGGAGGTCCTCGAGATCATGTTCGCGCGGCGTACTGGCTATCTCGATGCGCGGCGCAGTGTCAGCGAGGCGTTCCAGGACCTGAAGACACACGAATTCGCGACCTATGCGGCGATGCAGAAGGCGCTGTCGAGACTGATCGAGGACATCTCGCCGGACGCTATCGAGAAGAGGGTCGAAAGCTCGGCTTTCAGCTCGCGGAAAAGCCGGGCCTGGGAGACGTTTGTGACAACCTGGAAGGCAAAGGAAGAGCCGCATGAGAACGGCATGCTAGACGTCTTCCTCGCCTATTTCAGCGACGCCTATGCCAAGGCGACCAAGCCGAAATAAGCAACCTCGACAGTCCTGATTGGCTTTGACGAACTCCGATGGACGTCAGCCTCCGATAATCACCGTCGGAAGTCCCTGGGCGATCGAGTTTACGGAGGTCACCTCCAGGATCATGTCGCCCATCCGGCACGCGCCCCAATTGTTGATGAGCACCGTCTGGCTCGGCGTCATCACGACGCCGATGCCATCAGGGACCAGAAGCTTCACGATCGGGCAGGCATTCGTGCTGACTCCCGAACCCGTCATCGCCGCGGCCGTATCGGACGCGGCCTTCGCCGTGGCATCGGCCAGATCTGCCTGCGCAGCCGCCGACGCAGCAGGCCCGAGGCTAGTCGCCGCGGCGGCCGTCGCCGTCTTTTCGGCGACATCCTTGGCTCCGGCCGCGATGACTGCAGCCAACGCCGCGGCGGCTGCCGCCGTCATGCCGAGCCATGCCGGCTGGCCGCCGATGAACACGTTAATGCTTGGCGGGCCTGGAACGAGTGGTCCGCCATGAGCGGTCAGATCACCCATCCTGGCTGCAGGTCCTGTGGGCATGTCCCAAACCCATTTGACGTTGCGTCAACAATAGCCCTGTCCTCGCCGCGGGCGCAAGGTTGCTCCCAAGGCAGTGTCGGCAGGTTGCCCAAAGCCGCTGCCTGCGGCTTCGGGCACCAACCTTATGGAGCAAGGCAGATTGCAGCCGCTCCAATCGTGTTCCAGATACGCCAGATCGCGCCCGCCGATATTAGGCACGAGCACGGTTGCCATCAGGCTGAATATGGGGGCACGGGCTGCCGGCGGTATGGCTATGTCGATGTTTGAGAACATTTTTTCAGCGGCCGGCATTTCGGCGCATTACGAGACTGATTGACTTGTTACGCAACGTGAGGCTTAGCTGATCCTCGCGAGGAAAGAGGGGGTCGATGATGCTGAGACGCCTTTCGATCTTGGGATCGCTGCTGCTTGCGGCATGCGTCCCCAATTACGTGCCGCCCCTGCAGCCGAGCGGCTATTACAACAGGGTGGCCACCAAGGAGGAGACCGCCGCCTGGCGTGCGGCGCTCAGGATCAACACGGCCAATGCCTACCGCACTTTCATCCATCAGTATCCACGCAGCCGTTACGTCCCGGCAGCGACGGCCAAGCTCAGCGCCATCGTCAACCGGAGGCAGCCGGATATCCGCAACATCTCGGGTGCCGGAAACGCAAGCCAGGGCGGCGGCATGAGGGGTGGCTACTGAGTTTCAATCGAAATTCCTTTGCGACGGGCTGCCAGAATCGCCAGTGAATGGCCATGCTTAAGAAAGAGTGATGCATTTCGACATAGTTCATGCGGCTGACATCAGGTTTCGAGGCGGGGCGTCCTCGGCAGTGCGGGTGGAAATGGAGGCCGCAGCCCGGTTCGGGCTCACCAGCGCGCTTATACCGTTTGTAGGGGTGGACCATGGTCGCGCTTGGCGCTTTGACAAACGCACGGCCGAAACGTTTGAGAGATTGAACCTCCCCTGGCTGACCGGCGAAGAGCCCGTGGAATGCGACGTGGTGCTAGCGCAGCATCCCTTCTCGTTTCAGCGTATGCCTTTGACCCCAATCCGCGTGCGGGCAAAGCGCGTCGTGTGTGTAGCCCAGCACCCGCCGTTCAACGGCTATTGGGTGCCGGAGTATAATTTTGCCACAGTGGAACGAAACTTGGAGCGCATCTTTGGTGCTCCAGTCGTTTTCGCTCCGGTAGGCCCGAAAGTTCGAACACAGTTCGAAGATTTGGTCGGCGACAAACCAGCGCTGCTTCGCCGCGATTTCTTCAATCTGATCGATCTGGACGAATGGCCCGTGCGCAGCGCGCCGCTGCCCAACGATTGCGTCGTCATCGGTCGACATTCACGCACGGATCCGCTCAAATGGCCGGATACCGAAGACGAAGTCCGCGAGGCATATCCTGATAGCCCAAAAATCAGGATCAAGATCCTCGGCGGCGTTCCCGACAATATCAAGCCCTGGATCGGTTCAAACTGGAGTGTCTTGCCGTTTGTCGACGACGGAATACCGGAGTTCCTCAGCAAGCTCGATTTTTATGTCTTCTTCCATAGCCGGCGTTGGGTGGAGGCCTTTGGCATCAGCATAGCCGAAGCGATGGCTTGCGGTGCGGTAACCATTCTTGATCGCTCTTACGAAAGTCTGTTCGAGGAAGGCGCGGTCTATGCACAGCCGGATGAGACAACCGAAGTGATAAACCGGCTTGTCCAGTCGCCCGAGGAATTCGAACGACAATCGCGAGCAGGCCGGAACCTGGTGGCGAAGAAGTTCTCCGTGGAGACTTATCCGCAACGCATGCGGGACCTGTACGATAATCTCGAACTGCCGACACCGGCGGCGCTGTCGGACAATTCGGCCCCGAGAGGTCGCGAAAAGTACAAGGGCACGCCTGCGTCAGAGGTGCGGAACCCCAGGAACCATCGAAGACTGGGCGCCAGACGCAGAAGGGTGCTGTTTGTCGCCACCAACGGCCTTGGTCTTGGGCACATCACCCGCCTGATGGCGGTCGCCGAACGCATGTCGCCGGATGTCGAGCCTGTGTTCTTCACGATGTCGGTCGGCTCTTCGATCATCCAGGCACGCGGCCATATGGTCGACTATACGCCGTCGGCTGCCAAGACCGGCGCAACCGAGGAAAGCTGGAACCGCGCCTACGCGCAGGAATTGCTGACGGCCATCGAGGGGTTCGACGTTTCGGCCGTTGTCTTCGACAGCAACTATCCTTTTCCCGGCCTGGTCGATGTCTTGAACGTTCGCCGCGACTTGTCCTGGGTCTGGATCAGGCGCGGAATGTGGGCACCACATCATCCCGCCTACCATGTCATGAAAGCCGCCTTCGACATGGTGATCGAACCCGGCGAATTCGCCAACGACGAGGATCGCGGCATCACGACGACGATGCGAAACGGCGTCATAGCGGTGCAGCCGATCCTGCTGGTCGACGACGAAGCCAGACTTCCCAGAGAGAAGGCGGCAGCCGCTCTGGGCGTCGATCCACGGAAGACGACCGCCGTCATTCAACTCGGCTCGGAACGCAATTTCGATTTCACCGACCTTAAGAGCAAGGTCGTGAAGGAACTTTTGGCACACGACGTTCAGGTCGTTGAAGTCCTCAATCCGCTGGCGGAACCGCCTGAAACCAAGCATCCGGGAACATTTCGTAAGACCATCTATCCTATCGCCGAGTATTTTGGCGCGATCGATCTCATGGTGACCAACGCCGGCTACAACAGCTTTCACGAATGCATCCACGGCGGTGTTCCAACGATCTTCGTCCCGAACGAAGCGCCGGTCATGGACGATCAGCATGTGCGTGCGGCCTACGCTCAGAGTTCGGGGCTCGGCTTATGCTTGAGAGCCTCGGAACTGGGCAGAGTGGCTGAGACAGTCGATCTGGCTCTGTCTGATGCGTTCCTTTCGGAACATCGCCGCCGCACAGGCCGACTCAAGTTCGAGAACGGCGCGGCCGAGGCGGCGGCGGCGATCGAAGAACTTCTGTTTTCGGTAAGAACCCACCGACCGTTGAACGCTACGCTCGCGAGGGTCTGATCCCTACGCAGCCTGCCTCTGCAACGCGAGGAATTCGTCAAGGCTCGAAGCCAGGGTCACTTCGCGCTCGATCTTCCATTTCTCCAGTATCAGTGACCAACGGCGCCTGAGATAGCGCTCGTACTCGTCCGCCTTGAGTGCAGGGACATGCCGCATCCCGGGCAAGAACTCGACTGGCGCCTCGGAAGACGCGATGATATCGGGGTTCAATTCCGACAGCACGATCACCGGATATTCGGACCTTAGCAAACAGGCCTGTCGTACCGACCGGATCACTTCGCCAACATTTTCCGTCACCGGTCCCAAATAGGAGATAAGTGTCCGTGGTTTCGCTTGGTCGTTCGCATCGATCAGCACGTAGCTGATATCCGGTGCGCTATCCTCGACCTTTTCGTCTATGGATGCAGCCGCCTCCGTTTCGGGCGTAGCCAGTTTCGCAAAGAAGGCGCTTGCCCTATCCCATTTCAGCCATTTCTGCCTTGAAACCGGGAGGACCATTTTCTGTGTCTCCGTGCAAAGCACCGGCTTTCCGGAAGCCTGGGCGATCCTGTTAGCCTGATCATATTCGCTTTCGATAAAGAGGACAGTATCGGAAGCCCGGTAGAAATCGGCCTTGAAGCTTGCATGGGCTGATTGCCGCTGCCGCTCTTTCTTGCTTGGCAGATCGAGCATGACCAGCTTGCCATGCCGGATACCGTGTCTGGCGAGCCAGGCCTGCGTCAGAGCCCGATACTTCTCGAGCCGGCTCGTTACAATAAAGGCGATACGGCGGCTCGGCCTTTGCAACGACCGAGCCGATCTGAGAAACCGCTGATAGGCCGGTCCGTCGTCGTTTTCAGCCTCCGTAGGGTCTGCACACAGTACGCCGTCCAGGTCCACGCAACTCCGTTCGAGAAGTATGTGATGCATGATGTTCCATTGGAACAATCGCGGCTGCGGGACGGTCTCGAACACATAGTCCGCCTCGCTGTGCCCTCCTGGCAAACCATACACCGCTGCAAATATAACCTCCGCTGTATTCTGCGCTGCCGCAATCCTTGCGCGGGCATCACGCATTGCGGCACCTTGATTGATGCTGTCATCGAGAACCAGCACCTTTCGTAAATCCGCGAGGCTTCGGATAGCCGACCGGCGCTTCGTGGAACCTGAGGAAAAAATTCTTCCGGCGACGAAGCTGTCCAGGTCCGTCAGGGGAATGTTGGCGGCAAGACTGAGAAGATTGGCAGCAAGCACGCCGCTTCGCGGCACGCCGACCACGAGATCGAGGTCATGCGGCAGCTTGTGCAATCCCCCGGCAATGGCGGCATTCAGGTCGGCGACCGATCTGTAGTGCATCCCCTCTAGTATCCCGATTCTGAAATTCGCACGGGTTCGATATCAGCCGCCGAGCGAATTTTCAGACTCGAAGGACACTAGAGCATGATCCCGAAAAGTTGCAGACTTTTCGGACAAGATCATGCGCCAGAACAAAGAGTTAGAGCAGGATGAATGGCTCCGCTCCAATTCATCTTGCTCTAGCAACTCCTTGATTTCTAGTGTCGTTTTGATTTCGACGTTCGCTTGGAGCTCGATATCGAAATGAGGCGAACTTCGAAATCACGACACTAACTCGGCGCCCCATTGTCCATTCGGCCTGTCATTTCCCATTCTGCTTGATGTACAGTTCCACCTGCTGGTCAAGCTCTTCTTTGGTGGCCGGATCGAGCTTCTCCGCAATCGCGGTTTTCACCTCGTCGGCCTTGTCGGCTCGCCAACGCTCGGCGATCGCGGCATTAAAATAGGCCTTCTTCAGGTCCGGCTTGCCTTTCGTGAATGCTCCGTCGCGATAGCCATAGGCGAGGTGAAGGTAGGCGAACTCGTTTCCGCGGTTCGCCGAGAGCTCCAGAAGGTTCAACGCACGGCGGGGATCCTTGGCAAGCTCGTCGTCCCCTTTGAGATACAACATGGCAGTGTAGAACGGCGCGTACTGATTGCCCATGTCGGTGGCCCGAGTGAGCAGGTCGAGGCCGCGCTTCATGTCTTTCTTGACCCCGGCGCCCGTGGCATAGGCCTGTCCGAGATTGGCCATCGCATCGATCTGCCCTGTATCGGCCGACGCCTTGTAGAGCGCCGCGGCCTGGGCGAGGTCCTGCTTCACGCCATTGCCCATACGATAGGAGTCGCCCAGAGCGGTGATGGCGTTCGCCCAGCCGCTCGACGCCGCCAAGCGATACCAAAGGACGCCCTCTTCCGGCAGCTTCGGCACGCCCTGGCCGCGGATATAGGCCGTGCCGATATTCGTCCGGGCGCGCAGATTGCCGAGTTCGGCGGCCTTTATGTAGTAGTCCATCGCCCGGCCGTAATCGACTTCGCGCCCGAGCCCGATCCGCGCCATGTAGCCGATATTGACGAGCGCTGCGCTATACTGCTGATTGCCGGCAAGCTCATAGAAATGCTCGGCCCAGCTATAGCGCCGGGCTATCTCCAGCACCCGGCCGAACTGGAACTGCAGGCGCGGATTGTTGATGTCGGCGGCCAGCGAGAAGGCGCAGGCGCGCAGCGCATCGCGGACATTGACCAGCCCGTTCGAGACGCCAGGGACGGCGCGCTGCGGGTCGTTGGGGTCGGCGGCGTAGAGGTCGCAGTCAGTGACCAGCGCCTTCATGCCACGCTGCGTGTCAGGCAGCGTGCTCGGCCAGATGCGGAAGGTTTCGCTGACGGCGCGCTCGCCGGCCTGCTGGAACACGAACTCCTGGCTTGCCGCCTCGCCGGTCGCCTCGACCGGAGCATCGGCCGAGATCGAGGTGGAAACCAGGTTGCCGTTGATGTAGAGCCCGCGCTCCTCAAGTGCTGCCACCTGGACGCGGCCCTTCTCGGTTGCCTCGGCAGCATGCTTGCTGCCGGGAAAGACCTTCACGAAACGCTCGAAATCGGATGGGTCCTGGCTGTCCTTGATGAAGGCCCACAGCACCTCGTCTATGGCGAGTCCTTCGCCGGCAACGGCGACCTCCGCGACCTGCTCGCTACCGGCATCGCCTGGGCGGAACACGAAGCGCGTTTCGATCGACCCCGTGATCCAGGGGATCTGCGAGCCGCCGGTCGCCGATCGCACATCACCGCGCACCGTGCGGAACGTGTCGTAGACGTCGAGCCCCGGCGTCTGCAGCGCGTTGGCGAGTGCCGAGGAGTAGGGGCTATTGATGCCGGTGCCGTCATAGGCGACCTGGCCGGCGCTGGTCGCAAAGGCGACGAGCACCTGGCCGCTGCCGGCCTCGGTATAGGCGAGGCCCTCTTGCAGCCCCTTCTCCTTCGCTGCCGGGTTGTTGCGGCAGGCATCCAGGATGAAGAGCTTTACGCCGACCGGATCGTCCTTGACGATGTCGATCAGGTCGTTGAGTTGCATGGCGTCGGCCACGACCTCCTTGGCCGAGCCAGTGCGCGTGTCGACGGGCAAGAGCAGGTTCTTGCCGTCGGATTGCAGGGCGTGCCCTGCGTAGTAAAAGACTGCCATGTCGGCGCCGGTGAGATGCGCCTTGATTGCGTCCTTCAGGTCTTTGATCGCCTGCTTCTTCACGTCGTAGAAGAGCAGCACGTCGAAATCCAGTTCGGTCAATGTGTTGGCAATCAGCTTGGCATCGTTGCGCGGGTTGGTGAGTGGCGCGAACGCATATTCGCTGTTGCCGACCACGATCGCAGCACGCCTGCCGCCGGTCGCGGCAGACGCCAGATCCTGAACAAACGCAAGAGACGCAAGGGCAATAAAAACCGCAGCCAGGATGCGCGTACCGGCCGACAGCAAGCGGACAAGCAGGACATCTCTCAAGGGAGTTCCCCTGATCAAACCAAAACGTCACATCCGATTAGATTCAAGCCCTGTAACTGCCTGATGTGACGAAAAGGCATTTCTGTAACAACCAGGTTGCCTGCGAAACCGCCAGGCTCGGCCGGAAAGCTGGCCTTTGCGAGCCTCCTGCTTTCCCCGCCGGAAGCTCGACCTTGATCAGCCCAAACCATGGCGAAATTCCGCCCATGGAAGTCGGCTGGCCGGGTACGACGCGGACGCCAAGTCGACTTCGTTGTCCCGCGCTCGCGACGAGGACTGGCAACGATATGCTGGCCGGCTACCGGCTGGCGTATTGACGCCAGCCGCCATATTCGGAGATGTCGATGGCGCCGACCAGTCCGGCCTGCTCCGCCAGAAAGCCTTTCGGTGCCGTGCCGTCCTGCAGCTCGATCGTGCCGATCCCGAGCGGCGGCGGGATCGCCGCCACGAAGCGACCGAAAGCATCCGGGCTGAGGCGCCATATCTCCACATCGATCGCTACGCCATTGCCGTCCTGGACACGCAGCAGCCCAGGCTTCGGCACGGTTTGCCGGGCGAGCGCATAGAGCCTGTAAGCGGGGGCGGTCTTGGCCGCACGGCAGAAGCGTGCGCCTAACTCCTTCAATTGACCGTTGAGCGGCATGCCGGAAAGATGTGCTCCGACCACGACCAGTTCGATCGCACCGTCATGTACCTCGGTTCGCTTGGCCACCGACTGGGTCAATTGCCAGCCGGTGGCGCCGAGCGTCAGGCCGCTTGCCACATGAATGTTGCGAGCAAGCGCGGCAGCGAGCCCGTCCTTGCCGGCAGCGGCAAGCAGCGTCACGCTCATGGGCAGACCGTCGGGTCGTTTGCCGGTCGGCACGGCGATCCCGCACAGGCCGAGCAGGTTCACGAAGTTTGTATAGGCGCCCAGCCGGCTGTTGGTGGCGATGGGATCGGCGAGCACCTGCTCGACCGTGTAATGCGTCGGCGCGGTCGGCACGCAGATCAGGTCGACCGAGGCGATGACCGGCGCGAGTTTCGCCTTCATGGCCTGCAACGCATAGATGCCCTTGAAGGCGTCGGCCGCCGAGAGCTTCCTTGCACCGCCAATGATCTTCGCCGTCACCGGATGCATAGACGCCTCATGCCTTTCCATGAAATCTGCGACCGCGGCATAGCGCTCCGCGACCCAGGCGCCTTCGTAGAGCAGGTTTGCAGTCGCATAGAAATCTTCGAAGGGCAGTTCGACCAGCTTGCAGCCGAGCGAGGCAAGCTTTTCCAGCGCGGCGTCGAAGCCCCCTTCCATCGCGGTATCGCTGAAGAACTTTCGATCGGCCCTCGCCGGGATGCCCACTATCAACACCGGTGGACAGGCGGCGAGCGGCGCAGCGGGCACGGATTTCGAGAACGGATCGGCGGCATCCTGCTTTGCCGCAACCGAGAGGACGGCATAAGCGTCATCGACCGTCAGTGCGAAGATCGAGACGCAGTCCAGCGTGCGGCAGGCCGGCACCACACCCGCGGTGGAAAGCGCGCCAACGGTCGGCTTCAACCCGACGATATTGTTCAAGCCGGCCGGGACTCGCCCCGACCCTGCGGTGTCGGTGCCCAGCGCAAAGGAAACGATGCCATTAGCCGTCGCCACCGCCGAGCCCGAGGAGGAACCGCCCGGCACCAGCCTCGGATCGATCGCGTTTCTGGGAATGGGATAGGGCGTGCGCACGCCGACAAGACCCGTCGCGAACTGGTCGAGATTGGTCTTGCCAAGCACCAGCGCGCCGGCTGCCCTGAGCAGCGCGACAACTGTCGCGTCCTTGTCGGGGACATAGCTATAGGCTGGGCACCCCGCAGTGGTAGGCATGCCGGCGACGTCGATATTGTCCTTCACCGCGAAGGGGATGCCCCAGAGCGGCTTTGCAACAGGATCGAAGGCGCCGAGGGCGTCGGCTTCGGCAACCAAGGCGGCCCGATCCGCCACATGGATGAAGATGCCCGGATCGTTCGTGCCCGCGATGCGCTCGAACGCGAGCGCGATCGCCTCGCCCGGCGTCAACCCGTCGGCATAGGCCTTGTGCAGGTTTCCGATGTCGAAGCTCAGGCCGGTCACCCTTCATCTCCAACAAAAACGACCGGGAGCTGCCACTGGATGAGCACCACGCAACCTGTCTCAGACCAGACGGAATGCTCGGTTCCCGCCGGGTTGAGCACGACCGAGCCGGCCTTATAGTCGCCGTTCTCGTCGCTCTGCATGCCATCCAGCACGACGATCGTCTCCAGCCCAGGATGACGGTGGCGCGGCGCCGACGCGCCCGGCTCGTATGCGAGCAGAGCGACCGAAGGCTCGTCCTCGCCGCCTTTTTCCAGCCAGTGCACGGCGATGCCGGGGCGAAAATACTCAAATGCAAGCGCGCGCCAGCCCCCGTTCGCGAGGGCCGGGTATGCTAGATTAGGCATTCGCAATTCCCTCGAGCACCTGGTCGGTCGTGGCCGTCCAGCCGACAATGGCGCCCTGCGCGCGGATCATCGCCAGCGCGGCCGCCTTGAACTCGGGAAAATAGCTCTCGGTCGCATCCTCGGCCAGCAGGCATTCATAACCGCGGTCGTTGGCTTCCCGCATCGTGGTCTGCACGCAGACTTCCGTCGTGACCCCCGCAAATACGAGTTGGCGCGCGCCGAGCCGCTCCAGTTCGTCTCCGAAGGTTGTCGCGTAGAACGCGCCCTTGCCAGGCTTTTCGATCACAACCTCACCCGGCAGTGGCGCAAGCTCGTCGAGGATCGCGGTGCCCGGCTCGCCGGCGATCAGCACACGGCCCATCGGGCCTTCGTCGCCGATGCGGATGGTCGGATTGCCGCGGTCTCGCTTGGCAGGGTGAAGGTCGGAGAGGTCGGGCCGATGGCATTCCATCGTATGGATCACCGGCAGGCCGGCGGCGCGGAAGCCTTCGATCAGCTTCTTCACCGTCGGCACGATCGCCGTCACCCGGCTCACGTCATTGCCGAGGCTTGCGCCGAAGCCGCCCGGCTCGGCGAAATCGCGCTGCATGTCGATCACCACCAGCGCGGTCGTTTCCGGCTTGAACGGAAAGACAAAGGGCTGGGCATCAATTGCGGCCATCAGTGATGCCCCGCCATATGCTCGCCGATCGTGTGCACGTTCGCTTCGGCGATCGGCGTTTCATAGACCAGCGCGCCGTCGGACATGACAAGGATGCGGTCGGAAAGCTCCATCAGCTCGTCGAGGTCTTCCGACAGCAGCAGCACGGCAGCGCCCGCATTGCGCGCCTTCATGATGCGCGCCCTGATCTCGGCGACCGCCGAGAAGTCCAGGCCGAAGCAGGGATTCGACACGATCAGCAAGTCGACCTCGCCGGTCAGCTCGCGCGCGAGCACGGCGCGCTGCACGTTACCGCCCGACAGAGCCTGGATCGGCGAGGACAGCGACGCGGTCTTCACCTTGAACTGTTGCACCAGGTTTGCAGCGAAGGCCCGGATCGTTCCCATGTTGATCCAGCTCACCGGCTTGCCCGCCGCGTTGAGGTCGAAGGTACGGAAGGCCATGTTCTCGGCCACCGTCATCTTCGGCGCGCAGGCGTTGCGCAGCGGCTCCTCGGGAATGAAACGCACGTTTAGCGTGCGCGCCTCGGTGCGGCTCGCGCGATAGGCCGCGCCCTTGACCAGCACCTCGCCGCCCTCGCGCTGGCGCTGACCGGCCAAGACCTCCAGAAATTCCTTCTGGCCGTTGCCGGAGATGCCGGCGATGCCGACGATTTCGCCAGACTTCACCTCCAGCCCATCGACGCGGATGAACTTCAGCCCTGTCCGGTCCGGCGCCTTCACCGACTTCACGGACAGGATCGACTTCGCCTCGACAGGAACGGGAGCACGTGTGTCGAGCGTGGCTATCGGCTGGTCGCCGATCATCATCGCCGCCATCGCTTTGCGGTCGAGCTCGGCGACCTTGCCGGTGCCGGTCAGCTTGCCCTTGCGCAGTACGGTTATCTCATTGGCGAAGGCCGTCACCTCGTGAAACTTGTGGCTGATCATCAGCACGGTCAGGCCGCCAGCCTCGGTCATGCCGCGCACCAGCCCAAGCACCTCCTCCGCCTCGCCCGGCGTCAGCACCGATGTCGGCTCGTCGAGCACCAAGAAATGCCGGCCGAGATAGAGTTGCTTGATGATCTCCAGCTTCTGCTTCTCGCCGGCCGCCATCTCGCTCACCCTCACGTCGAGCGGCAGCTTGAAGGGCATCGTCTCCATGAAGGCGGCGAGCGCCTTGCGCTCCTTACCCCAGTCTATGACGGTCGGTACGTTCTCGCGCGAGATCACCAGGTTTTCTGCGCCGGTCAGCGAGGGCACCAGCGTGAAATGCTGGTAGACCATGCCGAGACCAAGCGCGGAGGCGTCCTTGGGGCTGCCGATCGTCACCTCGCGGTCGTCCACCGTGATCTGTCCGGAAGTCGGATGGTAGAAACCCATCATACACTTCACCAGCGTCGATTTGCCGGCGCCGTTCTCGCCGAGCAGCGCGTGAAAGCTGCCCGCCGGCACCTTGATCGAGACATCGTCCAGGGCCGTGAAGCCGCCGAAACGCATCGTCATGCCGATCGTCTCGACACCGACCGCCTTGTTGGGTTGTTCCGGGGCGGGAGGGATCAGCATGGGCGGGCTCCACAAGAATGGAGAGGTCTCACTATAGCAGTCGACTTCACGGCAACTGCTCCACGAATGCCTTCGCATTCGATACGGCGCCGAACACGCCGCCCTGCATCTTGATCATCTTGATCGCGGCGAGGTGGTTGCCGTAGTCCGTGGCCCCGCAGCAATCCTCCAGTATCACGCATTCGAAGCCGCGGTCGTTGGCCTCGCGCATGGTGGTGTGCACGCAGACATCCGTGGTGATGCCGGTCAGCACGATGTTGTCGATGCCGCGCTGGTTGAGGATCAGCTCGAGGTCGGTTGCGCAGAACGATCCCTTGCCGGGCTTGTCGATAATCGGCTCGCCCTCGATCGGATAGAGTTCAGGGATGATGTCCCAACCAGGCTCGCCGCGCACCAGGATGCGGCCGCACGGGCCAGGATCGCCGATGCCTGCGTGGATCCGGCGCGAGCGCCAGCGCTTGTTTGCCGGCAAATCGGCAAGATCGGGCCGGTGCCCCTCGCGCGTGTGGATGACCGCGTAGCCCTTGGCGCGCATGGCCGACAGCACCGATTTGATCGGCTCGATCGGAGCCTGCACCAGCGACAGGTCGTAGCCCATCGAGTCGACATAACCGCCCTTGCCACAGAAGTCGGTCTGCATATCGATGATGATCAGCGCTGTGTTATCTGGCCTGAGGTCGCCGTTATACGGCCACGGATAGGGGTCGGCCTCGATGTAGCGCTCGGTGATTTCTGCTCTGGCGTTCATCGAGGCCTCCTATTGCGCCGCCTGTGCGTGCTTTTCTCCGAAAGTCCTGACCGGCTTCGGAAAGCCGAAGCCAGTGCCGTCGGTCACGGCCACCCCGTCTTCCCACGGCAGCCGGTAGCGGCCGTCGACCAGGTCGCGCATATAGGTGTAGGGGCAGTCGCCGGCGCCACCTTTGACGGCAACGTAGCCGCGGTGCCCGAGCTGATAGATGTTATTCTCGACGCCCCACCCCTTCCGGGCCTCGCGCACGAGGTCTGGGCGCACCTCGGCCGTGATGATTTCATCGGGTCGTCCGGACGTGCCATGCGCAAGCATAGTGCCGTCGAAATTGACGATCATGGCCTCGCCCATGGAATCGAAGGTCCCGTCGGAACCGGACATACAGACGTTTGCCGTCACCATCAGATTGCAGAAGGAATTGGACTGGTTGGTGAAGCGCCATGCCTCACGGACGGGTGCTGTGTAGCCGGCGGTGCGGATCATGATTTCGGCGCCCTTGTAGGCGCATTCGCGCGCCATCTCCGGGAACATGCCGTCGTGACAGATGATCAGGGCCAGCCTGCAGCCCTTCGGCCCGTCGATAACCGGGATGCCTAGGTCGCCGGGCTCCCACGGCTCGACCGGCACCCACGGATGCATCTTGCGGTAGTAGAGCTTCAGCTTGCCCTTGTTGTCGATGACGATACCCGAATTGAACGGCATGCCGCCGGGGTTGAACTCCATGATGGAAAAGCAGCCCCAGATGTCATTGGCGGCGCACGCCGCCTTGAAGGCCGCGACCTCCGGCCCGTCGAGCGAGCACATGATCTCCGGGTTGATGTCCATGGAAAGTCCGTGCAGCGCGTATTCGGGGAAAACGACGAGATCCATCGTACCCATGTTGCGCCGCGCCTTGCCGACCAGTTTGACGATCCTGGCGGTCTGCGCGGCCAGATCGGCCTTGGTGACGACATTCGGCAGTTGCAGTTGCACGAGGCCGATGACGACGCCGTTCTCGCTCTTGTTGAGACCGCCGAGACCGTTCATCAGCTTGCTCCTATTTGGTGATCGACAGTTCGCCCGGCGCGCCGGCCAGCGAGCGGCCGGGCGATGACGTGGCGATCATGATGAGAAGCGTGAGGATGTAGGGGGCGGCATAGAACAGATAGTAACCCTGCGTGACGCCGACCGATTGCAATGCGGGGCCTAAGGCGCCGGCGCCGCCAAATAGAAGTGCCGCCAGGAAACAGCCGATCGGGTTCCAGCGCGCGAAGATGACCAGCGCCACCGCCATCAACCCCTGGCCTGACGAGATGCGCTCGTTCCAGCTTCCCGGATAGTAGAGCGACAGGTAGGCGCCGCCGATCGCAGCCAGCGCGCCGCCGACGCCCGTCGCGATCAGGCGCACCGTGTTCGGGTTGAGGCCCATGGCGCGCGCCGCATCCGAGCTGTCGCCGACGACGCGCAGGATGAGACCGGCGCGAGTGTTCTTGAACGCCCACCACAGGAACAGGGCAAGCGCGATGCCGATCAGGAACAGGATGTTGATGTTCAGCGCGGCCTGCACCTGCGGGATGTCCGACCAGAAGCCGAAGGCGATGGCCGGCAGGTCGGGCGCCGAAGGCTGGATGAAGGGTTTGCCGAAGAAGAAGGCCAGTCCCGTGCCGAACAGCATCAGCGCGATGCCGATCGCGATGTCGTTCACCTTCGGGAACTTGCAGATCCAGCCGTGGAACAGGCCGAAGCACACGCCGGTAGCGGCCGCCGCGAGAACGCCGAGCCAGGGCGAACCCGTCAGCACCGCCACGGCGTATGCGGTCATGGCGCCAAAGACGAGCGTGCCTTCCAGCCCCAGATTGATGCGGCCGGAGCGTTCGGTGATCGCCTCGCCGAGCGAGACGAAGATGAAGGGCGTCGAGACCCGGATCGCCCCGCCAATGATGGCGAGCGGTACGCCCCACAGCCCGATATCGACCGGCTCCATGTCAGGCGCTCCTCTTCCAGAGGTCGGGATTGAAGGCTTTGAAGCGGCCGTAGAAAGTCTCGCTGAACAGGATGACGATGAAGAGCATGCCCTGCAGCACCAACACCGTTGCATCGGGCAGGTCCATGCGCCGCTGGATCAGGCCGCCAGAAGCGCCGATGCCGCCAAGCAGGATCGCGACGGGGATGATGGCGAGCGGATTGTGGCGCGCAAGGAACGCGACGAGGATGCCGGTATAGCCGTAGCCGGCGGCCAGCGACGCGTTGGCGTTGCCCTGGACGGCTGCTACCTCGATCATGCCGGCCAGCCCTGCGAAGCCGCCGGCCAGCGCCGTAAAGCCGACGATCAGCGGTCCGACCGCAAGGCCCTGTATCTGCGCGGCCCGTACATTGCCGCCTGCAATCCGGGCCGCGAAACCCCACCGCGTCTTCTCTATCAGCATCCAGGAGACGATGCAGGCGACGACGCCCACCACCAGCCCCCAGTGCACATCCATGCCGGGGAGGCTGCCGATGCGGTAGGCTTCATCGAGTGGATGGGTCGAGGGCTTGTTGAGCGATGCGGGATCGCGGAGCGGCCCTTCGACGAGCTGGTTCATCAGTGCGATGGCGATATAGGCCATCAGCAGGCTGGAGATCGTCTCGTTGACCGCGCGGTAATGGCGCAACGCGCCGACGACGCCGATCCAGACGCCGCCGGCGAGCATCGCCCCCACCCCCATCAGAATGATCACCAGGAAGGCCGGCGCGCCGGACAGGCCGACACCCACGGCGCCCGCAGCGAGGCCGCCGAGCACGATCGCGCCCTCGCCACCGATGACGACGAGGCCGAGACGCGCGGGCAGCGCCACACACAGCGCCGCGAGCAGAAGGGGAGCCGCCCGCGAAAGCGTGTTCTGGATGGAGAACCAGGAACCGAAGCCACCCCGCCACATCAGTTCAAAGAACGCGGCCGGCGACTTGCCGAGCATCGCCAGGAACACACTGAACAGCGCCAGCCCGGCCACGATCGCGCAGAGAGGGATGACGATCGCCTCGGCGCGCCGTGCAATCCATTCGAGTGCGGCTGGATATGCAGGCGAACCGAAAGTGGCTGGACCGCTGGTAATGTCGGTCATGGGCGTGACTCCGATCTCAGAATCACGCCGTCGATCCGACCACTCCCTCGACCAGATAGTCCATACTCTCGAGCTCGATTGCCGTCTCGGGGAAGGCCTGTCCCTCGGTCGCCACCACGTTGCCTTTGTTGTCCTTGAGCGGGCCTTTGACGACGGTGAAGCCGCCCTTCATCATTTCGGCCAGTGTTGCATCGAACTGCTTCCTGGCGGGCTTGCCGACGGCAGGCCCGAGCGGACTCATCTTGACGAAGCCTTCGGCCAGCCCGCCGCGCGTGAAGTTCGGCAGTTCCCCGCCGGCAAGCAGCTTGTCGACATAGGACTTGTAGACATTGCCCCAGTTCCACTCGGCGCCGGTCAGGTATTTCTCCGGTGCCAGGGCCGACTGGTTCGCATGGTAGCCGCAGATATAGGCGCCGCGGCCGGCTGCCGTCTCGACGACCACCTTCGGGCTGTCGACGTGGCAGGTGACGACGTCGATGCCCTGGTCGACCAGCGCATTGGTGGCTTCGGCCTCCTTCACGGCCAGCGACCACTCGCCGGTGAAGATCACCTGGCAGGTGACGGTCGGATCGACCGAGCGGGCGCCGAGCAGGAAGGAGTTGATGTTGAGCAGCACCTGCGGGATCGGCTTGGCCGCCACGAAGCCGATCTTCTTGGATTTCGATGTGTGACCGGCGATCATGCCGTTCAGATACTGGCCCATGCCGATGTAGCCGAAATACGAGCCGGTGTTCTTCGGCAGGCCTTCCTTCCAGAGGCCGCCGCAGTGGCGGAACTGGATCTCGGGAAACTTCTCGGCCATGGCCAGCATATGCGGGTCGAAATAGCCGAACGAAGTCGGGAACAGCAGCGTCGCGCCGTCGAGATTGATCATTGACTCCATGGTCTTCTGCACATCGACGGTCTCGGGGACGTTTTCCTCCTCGACGATCGTCACCCCCTCGATGCCCTTCAGCGCGGCCGCACCTTCCGCATGCGCCTGATTGTAGCCGTAGTCATCCTTGGGGCCGACATAGATGAAGCCAATCGTGGCGCTGGCGGCAAAGGCGCTGCGTGGCGGCAGTATGGACCCGGTTACGCCGAGAGCGGCGCCGGCGGACGCGGTTTTCAGGAACTGGCGGCGGTTGATCAGGAAAGACTGGGGCATGGGACACTCCTGCTGGCGACGTTCACATCTCGCTAAGAAAGTGTATGCAACCCGCGTGCCAGTCCCGAAAATGCAGAAAATTCAACGATTGTCGTCCCCTGCGCCTTATGCGCTGCACACAACGTCAGCAAGTGTATGCACTTTATGCGCATTTCTTAGCCATGTTGACTTGCCGATTAAAATCTAGGCATACGTGCCTGCAACGCGCCGCTGGAAGCGCGGACCGGAGGACAGGTGGCAGGCAAGCGCACTCTCGTCAGAGCGGGAACGACGGTCGACCAGATGGTGCGGGCGCTCGCCGATGGCATCGTCACCGGCGCGTTGCGCCCCGGCGCAAAGCTGGACGAGGTCTCACTCGCCGGCCGCTTCGAGGTGTCGCGCACCCCGGTCCGCGAGGCGCTCGGCCAGCTCAGCGCCATGGGCCTGGTCGACCGCCGCCCCAATCGCGGGGCAATCGTCGCGGTCGTGACGCAAGAACACCTTTCCTCAATGTTCGAGAGCATGGCCGAGCTGGAGGGCATCTGCGCGCGCTTCTCGGCCGAGCGCATGACGACTGCCGAACGCCACGCCCTGGAGCGGGACCATCACGACTCCGCCCGGCTCGTGCGCCTCAACGCCGAGGAGGACTACGAGGCTTATAACACCGGCTTCCACTCGCGGCTCTATCGCGGCGCGCACAGCAGCCACATCCTCGAGATCACTGCCGCGACTCGCGCCCGGCTCGCCCCGTTCCGCCGCGCGCAGTTCCGCCTGCCCGGCCGCCTCGCCAAATCCTGGGACGAGCACGACGCGATCGTCACAGCCGTCATGCGCGGCGATGCGGCTTCCGCCGGCGCGGCTGCGCGGGCGCATGTCTCGATCGTCAGCGAGGCAAGCTCGGTCTTTGCCTCCAGCGGCCTGTAGAAACTCGGCTAGAGCATGATCCCGAAAAGTTGCAGACTTTTCGGACAAGATCATGCGCCAGAACAAAGAGTTAGAGCAGGATGAATGACTCCGCTCCAATTCATCTTGCTCTAGCCGGATCAGAGCGATGGCCGCAGGTGGAGATCAGGCCTCTATGCCGCCTTGGCGGCACGGTGTTTGACCAGCCTTCCGATCCAGTCGCGGACCGCCACGACATCGGCAAGCGCGGCGCCTGCCGAGGTAGGCCCGGCAGGCCGTACCCGGATCGAGATACCGCCTTTCTCATTGACGTAGTCGAAGCCGGCCTCGTCGGACACATCGTCGCCTATGAAGATCGGCCGCCTCCCCGCGAACGGCGCCGAATCCTGGAAGCGGTCGATCGCCGCGCTCTTCAGCGCTTCGACGGGAATGAATTCAAGCCCGGCATTGCCGGCGACGATGCGATAGCCCTCCGGCAAAGTGCTCAGCACCTTTTCCGCCGCGGCGCGAACCCTGGGGAAAGCGGCCGGCGCGGCGCGGGTATGAATCGCCAGCACCGGTCCCTTGCGCTCGAAATAGATGCCCTCTGTGGTACGGAATTCATGTTGCAGCGCGTCGGCGACAGCAGCAAGGTCGGCCGGCTCGTCCGCCCGTTCGACCTTGCCGTCCGGGGTCAGGCGATGCTCGAGACCGTAAAGGCCTGCGGTCGGAAGATGAAGCGGTGTAAACAGGCGGTCGACCATCTCGATGGTCCGGCCCGTGACAAAGGCGACCGCGCCATCGAGCTTCGCCGCTGTGTCGCACAGCAGGTCCCTCAGCGCATCGTCGACACGCACAGCCTCCGGATGAGCCTGGTGCTCCAAAAGCGTGCCGTCGATGTCGAGAAAAAGGGCGATCGGCCCGGCCGGCAGAGCCGGCGCGGAAAGGTCCTGCGCAGTGGTCATGCTGTCCCCGTCTCCGTTTCCCTCAGGCGGGTCGGCGCGGCAGGGACCGGCGATGCCGTGACCACTGCGCTGCGCTTGCGGATACGCGCTGCGTCGAGCAGCATCGCGCCCGCCCAGCGATATACGTTGTTGCTACGCACCGTCGCGCGCATCAGGCGCATGCGCTCGATTATCTCTTCCTCCGGCATGGTCAGCGCCTGATAAAACGCCTCGCCCATGCCAGCCTGGTCAAACGGATTGACCACCAGCGCCTCGGCGAGTTCTCGCGAAGCACCTGCGAACGCGCTGAGCACGAGGACACCGCCCTCGTCCTCACGCGCCGCCACGAATTCCTTGGCCACGAGGTTCATGCCGTCATGCAGGCTGCTCACCACGCACAGGTCCGCCGCCCTGTAAAGATCGAAGAGTTGCGCCTGATCATGGTGCCGGTCGAGGAAGACAATTGGCTTGTAGCCGTCGCGACCGTAGCGGCCGTTGATCTCCTCCACCAGTTCCATGCATTCGCGATGGAGTTGCTGGTAGGCCGGCAAGGTGCTGCGGCTGGGCGCTGCGACCTGCAGGAAAACAAACCGGCCGATCCAGTCGGAGTGCTGCTGGAAGAACTCGTCCATCGCGTGGAACCGGTCGAGAATTCCCTTCGTATAGTCCAGGCGTTCCACACCCAGCGCGAGCTTGACGCCGCGTGGCAGGCCGAGCTTGCGGAACACCCGCTCGCGTATCCTGGCCTGGTCGACAGGGCGCTCGTTTTCGGGCCATTCGATCGAGATCGGATAGGGATGCACAGCCGTCGAGAGACCGCCGTAGGATATCGAGGAATGCTCGCGGTCGATCCGCGATTCAAGGAAGCGATCGACGGTCTCGATGAAGTTGTTGCAGTGAAGCTGGATGTGGAAGCCGACGATGGAGCTGCCGAGCAGGCCGTCGATAATCTGCTCCCGCCAAGGGCAGACGCCGAACACTTCGGAGTTGGGCCACGGAATGTGCCAGAAGGTGATGATGATCGCCTCCGGAAGCTTCTCCCTGATCAATCTCGGCACCAGCGCGAAGTGATAGTCCTGGATGAGAATGACGGGCCGCTCGCTCTTGACCTCCTGTAGCACCACCTCCGCGAACTTCCTGTTGACAGCCTGGTAGCACTCCCAGTCGGCGGCGCGGAAATTCGGACGTGTGAAGGCGATATGGCAGAGGGGCCAGAGCCCCTCGTTGGCAAAGCCGTAATAGTAGCCCTTGTACTCCTCCTCGGAGAGCCAGACGCGGCGGAGCGTGTATTCCGGCTTGCCGGGCGGCACGGCAACGCGATCCCTAGCATCGACCGTCTCCTTGTCGGCCGAGCCGCTGCCATGCGCGATCCAGGTTCCCGCGCAGGTGCGGGTGATCGGCTCCAGGGCGGACACCAGGCCGCTCGCCGGCACATGCAGCTCTATCCTGTCGCCGGCATATTCGTGGCTATAGGGCTCCCGATTGGAGACGACGATCAGGTCGCCTTCGGGAAGTTCGGTCTGAAGGATCTGCCTCAGCATGTCCGGCGACCATTCGACCAGCGCATCGTCGGCTCCACTGGCGCGCTCGGTTTCGCGGAGCAGTGGCGGAGCCGGCTGGGCCACCTCCAGGGTAGATCGTGTGCGCTTGCGTCCCAATTTCATCGGAAAGATGATGGCGAACAGGGAAAGGAAGAGGCTTAAGGCTACGCCCGTGCAAAGCACGGCAACGGCAATTTGCGATGTCATTCTCTCGTTTCCGTGGATCCCACCGCGGCTATCAGCGGCCGGCCCCCGGTAGCGTTAACACCTGGGGTGAGAGTTGGTTCCCGTAATATGAACGGAGGTAACAATGCGCCCTCGCCCGTCCTAAATTGTCCTGGCCGGCTGCCTTCGGGAGGATCGTGAATCAAACAGCTCGTTGCGGCCATATTCAGGAGATTTTCATGCCCCTCGTTCACATTTCTCTGCTCAAGGGAATGGCTCGCGAACATATTCGAGCCATATCCGATGGCGTCCATCAGGCGCTGGTCGAGACCTACAGTGTGCCCGCCGACGATCACTTCCAGCTCATCCGTCAATACGATCCGAATGAGTTCATCTACGATCCGGATTATTTGGGCATTCACCGCACCGAGAACGTGGTGTTCATCCACATCGTCGCCAGCAATTGGCGCGACACCCCCACCAAGAAGGAACTCTACCATGCGATAGCGGACCGCTTGTCGAAGAACCCGGGGCTGCGGCAGGAGGATGTGCTTGTGGTCATTTCCCCTAACCAGCAGGAAGACTGGTCGTTCGGCAACGGTCTCGCCCAATATGTGAAGGACACCGACCCCGCCTGAACGCTTTCAAGGCTACGACCTGACCACCAGCGGAGCCATGCCCTCGTGGCGCTCGTCCAGGAAGCAGGCCACCCGGTCGCCGTCACGCCGGAAATGCACGTCCACGGCCGTGCCGCCTACCCCCAGTCGGCGCACCGTCAAACTGTCGATGCCGATCGGCAGCCTTGGCCGGTCCACATGGATTTCGCCTTTCCAGCCATCCACCCTGAGCCCCAGGCAGGCCTGCAGCATCATGAAGACCGCGCCGGCCGACCAGGCCTGCGGCAAGCAGGCAACAGGATAGGCGACCGGCGCTTCGCCCGGCTGTCGGGGGAAGCCGCAGAACAGCTCAGGCAGCCGCATCTGGAACTGCACCGCCGCCTCGAACATGCCGCTCGTCAGTTTCACGATCGGATCGCGATCGGAGTATCTGGCCAGACCGGCAGCGCAGATTGCCGTGTCATGCGGCCAGATCGAACCGTTGTGATAGGACATCGGATTGAAGGGCAGCTCGTCGTCGGCCAGCGTGCGCACCCCCCAGCCGCTGTAGAAATGCCCCGACAGCATCTGTTCGGCGACACGGGCCGCCCGCTCGGGCGCCGGCAGTTCCACGAACAACAGATGCCCGGCATTGGAGGCGCGCACCGCACATTGCTTGCCCTCGCCATCGATGGCGAGGGCGTAGTAGCCCTCTTTCTCCATCCAAAAATGCGCCTCGACAGCCTCGCGCATCGTCTCGGCCAGTGTCTCCCACCGCGCGGCAAGCTCTTGTTCGCCGCGCTGCGCGGCGAGCGCCGCCATGCCCTTGTAGGCAGCGAACACATAGCCCTGCACCTCGACCAGTGCGATCGGCCCGGGCGGAATGCGGCCATCCGAGTGAAAGACGGCGTCGGCGCTATCCTTCCAGCCCTGATTGGAGAGGCCGGTCTCGGCGCCACGCTTGTAGGTCACGAAGCCATGCGGCGTGCGCCTGCCCATCTCTTCCATCCAGCTTGCTGCGGCGCAGAGCGAAGGCCAGATGATGTCGAGGAACGCCTTGTCGCCGGTGCGGTCTGCATAGGAGGTCGCCAGGTAAATGTAGAGCGGGGTGGTGTCGACGCCGCCATAGTAGCGGCCGAAGGGCAGCTCGCGCAGCACCGCCATCTCGCCCTTGCGCGTCTCGTGCATAATCTTTCCCGGCTCGGAATCGCTGAAAGGCGATGTTTCCGTCGCCTGGTGCTGCGCAAGGAAGGCGAGCACCCCCAGGGTCAAGCCCGGGTTGAGCCACAACATCTGCAGCGCCGAGATTACGCCGTCGCGGCCGAAGGCAGTGGAGAACCACGGAATCCCGGCATAGGGATAAGGGCCGGTCTCCAGGTCGGTGGTGAGCAGTGCGATGTCGGCACGGGCGCGGGTCAGCCAGTCGTTGAACACGCGGCCCGAGCTCATCACCGTCGCGCCATGGCGACGCTTGGTGCGCATCGCCCAGCGGGCGCGTGCTGTGGCAGCCCGGAAGCGCTCCCGGGTCGGAGGCACATGCTCCTCGCCGACCTCGATGAGAATGCACTCGCGCCCGCGCTGCGGTATCGCGATCACGAACTCGGCAGCCGTCGATGCCAGTGAAGTCGGCTGCGTAGAGAAAGAAACCACCGACTGGCGAGCGACCTGGTCGAGACCTTCGTAGCGATAGGCGACATGGCGATCGCCGACTTCGGCCTCGCGCGCGAGGCCACGCCTGCTGCGCGTCGAGCCCCTGACCTCGAACATGTCACGGAAGTCGGCAGAGAATTCGAGCCTGATGGGTATGACGACCTTGCGCCCCCAGTAATTGGTGAGCGCAATCTGCTCGTACATGCGGTCCTGCCACAGGAGCCGACTCCGCTCGATATGAATGACGCCGTTCGGCACGCCCGTGCTGGCGCTGCCGCGGTTGCTCAGATTCGCGGTGAAGAGGATGTTGTCTTGCGACAGCGAGGCGCCCAGCAAGGAGGGCTGCTGGCTGCCGACATAGAGCCGCATCAGGGAAAGCACGCGCGTGTCGTTGCGGAACAGCCCGTCGCCGGCGCCGCGTATGTCGCCATGCGCGTCCGCCACGACGAAGCAGTCCTCGTGCTTGAGCGCAAATTGCCGGTGCGGCTCGCGAGGCACTGCCTCATCGAGCGCGGAAAGGGCTACTGCCGGATCGAGATGCCGTTCATCCACCCGAGGAGAGGCGGCCACCATTTATCATCCAGGATTGTTCCGAAAACACGCTTTCGCCCATAACGGCTGAACTTGAATGTGGTTGCCTGGATTTTCCCTCCCCAATCGCAGCGTAGACAGCCTCATAGTCGCTCACCATCCGAGCGGCCGAAAACCTGGTCTCGAAAACCTGGCGTATTCGCGACCGGTCGAGTTCCCTCGCCTTGCGCGCGGCTTCGACCGCGGCACCGATCGAATCGACGATGAAGCCGGTCACGCCCTCATCGATGATCTCCGGCATCGCGGCCTCATTCCAGGCGATCACCGGTACGCCAAACGCCATTGCCTCGATGACGACCAGCCCAAACGGTTCCGGCCAGTCGATAGGAAAAAGCAGGGCCGCAGCCCCCGACAGGAACGCCGCCTTTTGCTCCTCATCGACCTCGCCGACGAACTCGATAGCCTTGCCATCGACCTGGGGCTCGACCTTCTCCCGATAGAAGACAGCATCGTCTCCTTCGATCTTGGCCGCCATCTTCAGCTTCATCCCGGCGCCCCTCGCGATTTCGATGGCGCGGTCCGGCCGCTTGGCCCGAGACATCCTGCCCAGGAAAGCGAGATAGGGTTCTCCCGAGGTTTTCGGCTCGACCGGCAGATAAAGCTCGAGCGGAAGGCCATGGTAGATGTTGGCGATCCAGTTAGCGCCCGGCAGCGGCCGGCGCTGGTGTTTCGAGATCGAAATCATGGGAAAATCCGGCCAGCAAGCATAGGCCCGGGGCAGATCGGCATAATCGAGCCGGCCGTGCGGCGTCGTCACGACCTTGGCCGCAATCTCTTCGAAGATCGGGAAATGGATGAAATGGCTGAGATGCACGTGGATGACATCGAATTCCTCGTGGCGCCGCCGCACCTCGTGGAGCATCGCCAGATGCGCTGCCGTCGGCGATGATAGCGGGTTGGTATCGAGCCGCAGCGCGACTTTTCGCGATGATACGAGCTTGGCGCTCGTCGCGGAATCACCGCTCGCAAACAGCGTCACCTCATGGCCGCGCCGAACGAGCTCCTCGGTTAGAAAGGAGACGATGCGTTCCGTGCCGCCATAGAGGCGCGGCGGAACGGACTCGTGGAGTGGCGGGACTTGCGCGATCCGCATCAGTGCTTGCTGCCAAGATTCGAATCAGCCCCACCCTTGGAGGAAAGGCGCTCCGCGTGCTGCTCAGGAACATCCGTGTAGTCGGCTGTGTCCGCCCCGAAGAGCCCCTTCTCGATATGGTCGCGCCAGACCTTGTCGGCGTCGCTGGCCGACAGCGGACGGCCCCGCGGCCTGAACTGGACGACCTCGCCCGGCCCGGCCGGTCGCGGCCCACCTTGCATCAGCCATGCCGGGGTAATTTCGCGCAACAGTCGAGCTAGGCGGCCCATCCGGAAGTCTCCTTCAGGGCCTTAATTCATTGCGGCGGAGAATGGTTCCCTAACCCCGTTGTAACACCGCCGTATCAGGGATGATTTCCGGCGGCACAACGCCGAAACGGTTGGTGCCCTAGTCTTCGGTCGTGGGCGCGGTTCCGGTCCGTCCTGTCTGTAACCGAGCAAGTCGGCCCCCAGACTGCTGCTCGTCTGAGAGCCACCCACCTGAGCGTCCGGCGATGCGCGCCGGGGTTCCTGAGGGCCGGCGGGCGGGGTGGTTTGCCGGCCCTCAGTCGAACGAAGCGATCGTCTTCAGCGCGCCGTCGAGCATATCGCCCTGCTCGTCCTTCAGCGCGGCTTCGCGCAGTCGCCGTATCCAGTCGGCCGCGTCTGGGCGACCTTGGAGCAGGTCCAGTCCGGAGAGCACGCGGTCGAATTTCGATTGCGCCCGAGCATGCGTGTCGCTGTAGCCCTTGATCAGCCGCCGGCATTCGAGAATCTCGATCGCCAACGCATAGTCGGCCGCCACATTGTCGAGCGCCAGCCTGTACCAGCGCTCCAGGTGCTCGGCCTCCACCGCATGGCGCAACAGCTTGCGCCGCCAGCGGCGCAGGCCGCCGATGGTCCAGAGCGTCGTGAAACCAACCATGCTGTCGGTGCGGATATGGCGACCGCGATTGATGCGGCGGTCAAGGAAGGCGGCGAGCTTCGGCCGCGCCTCGATGTAGCGCCCGAGGCGGACGGGCATCGTGCCGCAGAATTCCTCGATGCGCGGGTGGAAATATTCGGTGACCTTCAGCACCGCGTCGTCCTTGACGCCGACCTCGCGGCGCACGCGTGCGCCGCGCGTCGAGCGCGTCTTCAGGTCGGCGACGCGGATCATGTCGTCGTAGCACATTGCGTTGGCAAGGTGCTTCGCCGCCGCGACCGACAGCCTATATTCGTGTGCTGCGTCGTCCAAGGCCACCGCCTTGTCGAGCCGGTCGAGATATTCCTGGCCATAGGCAAGATCCTGATAGTCAACGACCTTCTTCAGCCCGAGTCCGGCCATGTCGCGGACTGGTTCGGGCAGACGATCGACCCGCGCGGCGAGTTCTTGCCAGCCTGCAAGTTGCGATGTCGGTCCCGATGCGATGTGGGACAGTGCGGCCGGCTCGGCCGCTGCCGTCTCGTCAGTCGCCACCGAGCCGCTAGGAGCGGCGGCTTCGGAACCCTTGCCTGCCGCCCGTTCATAAGCGCCGGCGAAGGCGGCGAGGCTCTGCTTCACGCCGCGATCACCTGCGGAAATCGCCGCCTCGTAGCTCTCGCGTGGGAAGGGCAGCGACCCCGATCCCGCCAGCGCGCCGAGCAGGCTCGCCGAGATCACCGAGCCGGCGTCAACGGCGATCTTCTCCATGTCGAAGGTGATGAAGCGTTTCGACGCGGCTGTTGCCGCCTCGCGCACCTTCGGCGAGGAAGCACGGCCATCGCCCGGCTCGATCTTCTCTGAGATTGCTGCGATGCGGTGCGACGAGGCGATCAGCGTCGTGCGGTCGGGCGTCACGAAACCGCGCATCACGGCGCGGCCGGCCTCCATCAGTTCCGCAGCGATCAATATGTCCAAGTCGCCCTGCGCCGGCGACAGGGCGAAGACCGGCTGGCGGCCGGTGTCGCGGCTCATCTCGATGTAATAGATCGTGGCGCCGGTGCGCTGGGCGACGCCCGCGACCGACGTGGACTGGGCGCGATAGCCGTTGCGCTCGGCGACATCGACGATCCAGTCGGACAGCACGCCGCCGCCCTGTCCGCCGACGGCCAGGATCGCGAGCTTGATTATGGCTTCGTCGGCCGGCCGATCGCCGGCTAGAGCAGGATGAATTGGAGCGGACCCATTCATCCTGCTCTAACCCTTTGTTTTGTCGCATGATCTTATCCGAACAGTCCGCAACTTTTCGGGATCATGATCTAAGGGGAGCAGCGGCGCGAGTTCAGGCATCGGCGAAGGTCAGGCGGCGGCTCTCGCGCCGGTTCTGCAGGAAGCCGATCACCCTGCGGCGCAGGCCGTCGACGAAACGGTCCCAGCCGCTGGCGTTGTGGACCGTGTCGGCGCGATAAAAGGAGGGGCAGAGCACCGCCGCGTCGGCAACCTCGCCGCAATTGCCGCAGCCGACGCAGTTCTGGTCGATGCTGGCGACAGGATCGTCGCGCAGCGGGTCGTCCAGCGACTTCACCGACAGCGACGGGCAACCGGAGAGCCGCATGCAGGCGTGGTCGCCCGTGCAGATGTCCTCGTCCACACCGAACTTCGGCTTCACGACCCGGTCGCCGCCCTTGATGGCCTTGTCCACCAGCGGCTTCTCGCGGCGCTGGCGGTTCAGCATGCATTCCGAGGAGGCGACGATGACCTTCGGTCCGCTCTCCTCCGTGGTCAGCGCTTCCTTGAGTGTCCTGCGCATCTTCGACACGTCATAGGTGCGCTCGATGTGGCGCACCCATTTTACACCCATGCCCTTCACCGCCTCGGTGATGGGGTGTTTGGTCGATTTGGAGCGGTTGCTGGCGCGTGAGGACAATATGTCCTGCCCGCCGGTCGCCGCGGAATAGAAGTTGTCGACGATGACGATCACGCCGTCATTCTTGTTGAAGACGGCGTTGCCGACCGAGGAGGTCAGCCCGTTATGCCAGAAGCCGCCATCGCCGACAAAGGAGATGGAACGCTTCTTCGCTTCCGGCGAATTGAAGGCGGAAGCCGAGGCGGGGCCGAGGCCATAACCCATGGTCGTCGCGCCGAGCTCGAAGGGCGGCATGATCGAGAACAGGTGGCAGCCGATGTCGGAGGCGATGTGGTGCTTGCCGAGTTCCTTCTCGACCAGCTTCGTCGCGGCGAAGATCGGCCGCTCTGGGCAGCCGACACAGAAGCCCGGCGGCCGGCCCGGCACGACCGTGGCGAGGTTCGGTATGTCGTGGCCGTTGCCGAGCTTGTTGGGCGCCCTGATCTCGGCGGGCAACATCGTCGGCGCCTCGGCCTTCAGGAAAGCGCTGATGCCGTCGAGCATGACCTGGCCGGTATATTCGCCGGCCGTCGGCAGGTATTCCTTGCCGACTATCCTTGTGTCGCCGCGCGTCTTGTGCAGCATGGCCGCGAAAGCCTGCTCGATGTAGTTGGGCTGGCCTTCCTCCGCCACCAGCACCGCGTTCTTGCCTTGGCAGAAGGAGAGGAACTCATCATCGACCAGCGGGTAGGCGGCGTTGAGCACGTAGAGCGGAATGTCGGTCTCGCCGTAATTGTCGGCAAGGCCGATGCGCTGCAGCGCGCGGATCACCGCATTGTACATGCCGCCCTGCATGGCGATGCCGACCCTGGCGTCTTGCGGGCCGAAGAACTCGTTGATCTTGCGTGAGCGTATGAAGTCGACCGCGGCCGGCCAGCGCTTCTTCACCTTCTCCTGCTCGTGCAGGAAGGAGGCCGGCGGCAGAACGATGCGGCCGGTGTCGCGGCGTGGAGACGACAGCGCGTCGGCAACGGTCAGCGGCGGGCGCTTGTTGTCCTTGGTCTCGAAGCTGCCATGCACATGGCAGCAGCGGATGCGCACCAACAGCATCACCGGTGTGTTGGAGGCTTCCGAAAGCTCGAAGCCGTCCTGGACCGCCTTGACGATCGACGGCAGGTTCGGGCGCGGGTCGAGCAGCCAGACCTGGCTTTTCATGGCGAAGGCGTGGCTGCGCTCTTGCATGATGGAGGAGCCTTCGCCGTAATCCTCGCCGACGATGATCAGCGCCCCGCCGGTGACGCCGCCCGAGGCAAGGTTCGCCAGCGCGTCGGACGCGACGTTGGTGCCGACGGTGGACTTGAAGGTGGCCGCGCCCCGGATCGGATAATGCACCGAGGCCGCGAGCATGGCGGTCGCTGTCGCTTCGGACGCGCTCGCCTCGAAATGCACGCCGAGCTCGCCGAGGATGTCCTGCGCATCGGCGAGCACGTCCATCAAATGGCTGATCGGCGCGCCCTGGTAGCCGCCGACATAGCCGACGCCGTTTTCGAGCAGCGCCTTGGTGATTGCGAGTATGCCTTCGCCGGTGAAGGTCTCGCCGGCTCCGAGCCTCAGCTTCTCGACTTCCTGGGCGAATGAGCGTTCAGCCATGACCGGACTCCCTTCTGGGTCGGCGCCGAGCTGGAACACCCCTCATCCGTCGCCTTTTCTCGCCCTTGCTCCGCAAGGCCGAGGGCGACACCCTATCCCACAAGGGGAGAAGGGGGAGCTTGGCATCAGCATTTCCGCAAATCGCCGACGCTGAAAATTGGCGAAGGCATAACTGCAGTGCTCCCCCTTCTCCCCTTGTGGGAGAAGGTGTCGCCGAAGGCGACGGATGAGGGGTGTTCCAGCCGGACGCTTTCATAGCCTCAAATCTCGTGCCTGCGGATGTTCTTCAGCATCTTGCCGAGTGTGCCGATCAGCGCGGCATATTCCGCGTCGTCGATGCCTTCGAACATCGTCTCGAACTCGTCATGCATGAACGGCCAGGCGCGGCCGAATTCGGCCCGCCCCTCGTCGGTCAGGAGGACATGCCGCACGCGGCTGTCCGTGACGCCTTGCTCGCGGCGCACCAGGCCCTGCCGTTCCAGCGCATCGAGAGTGCGCGAAAGCGTCGACTGCTCGATCACAGTATACACCGACAGGTCGTTGACGGTGACGCCGTCGAGAACCGACAACACGGCCAGCGTGCGCACCTGCGGAATGGTAAGGCCGTGCTTGCGCAGCACCTCGCGCAGGTTCGCGTTGTAGCGGCCCATGATGCGGTTCATGAGATAGGGCGCGAACTGCTGGAGGCCGATCTGCCCGAGCGTCGAAATGCGCTGTCGTTTCTCCACCTTCTGGTCCATCAGAGCCTCTGCGCCAGAAGGAAACCGGAGCCACCGCCGAGGCCGGCGCCGGGATGGGTCGAGGCGCCGATATGGTAGAGGCCCTTGATGCCGGTCTCGTGGTTGCGGCTTCCCTTGAACGGCCGCCACAGGAAAGCCTGATCGATTGTCGAGGAGCCGCCATAGGGATCGCCGCCGACGAGGTTGATGTTCATGGCTTCGAGGTCGGCGGGTGAATAGGCGCGGCGCGCCAGCACGGTTTCCCTGAAGCCGTCGATATGGCTGGCGAGGATCGCCTCGGCGCGGTCGGCATAGGCTTCGCGCAACGCCTCGGTCCATTTCCCCTCAGCCGGCGTTTCGAGCTTGCCGGCGGCGTCGCCCTTGATGTGGCGCGGCGCTTCGGGAAGCTGCAGCCACAGGATCGCCTTGCCGTCCGGGCAGCGCGACGGGTCGAGCGCATGCGGCTGGCCGACGCAGATCGTCGGCACCTCGGGTAGCATGCCGCGCGCGGCCTCGTTGCAAGCCTTCGACACGCCGTCGAGACCTGGCGTCAGGTGCAGCAGCGCGACCTTGCCAAGGCCTTCGCCCCGCCATGCCGGCAGGCGGTCGAGCGCATAGTGAATCTGGAAGTTGCCCTTGCCGTAGCGATATTTCTTCACGGCCTCGGCATCCCCCTTGGCTGCCGCGCCATTCAGCAGCCGCCCGTAGAGCTGCGTCGGCGTCACCGAGCAGATGACGCTCTTCGTCGCCGAAATCTCTTCACCCGAAGCGAGCTTCGCGCCGCTGGCTCGGCCGTCCTTCCGGATGATCGACGCGACGTCGGCACCGGTGCGGATTTCGCCGCCGCGTTCCTTGATCAGTGCCTCGAAGGCCACAAGCAGGTTCTTCGCGCCGCCCTTGACGATCGGCGCGCCGGCCGCCTCCAGCGCGAAGGCGATCACCTTGCCGATCTGCCCGGAGAAGGCGTCTTCGGGGCCGAGGCCGGCATGCAGGCACCACGGCGCCCACAAGGCGCGCATCGTCTCGGACTGGTAGGAGGTCTCTAGCCAACCGCGCGCCGGAACCAGCGCCTCGCCGAGGAAGGCGGCGAGGCCGCGTGGCCCGCGCCGCCAAGCATCGCCCGCCAGCAGCTTGAAGGTCGGATAGCTCCACAACGCGCCGCCGAGCAGGCCGAACAGCAGGCCGGCATTGGCGCCGATCCCGCCGACGTCACGGCCATACTGGGCGCCGTCGCCGGCCACCAAGGCATTGAAGGCGGCGATGTTGGCCGCCTGGTCCATCTTCTGCACGGCATGGCTGCCGTCCGGCCGCAGCACGCCGGTCGGCGTGTCGGTGTGGCAGAATTCCAGCCCGTGCCGCGCAAGGTCCTTGCCCAGCGCGCCATAGCCCGGTCCGGTGATGAACAGCACGAAGGTCGTCGCCATCACGTCATGGACAAAACCCGGCGCAGTGATCTCCTCGGTGCGGATGCAGCCGCCGATCAAGTCGTTGCGCTCCAGCACCAGCACCTTGGCGCCCTTGCCGGCCAGGATGGAGGCGCAGACCAGCGCGTTGATGCCTGAACCGACGATGATGTGGTCGGGGGTGGCCACCCGCAGTCTCCGTTCCGATCAGCCCTTCGGCACCAGCGCCAAGGCGCGGATCGGGCTGCCGGTGCCGTGCTCGATCTTAAGCGGCGCCACGATCAGGATCGCACCCTTCGGCGGCAGCTTGTCGAGGTTGCAGAGGCTGGCGAGGCCGTATTTGTTGGCCTTGTGCATCAGCGTGTGGGCCGGGAACGGCGGCTCCATGCCGCCCGCCTTGCCGGCGTCGGTGCCGATCGTCTGCGAGCCCCAGCCAGCGACATCCTTCTCTATCAGGTAGATGATCGCTTCCGCCGTCGGGCCGGGCGTATGCGGGCCGGTCTCGTTGGCATTGAGGAACGCGGCCTCCGAATCGCCGAAACGGTCCCAGTCGGTGCGCATCACCACCCATTCCCCGGGGTTGATCGCGCCATGCTTGGCTTCCCAGGCCTTGATGTGGTCGACGGTGAGCAGGAAGTCCGGGTCGGCCGCGGCCTCCTTGGAGAAGTCGAGCACATTGACCGGGCCAACAAGCTTCTGAACGGGGAGCGTATCGGTCGCGCCGTCGGCATAGTCCTTGCCGGAAATCCAATGGATCGGCGCGTCGAAATGCGTGCCGGAATGCTCGCCCAATTTCAGCCAGTTCCAAGCCCACCAGGGGCCGTTCTTGTCATAGGCGGAGATGGTGTGGATCTCGACCTTCGGCGTGTCGACCGCCAGGTCCGGCGGCAGCTTGATCAGCGGCGTGTCGGGGCCGAGCACTGTGGAGAGGTCGACGACCTCGATGCCGCCCGAGAGAAGCTGGCCGGC
>Ga0081539_10000460_pt1 | contig 86291 bp, 74 predicted proteins | sample TabmetS4T2R2_FD_71023 | JGI IMG/M metagenome (GOLD analysis project Ga0081539, IMG submission 71023) | Tabebuia heterophylla rhizosphere microbial communities from the University of Puerto Rico - S4T2R2 | ecosystem: Host-associated > Plants > Roots > Rhizosphere ...
TCAATTTGCTGTTGCGTGAATTCCGCGAGGTGTGGCTGGGCCTGTCGTGCGGCGCGCGCGAGTGACCGTGCCTCGGCGACCGACGCGAGATCCTTGTCTGTCGTTGGCGCGGTGTCCTGGACGGCCATCGGCGACGTTTAGGCCTCTAGCGCTCAGGCCTTGGGGAGGATCCTCTCGACTTCCGAATGCGGACGCGGGATGACGTGGACCGAGATGAGCTCGCCGACGCGACGCGCAGCCGCGGCTCCGGCGTCGGTTGCCGCCTTGACGGCACCAACATCGCCGCGCACCAGCACCGTCACGTATCCGGCTCCGATGTATTCCTTGGCGACCAGCACGACGTTGGCGGCCTTGACCATGGCGTCGGCAGCTTCGACCGACCCGATCAAGCCGCGCGTTTCGACCATGCCGAGCGCCTCAGAAGCCATGCGGGGGATAGTATCATCCCTCTTTTGCCCACATGAGACGTTTGCCCCTTCTCGCGATTGCCTGCATCGTGTGCACGTGGACCGTGGCGTGCTCGCGCACGTCTGACGACACGACGCCGTCGTGGGCGACGCCAACGATGACCCTCAATCGCATGGATGCGAGTGTTGGCGCCCCTATCGACATCACCTATCGGTTCGCGGTCGCTCAAAACGCGCAGCCGCCGAGTGGCGAGTATCTGGTCTTCGTCCATTTCCAGGGACAGGATGGCGAGCTGCTGTGGACCGACGACCACCAGCCGGAGCGACCGCTCGCGCAGTGGAAACCGGGGGACACGATTGAATACATGCGGACAACCTTTGTCCCCAAGGTGTCGTACGTCGGTCCGATCGTCGTCAATGTGGGTATCTATTCGCCAAAGACCGGGGATCGCCTTCCGCTCAGTGGTCAGGCGGTGGCGATGCGGGAGTATCGCGTGGCGGGTTTCAACATCCGCCCGACCGGGAACGACGTTTTTCTCGTGTACAAGAGCGGCTGGCACGAGGCCGAAGTGGCGGACGCCGCGTCGGGCATCGAATGGCAATGGTCGAAGAAGGAGGGGCTACTGTCGTTCCGCAATCCAAAGCGTGACGTGGAGCTGTTCCTGGACGTCGATCAGCCGGCGACAGCCATCTCCCCGGCGCAGCATGTCGAACTTCACATCGGTCCTACTGTCGTCGACACGTTCGACCTGCCGCCCGGCCAGCGGATGCTGCGCAGGCTGCGCCTGAATCCCGCTCAGCTCGGATCCGGGGAGACCGTCGAGCTCAGGGTCGCGGTAGATCGGACCCTGGTGCCAGCGTCCATCCCGGCGATGAAGAGCGGAGATTCACGAGAATTGGGCATCCGGGTATTCCACGCCTACGTTGAGCCGAAATAGGAAGAGGGACCTGGCTCGCGAAGCCGAAGGCAAAGGGGGCACGTCCTAAGCTTGACGCTCAGGCGTCATCGTCATATGCAAGACTGTGAACATGGAATTCCGCTGTAGGTTAGCGACGCCCGGCGGCCTCGTCAGCGAGGGGATCTACGTCGCCGAGGACGAGACACGCCTGCGTCGCGAGCTCGACGAGAAAGGGCTGATCGTCCTGTCGCTGGAGCGGCGGGGCGGGCTGTCCGGCTTGTCGATCGGTCGCGGACGCCGCGGGCGGGTTCGCGGACGCGAATTCCTGGCCTTCAACCAGGAACTGGCGACGCTCCTCAAGGCGGGAATGCCCCTCGTCCAGTCGCTCGATATCCTCCGGCAGCGCGTCGTCAATCCAACGTTCAAGGCCGTTCTCGACGGGATTTACGAGAAGGTCAAGGCAGGCACCGCGCTCTCCGACGCATTCGCGGAACATGGAACGATGTTCCCGCCCGTGTATTCAGCGTCGCTGATGGCCGGCGAGCGCAGCGGCAACCTCGATGCCGTCCTGCGGCGCTACGTCGCCTACGAGAAGGTGGTCGGTGCGGTGAAGCGACGCACCATCTCGGCGCTGATCTATCCGGCGATTCTGGTCACGATGATGACGCTCCTGGTCGGGGTCATCATTCTGTTCGTCATCCCGGCGTTTTCGCAGTTCTACTCCGACTTCGGCAAGGAGTTGCCGCTGCTGACCCGCATCATCGTCGGGATCTCCAACGGCATCGTCTCGCATGTCTGGCTGATTGCTTTCGGGATCGTGGCCGCCGTGGTCGGCTTGATTGTCTGGACGAAACAGCCCGGTCAGCGAGAGCGGCTCGATCGAATTGTCCTCGAGGTGCCGGTCCTGGGCGCGAGCGTCCGCAAGTTTGGAACGGCACAACTGGCGCGAACGCTGGCCACGCTGCTTGGCGGAGGTATTCCGCTCGTCCACGCCATCGAGATCAGCGGCAGGGCGATGTCGAATCGGCACCTGTCTCGGGAGCTCGAGATCGTCCGACAAGCCGTGCAGGAGGGTCAGAGCTTTGCGGCGGCATTACGCGAGCGCAACTCGCTGCCTGATGTTGCCGTGAAGATGATCGAAGTGGGGGAATCGACGGGTGCGCTCCAGGAGATGCTCAACACCCTCGCCGATTTTTACGACGAAGAGATCGAAAGCGAGGTGGCTCGATTCATCACGCTCGTCGAGCCCGTGCTGCTGGTGGTGATGGGCGTGGTCATCGCGATGGTCGTGCTCGCGCTGTATCTACCGCTCTTCCAGCTTGGTTCTGTCGTAGGGAGCTAGATGGCAACGGCCGAAACCACAAACCTCGTCCAGCCCGTCGAGGACTACTCGCAGGAAGTCGCGCAGGCGCAGAAGCTCGCCGAGCGCTATCGGCTGGAGTTCGTCGACATGGACGAATTCCACATCGACCAGGAACTGTTCCGGTCGATCCCGGCCGACCTGATGCTGCGCTACGGGTTCGTGCCGTATCGGCGCGACGGCAAGTCGCTGGTCATCGTGGTGTCGGACCCGACCGACCTGCCGATGATCGACGAGCTCGCCGTGGTCCTCGGCACGCCGATCAAGGTCACCGTCGGGGCGCCGTCGGCCATCCAGGCGATCCTGAAGAAGAGCGAAAGCTCCACGCGCGTCCTCGAGGAAGCGACCGAAGGTTTTCAGCTTCAGGTCCTGAAGGAAGACGAGTCCGGTGAGGAAAGCCTCACGGTCGAGCGGCTGACGAGCGACATCAGCCCGATCATCAAGCTCGTCGACTCCACGATCTACACCGCGATTCAGCGCCGGGCGAGCGACATTCATATCGAGACGGGCGACGACGCGGTTCACGTCAAGTACCGCATCGACGGCGTGCTGCAGCCGGCGATGCGTCCGATCGCCAAGCAGTTCCACAGCTCGATCATCTCCCGCATCAAGGTGATGGCGGAGCTCGACATCGCCGAGAAGCGCGTTCCCCAGGATGGTCGCTTCAAGGTGCGGATGCCGGGCAAGACGATCGACTTCCGCGTGTCGGTGATGCCGAGCGTGAACGGCGAGGACGCCGTCATCCGAATCCTCGACAAGGAATCGATCAGCGAGCAGTTCACGGAACTGAAGCTCGACATCCTCGGGTTTCCGGAGCTGGAACTGCGTCGCTTCCGAAAATACATCCGCGAGCCGTATGGCATGGTGCTCGTCACCGGACCGACCGGCTCCGGCAAAACGACGACGCTGTACGCCGCGCTGTCCGAGATCAAGTCGATCGAAGACAAGATCATCACCATCGAAGACCCGGTCGAGTATCAGCTTCGCGGGATCACGCAGATTCCGATCAACGAGAAGAAGGGGCTGACGTTTGCCCGCGGGCTGCGCTCCATCCTGCGTCACGACCCGGACAAGATCATGGTCGGCGAAATCCGCGACCCGGAAACGGCGCAGATCGCCATCCAGTCGGCGCTGACCGGACACCTCGTGTTCACCACCGTCCATGCGAACAACGTCATCGACGTGCTCGGCCGCTTCCTCAACATGGGCGTCGAGCCGTATCAGTTCGTCTCCGCGTTGAACTGCGTGATGGCGCAGCGGCTGGTGCGGTTGATCTGCTCGTACTGCAAGCGTCCGGCGCGGGTCGACCCGAAGGCGCTCGAGGAATCGGCGATGGATCCGATGCTGGCACGGACGCACCAGTTTTTCGAGGGCGCGGGCTGCATCGAATGTGGCGGGACCGGGTTCAAGGGGCGCACCGCGATCTGCGAGTTGCTCGACCTGTCCGATCGCATTCGCGAGATGATTCTCGACCGGCGGCCGGGCTCGGAAGTGAAGAAGGCGGCGCACGAGGAAGGCATGCGGTTCCTGCGCGAGTCGGCGGTGGAAAAGGTGCTCCTTGGCCTGACGACGTTGCGCGAGATCAACAAGGTCACCTTCGTCGAGTGAGCCTGCAAGCCGTCTTGACCGATACGATTGCTGAGATATGAGTCACATGTTCCTCGCGGAGCGTCGCTAGTGCCCTTTTTCGCCAGCTCCTCCCCCGACGCCGCCATCGAGATTGCCGCCGAAACGGTGGCCGTCGCCGCGATCGGCGGACGCGCCAGCGATCCCAACGTCCAGTCCTATGCGTTCGAGGGCTTGCCCGCCGGCGCCGTCGTCCCGTCGCTGTCGCCGAACAACGTGACCGATCGGGCCGCCGTCGTCAGCGCGCTGCGGGCTGCACTCGACCGCGTCAGCCTGCGGCCGCGTCGAGTGGCGCTGGTCATCCCGGACACGGCCGCACGCGTGTCGCTGGTCCGTTTCGATCGGATTCCGGAGCGTCGCGAGGATCTCGATCAGCTCGTTCGCTGGCAGTTGCGAAAGGCGGCCCCCTTTCCGATGGAGGAGGCGGCGGTCTCGTATTCTCCGGGTCTGCAGCTGGCCGACGGCGGAGGCGAGTTCGTCGTCGTCATGGCGCGCCAGTCGATCGTGCGTGAGTACGAGAGCGTGTGCGAAGAGCTGGGACTGCATGCCGGACTCGTCGATCTGTCGACGCTGAGCGTCCTGCACCTGTTCGCGTCATCGACTCCGCCGGATGGCGACTGGCTGGTGGTGCACGTGCGCCCCGATTACCTGTCGGTGGCGATCATGCGCGGCGACAACCTGATCTTCTTCAGGAATCGCCCCGAGGGGGGCGACGACGAGTCATTGCTGGAAATCGTGCACCAGACATCGATGTACTACCAGGACCGTCTGGCGGGGAAGGGGTTCACCCGGGTGCTGCTCGGCGGCACGGGCGCGCCCGCGCTCGAAGCCGCCCGACACAACATGGAGCACCGGCTCGGTCTGGCAGTCGAAAAGATCGACACGGCCCGCATCGCGCCGCTGACCGATCGCATCTCGGCATCCGCCGATCTGGTCGGACGCCTGGCACCGGTGGTGGGAATCCTGCTGCGAACGCGCAGGGAGGCGGTGGCGGCCTGATGCTGCGCACGAATCTCTCGACGCGCCCCTTCTACAACGTCCGCGCGGTGCAGACGACGCTGGCGCTGGTGACGGCGGGGGTGGTCGCGATCACCTTGTTCAACGTGATCCAGTACGCGCGGCTCAGCGCTCAGGAGCGATCGCTGGGCGCCGATGCCACGCGGGCCGAGAACGAGGCGGCGCGGCTCCGGGGCGAAGCGGCGCGGCTGCGCGCACAGATCAACCCGAAGGAGCTGGAGTTGGTCGCCACGGCCGCACGCGAGGCCAACACGGTGATCGACCAGCGCGCGTTCTCGTGGACGGAGTTGTTCGCGCAATTCGAACAGACGCTACCGGAGGACGTTCGCATCACGGCAGTGCAGCCGCGTCTGGAACGCGACGGCACGCTGGTCGTCGCCATTCAGATCCAGGCGCGACGCGTCGAGGACGCCGACGCCTTCATCGAGGCGCTCGAAGGGCAGGGCACATTCCACAACGTGCTGCCGACGGAGGAACAGACCGCACAGAGCGGTCTGATCGAAGCGGTGCTCGAAGGCGAATACGTGCCGCGGCCGCGCGAAGTGGGGCAGCCGTCGCCCGTGGATTCCACCGCGCCGACGCCGAACGCCAGCCGCGGGACAGGAGGCCAGCGATGAGGACCTCCATGACGCGACGCGTTTTCAACGAATACCGCCGCGTGATCACACCGCTGGCGGCGGCATTGGTGGTGAACATCGCCGCCTACGCGTTCCTGGTCTATCCGCTGTCGCAACGTGTGGCCAACGTCGCGCAGCGCAACCAGAATGCCGAGCAGGCACTCACGGCGGCCCGCGCCGATTACGCACAGGCCACAGGCACGGTGACCGGGAAGACGCGGGCCGCCGAGGAGCTCAACACGTTCTACAGCAAAGTCCTGCCGGCCGACTTCCCGGCAGCGCGGAGACTGATTCACCTGCGACTCGCGCAGCTCGCGCGGCAGTCGAACCTGCAGATGGATCGCGTCACGTACGAGCCCGACGAGAAGCGGAAGGGGAGCCTGACGCGCCTGAACATCAGCATGGACCTCGCCGGTCCGTATGTCGCGATGCGCACGTTCATCCACGAGCTGGAGATCTCGTCAGAGTTCGTCGTCATCGACAACATCGAGCTGTCCGAGGAATCGGATGGCGACAATCAGCTCAAGGTGAAGGTGGATCTGTCCACGTACTACAGGAACCAGGCGTCATGATTTCGAAGACGCACCGCCAGTACATGATGCTCGGCGGGCTGCTCCTGGCGTTCGTCATCATCGTGACGTACCAGCTGGGCACCTTCGAACCACCGGCCACGACGGCAAGCACGCCGTCCAATCCTCAAGCGCAGCGTTCTGCCGTGGCGACATCCAGTCGTGAGGTGCCGGTGACCGACGTCAAGCTCGATCTCTTGCAGGCCCCGCGCGAGGATCTTCCGGCGGCGGAGCGCAATCCGTTCCGCTTCAAACCGAAGCCGGCGCCACCCGCGCCGCAGGTGGTCCGCAACACGCCGCCGCCGATCGTGGCACCGCCCGTGCCGACCGGACCACCGCCACCGCCGCCGATCCCGTTGCGCGTGATTGGCGTCATCGAGGGACAACCGCGCGTCAGCATCATGAGCGACGGGCGTGGCAACGTGTTCTACGGTAAGGAAGGCGATATTATCGACGGCCGATATCGCGTACTGCGCATCGGCCCCGACTCGGCGGAACTGTCGTACACGGATGGACGCGGACGACAGACGCTGCGGATGTCAGGACAATGACGCACTCACGCTACCACTTCGCGAGGATCGTCGCCGTCGCTGCCGTTGCCGTACTGTTGGCCGGCTGCGGCGCCAGCCGATCCTTCCACCGCGGCGACACCGCCGCTCGCGCCGGCGACTGGGACGCAGCCGTCGCACAATACCGGCTCGCGCTGCAGAAGGACCCGGACCGCGCCGAGTATCGCATCGCCCTCGAACGGGCGATGATCAGCGCCTCACTGCTGCATCTCGATCAGGCGCGCCTGTTCGAGGCGCGCGGACAGCTCGAGGAGGCGTTGCGTGAGTATCGCCGCGCCAGCGAATTCGATCCGCCGAATCGCCAGATTGCCGGCAAGGTCGCCGAAGTCGAACGTCGCATTCGTGATCAAGCGGAGAACAACCGTGCGCGTCCGAACATTCAGCAGCTGCGTGACGCCGCGCGGCAGCAGGGGCCGCCGCCGCTCCTCAACCTGACCACGAACGTCCCGGCGCTCCGCTTCACCAACGCCAGCCTGCGTGACATTCTCAACTCGATCGGCATGGCGACCGGGATCAACGTGACGTACGACAACCAGTTCCAGGACCGCACCTACTCGGTGCAGATGGACAACGTCACGCTCGAGGAAGCGCTCACGCAGATCCTCACGGCGAATCAGCTCTTCTACAAGGTGGTCAACCAGCGCACGATCATGGTGATCCCCGATAATGCGCAGAAGAGGAACCAGTACGAAGAGCAGGTGATTCGCACGTTCTTCATTTCGCACGCGGACGCCACCGAGCTGGCGCAGTTGATCAACACCATCATCCGCGTCGGCGGCGGGCAGGTGCAGCCGATGGTGGCCGCGAACAAGACGGCGAACACGATCACGATTCGCGCGACGACGGCGGTGTCGTCGGTGATCGAGAAGATCATCGAGAGCAATGACAACCCACGAGCAGAAATCGTGGTCGACGTCCAGATTCTCGAGGTCAACCGGACGCGCGCCAAACAGTTCGGTCTCGATCTCGGCTCGTACTCGATTGGCGCGGTGTTCTCGCCGGAAACCGACCCGCGGGGCACGACGACGACCGGCGGCACGACGACGGGCGGCGGCGACCTGACGCCGCGCCCATTCAACGCGAATACGATCTCCCGCGGCATCAACACCGCCGATTTCTATCTCGCCGTTCCCGCCGCGGTCGTCCGCTTCCTCGAAACCGATTCCGAGACGAAGCTCGTCGCCAAGCCGCAGCTGCGCGGCGCCGAAGGGCAGAAGATCACGCTGAACCTCGGCGATCGCATTCCGATTCCGACGACCGTGTTCACGCCGCTCGCTCAGGGCGGAGCCAATGTGAATCCGTTGACGTCGTTCACCTATCAGGACGTTGGAGTGAACGTGGAAATGACGCCGCGCGTGACATTCGAGGACGACATCATCCTCGAGCTCTTCGTCGAGAGCAGCACACTCGGCGGCAACGTCAGCGTCGCCGGCACGAGTCTTCCTTCGATCGGATCGCGAAAAGTGACCACGCGGCTGCGGTTGCGCGAAGGCGAGTCGACGCTGCTGGCCGGCCTGCTGAAGGAAGACGAGCGAAAGTCGCTGAGCGGATTCCCGACGCTGCTCCGCGTCCCGGTGCTGAAGCAACTCTTCGCCGCCAACAACAATTCCGTGGCCCAAACCGATATCGTGATGCTGCTGACGCCACGGATCGTTCGCACCCACGAGCTGTCGCAGCAGGACGTCGCACCAATCTACGTCGGCACGCAGCAGAACTTCGGGCTCGGCGGGCCGCCGCCGCTCATCGCACAACCGGCTGGCGCTGAACCAGCCGTGCCAGGAGCGGCCGCACCGCAGCCCGTCGCCCCCGCAGGTGGTCCGCAGGCGGTCGCGCCTGGTGGTGTGCCGCCAACGCCGGCTGGTATCGCCGTCGTGCCGCCAGGCAGTTCGGCGACTCCCGGAACGACAACCGTGCCGGCAGCACCGGCCCCTCCAACGTTCGCGGAATCCACGATCCCGCGCGATCCAACGGGTCCGCCCGCGCCTGTGCCCCTGCAACCTGGCGCTCCCGTCGCTCCGAGCAACGCGGTTGGAGGACAGGTCATGGTCTCGCCGCCTGGAACGGAGTTCCGAGTCGGTGGCGGTCCGTACACGGTACCGATCTCGATCAGTGGAGCGTCGCGCGTTTCGAATCTGTCGCTGACGATCACGTTCAATCCCGCCGTCGTCCGCGTCCGAACCGTGCAAGAGGGGAGCTTCATGCGATCGGGAGGCATTCAGGCGGCCTTCACGCAGCAGGTCGACGCCGCCGCCGGCCGCATCGACATCGCGATCATCAGGCCCGGCGACTCGACCGGCGTTGCCGGTACGGGACTGCTCGCGGCCGTGCTGTTCGACGCCATCATGCCCGGCGCGGCCAATCTGGCGGTGACCGGCAGCGGCTCGCTGCCGGGCGGCGGCGCATTGTCGCTGCAGTTCGCCCCGGTTCCAGTGGTCAACGTGCGATGACGGCCCGTCATGCGATCCGAGTGTCGAACGTGAGCCTCGTTGCGCGAACGCATGACGGGTCAGGCGCGCGGAGCGCGCCAAGAAACACTGGCGTGAAGCCAGGTCGCGCGCGCGGGTTTCTGGCGCGGAATGCATGGCTTCGCGATGCGCGCGGCTACACGTTCGTCGAGATCCTGGTCGTCGTGACCATTCTGTTGATCCTCGCCTCGGCGGTCATGCCGCTCGCGCAAGTCACGTCGCAACGCCTGCGTGAAACGGAGCTGCGGCGCACGCTGCGCGAGATCAGAACGGCGCTCGACAAGTTCAAGGACGCTGCCGATCAGGGACTGATTCCGGCAACCGACTTGAAGCCGGAAAACGAAGGCTATCCGTCGGAGCTCGAGACGCTGGTGACCGGCGTCAACGTCGCCAACGACGCCAGCGGCCGCAAGTTGAAGTTCCTGCGCCGCGTTCCCGTCGATCCGATGACCAACAGTACCGAGTGGGGACTGCGATCGTACCAGGACAAACCGGACGCCACGAGCTGGGGTGGGCAGAACGTCTTCGACGTCTACACGCGCAGCACGGCGACCGGGCTCGATGGGACGAAATACAAGGACTGGTAATGAGAGGCAGAAACGAGGGCTTCACGCTCATCGAATTGATGGTCGTCATGGTGCTGATCGTCACGCTGGCCAGCATCGGCCTGACGGTGTACGGGAACAGCGTCACGCGCGCACGGGAAGCGACGCTGAAGGAAGACCTGTTCAGGATGCGCGATGCCATCGATCAGTACTACGCCGACAAGAACAAATATCCGGCCTCGCTCGAGACGCTCGTCGAGGACAAGTACATGCGCGCGGTGCCCGTCGATCCGTTCACCAACTCCGCGGAGACGTGGCAAACGACGATGTCGGAACCCGAGCCGGGGAATCCGTCGGCCGAACCGGGTGTATATGACGTGAAGAGCGGCTCCGAAGCCGTCGCGCTCGACGGCAGCCGCTACGCAGACTGGGATTGAAGACGATGTTGAGGCGCATGCAGAAACACGCGTTGGCCGGGGCAGCCATCGTCATCGTGGCCGTCGTGACGACCGCCTGCGACAAGGTACCGTTGACGGCGCCGACGAACTCGACGGTCACCTTGACGGCGCCGACGAGAACGCTTCCGCTCGGCGGCACGACAGAAGTCACGGCCACCGTACTCGAGTCCGGGGGCACACCCGTGCAGAACGGCACGACGGTGCGATTCACGACGACGCTCGGCAGCGTCACTCCTGTCGAAGCCCAGACGAGGAACGGCGTGGCCACCGCGACGTTCAACGCGGGCACGGCGTCCGGCACAGCCACGATCCGCGCCACCTCGGGAGGCGCCGGCGGCACCAGTACGACGAGCACCACGACGACGACAACGGGATCGAGCAATCAGCTGGATATCACCATCGGCGCGGCGGCTGCCGGCCGCATCAACATCAGCGCCACGCCGCAGTCGGTGTCCTCGGCTGGCGGCACGAGTCAAGTCACGGCAACCGTATTCGACACGAATGGCAATGCGCTTCCCGGAGTACCCGTCTCGTTCGTGACCGACGCCGGCACCCTGTCGCAGTCGACCGTGGTCACCGACGCGAGCGGGATCGCAACGGTGACCCTCACTACCAATCGACAAGCCAAGGTCACGGCGCGTGTCGGTTCTGGGCAAAACGCTCCGAGCGCGGACACCACAGTGAACGTTAACGTCGCCGGCACGGTCACACTGCGCTGCCAGGGAACGACGACGACCGCTGCGACCACGTGCGCGCAGGTTGTCAATCAAGCGGTGACGTTCACGGCCGAACGCGGGACGACCACCGGCGCCTCGCCGATCACATCCGCAACCCTGGATTTTGGCGACGGCACATCCACGTCGCTCGGCAACCTGTCCAGCACGGCGACCGTCTCGCACGCCTATTCCAATACCGGGTCGTTCACGGCAACGCTGCGTGCCGTCGATGCAAACGGCGAGACCACGACAGCATCCGCAGTGGTGACCATCACGACACCCACTCCCATTGGCGTCAATATCACGGTGACGCAGGGGACAGGAGCGAACGTCAAGCTGTTTACCTTCACGGCGAATGTCACGCCGGCGGCGGCGGCCGAGCTCGTCGAGTCCTATACCTGGGATTTCGACGACGGCACGAAGGTCGTGACGACGGGCAACACAACATCGCACATGTATACGCAGTCGGGCCGATACATCGTCACGGTCACCGTTCGAACCACCGATGGCCGCACCGGAAACGGGCGAACAGAAATCGTGGTGCCATCGAATTAACATGCACTCCGCACGTGGTGAGCGGGAGCGTGGCTTTGCGATGGCCGCTTTGCTCGTCGCGATGAGCATCATGGCCGTCGCGATGAGCGTGGCGCTGCCCGTGTGGCACACGGCCGCGCAGCGCGAGAAGGAAGCCGAGTTGATCTTCCGCGGTCAGCAGTACGCGCGCGCGGTGATGCTGTATCAGCGGCGGTTTCCGGGCGCGGCGCCGCCGAATCTCGATATCCTGCTGAACGAGCATCTCCTTCGCAAGAAGTACAAAGATCCGATCACCAACGACGACTTCCAGCTGGTAGGAGCAGCGGACGCGATTGCATTGCAGGGTCCGGCGGGCGCAGGCGCGCCCGGATTGACGACTCCGGGATCGCCTTCGCGACCAGGCGCAGGCACACCGACGACGACAACGACGTTCGGTCGTGGCGGACAGAGCTCGCCAGTCGGCCCACAGTCGTCGGCCCGTCCTGGCGATCAACTCGCCAGCGCGTTCGGCCGCCCCAGCGCGTCTGCACCTGGCACAGCAGCCGGCGGCATCATGGGCGTGGTCAGCAAGAGCACTGGCACGTCGCTGCGTCTCTATAACGGTCGCAACAAATACAACGAGTGGGTGTTCGTCGCGACGCAGACCAGCCTCCAAGCGGGTACGGGTGGCGCCCGTGGCGTCGCGGGTCAGCGTGGCGCGCAGCAGCCAGGAGCGAACAACCCGAATGGACCCAACGGTCCCGGCGGGATCGGAGGGTTCGGTGGTCGCGGCGGACGCGGAGGTCAGGGTCAGGACGGCCGTGGGTTCCCGCCGCCCGGTCAGGGATTCCCGCGCGGCGGACAACAATCACCACCTGGCGGGTTCAACCAGCCGCAGCAGCCCAACGTCCCAGGATTCGGCGGGCGGCGTAATTTCTAACATGGCGGGCCTGACAAGGCCCGCCCTACCTCGCAGGTAGCGCGGACCTTGCCAGGTCCGCGTCGAGCGCGTCCACCACCGCATCGTGCACCGCCGGACGCACGTGTTTGATCTTTGTGTTCTCCCGAGTGGGATGAACGCGATTGGTCAGGAGTACGACGTAGACCTCGCGATCCGGATCGATCCACAGCGATGTGCCGGTAAAGCCGGTGTGACCGAAGGCGCGCGGCGACATGCGCGTGCCGCACGATGACGTCGGCAGCATCGTGTCCCAGCCGAGCGCGCGTGAGCTGCCTGGAACATCGATGCGGCGAGTGATGAACGTCTCGACCGTGTCGCGTCGAAACACGCCGATGCGGCCGCCCAGCACTTGCAGTATGTGGCGCGCGCACTCACCAACCGCTCCTGCAGTTCCGAACAACCCCGCCTGTCCGGCCGCGCCACCAAGGGCCCACGTGTTTTCGTCGTGGACTTCGCCTGCGAGCAGACGCTCGCGCCACGGATCGATCTCGGTCGGAGCGATGCGTGTCTTCCACAGTGCCGGAGGATGAAACTGCAGCTCCTGGATGCCGCCCATCTGTGTCATCAACGTCGCGAACCTGGCCGACAGCGACGCGCCATCCTCCAGCATGAAGCCGAGGAGCATGAATCCGAGATCGCTATAGATCGATTTCGATCGCGGTGTGTACCCGAGTGGAGCGGCGCAGACAGCGGGTTCGATCTGATCGCGACCGCGCGCGTCGCGAAAGAACGGAACGTGCGCGACAAGTCCACCGCAATGCGCCAACAGGTCGCGAACGGTAACGGGCTCACGATCGGGACCACGCCAACACGCGATGTGGTGCGCAACGCGATCATCGAGACCGAGCGCGCCCCGTTCGACCTGCAGCATCACGAGCGGCGTCGTCGCCAGGACCTTCGTCAACGAGGCAAGATCGAAGATCGTGTCGTCACGCGTCGCCGGCGCGTCCGCGTCGTAGGTGAGCGCGCCGAACGCCTCGCGCCAGAGCGGTTGCGTTGAGGTGCCGACCTCGATGACTGCGGCGGGAAAGGCGCGGTCATCGATCGCGCTCTGCAGCACCGCGCGTGCGGCGGCAAAGGTGGGCACGCATGTACGATAATCGAGAAAGACCTATGCACGTGTTGGGCATCGATGCGGGCGGCACGAAAACGGTGTGCCTGCTCGCCAACGCGGAAGGGCAGATCCTCTCCGCGTCCCGCGGCGGTGGCGCCAACCTGCAGGCGTCCGGCGAGCTCGAAGTCGAGAAGGTCCTGCACGGCGTGATGGAAGACGCGATTGGTGATCGCGACGTTCGCCCGGAGGCAGTGTGTCTAGGGATTGCCGGCGTCGACCGGCCGGCCGACGCCGAGGCGGTACGCGGCATCATGCGTCGCCTCGGATTCAAGAGCCGTACGCTCATCGTCAACGACGCGCTCGTCGCGCTCGTCGCCGGCGTGGGCGATGAGCCTGGCGTCGTCTTGATCGCCGGCACGGGGTCGATCGCGTACGGTCGGGACGCAGCGGGGCGCGCGACGCGTTCGGGAGGCTGGGGGTATCTGCTCGGTGACGAGGGCGGCGGCTTCTGGATCGGCCGATCAGCGCTGGCCGCGGTGGTCCGTCAGTTCGACGGCCGCGGACCGGCGACGCTGCTCACGGATCTGGTGCTCGCCGAAATGCGGCTGGCGAGTCCGACCGAACTGATTCACGCGATCTACGACAAGGGTCTGCAGCGGCGGGCGATCGCCGCGATCGCGGCGGTCGTGCAGCGCGCGGCCGATGCGAGAGACGCGATGGCGGCGGAGATTCTGACACGAGCGGGCGCGGAGCTGGCCGCCGCCGCGGCGTCAGTGATCGGCCGGCTCGGCATGCGCGGCGACGTGTTCCGAACCGTGCTCGCCGGTGGGATCTTCCACGCGATTCCAGCGCTGGTGGCCGACGTCCAGACTCGATTGTCCGAGGTCGCGCCACGCAGTGAAACGCAGCTGCTCGATGTAGAGCCGGCGGTTGGCGCGGTTCGACTGGCAGTGGCGGCAGCGCAGGACCGCGTGACCATCCCCTCGTACATTTGATCTGAATGCGAGGTCATCTTCAGATGCGGGGCGGGCCTTTATGCCCCGCCTGCGCGGACCTCATGGGGGGGCCCAGGCGCGCACGCTTGCGCGCTGGGGTGCCAATGGTCCGCGCCGCTTCTTTCGGGGCAATGCCGCGTGAACATTCGTGTCTTTGAAACCGGCGACGCGCTCGCGGAGGCCGTCGCCACACGCATTGGCGACGACCTGCGCAGGCATCCGAGCGCCGTCCTCGGGCTCGCGACCGGCGGCACGCCACTCGCCACGTACGCGGAGCTGCGACGCGCACATGCCGCCGGCCTCGTCGATTTCTCCAGCGCCACGACGTTCAATCTCGATGAATTCGCCGGCATCGACGCACCGCATCCTGGCAGCTTCCGGAGGTACATGGACGTGAAGCTGTTCGACAGCGTGAACCTCGATCCGCAGCGCATCCACTTCCTCAACGGCGTCGCCGACGATCTCGACGTCGAGTGCGCGCGATACGAGGACGCGATCGAGCACGCGGGCGGGATCGATCTGCAACTGCTCGGCATCGGCGCCAACGGCCACATCGGATTCAACGAGCCCGATGAAACGCTCGCGGCACGCACGCACCGGGTCCGACTCCACGATCAAACGCGGCGCGACAACGCAGCACTGTTCGGTGGCGATCCCTCACGCGTGCCGACGGAGGCGCTGTCGATGGGAATGGGAACGATTCTGAAGAGCCGCGCGATTGTGCTGCTGGCGATCGGTGCGCGCAAGGCGCGGTGTGTCGACCTCGCGGTGAACGGTCCGATTACGACTCGGCTTCCGGCTTCGTTTCTCCAGCTGCACCGCGACGTGGAGCTCTTCCTCGATCGCGGCGCCGCGTCGTTGCTGGTGCGTCCGGCGTAGACGAGGGCGTCTCGTTCGGAACCCCCGGTGGCGACGGCTCCGCCGTTCGACCTGTCGGCGCGTGTCCGTTGACAGAGGTCGCTTCTGCGTGTCCTTGCAGCATGCCGCGGAGCCGCGGCTCGATGTCTTCGCCGAGAGCAGCGCGCATCGAATCGTGTGCTTTACGCAGACGGGACATCGCCTTGGGCAGGGCCAACCCTGTCTTCTGCATCACGATCGCCGCCTTGACGTTCCAATGCGCGCGCTTCAGCAGCTTGTCGGATTCCTCGTAATCCAGACCGGTGACGATGTTGACGATCCGGCGCGCTCGATCCTTGAGCTTTTCCGAGCCCGTCTGCACGTCGACCATCAGGTTGCCGTAGGTCTTGCCAATGCGGACCATCGCGCCGGTCGTCAGCATGTTGAGTACGAGCTTCGTCGCGGTGCCGGCTTTGAGACGCGTCGAACCGGCGATCACTTCGGCGCCGACGCCGGGCGCGATCGTGAGGTCGACGAACGTCTGCAGCTCGGTGCCCGGATCGCAGGTGACGAAGACGATCCGCACGCCTGCCTTGCGAGCGCGGGTGAGCGCTCCGCGCACGAACTGCGTCATGCCGCTCGCCGAGACTCCGACAACGATGTCCTTCTTGCTCGGGTGGAGGCGAGTGATGGCACGCGCACCTTCCTCGTAGTTGTCCTCGACCCCTTCCTTCGCGGCGAAGATCGCTTCGCGCCCGCCGGCCATGATGGCCTGCACCAGATCCGGTTCGGTGCTGAACGTCGGCGGCATCTCGGCTGATTCGAGGATCCCGAGCCGGCCGCTCGTGCCGGCGCCGACGAAAATCACGCGCCCACCTTTGCGCAGCGCCGCCGCGATCATCTCCACGCCGACAGCGATCCGCTCGCGCTCCCGCTGCACCGCTGCCAGCATTTTGCGGTCCTCGTTGATCATCAGGTCGACGAGCTCGTCGGGAGCGAGCTTGTCGATAGCCAGACTCGAGGGGTTGATCGCTTCTGTCGGGAGGGACTGCCACTTCGACCGCACGGCCATACGGCTACAATTTTACATTCCTCGAGACAGTCGGTTGTCATCACCCAACTCAGACACCCCGACGCCGACGAGCGTCGAAGCCTATCTGTCCCACCTCACGGTCGAGCGCCGCCTGTCCTCCAATTCCGTCGCCAGCTATGGGCGGGACCTGGAGCTGCTGACTCGGTACGCGGTCGCCGGCAGCAAGACCCTCGAGAGCCTCGACCGCGGCGATCTCGAAGGACTCGTCCGAGACTTGATGGCCGAGGGGCGATCGCCGCGGTCAGTTGCGCGCGCCGTGGCATGCGTACGGGGCTTCTATCGTTTTCTCGTCATCGACGGCAGGCTGGCGACGAATCCGGCTGAAGACCTGCGACCGCCGCGGGCGTGGAAGATCCTGCCGAAGTACCTCTCCGTTGACGACGTCGATCGTCTGATCGCGCAGCCGGATGTCGCCACGCCGCGCGGGCTGCGTGATCGCGCGCTCATCGAGCTGTTGTACGCGACCGGAATGCGCGTCACGGAGCTGGTGACGCTGCGTCCGGCCGACCTCAACCTCGAGGCGTCTTACCTGACATGCACCGGCAAGGGAGACAAGCAGCGCATCGTGCCGATCGGCGACGAAGCCGCGCGCTGGGTCCGCCGCTACATGCGCGATTCGAGACCCGTGTTGCTCGGCACGCGCACGAGCCCGCGGCTGTTCATCAATGCGCGGGGCGGTGGACCGGGGCTCACGCGCATGGGGTTCTGGAAGATCCTGAAAGGGTACGCACGACAGGCGGGCCTCACGCGATCGCTGAGCCCGCACATGCTGCGTCACTCGTTTGCCACACACCTGCTCGAGCGCGGCGCCGACCTTCGCGTGATTCAGTTGATGCTCGGGCACGCTGACCTGTCGACGACTCAGATCTACACGCACGTGCTCGAGCAGCGGCTGCGCAACGTTTACGATCGCTTTCATCCTCGCGCATGACCCGCCGCCTCGCGATGGCGATCATCGTCGTGGCCGTGGGCGCGGCCTGGTACGTGACGCTGCCTCCACCGCCCGTCACTCTGATGCTCGCTTCCGGCACCACCGAGTCCGTGCGCGGTGTGATTCACATTCACAGCCGCCGTTCCGACGGTACGGGAACCGTTGACGATGTCGCTCGCGCAGCAGCACAGGTCGGACTCAAATTCATCGTTCTGACCGACCACGGTGACGCCACGCGCGAGCCCGATGCTCCGGCCTATCGCAGTGGGGTGCTGTGTATCGATGCCGTCGAGATCAGCACGAGCGGTGGCCATGTCATGGCTCTTGGTCTGGGCAAAGCTCCGTATCCGCTTGCGGGTGACCCACGCGACGTCATCGAGGACATCGCGCGGCTGGGCGGCATGTCCATTTCCGCGCATCCTGGCTCCAAGAGACCCGAGCTGCGATGGAGCGACTGGTCGGCGCCGTTCGACGGCCTCGAGTGGCTCAACGGCGACAGCGAGTGGCGTGATGAATCGCCGCGTACGCTCGCCCGCGTGCTGCTCGCGTATCCCGGACGACGATCGAGTGCGCTCGCGTTGGTGCTCGATCGTCCCGACGAGCTCCTGCGTCGATGGGACGAGCTCACGCAGCATCGCCGGGTCATGGCAATCGCCGGCTCCGATGCACACGCGCGCCTTGGACTTCGTACGCTGGGCGAACCGTACGACCGCAATTCGTCGCTGCCATTGCCAGGCTATGCACAGGTGTTTCGCACTTTCTCGATCACCCTGCCGCAAGTCACCCTGAAAGGGAATCCGGTTGATGATGCGGCAGCGGTACTCGCGGAGATTCGCGCCGGCCATCTGTATTCGACCGTTGACGCCGTTGCGACACCGGCGCAGCTGTCGTTCACCGCGAACGGAACGGAGTCGACCGCGATGCCAGGCGATGAGATCCGCTCCCGTGGGCCGGTGACCGTGCGCGCGGCGACGAACGCTCCGGGGAGCGATGAGATTCGATTGATCAGAAATGGGGAAGTGATGGCGTCGACGCGAGGCGTGATGCTCGAGCAGACGGTGCCTCCGACACCGGGCGTCTATCGCGTGGAGGTGAACTTCCCTGGCGCGCCAGGCGAGCCGCCGGTCCCGTGGATCCTCTCGAATCCCATCTACGTCGGTGGGGCTGGTCAGAATTCGGTGACACCGCCGCGCCCACCTGCACGTCGCGTGGTTGCTCGGTACGATAACGGTCCGGCGACGGGCTGGCGGTTCGAGAAGAGCGAGCGGGCATCGGCAGCACTCGATGTCATCGGTGCCGTTGGCGGCACCCAGCTTCTGTTGCGCTATGCGCTCGGCGGCTCGCTCGCCGAAGGTCCGTTCGTCGCCTTTGTGATGCCGGCGGGTTCGGACGTGGCCTCGTACGATCGATTGACCTTCACTGTGCGGGCCGATCATCCGATGCGCCTGTCGGTGCAGGTGCGAGTTCCAGAAGGCGCGGCGGGGGAGCGCTGGCAGCGATCGGTCTACGTCGACGACACGCCGCGGACGCTCACGGTCTTCTTCGATGACATGACCGCCGTGGGAACCACGGCGAGTCCTCGTCCGCCGCTCGATCGCGTCGAATCGGTCCTGTTCGTCGTCGACACGGTCAATACGAAGCCGGGGACGACCGGTCAGTTGTGGATCGACGACGTGCAGTACGGACGGTGAATCAAGTCCTGACGGTGAGCAGCAGGTAGCCCGCTCCCGCTCCAAACAACATGTTCGGCGCCCAGGCAGCGAGCGCTGGTGCGATCAGGCCGCCCGATCCGAGCGCGGCGAAGATGCTGATTGCGGTCCAGTACGTAATCGCCAAGCCGATGCCGACGCCGATTCCTGCCATCGCCCCACCGCGTCCGACGGTCACCGCGAACGGAACGGCCAACAGCGTCATGATCAGCGTGACGAACGGAAACGACACCTTCCGCCATAACGCCACTTGTTGCTCGAGCACATCGAACCCGCCCGTCCGCAGCTGATCGATGTAGTGCCGCAGCTGCGTGTACGTCATGAACTGCGGGTCGACCTGCTCGGTCCCGAAGTACGACGCTGATTCGAACTGCTTTGTCGTCGTGTCGAACGGCGCGATGGGTCGCGGCTCGCCGCTCGAATCGAATTCGCGAGTCCAGCCACGATGCACACGCCAGAAGTCCGGCAGTACGCCTTCGTGCGCGCCCATGTAGTCGGCTCGTTCCGCGTACGTACGCGCCTTGAGTCGCGTCATGTTGTCGGCGAACTCGAACACTTCGAGCCCGGCGAGCTGCCGGGTCGCTGGACTGTAGATCGTGTAGTGATAGATGTCGCCGTCGGTCCCCACCGTCCAGTGACGCTTTGCCGCGTTGAACGTCTCCGGCGACGCACCCTTCATCAGATGCAGCAGGAATTGTGCGCGATAGTTGGCACGCCCGAGGATCGTCTGGTCGAGCGAAAACAGAATTCCGCCAACGACGATGGCGCAGATCAGCATCGGCAAGGCGACCCGATACAGGCTGATCCCGCACGCCTTCATGACGATCAGCTCGCTGTTCTTCGTCAGGAGCGCGATGGTGACGAGAGGCGCGAGCAGCACCGCCAGAGGGAACACGTAATAGACGTACTGCGGCGTCATGTACCAGAGAAACGCGCCGAGCTGTCCCCATGTCGCGACGCCCTTGAACACCTGCCCCGAGCGGTCGATGAACGTCGAAATGTAGAACACGCACAACATCGCGACTCCCGACAGCGCCAGGAAGCGCGCATACATCGTCGCGACGTATCCGTCGAGAATGTTGATCACGCTCCAGCGTCGGGTGGCGCGACGCGATGCCGCGGGCTCGCTCCGTCTCCGCAAGAACGACGGCATCGACAGACGAAACGGTTGATCCGCCACACGATCCCGCCAGACGAACAGTGCGAGCCCGAGGCCGCCGAGCACGATGTTAGGCAACCACACGGCGAGCCAGGGCGGTACGAGTGCCCCTTTGGCGAGCGCTGGCCCGAGATACAACGGAACGTAGTACGCGAAGACAATGATCACGCCGAGCACGAAGCTGCCCAACGCGCCGTCACGCCGGTTCGTGGCGCCCAGAGCGAGGCCGATCAACCCGAAGACCACGCACGCCACTGGAATCGAGAACTTCCGGTGGATCGCCATCCACTGGTTGTGCGATGAGATGCCCGCCTTCTCGAGCTCCGCGGCCCGCGCGCGAAGCTCCGCGATCGTCATCTCGTTGTCACCCTTCGCCGGTCCCTGCCGAGGGAACACGGTGTCGGGATCGACGCTCATGACGAGGGTGCTCGAGTGACCTACGTTGTACTTGCCGGAGGCGTCGGTGGTGTGGCTGGTGACATCCTCGAGCAGCAGTTCAACCGTGCGCCGCTCGCGATTGAGCACCACGCGACCGCGGCGCGCCACATAGATCTCTTCCGCCGATCCAGGGCGGTTCACCGCGAGAAAGACGCCTTCCCATCCGCCTGCCGGAGGAACATCGCGAACATACAGCTGCAACTCGGGAAACGTATCGAAGAAGACGCGCGGCTTCACCTCGCCTTCCGCGAGCGCCGCGACAACGTTGTAGGTGATTTCGCGAAACGTCTGATTCGCCGACGGCAGTGCGACGATCATCACGTACGACGTCGCGGCCCAGCTGAGGACGGCGACCAGCCCGACTGGTCGCAGCAGCCGCATGAGGCTGATGCCGCACGCCTGCATGGCGACGAACTCGCGATCCGCTGACAGGCGCCCGAAGCCGATCAGCAGGCCGAGCAGCAGCGACATCGGGATCGTGAGCGCGAGCGCCTGCGGGATCAAGGTGGCCATCAGGCGCGCGATGACCGGCGCCGAGACGCCCTTGGCCACGAAGGTCTCCGCCTGGTCGATCAGCGCGGGAATAATAAGGAGGAACGTGAAGACCATGAGACCGATGCTGAATGGCATCAGCACCTGGCGGATCACATAGCGGTCGATAATCTTCATCGAGAGCCGACTCATTATGACGCGCGTCGCCCTGCTGTGGCACATGCACCAGCCGTTCTATCAGGACCTCGCCACCGGCGAGCACATCCTGCCGTGGGTGCGCCTCCACGGGCTGAAGGACTACTGGGGGATGGTGGCGCTGCTCCGCGAATTTCCCGGCGTGCGAATGACGTTCAATCTCGTGCCGTCGATGCTCGTCCAGCTCGAGGCGTTTGCCCGCGAGCAGGCGCGCGATCGCCACCTGGAAGTCGGGCTCAAGCCCGCCGATCAACTCTCGGAAGATGATCGGGCCTTCTGCGTCGAGCATTTCTTCCACGCGCACCGCCCGCGGATGATCGAGCCCGTTCCCCGGTACGCCGAACTGTTGGCGCGGCGCGGCACCAACACAACGTCGCTCAGCGCCCGCACGCTCGCCGCCCAGTTCTCGACCGAGGATCTGCGCGACCTGCAGGTCTGGCACAAGCTGGTCTGGGTCGATCAGCTCTATTTGGAGAAGGACGAGCGCGTGCGTGGCCTCGTGGCCAAGGGGCGAGGATTCAGCGAACAGGACAAGCAGACGCTGCGCGCCGTCGAGCTCGAGATCCTGCGCGGGGTGATTCCCGAGTACCGCGACGCCGCTGCACGCGGCCAGATCGAGCTCTCGACCTCGCCGTTCTATCACCCGATCCTGCCGCTGCTGTGCGACACCGATATTTATCTCCGCACGCATCCCGACTCGCGCATGCCGCGCCAGCCGTTCCGTCATCCCGAGGACGCCACCGAACAGCTCACACGCGCCATTGCGCTGCACGAACGGCTGTTCGGCGACAAGCCGCGCGGCATCTGGCCTTCGGAAGGCTCGGTGTCCGACGCCATGGTGCCGCTGGTCGCGCGCGCGGGTTTGTCGTGGATGGCTACCGATGAAGAGATCCTGGCGCGGACGCTCGGTCGCAGTCTGATGCGCGACGGCTACGGGAATATCGAGCAACCAGAGGTGCTCTACAGGTCTTACCGCATCGGACCACCCGGTCAGGACGTCGGGTGCGGCTTCCGCGATCATCTGCTGTCCGATCTGATCGGATTCACCTATGCGTCATGGGCAGCCGACGCCGCCGCTGACGACTTCGTTCGACGCCTGGTCGAGGCCGGCGCTCGGTACCGCGCGCGCAGCGGCGGGGAAGAGGGCACGGTGTTCGTCATCCTCGACGGCGAGAACGCCTGGGAGCACTACGATGCGCAGGGACGACCATTCCTGCGCGCGCTATATGCGCGCCTGGTGTCACATCCGGAACTGCGGACGGTGACGATGAGCGAGGCGTGCGCGGATGGTCGTGAGACGTTGCGGTCGATCTTCCCTGGGTCGTGGATCAACGGCGACTTCTACATCTGGATTGGTCATGCGGATGACCACCGTGCCTGGAGTCAGCTCGTGGATGCGCGCCGTGCGCTCGAGAGTCTGCCGGCCCACATTCCCGAGGCCGCGGCCACTCGAGCACGCGAGGAGATGCTGATCGCCGAAGGCAGCGACTGGTTCTGGTGGTACGGTGACGATCACTCGTCGGACCACGACCTCGAATTCGACGACCTGTTCCGTCGCCACGTCCGCAATGTGTATCGCGCGCTCGACAAGCCGATCCCTGAAGAGCTGTTCGTCACCAACATCACGACACAGCCTCCGGCCGTCGAGATCCTGCGTCCGACCGGCTTCATCGAGCCGGTCATCGACGGCGAGGTCACTAGCTACTTCGAGTGGATTGGGTCGGGCTGCGTCGACAGTGCTGCGGCCGCCGGCGCCATGCATCAAGTCGCCGGTCGCGACGCCGGAATCACCGTCGTCGAGTTCGGGTTCAGCCTGCAGCACCTGTTCGTCCGGGTCGACGGCCCACGGGCGATGAGCGAGGTGCTGGCCGAAGGCCTCGACCTGACGTTGCGGTTCCTCAAGCCGGCCGGTATTCGCGTGCTCGTGCGGGCGGTCCCCGGCGGGATCGAGACGCGGCTGCTGGGGCGGAATGCGCACGGTGACTGGGAGTCACTCGCGCCGCCGGACCTGAAGGCGGCGGTCGGTCAGGTGGCCGAGATCCAGCTCCCGTTCAGTGCGATGAACGTGTCGACCCACGCACCGGTCGCGTTCATCGTGACGTTGCATCGAGGGGCGACCGAGATCGAGCATCACCCACGGCACCGACCGATCGAATTCGAAGTTCCCGACGAAGACTTCGCGCTCCTGAACTGGACGGCCTGAGGGCAGCCAGCCAAAGGCGCGCACAATTCATCCACAGGGGTGTTTCATTGGCCATTTCCTAAACGTCGCATAATATATCTTATGTAAACTTAATTACGCTGAAAACTCCCTGTTCAGCCGGTTTGGTTCTGGATCAAACTCCGCGGCGGCGCCCCTGCCACGCCCGCCCGCGCGACGGGTCTTCTCGACCAGATTCTAAGATTGTTTCTGTGTCCGCAGCTCGCGCAGGATGTTCTCCAGCGCCTCGATGATCTCGTCGGGGTCGACTTTGGATTTCTTGAACGCCAGCCGCAAGTCGAATGCTTTGGTCGGCGGCCGGAACGCAAAGACGAACGCCTTCGCCCGCGTCGGATTCGGCTTCGCGGTTTCACGGCGAACCGCTTCTCGCGTGGTTCCGGCGTGGCCCGCGAGACGCTCGACGAGCGCCAGCATCTTCTGCGGATCCGACTGCCGGACGATCTGGAGCAAGGTCGACTTCGCAGTAATGTCGGCCAGCCGACAAACGTTGCGAACTTCGACCGGCATGTTGTTCAGCGACAGCGACTCGGTGATCGCCGTCCGCGACTTACCGAGCTTGCGAGCCATGTCCTCGTGCGTATAGCCGCAGCGCTGCGCGAGCTGCTGAAGCGCATCGGCTTCTTCGAATGCCGTCAGGTCCTTGCGCTGGAGGTTCTCGACGAGCGCAAGCTCCATGACCTCGGCATCGTCAGCCTCGCGCACGACGATCGGCACTTCGCGAAGTCCGACCTGGACCGCCGCGTGATACCGCCGCTCGCCGGCGATGATCTGATAGCGACCGCCGCGCGGCCGGACAATCAATGGCTCGATGATCCCTTTTTCGGCGACCGACGCCATCAGCTCCGAGAGATCGCCCATAACCTGGCGCGGTTGCCCGGGGTTCGGGTCGAGGAGGTCGATCGGGATCATCCTCCCGACCGGATCGCTCACCGCTGTCGACAGCGATTCGACGTAGTGCTCATCGTGCCGCATCCGCAGCGTGTCAGGCAGTCCGCGCTTCGCCACGCTCAATCACCTCTTCACACAGGCTGTAGTAATCGGTCGCTCCGGACGAGTCCGGCGCGAACGTAAAGATCGATTCCTTGTAGGCGGGACTCTCCTCCAGGCGCACGCTCTTGCCGATGACCGTGCGGAAGACTTTCGGTCCGAACACCTTTTGAATCTGCTCACGGATATCGCGCGCGAGCGCCGTCCGCTTGTCGTGCATCGTGATCACGACGCCGAGAATGCGAAGCGTCGGGTTCGGTCGCTGCCGGACCTTCTCGATCGTCTCGAGCAAATCGTCAGTCCCCTCGAGCGCGAAGTACGACGATTGAATCGGAATCAGCAGATGCGTTGCCGCGACGAGTGCGTTGACGGTCAGCAGGCCGAGGGCCGGCGGGCAGTCGATCACAATCTGCGAGTACTCGCCGGAGAGCTTCTCGATCTTGTCCTTCAACCGGAAGTGCGAGTCGAGCTCACCGACCAGCCGTGCCTCGAGCTTCGCGAGCGCGATCCGCGCCGGCGCGATGAACAGATTGGGCGACGAGGTCGGAAGAATGATGTCGCTCAGCTCGCAGGTGGTATCGGCAATGGCGTCGTACGTACTGCGCGTCACCGACTGGAGATCGAGGAACGAGATGCTGCTGTTGGCCTGGGGATCGAGGTCGATGAGGAGCGTCTTCCGCCCCCGCATGGCCAGCGCAGCCGCAAGATTGACGGCCGTGGTCGTCTTGCCGACGCCGCCTTTCTGGTTGGTAATTGCGACGATCATTTGGGCGCTTCAACCGGCTATCTTGTGGGGGGCAGGTCGCGCCCATTCTAGGGATTGTGTGCGGTGCTGTCAAACGATCTAATTGTCGGCCGGCCGACAACGGAGGCACGATCTGACAAGGTCGCGCTACCGACCAACAGGGTACGGCCACGGTCGCGCGGACCTTGTCAGGTCCGCTACGTCACATTTTGTACTTGCCGAGCTCCTCAGGGTCCAGGCTCTCCAACCATTTCTGCAGCTGATCGCTGTCGGCCCGTTCAGACGCGAAGTCGACGGTCTTCGCGTTGTCGATTACCGACTCCTCGACCATGATCGGCGACCGGGTCCGCAGCGCCAGCGCAATCGCGTCGCTCGGTCTCGAGTCGATCGCGATGCGCTCGCCCCGTACGGTGAGATGAATGATCGCGTAGAACGTGTTGTCCTTCAGGTCGCTGACGACGACGCGATCGACCTGGCCGTCGAGGTCCGTGATGATGTTGCGAAGCAGGTCGTGCGTCATCGGCCGGGGCGTTGCGATGTTCTCGATCTGCAGCGCGATCGCATTCGCCTCGAAGATGCCAACCCAGATTGGCAACACGCGGTCACCCTGCTTGTCCTTCAGAATCACGATCGGCATGTTGGTGATCGGGTCCACCATCAGCCCCTTGATCGTCATTTCAATCAACATCGCATGCCCCAGACGCAGAGAGAGTACCGCGGACGCTACTGCACCACATGCTGAATCTCACCCCAGACACTATGCGCCCCGGCCCTCTTGATTCGCACGGCGACTGTGCGACCGATCCACGACTGCTCCGGCGCGCCGTCTGGCACCGGGAAGTTCACGACCGTGTTCCCGCTCGTGCGGCCGGAGAGCTCCGTTACACGCCGACGGCTCGCGGAGTCCACGAGCACGTCAACCGCGGAGCCGATCACCCCTGCGTGCAATCGCGATTGGATCTCCCGCTGCAACGATTGCAATGCCACGATGCGCGCCGTCTTCTCGTCCTCGCTCACGTCATCGGGCATCCGCTTCGAGGCGAGGGTGTTCGGCCGCACCGAATACTTGAACGAGAACATGCTGTGATACTGCGCCGCACGCGTCAGTGACAGCGTCTGCTCGAAGTCCTCGCGTGTCTCGCCCGGGAAGCCAACGATCATGTCGGTTGTTACTGTGACCCCCGGAATGGTCTCACGGATGCGCGCAATGAGATCCAGATACTCGTCGCGCGTATGACGGCGCCGCATCAGTTGCAGCACGCGCGACGAACCGGATTGAACGGGCAGGTGCATGTGCTTGCAGACGCGAGGCAGATCGCGAACCGCTTCAATCAACCGCGAACCGGTGTGGCGCGGGTGCGGGCTTGCGAATCGAATCCGTTCGACGCCTGGAATGTCGTTGACCTCTGCCAGCAGTTGAGCGAAGTCGCACGACGCATCGTCGGGCGCCAGGTAATGGTTCACGATCTGCCCGAGCAACTGGATTTCCTTCCGGCCTGAGTCGACGGCCTCGCGCACGTCCGCCAGGATGTCGGCCTTGGCGCGCATGCGTTCGTGGCCACGCGTGTGCGGCACGACGCAGAATGCGCAGTGGTCGTTGCACCCTTCGATGATGGTGACGTAGGCCTTCACCGGATCGCTGCGCCGCGTGATCCCGAGCGGGAACGTCACGTCGTCCCACGGATTGATGTCGACTTCTGGAAACGGTGACGCCGCGGCTTTTTCGACCAGGACCGGGAGCATCTTCAGACGCTGCGTTCCCATGATCACGTCGATGACGTGACCGTTGGTCTTCTTCAGCAGCGACTGCCCTTCCTGCTGCGCAACGCATCCCGCGACCGCGACGACCGGCTTGTGGCCAGTCTCCTCATGGAGAACGCGCAGTTCACCGAGACGGGTGTACAGCTTGTCCTCCGCGTGTTCGCGAACGCTGCAGGTGTTGATCACGATGACGTCCGCGTCGACGTCGTCGCGAGTGGCCTCATAGCCAGCCTGCTCCAGCAACCCGGCCATCCGCTCCGAGTCGTGGTAGTTCATCTGACAGCCGAACGTCTCGATCAAATACTTCTTCGCCACCGGACTTTCGCTTTCGCCTTTCGCTTTCGCCTTCTGCGCGGTGACGGATTCGCCCTCAGTCGCGCAGCACGGTGCGCTCCCTAGCTCCGACCGGCTTTTCGGGGAATTCTCTTCGACACGGATCCGCCGCCGGACCCGAGCATCTCGCGCGCGCTTGCGCGTACCGCATCACTGACCGTGGCGCCGCCGATCATACGTGCGATCTCATCGACGCGGGCAGACGCGTCGAGGCGGGACACTGATGTCACCGTCCGGTTCCGCCGGACATCCTTCTCGATTCGAAACTGCGTCGATGCGCGGGCTGCGATCTGCGGCAAGTGCGTGATGCACAGGACCTGGAATCGCCCACCCAGATCCGAGAGCCGGCCACCAACGACGTCGGCCACGCGGCCACCGATGCCGGCGTCGACCTCATCGAAGATGAGCGTCTTGCCGGTTTGATTGCCGGCGGCGAGTGTCTTCAACGCGAGCATGACCCGCGACAATTCTCCTCCTGAAACGATCCTGGCGAGTGGCCGGAGATCCTCACCTGGGTTGGGCGAGACGAAGAACTCCGCCTGATCGATCCCGCGCTCGCCCCACGAGTCAGGAACCAGTGCGTCTCGATTGAAGCGCACCTCGAAACGCGTGCGACCCATCGCGAGCTCGGCGAGTCCGGCTTCGAGCGCCGCCGCGAAGGTGACCGCGGCAGCCCTGCGCGCCTCCGACAGCTGTCGAGCCACGTCCAGGTAATCTGTGCTTGCCGCGTCGAGCTCTCGTCGAAGATCGTCCACGTGCGCCGTCGCGCTTGAGAGGAGGTCGCGTTCACGCGCCAGTCCCACTCCCCTTTCGATGACATCCTGCAGCGTGTGACCGTACTTCCGCTTCAGCCGTTCGAGCAGGGCGAGTCGATCTTCGACCTGCTGCAACCGTCCGGGCGAGGCGTCGACACCAGCCGCGTAGTCGCGAAGAAAGAAGGCGAGATCCTCGAGCTGAGACTTGATACCGTCCCGGGCCTCGAGGTACGAGGAGAACTGCGGATCGATCGTCGCCAGCTCGCCGACACGCTTCCAGATTCCGCCAAGGCCGGCGAGCACGGCCTGGTCACTCTCGTAGAGCGTCGCATAGCTCTCGTCGCACAGACGTCGCAGCCGTTCGGCATTCGCAAGTACCTGCTTGGTCGCCGCGAGCTCTTCGTCTTCATCCGCCCGCGGCGCGGCCTTCTCGATCTCGGAGAGTTGAAATGCGATCAGGTCGAGCCGGGCTGCTTTCTCGCGCTCGTCCATCCGCGACCGATCCAGTTGCTCCCGCGTAATGCGGACGCGTTGCCACGCCGTCGAGACGCGACTCGCCAGCGGTTCGAGCCGAGCATACTCATCGAGCAACGGCAAATGCGCGAGTGGATCGAGCAACGCCTGGTGCTCGTGCTGGCCGTGGAGTTCAACGAGCTGCTCGGATAGCCCCCGGAGTGCGGTCGCCGTCGCCAACGCGCCATTGACGAATGAACGGCTCCTTCCTTGACTGGTAATCTCGCGACGAACGACGAGCTCCGCTCTGTCGGCGCGCTCGAAGAGTGCTTCGATGGAGGCCTGCGACTCACCGGTTCGGACCAAATCGGACGTCGCCCGCGCGCCGAGCAACAGCCCGACGGCCTCGACCAGGATGGATTTGCCGGCTCCCGTTTCGCCTGTGAGGACGTTGAACCCGTCTTCGAACTCGACCTCGACGGCCTCAATCACCGCAAGATTGCGGATGCGGAGCAGGCGCAGCATGTCGGCGGAACTTCCATCGTATCATAGGTTTGACAGTATTCTGGGTGCATGCTAGGCTCGCGGTGTCTGCGCTGGCGGCACCGAGTTGTCGCGCCTGTGGCGCGATCGGACACCCCTACAAGAGCCAGCGCGTTGCCGATGCATCGGAGGCTTTGTTGCACACGCTTGGCTCCGTCATCCTTGCACTTCAAGTGCAGGAGGGCGCTGTCCCTCTGCCCGCCACGGGCGGGGGTGTCCTCGACATCCTTCGCCAGACCGGGCCGCTGAATCAGGTCGTTTTTGCGATCCTGATCCTGTTCTCCATCGCGTCCTGGTCCATCATCCTTTCCAAGGCGATCTCGTTCCAGAAAGTGGCGCGCCAGAGCGCCACTTTCCTCGAGGTCTTTCGTCGCAGCCAGAAGTTTTCGGAAGTGCAGGCGGTCTGTCCGACGCTGCCCGCGAGCCCGCTGGTCGGCGTGTTTCAGGCCGGGTACGCCGAGCTCAACGCGCAGTTCCGCCTGACGTCGGCGGACGTTTCGAACGGGCCCAATCCGGCCAGCGGGCCGCAGCGTCCAATCCTCAAGAGTCTCGAGGCGGTTGACCGATCGCTCATTCGCGCGGCAACCGCCGAAGTCAACAAGCTGGAGCGCAAACTGACGTTCCTTGCAACGACCGCCAGCATCACGCCGTTCATCGGGCTGTTCGGTACCGTGGTCGGGATCATGATCGCGTTCCGACGCATCGGAGCAACGGGCTCGACGAATCTGGCGATCGTCGCGCCCGGGATCAGCGAGGCGCTCATTGCGACCGCCGCCGGTCTGTTCGCCGCGATTCCCGCGACCTACTTCTACAACCATTACACCCATCGTGTGAAAGAGTTCTCGGCGGATATGGACGACTTCTCGCTCGAGTTCCTGAACATCGCAGAGCGCAACTTCACCTAGAGGGCTCGCCATGCCGAAGGTCATTGCTTCAGCACCGAACGCGGGCGGCCGGCATCAACGCGGGCGGCGTGTCGGCCCGACGCTGTCGGAGATGAACGTCATTCCGCTCGTCGATGTGATGCTCGTGCTGCTGATCATCTTCATGGTCGCGGCGCCGATGCTGCAGCGCGGAGTCGAAGTCAAACTGCCGGTCGCGAGCCGCACGCAGGAGATCGCGAGCGAGCGCTTGTTCGTCGACGTGCCGCTGACGTATCGCAACGACCATCGCGTCTTCCTCGGCAAGGAAGCCGTGCGCGTCGAGGTGCTGTCGGAGCGCATGCGGCAGTTGCTGCTCAATCGCACCGACAAGCAGGCGTTTCTCCGTACGGATGGACGACTGAGCGTGCAGGATCAGATCGACGTGCTCGAGCGCCTCAAGACGGGCGGCATCGAAAACGTCGGCATTGTCACGCGACTTCCTGGTGAACAGTGAACGACGTCACCAACATCATCGTCGCGCGATCGCGTCCGTCGGAGCGGTTCACGGCGATGACCGCGTGGTCGGTGGGCGCCCACGTCGCGCTGGTCGCCGCGATTCTCCTCGTACCGACACGTGCCGCACAGCAGGCGCCCCGAACGGTGATGACGATCAGCCTCGGCGGCGCTCCCGGTCCGCGTGATGGAGGCATGACACAAGCCGGAGGACGGACGGTGCAAGCCGTCACACCCGACCCGGTCCGTCGAGCGGAAACTCCGCCCGCACCGACACGCCCTTCCATGACGCTGCCGGATCCTCGCGCTCGCACGCGGCCGCAGCCAAAGCCGCAGAATGCGCCAAAGGACGCGACGTCACGTACGCTTTCGACGGGAGAGCAACCGCGTGAGGGAACGACGCGTGTCGAGACCGGCGCCAAAGGCCAGGGCTTCGGGCTGAGCACTGGTGGCGGTGGAGGAACCGGTGTTCAGCTCGACGTGGCGAACTTCTGCTGTCCAGAATATCTCGAACAAATGGTCTCCCTGATTCAGCGCAACTGGGATCAGAATCAAGGAGTGGTGGGAACGACGTGGATGAAATTCACGATCGAGCGAGACGGCATGATCGTCATGCCGACCACCGAGCGATCGAGCGGGTTCTTCGCGCTCGATAATGCGGCACAACGCGCGCTGCTGCTGGCGAAGCTCACCCCGTTGCCGGCGGCGTTTCCCAATCCCACGCTTACCGTCCACATTCAATTCAAGTACTCGCGCTGATGAAGCACATTCATATCTCCTGGCTCCTTGGCCTCATCGCGGCGCTGGCTGTCGTTGTCGCCCTTGGCGCGCGTCAGCAGCCGTCAGCGCCCGCCTCTCAGGCGCCTGCATCGCAGACACCGTCGCAGCCGCAGCAGCCGTCCGAAGTCGAGCTCGTGATCAGCGGCGATCCCGGATCGCCGCCGCGTTACGCCGTTCCGGACTTCGTCGGCGGCTCAGGCGATGCCGCCGAATCTGCAAAAACTGTCACGGAGGTGCTCTGGGCCGACCTCGCGTTCGAACGTGAGTTCTATCTGATTCCGCGCGACACCTACTCCACGGTTCCAGCCGCGCGGTCCGCAGAGCAGATTCCGTTTCAGTCATGGCGCGAGCTCGGGGCCGATGCGGTCGTCTTCGGTTCGGTGCAGACATCAGGCACGAACGTGACGGCGCAGATCCGCCTGTTCAACGTGCGGACGCGGCAATCGGTCTTCTCGAAGGAGTACACCGGGACCAATCCACGTCTGATCGCGCACACAGCCGCCGATGAAATCCACCAGCAGCAGCGAGCGCTGAAGGGTGTCGCGCGGACGAAGCTCGCCTTCTCGTCGGATCGCAATCGCGAAAGCCTCGCCGGTCCGGTGAAGAACCGCGACGTGAAAGAGATCTACATCGCCGATTACGACGGCGCCAATCAGCGACGAATTACGACGACACGCGATCTGAACATCACGCCCGTGTGGTCACCGGATGCGCGAGCCATCGCCTACACGTCGTACCGAAAGATCGTCCCCGACATCTTCGTCTCGCTCGTCTACCAGGGCATTCTTCAGAACCCGACGAAGGGGCAAGGCAGCAACTTCCTTCCGATATTCTCGCCAGATGGGAAGCAGATGGCGTTCATGTCGAACCGCGACGGCAATCCTGAGATCTACGTAATGAGCGTCGACGGATCCAATGTTCGGCGAATCACGAATCATCCGGCCGGCGACGCGTCGCCGACATGGTCGCCGAGCGGAACGCAGCTGGCGTTCACGTCCGACCGTTCGGGGACGCCGCAGATCTACATCGTGAGCACCGACGGATCGAACCTGCGGCGGTTGACGACGAGCGAGTCCTACGCCGATCGACCGACCTGGTCGCCGGCGCCGCGCAACGAGATCGCGTTCGCCGCCCGCAGCGGCCCCGGCTTCGATATCAAGGTCTACGACCTGGCGACCGGCCAGACACGGCAATTGACGTTCGGCGAAGGGACCAACGAGAGTCCGGCCTATTCGCCGAACGGCCGGCACATCGCGTTCACGACGACGCGCTACGGCCGCGTGCAGGTGGCGACGATGACATGGGACGGACGCGACGTGAAGCAGGTCACGCGCGACGGCAACAACTGGACGCCGTCGTGGTCGAATTGAGTGGTCGTGATCGATCGACAGCGTGCGGTTGTCGGATCGTGTGGAGTGAGGAAGTCGAGATGAAGAGCGCGCTGGTGATCGTTCTGGGACTTGTATTGCTGGTCGTTGCGTCGGGATGCGCCAAGAAACCACCGGTGACCGCCGGGCCCGCTCCCGCTCCACCGTCCACCGCTGCCGCTCCTCCAGTCAGGACCGCGCCTCCGCCTCCGCCGACGCGCGTCGAAGAATCGCTTCCCGTGCCGCCGCAGCCGCTGTCGGAGGACAACATCGCGAATCGTTCGCTCGAAGACTTGAATCGCGACTCGCCGCTGAAGCCCGCGTTCTTTCTGCTCGACAGCGCCGACCTCGACGACACCGGACGCGCCATCGTCACGATGAACGCTGACGTGCTGAAGAAGTACCCCTCTTGGCAAATCACCATCGAGGGGCACTGCGATGAGCGTGGGACGGCTGAATACAATCTGGCGCTCGGCGAACGGCGTGCCGTCGCAGTGAAGACGTACCTCGTCTCGCTCGGCATCTCGCCCGACCGGCTGCGCACGGTGAGCTACGGAAAGGAATTTCCATTCGACCCGGGTCACGTCGAAGACGCATGGTCGAAGAACCGCCGCGCGCATTTCGTGATCACGTCGAAATGAGGAGGGCCGCCTGAGGGCAGCCCCACGCCATCTTGTACGCAGGGCCACACCTCGAGGTGGCCCGTTGAGGAACCGATGAAGAGAATCGTCATCACCGCGGTGATACTGCTGCTCGGCGGGGCGCTCGCGCCCGCCTCGGCGCAGAACCGCGAACACCAGCAGATGGCCGCCGAGCTGCGGATGCTGCAGGAACAGCAGCAGCAGCTGGCATTGACATTCGCGCAGCTGGCCGACGCCATCAAAGCGCTGAACGCGCGGCTCAACGCCGGTCTCGACGATGTCAACAACACGATGCGGAAGGGATTGGCAGACCAGAGGCTCGTCATCGACGGGATGGGGAACGACCTGCGTACGATCCGGGAGCGGACCGACGACATGAGCGTGCGGCTGGGAACGATCCGCGACGAGATCGACGCCCTGCGCACGAACGTCACGACATTGAGCCAGGCGGCGCCGCCGACGCCTCTCGAACCGCCCGACCCGAACGCGCCAGCAACAGTCACTCCGGCACCCGCTCCGACGCCATCGACCGCGGGACTCTCGCCCACGCGGATGTATCAGACGGCGTTCGCCGACTACACGTCCGGTCAGTACTCGCTTGCCATCACCGGCTTCGAGCAGCTCATTCGCACATTTCCGCGATCCGAGACGGCTGACGACGCGCAGTTCTTCATCGGCGAAGCGCAGTACATGCAGAACAAGTTCGCCGACGCGATCGCGGCCTACAACGCGGTCATCCAGAACTATCCGATGGGTGATCAGGTGCCGCTGGCCCTGTACAAACGCGGGCAGGCGCAGCAGCAGCTTGGGCAGGTCGATGCTGCACGCGCGTCGTGGCAGCTGGTGATCGACAAGTTCCCCGACAGCGACGGCGCGCGACTGGCAAAGCAAAGGCTCGACGCAGTCAGTCGACAACCGTCGCGTCCGTGACCTACCCTGTCACTCATCAAAGGTAAACTTCAGACGGCACGGGCGCAGCAACTGCGCCCGCAGGGTCTCGCCGCAGCGCGTTCTGTGATCTGGCAACGCGCGAAGGCGGGCCGGAAGGGACTGTATGGGCAGCGTCAACAAAGTGATCCTCGTCGGCAACCTGGGACGTGACGCGGAACTGCGCTACACGCCAGGCGGCGCCGCGGTGGCCACGCTCAATCTCGCAACGACCGAGGTGTGGAACGACCGCAACAACCAGCGGCAGGAAAAGACCGAGTGGCACCGTGTGGTGCTGTGGGGCAAGCAGGCGGAAAGCCTGCAGGAGTACCTGACCAAGGGGAAGCAGATCTACGTGGAAGGCCGTCTGCAGACGCGTCAGTGGGACGACAAGGACGGCAACAAGCGCTACACCACTGAGATCAAGGCGGACCGCATCACGTTGCTTGGTGGCGGCGGCGGTGGAGGTCGCGGCGCCGGCATGGATCGCGGCGGTGGTCAGATGGCGTCGGGTGGCGACGAGCCGCCGATGGAGCCGATTACCGACGACGACATTCCATTCTGAAGGAATCAGGATTCACGAATCTGGAATCAGGGCTGTCCGGGAATCAGGCCTGATAGCTGGCCCAGCCCTGAATCCTGATACCAGATTCCTGATCCCTGCTGTCACCCCTGGTCAACCTGCTTCGACAAGCAGATACGTCGAAGCAGGTTCGATGATGATCCGTGCGTCGGCGACGGACGCGGGAATCAGACAGAACTGACCGGGTCCGAGTCTGGTCTCGATGTCATCACCACCCTGCACGAGGACCTGCCCGCTCACGACGGCAACCACCCGCGCCCGGCCAGGATCGACGGGTGCGACCTCGTGGCGATCCGATTCGACGAGATCGACGTTGAACAGCGGATCTCTGACCAGCGCGCGGCTCGAGGACGACTCGCGATCGGGTGCCTGACGAGGGACCAGCGCCGGCGCGACATCCGAAAAATCGATGCTGGCAAGCGATTGCTCGAGATGCAGCTCGCGTGGTCTGCCGTCCAGGCCGACGCGATCCCAGTCGTAGACCCGGAATGTCGTGTCCGAGTTCTCCTGAATCTCGAAGATCACGAGGCCGGCACCGATCGCGTGCACTCGCCCGCTGGGCAGGAACATCGCGTCGCCGGCGCGAACGGGGATCCGGTGAAAACAGTCGGCGACGCGCCCTTCGCGGATCGCGCGCTCAAAAGCTTCGCGTCCGATCCCGTGCCTCAGGCCGACGAAGAGCTCGGCTCCGGGATCCGCGCTGGCGATGTACCACATCTCCGTTTTCGGCTCACCGAGCTGGCCCCTGCTGCGTGGAGGCGGATGCACCTGCAGCGAGAGCTTCTCGCGTGCATCGAGAATCTTGCAGAGCAGCGGAAAGCGATCGCCGTGCGCGGGCGCCGACGCGCCCAGGACTTCGGTTCCGTGTTCGTCCATCAGCCAGCGGAGCGTTCGGCCGGCAAACGGTCCGTTGCCAATCACGCTTTCGTCGCCGGGCCGGTCCGCGATCTCCCACGACTCACCGATCGGCACCGTGGCCGGCAGATGCTTGCCATAGAGCCGGTCGAGCATCCGCCCGCCCCAGACGCGCTCCTTGAGAATCGGCTCGAAGACCGTCGGATACAGCACGCCGTTGCTCGATGACAAATGGGCGCTGACCTACTTGAGGATTTCCTCGGGATGGCTGAATGCCTGCCGCAGGAACTGTTCGATGTCGTCGACCGTCGGGAGCGTGAGTACGCGCGCCGCGATCCGCGCCATCTCGCCGACGTTCGTCTCGCTCACGACATGTCTCGCCATCGCGATCGCGCCGGGCGTCATGCTGAACTCGGTCAGGCCGCAGCCAATCAGGAGTCGCAGCAGGAGCGGATCGGACGCCATCTCGCCGCAGAGCGAGACAGGAATCTCCTGTCGCACGGCGCCGCGGCGGACCTGCCGCAGCAGACGCAGCATGGCAGGATGCAGCGGCTCATAGCGATTCGACACACGCTCGTCGGTGCGATCGACCGCGAGCGTGTACTGAATGAGATCGTTGGTGCCGATGGTGAAGAACGACACCTCGCGCGCGAGCAGCGACGCGGTGAACGCGGCGGACGGCACCTCGATCATGATGCCGACGGGCACATCGGGCGCCTCGATGCCCTTCGCCTTCAGCTCTTCGCGGCACTCGAGCAACAGGGCGCGCGCCGCCCGCACTTCGTGCAGCGAGGAGACGAACGGAAACATGATCCGCAGCTGACCGTATACGGCGGCGCGCAGCAGCGCGCGCAACTGCATCTTGAAGATGGCCGGCTGCGCGAGCCCGAAGCGGATGCCCCGCAGTCCGGCATGACCGGTGCGTTCGGCGCGTTCCTGATCCGGAAACCAGCGTGCATCGAGCGCCGCGTCGATGAGCGGCCGCGCGAGCTGCCGTTCGTCGATGTCGAATGTGCGAATCGTGACCGTGCGCGGCGCCATCCGCTCCACGACCTGCCGATAGACGTGATACTGCTCGTCCTCGGCCGCCATGTCCGGCGGTCCGCCCACCAGCATGAACTCCGATCGATACAATCCGATGCCTTCGGCACCGGCCGCCAGCGCGGCATCGACGTCGTCCGAACGCTCGATGTTGGCCTGCAGCGAGATGCGGACGCCGTCGCGCGTCTGCAGCGGTCTGTCGTTGTCGACGGCGACCGGCACGTGTGCTCGTATGACGCGAGCGCGCGCCTCTGCCTCCTGCCGATCGCGCGGATCCGGATCGATGACGACATCACCGCTCTCGCCATCGACGATGACCGACGCGCCGGGCGGGATGCGACGGCTGACGTCGTGCAGACCGACGACCGCGGGCACACCGAGGGATCGCGCGAGGATGGCGGTGTGATACGTGCGGCTGCCGGCGTCGGTGGCGAAGCCGCGGATGCGCGTCCAATCCAGCTGCGCGACCACTGACGGCGTGAGCTCGTCGGCGATCAGCACGCACGGGGCGTCGAGATCCTGGAGCAGATCGCGCGCGCCGCCTTTCTCTTCGCGCAGGTTCATGCGCAGCCGCCCGGCGATGTCGTGCAGATCGCCCTTGCGCTCGTGCAGGTAGGGATCCTGGATGTCGTCGAACACCGTCGCGACTTCGTCGAGCGCGCGTTGCACCGCCCATTCCGCGTTCACCCGCTCCTCGCAGACGAGGTTTGCGGCGCGGCCCACGAGCATCGGATCGTCCAGCATCAGGAGCTGCGCATCGAAGATCGCCGCGAGATCGGCGCCTCGGATCTGCGCGATGCGGTCGTGGATCTGTTGCAGTTGTTCACGCGAGCGGATGCGCGCGCGATCCAGCGCCGACAGCTCGCGCGCGACCCGATCCGGTCCGATGGGAAAACGAATGACCTGCGTGCGTTGAATTGCGACCAGCGCCGGACCGACGGCGATGCCGCTCGAGACGCCAATCCCCTTCAGGCGTTCCACGACTCTTCACCGAATCCCGATTCGACCAGCTTCACGAGTGCCTCCACGGCAGCCTGCTCGTCACGTCCGTCGGCGCTGATCGTAATGCTCGTACCACGCGCTGCCGCCAGCAGCAGAATGCCCATGATGCTCTTGCCATCCATCACCTTCGCATCGCGCGTCACACGGATGTGCGCCTCGAACCGGGTGGCCAGATGAACGAACCGCGCCGCCGCCCGCGCATGCAGACCGAGCTGGTTGACGACCGTGACCGCACGGCTCGTCATGATCCGTAATCGTCACTGATGACGATCAATCCATGAGCGCGGTTGCCAGATTGGCGCGCGACTTCGCAAATCCCAAATCCCAAATCCAAGACGGCAAACCGGAAACCCCAGTCCGCCCCGAGCAGCACCAAGCGATTTGACGTTGGGATTTGCAATTTGGCCATCGGGATTTGTAATTAGGGGTTTGACCTTACGTCCCCGCGCAGCAGATCGGACGCGACCCAGATGGCGTTGCGGCCGTGCTCCCGCATGTCACGTGCCACCTGCAGGAGATCTGCCGGCTCGGTCGCACTCGCCAGTTTGATCAGCATCGGCAGATTGACGCCGGTGATCACTTCGACCTTGCCCTGCGCGAGGAAGGTCATCGCCAGATTCGACGGGGTCCCGCCGAACATGTCCGTCAGGATCAGGACGCCTTGGTCTTGCTGCACACGGGCAACCGCTTCGGCGATCTCGTCTCGCGCGTCCTGTGTGTCTTCGTGCCAGCCGATCGACACCGCCGCGAACCGCGGCAGATCCCCCACGATCGTCTCCGCTGCGTTGACCAGCTCGGTGGCGAGCTGTCCATGCGTAACCACGACGACGCCGATCATGCGAACCTGGACACGGATGCGACGCTGGTGTTCCCGGTTCCAGGTTCTCGGTTCCAGGTTCCCTTGGTTCTTGGTTCCTTGTTCGCGGTTCGTGGTTCCTTGTTCGGGGTTCTCGGTTCGTCGTTCGCGGTTGCCATGGTTCCTCGTTTCCGCTTCCCAGGTTCACGAACCGAGAACACCGAACCCTGAACATCAGGAACCACGAACCTTGAACGCGGAACTGCGGGAACCCGGAACCCGGAACGCGGAATCCGGAACGACACGCTCATGAGTCCCTGTGCTTCACGCGCATGCGAACACCCTTCACGTTCGCCAACGACTTCTTCAACGCTTCAGCCATCATCACCGAACGGTGCCGGCCCCCGGTGCAGCCAATCGCCACCGTCAGGTAGGTCTTCCCCTCCTGCACGTATTGCGGCAGCGCGAACTTCAGAAACGACGTCAGACGCTCGATGAAGTCGCGTGTGGCCGCATGCCGCCGCATGTAGCGCACGACTGCCGCATCGCGACCGGTCAGCCCGCGCAGGTGCTCGACGAAATGCGGATTCGGCAGACAGCGCACGTCGAACACCAGGTCGGCATCGACCGGCACGCCATGCTTATATCCGAAGCTGACGAGGTTCACCACCATCTCGGCCCGCGCCGCCTCGTCGCGCGACATGCGCATGAAGATGTCGCGAAGCTCGTGCACCGTGAGGTTCGACGTGTCGATGATCAGGTCTGCCATCCCCCGAATGACATTCAGCTTCTCCCGCTCCTCGCGGATGCCCTCGGTGACCGAGCGATCGGGCGCCAGCGGGTGAGGGCGGCGTGTCTCGCTGAAGCGACGCACCAGCGCCGGATCGCTGGCTTCGAGGAAAATCAGCTTCGGCTGCACACCCGGCATCGCCTGGAGCTTCCGGAACGTTCGCGGAAACTGAAGCAGGAATCCCCCTTCGCGGACGTCCACCACAATCGCAACCTTGTCGAGACCGGCACCATCGCGGCCCGCCAGATCCGCCATCGTCGGAATCAGCAGCGATGGCAGATTGTCGATGCAGAAGTAGCCGAGGTCCTCGAGCGCGCGAATCGCATGCGTCTTTCCGGAACCCGACAGGCCTGTCAGGATGATGAAACGACGAGTTCCCCGCACAGCGGACACCCGCTGCGCTGCCGGCGCGCGCGCGCCTGCCGGTTTACGCCTGACCGTCGCCCTCACTCCCGTCCTCCGTGCTCCGAGTCTTCGTCCGCTTCGATGTCCTGCTCGGCCTCGCGCAGCTGTTCGTCGAGCCGCGCGGCGAGATCGCGCGCGGCGTTGAGCCCCCGCGAGCGCAGCAGTTGGTTTCGGGCTGCGACTTCGACGAGGATCGCGAGATTGCGCCCCGGAGCAACCGGCATGTGCAGCATCGGCACCCGTACGCCGAACAGGTCATAGGTCCTGTCATCGAGCCCCAGGCGATCGTACTCGCGACCGGCGTCCCAGCGTTCGAGCTGCACCACGACCTCGATCCGCTTGGAATGTCGTGTCGACGCCACGCCGAACAGGTCGCGCACATTGATCACGCCCAGGCCTCGCAGCTCCATGTGATAACGCGTCAGCTCAGGACACGTGCCGATGACGACCGTTTCTCCCCGCCGCCGCACTTCGACGGTATCGTCGGCGACGAGCCGATGCCCGCGAACGATGAGATCGAGCGCGCACTCGCTCTTGCCGATCCCGCTCTCGCCGACGATCAAGACACCCAAGCCGAGGATGTCGAGCAGTACTCCGTGAATCACCTCGCGCACGGCGAGCGCATCGTCGAGGAGCGTCGTGATCTTGGCAATCGCAAGCGGGGTTGCCACGGACGTTCGTAGTACTGGAACGTGATAGCGCTCGGACGCCTTCAGCAGCTCGACCGGCGGGTCCCACCCTCCTGTAATTAAGACGCACGGAACGTCGTGACTGAATGCGGCAGCGAGCACGTTCATCCGCGTCTCGTGATCGAGGCTTTCGAGGTACCGAACCTCGCTCTCCCCGAAGACGAAGACGCGCGCAGGTTGCAAGTATTCGTGAAAGCCGGCCAGGGCGAGGCCGGTCTTCTGGATGTGTGGGCTCGTGATGGGACGCTCGACGCCGCCTGCACCGCTCAGGAGCTCGAGAGGCAGTCCGAATGCATCAGGTCTGCCCTGCAGCAGACCAGCAACGGTGACGGTGGCGGTGGACATCGTCGTTGCGAGTTCCCCGTTCCCGGTTCCCCGTTCCAGCGGTTCGCTGTTCCGAGTTCCCGTCGTTCCAGGTTCCCGGTTCCGGGTTCCAGAGGTTCGCTGTTCGGAGTTCCCGTCGTTCCAGGTTCCCAGTTCCGAGGTTCGGGGTTCCGGAATCAACCCTAACCCGGGAAACAGCGAACTAGGAACCGGGAACCAGCGAACTAGGAACCGGGAACCAGCGAACTAGGAACCGTGAACCCGGGAACCCGGAACTCGGAACCTGGAACGTGGAACATCACGCTTCGGGTTCGACGAGCCCGAAATTCCCGTCCGGTCGGCGGAACAGTACCGTCACCATATCACTCGTCGAATTGCGAAACACGATCACCGCGTCGCGGCCGTCGCCGATCTCCGCGGCGGCGTCCTCAACGGTCATCGGCTTCACCGCATAGCGCCGCACCTTGATGATCCGCGGCGCGTCTTCGGGAGTGCGACCGCGCGCGGCGGCGCGTTCGGGTTGCCGTTCGGCGCTGAACCCGCGGCCACCCCGTTCCGGCGGTGGCGCCTCCGCTGCGGCTTTCGCTGCCGAAATGCCGCGTCGTTTCCGTTGAGCCCACTTGCCTTTCAACTTCTGCGCCTGCCGATCGACTTTGTCGATCGCCGCGCTCACCGCGGTCGCGATGTCGCGACCGGTCGCTTCGCCATGAAGAAAGTGCTCGCCGCGCGCGTGCACGGTGACGTCGGCATGGTGCCGCGCCTTCTCCTTGGTCAGCACGACCTGCGCCGAGAGGGCGCTGTCGTTGAGCATGCGAAGCGTGTGCGCCAGGCCATCTTCGACCAACGTGCGTACGCCTGGCGTGATGGTCACGTGTCGTCCAGTAAGTTCGAGGCGCATGTCCGCCCTAATAAAGAACCTTGCGCTGGTTTGACGTGGGGATCTTGAGCTCTTCGCGGTACTTCGCAATAGTGCGGCGCGCCAGCTCCAGACCCTCGCGCTGCAGGATGCTCACGATCTTCGAGTCGCTGAGCGGTTTGCGTGGATCTTCCTGCTCGATGATCTTCCTGATTCGCTGCTTGATCGTGACCGACGACACCGCCTCGCCGTACGAGCTGGCGATGCCGCTGTGGAAGAAGTACTTCATCTCGAACACGCCTTGCGGCGTGTGCATGTACTTGTTCGTGACGACGCGACTGACGGTCGATTCGTGCATGCCGATGTCGTTGGCGACGTCGCGCAGCACGAGCGGGCGCAGATATTCGATGCCGTGATCCAGGAAGTCGCGTTGGAAGTTGATGATGCTCGTGGCGACCTTGTGGATCGTCTTCTGTCGCTGCTCCACCGACTTGATCAGCCAGAGCGCCGAGCGGAACTTGTCCTTCACGTAGGCACGCGTCTCGTCGCTGTTTTCAGCACCCTTGTCGAGCAGTCGCCGATAGACGGGACTGATCCGCAGCTGCGGGAGTCCCTCTTCGTTGAGCACGGCCACGTACTGATCTTCGACCTTCACCACATAGACGTCGGGGATGACGTACTGTGATTGCGACGGGTTGTGCCGGCTCCCCGGCTTGGGATCGAGATGCCGAATCAGCTCGATGTGCTCTTTGAGATCGTCGATGGACATCCCGAGCTTGCGCGCGAGCTCCGGCACCTGATGGTTCTGCAGCAGCCGCATGTGATCGGTGACGATCCGCTCGGCCGGCGACCCGGCCATGCCGAGATGCCGCAACTGCAACAGCAGGCATTCCTGCAAATCCCGTGCGGCGACGCCGATGGGATCGAACCCCTGAACGAGCGAGAGCGAACGCTCGACCTCGTCGGTCGACCATGGCCCCATCGCTGCCAGTTCCTCGACGGTCGCCACGAGGTAGCCGTCGTCGTCCAGATTGCCGATGATGGCTTCGCCGATCTCGCGTAACGAGGGGTCATCGGTCTGCATCGACAACTGCCACAGCAGGTGATCGGAAAGCGACGCGCCCGACGACAGCGTGTTTTCGATCGGCGGCAGTTCCTTGACTTCGGTCGGCGTCTTCGGGCGATAGCCATCGTCGAGGTAATCGCCGAAGAAGTACTCGTAGTCCTGGTCGTCCCAGGTGTCGGTCTTTTCTTTGTCGGGGGGCTTTTCTTCCTGTTTTTCTTGAGGGGCTTCGACCGGCTGGAGCTCCTCGGTGGGGACTTCTTCGAGCATCGGATTCTCGACCATTTCCTGGTTGAGCAATTCCGACAGCTCCAGTGTAGACATCGGCAGGAGCTTGATCGCCTGCTGCAGCGATGGCGTCAGGATTAGCTTTTGGACGAGCTTGGTGTGTAGCTTCTGCGAGATCGCCATAACGCGTCAGTCGTTCAGCTTCGCCCTCCCTCGGCGAAAAACCATCTTAATCCAGCCTGAAGTCGGTCCCCAGATAAATCCGGCGCACGTCCTCGTCCGCGGCGAGCGATCCAGGCGTTCCGCTTCTGTGGATAATGCCGTCGTGCACGATATATGCCCGGTCGGTGATGCGCAGCGTCTCGCGAACGTTGTGATCCGTGATGAGCACGCCGATGCCTCGCGCCTTCAGATGAAAAATGATCTTCTGAATATCGGTCACCGCGATCGGGTCGATGCCCGCAAACGGCTCGTCGAGCAGGATGAATCGCGGCGAGATGACGAGTGCCCTCGTGATTTCCGCGCGACGCCGCTCTCCTCCTGACAGCGTATAGGCCGGAGCTTTCGCCAGCGGCGTCAGGCCCAGTTCCGCGAGCAGCTCGTCCAGTCGTGCGCGTCGCGCCTTGCGATCGAGATCCAGCGTTTCGAGAATCGCCAGGATGTTCTGCTCGACCGTGAGCCCGCGAAAGATCGACGGCTCCTGCGGCAGGTACCCGATCCCTTTTCGCGCGCGCACATACATGGGATCGTCGGTGACGTCTTCTCCATCGAGGATGACGCGTCCCGCATCGGGAACGGTCAGTCCGACCGTCATGTAGAACGTCGTCGTCTTGCCGGCGCCATTCGGACCGAGCAGACCAACAATCTCCCCGGATGCCACCTCGATGCTGACGCCCCGCACCACGGTGCGTCCACCATACGACTTGGTGAGTTCGTGGGTCCGTAGTGTCGACGGGGACATCAGGGACGGGACGGGCGCGGCGACGGCGACTGCGAACAGGCCCCGCCGCTCTTCGTTTCGGTACGAATCTCTTCGTTACCGTCGACGATGATCCTATCGGTCGACCTGTAGAAGGTCAACGTCTTGCCGGTGATTTCGCGGCACGATTCAGCGACCTTGACGGGCGCGGCGGCTGTTCCGGCCACGTCGTACTGTTCGTCCGCGGCCCGATAGGTCAGTCGTCCTCCCGTCGCCGTGCGACGCGTCGGCGTGCCGGGATCGATCTGCATCGTGACGTTCGTGTACGCCTCCAGGCGATCCAGCCGTCCGCCACCTTCCGCGAGAATCACTTCGATGCGATCCGCACGGAGCTCACCTTGAGGGCCACTCAGTTGCGCCTGCATCGCGACGGAGGGAGCGACCGGCGGCGCTCCTGCCGCTCGCGGCGCCGCGGGAGCAATGAGCAACGGCGAATACGTGACCAGGTGTCGCGCGTCCTCGTACCGGATCTCGTGCGCGCGACCGATCGACGTCCCCGTATCGAGCGCCAGCGCGGCGCGGGCCGAACCGGTCGCCGTGAGATCGCCTTTCTGCTGATCGAGCGCGATCGTCTCAGCGCGGATCGACGTTTCTCCCTGCCACAAGGTGGCGTCCGTGCGATAGACCGCGCGCCCGGCTGATCCGTCGTATTCGAGTGCGCCGGCATTCACGTTGGCCGGTTGGTCCTGCTTCAGCAAGCCGGGGAGCTTCGAGTTGTCGTCGCGGGCCTTGCCTTTTGCCGGCTCGAGACCACACGTCTTCGCCGCCGGATGCAGCGCTGTCTTGACCAGACCGGTCGCGGTCATCTTGCGCGACTCGATGACGACGCCGATGGATTGAGCGGCGATGGCAATCTGATCGTCTGCGACACATGGGCCGCCGGCGCCGTCGCTGCCCGACAGCCGCAGCGCTCCCTCGTCCGGGTCGTAGCGCATGTCGGCCGCCGCCGCCCGCAACCGCTGCTCGTCGAATGCCACACCGCCGCTGAAGACCGCCTCGCCGATCGAGCTGTCGGTCAGCGCGACGCGCAGCGCCTGTGATCGGACCACGCGCATCGCATCCGGCGAGTCGCGCTGTTCGCGGAACTCGACTTTGTCGGTGAACTGCGCTTCGGTGAGCCCCTTCCCTTCCTGGCCGGTGGCCTCCAGCGCGCTGGCCTGAATGCTGCGACTCGGAGTGCCTTCCGTCGCCGGAAGCGTCAGGCGGACGTTCTCACGCGAAGTCGCCCGGAGCAGCGAGCCGTCGGGGGCCAGGTTCAGCTCCACTGATTCGCCGGTGATGCTTCGCCCGGGCGCGCCATTCTGGCCGGTCAGCGCAATCGCCGCCATGCCGTTCAGCACGACGCGCTGCAAAACCTTGCCTTCGTCGCCGTACGTGAGATCGATATCGCGCGCGCTCATCGCATCGAGGCTTCCGCCGGTGCCTTCCACGCGTGCGTTCCCGCGCAGCTCGAGGAACGTGATGTACTGATCGTCCGCATCCATGTGGGCAACGGCGTGATCGGTCTCCATCTTCTGGCCTTCGCGGAGCACGTAGATGTTGCCTTGGAGCGTCAGCAGATCCTGCGTGCGATCGAGCGTCGCCGTATCCGAATCGAAGTCCAGCGTGACGTTGTTATCGGCATCGTGCATCTCGACATGAGCTTCCTTGTCGATATTCAGCACGTCGTCTTTCTGGTTGTAGGTGACGCCGGTGCCGTATCCGTTCATGCGATCTTTCTTGAACGACACCACCGAGTCGGTGCGAATAATGCCCGCGTCCTGATCGCACGTCGCCGCCGTCGTGACCATCTCGAAGCCATCGCTCGCCACCAGCTTGACGTCGCCGGTCATCTGCAGCACACGCTGGTTCTCGCCCGCTTCTGCTTCCTTGGCGGTCACGGTGAAGTCGCGACCATCCTTGTGCTTGACGACAAGACGAACGCCCATGAGTCTTGTGCGGCCGCCCTGATAGGTGAGCTGACGGTCGAACGTGATCTCGTAGTCTTCCTTGTCGCCGCGCACCTGTTTGATCAGGCCAGCGGTGCTCTCGAGCAGCGCCTTGGGGTCGAGGCGCTGAATGAGCGCCGCGGGCGGCTTGGGCTGTCGTTCACCGATGGCCGTATACACGACACCGGCACAGACGATCCCGAAGACCGCGACGCCAACTCGCGCGCGTTTCTGCCATCTCATGGGCCTGTACAGAATAACAACTCCCAACCCTCTTACGGTGAGCCAATTCCCAACTTCCAGGCGTGCGAATTCGTTGGGAGTTGGCGCTGCGTCAGTGAGTTGGAGGTTGGGAGTTGACGCGCGTTCAGCTCTCGGGCGCGCGGAAATCAGCCACCGACAGCTGCAGATAGCGTTCGCCGTTCCACGTGTCCTGCTCGAGGGAAAACGCGAGGTCGATCGCGGCGCGATGCTCGGCCACGAACGTTTCGCGCTCCAATGCCCGCCAGGCAATCCCACGCATGACGCGGCCGTCCTGCTTGAACGCCATCTTGAGGTGGCGGTCTTTTACACGACGGGGTCCGTCGATGATCTCGACGCGGCTGGTGCGAAACATCGGACACGGATTGCCGGCGCCAAACGGCGCCAGCGCGGTCAGCTCCGATGCGACCTGCGCGCTGATCGATTTGAACGTCAGCGACCCGTCGATCCACAGCCGCGGACGAAGATCGTCCGGTTGCAACCGTTCGTCGGCAAAGTCGTTGACCCGCGCGCGCAGCTCGCGAATGCGCGCCGTCTCCATCGTCAGACCCGCCGCCTGCTTGTGGCCACCGAACTTCACCAGCACGTCTGCAGCCGATTCGAGCGCCGCCAGCATGTTGAACGACGGGATGCTGCGGCACGACCCGTGCGCCACGTCCCCGTCGGTCGACATGACGATCGCCGGCCGATGGAACGCGTCGACCAGCTTGGACGCGACGATGCCGATGACGCCGCGATGCCATCCTTCACCGGCGACGACGATGACCGTGCGCGAGCCGATGTCGAGATCCGTTTCAACCGTCTTGCGCGCCTGCGCGACGATCTCCGCTTCCTCCTGCTGCCGGCGAAGATTCTCGCTGTTCAACTGTTCGGCGAGCTCGCGGGCTTCGGCACTCATGGCTTCGTCGGCCGCCAGGAGCAGCCGCGCCGCGATATCGGGCGTGCTCATGCGGCCGGCCGCGTTGACGCGAGGCGCGAGCACGAATCCGATGTGATAGCTGTCGATATCCTTGCCGGTCAGGCCGCACACGTCGAGCAGGGCGCGCAACCCGATCTTGTGCGGTCCCTTCGACAGCATCTCGAGACCGAGCTTGGCGATGATCCGGTTCTCGCCGACCAGCGGCACGACGTCGGCAAGCGTGCCGATCGCAGCGACCTTGACGAATGCCGGCAGCCAGTTGCCCTTGTTCGCACGACCGCACAACGCCTGCACCAGCTTCAGCGCCACGCCGACCCCGGCGAGATTCTTGTCCGGGTAGCTGCAGTCGTGGCGCTTCGGATTGATGACGGCGAACGCCGCCGGCAGCTCCGTGTCCGGCTCATGGTGATCGGTAATGATCAAGTCGAGTCCGAGGGCGCGCGCGTGCAGCGCTGCCTCCACACCGCGAATTCCGCAATCGACGGAGATGACCAGCCGCACGCCGGCCGCGTGCAATCGATCGAGCGAGGCCGGCTGCAAGCCGTAGCCGTCGCGGATCCGCTCGGGGATGAAGTGCGTGACGTCCGCGCCGAGGAGCTCGAGCGCACGCCGGAGAATCACGGTCGACGTGACACCGTCCACGTCGTAGTCGCCATGAATCGCGATCCGTTCCTGGCGCGCGATCGCACCGAGGATCCGTTCGACGGCGGGCGTCATGTCGGCCAGCGCAAACGGATCGTGCAGATCGGCAAGCGAGGGAGAAAGGAACCGCTGCGCACGTGTCGGATCATCGAGTCCACGAATGCAGAGCAGGCGTGCTGTGACGGGCGACACCTGCAGGTCTCCGGCGAGGCGGGTCACGGCGGCTTCATCGCATGCGTGCGATTGCCAGATGAGAGGAGCTTTCATCGACGCTCAGGCGTCGGCGATGCCGACATTGCCCATGGCACGCCACTTCTCGTAGCGGGCGTCGAGGCGCGTTCGAGCGTCCATGGCGCCGACGTCCGCAAGCGCGCGTTCGAGCGCGCCGTCGAGCAGCGAGGCGGCGAGATCGGGATTGGTGTGCGCGCCACCGGTCGGTTCGGGGATGATCTCGTCGATCAGTCCGAACTGCATCAGATCCGGCGCGGTCAACCGCAGCGCAGCCGCCGCGTCCACCTTGCGGTTGGCATCGCGCCACAGGATGGCGGCGCACCCTTCGGGTGGAATCACGCTGTAGATGGCAAACTCCTGCATCAGAACCGTGTCGCCAACCGCGAGGCCCAGCGCTCCGCCGCTCCCGCCTTCACCGTGCACGACGACGATGATCGGCGCGTCGAGGACGGCCATCTCGCGCAGGTTGAAGGCGATCGCCTCGGAGATACCGCGTTCCTCCGACTCGATCCCGGGATACGCCGCAGGCGTGTCGATGAACGCGATCACGGGACGGCTGAATTTCTGAGCCAATTGCATCGCGCGCAGCGCCTTCCGATACCCCTCGGGCTTCGCGTAGCCGAAGTTGCGGTAGATCTTCTGCTTCGTATCGCCCCCGCCTTTGTGATGCCCGACGACCAGGACCGGCGCCCCTTTGTAGAGCGCCATGCCCGCCACGATGGCGTGGTCGTCCGCGAACCGCCGATCGCCGCTGATCTCGGTGAACTCGGTGAACAGCCGGCCCACGTAGTCGAGCACCGTCGGCCGATTCGGATGCCGCGCGACCAGCACGCGCTGCCAGGGCGTCAGATGCTCGTAGATCTCGCCACGAATCGATTCCACGCGCAGGCGCAGGCTCTCGATCGACTGCATCCGCTCCGGCGTCTGCGGAAGCATCGAGAGCGCCTCGATCTCCTTCAGCAGGACGGCGATCGGTTCTTCGAAGTCCAGTGTGTCAGGCGGCATGGACAGACCAGGTCAACTCCCAACCCCCAACACTCTTCGCTGGAGCCAACTCCCAACCCACCTTGCCGGAACCAACTTCCAAGGAAGTTTCCCCGCGTTGGGAGTTGGACCAGCGTAAGCAGGTTGGGAATTGACGAGTCTCATCTCAAGCTCACCGATCCCGCGCCGCAGATCTTCTCGACCTCGGACACCAGCTGCTCGGACGGGCGCACGCGAATCTGCGAGTTGACGTCGACCTTGACGCGGAGACGGCCCGCCGATCCGTTCAGCTCGATGTCGAACGCGACAGGTCGATCACCTTTGTGGTGCGCGAACACGTCCCACAGTTTCTCGAAGGTGGCCCGATCGTGCGGCGGCGTCGCCACCCGAATGGCGACCGCCTTCGCCAATCGCTCGCGCACGATCTCCAACGGCTGAATCTCCGCCGCCAGCACGCGCGCCGACTCGTCGTCTCGTTCGAAACGTCCGGCGACCAGGACCATCCGGCCGTTGTCGACCGCGTGACCGTACTGCTTGAACGCCTCCGGGAAGACCACCACTTCGATGCTTCCGTTCGCGTCGTCGAGCATGAACACACACATGCGGTCGCCCTTGCGCGTCTTGAGCGGCCGAAGCCCGGAGACGATACCACCGATCGAGATCTCTTCGGCCACCTTCGCCGCGACTGCGGCGGGCAGTGGGGCGGCGGGCGTCGTCGAGCCGTTGACTCCTGCCGGTACTTCGCTCGTTTCCGCGGACTCCGGCTCGTCGTCGGTCTCCGCCGGTTCCCGTTTCACGATCAGATCGGCGGTCGTCTTTGCTCCGTAGCGACGCAGCGCGTCTGCATATCGATCGACCGGGTGACCACTCCAATAGAGGCCGAGCGATTCCTTCTCGTAATTGAGCTGCTCGATCTCGGACCACGGTGGCACCTGAGGCAGCGGAACGACGCTCAAGGCGTCCCGCCCATCATCGCCGCCGCCGAAGAGATCGACCTGACCCACATCGTTGTTCCGCTGCATGCGGCTGCCGTGCTCGCAGGCGCTGTCGATCGCGGCAAACAGCTGCGCCCGAATCTTTGCCAGCGGCGGGCCTGACACCGGGGTCCCCATCGCGCCTGCGCGATGGGGTGGCGTGGCCCGCCCCACATCGGTCGCCACGGTAGAGCGAGCCTTGTTAGGCTCGCCACTGGATCCCGGCACCACCAGCGAATCGCACGCGCCCGACTTCACCAGCGCTTCGAATACGCGCTTGTTCGCCAGACGCATGTCGAGTTTCTCGCACAGCGCGTGCAGCGACGGGATACGTCCGCCCAGTTCGGTGCGCGCCGCCAGAATCGCCTGAATGGCGCCTTCGCCCAGCCCCTTGATCGCCGTCAGACCAAAGCGCACAGGGCGCGACCCGTCCGCCCGCTTCTCCACCGAGAAGCCGAGCTGACTTTGATTGATGTCGGGCGCCAGGATCGTCACGCCGCGATCGCGCGCCTCCGACAGATACATCGCCAGCTTCTCGGTGTTCTGCGCCTCGATCGTCAGCAGCGCCGCGGTGAAGTGCGACGGGTAATTCGCTTTGAGATACGCCGTCTGATACGCGAGCAGCGCGTATGCCGTGGAGTGCGCTTTCGGGAAGCCGTACCCCGCGAAGTACTCCATCAGGTCGAAGATCTTCGTCGCCTTCTTCTCGTTGATCCCTTTGGCCGCCGCTCCGGCAGCGAACACCTCGCGCTGCTTGGCCATGACCTTGGGATCCTTCTTGCCCATGGCCTTGCGGAGCACGTCGGCCTGACCGAGCGTGAAACCGGCGAGCGCCTGCGCGATGCGCATCACCTGCTCCTGATACGCAATGACTCCGTACGTCTCCGACAGGATCGGTTCGAGGGCATTCAGCTCGTACTTGACCTCGGTTCGGCCCTGCTTCCGCGCGACCCAGTCGTCCACCATGCCGCTCTTGAGCGGCCCGGGACGATACAGCGCGTTCAGCACGATCAGGTCGTCGAAGCGATCGGGCTTGGCTCGCCGCAGCAGGTCGCGCATGCCCGAGCTCTCGAACTGGAAGATGCCGTAGGTCGCACCCTCTGCGAAGATCCGGTAGGCCTTCGTGTCGTCCAGTCCGAGGTTGTCGATATCCAGATCGATTCCTTCGGTCCGCTTGATCTCCTTCAGGGCGTCGTCAATCAGCGTGAGCGTGCTGAGCCCGAGGAAATCCATCTTCAGGAGGCCGACCCGGTCGACCTCCTTCATGTTCCACTGCGTGACGATTTCGTCCCGCGCCCCTTTGTAGAGCGGCGCGTAATCGGTGATCGGGCCGGGAGCGATCACGACACCCGCGGCGTGCACCGACGCATGCCGCGACATCCCTTCGAGGCGGCGCCCGATGTCAATCACCTCCTTGACCTTCGGGTCCTTCGCCGCCATGTCCTTGAGCAGCGGGTTCTCCGCGAGCGCCTTGTCGAGCGTCATGTCCAGCGCCGGCGGGATCTGCTTGGCGATGTTGTTGACGTCGGCATACGGCATGTCGAGCGCGCGCCCCACGTCGCGCACGACTGCCTTGGCCTTCATCGTCCCGAACGTGATGATCTGCGCCACGTTCTCGCGGCCGTACTTCCGCGTGACGTACTCGATCACCTCCCCGCGTCGTCGCTCGCAGAAGTCGACGTCGATGTCGGGCATCGACACGCGCTCGGGATTGAGGAAACGCTCGAAGATGAGCTCGAACTCCATCGGGTCGACATCGGTGATGCGCATCGACCAGGCGACGACCGATCCCGCCGCCGACCCGCGACCGGGCCCGACCGGGATGTTGTGCTCACGTGCGTAACGGATGAAATCCCAGACGATGAGGAAGTAGCCCGCATACCCCATCTGTTTGATCATCTCGATCTCGTACTCGAGACGACGCTGGTATTCCTCCGCCGCGTGACGCAGTTGCCCGGACGCGTGCAGTTCGCGGAGCCGTGACAACCGCTGCGCGAAGCCCTCACGCGCAACGTGCTCGAAGTACTGATCGATCGTCAGCCCTTCGGGGACGCCGAAGATCGGCAGGTGGTTCGTCCCCTTCGGGATCGTGACGTTGCAGCGCTCGGCGATGAACAGCGTGTTCCTCAGCGCGTCTTCATGGCCATTGAACACCGTGGCCATCTGGTCCGCGGTCTTCAGGAAGAACTGATCGCCGGTGTAACGCAGCCGCTGAGCGTCGTTGACCGTCTTGCCGGTGCCGATGCACAGCAGGATGTCGTGCGGCTGGTAATCGCCCTGCCGGAGGTAGTGGACGTCGTTGGTCGCGACCAGTGGCAGGTTCAACTCGCGCGCGAGCGGAATCAGACCGCGATTGACGACCTTCTGCTCGTCGATCCCCTGGTACTGCATCTCGAGGAAGAAGTTGTCCTGGCCCAGGATGTCCCGCAGCCGAGCGGCGGCTTCGAGCGCAGGCTTTGCCTGCTCGACTTTCAACGCGCTGGCGACTTCGCCTTTCAAACAGCTGCTGAGACCAATGAGCCCTTTCGAGTGGTGCGCGAGGAGGTCCTTGTCGATGCGCGGCCGGTAATAGAAGCCTTCGGTGTAGCCGGCCGACGAGAGTTTGATGAGATTCTTCCAGCCCTCGTAGGTCTCCGCGAGCAGCACGAGATGGTTCGTTTCAGTCTGCGGACCGGTTTTGTCGAACCGGCTCCCCTGCGCCACATACACTTCGCACCCGAGGATTGGCTTCAGCCCGCGGTCACGTGCGTGGTCATGGAAAACGACCGACGAGAACATGTTCCCGTGCTCGGTCACTGCCAGTGCCGGCATCTTCAGCTTGACCGCTTCGTCGAGCAGTTCGTCGATGCGGCAGGCCCCGTCGAGCAGCGAAAACTCTGTGTGGAGATGAAGGTGGACGAATTCTGGAGCCATCGATCAGTTCCGGGTTCCCGGTTCCAAGTTCCGAGTTCCCGGAGTTACGTGTTCCGGTTCGAAGTTCCGCGTGTTCAACGTTCCATGTTCACGGTTCGTCCGAACCAGGAACCCTGAACCGGTGGAACCTGGAACCTTGAACCAAGGGAACATGGAACGTGGAACCTGGAACATGGAACGACTCACTCCCACTCAATCGTCGATGGTGGCTTTGATGAAATGTCGTAGACCACCCGGTTTATCCCACGAACCTCATTGACGATGCGGGACGAGATCGAGGCGAGGACGTCGTGCGGCAGTCGCGCCCAGTCGGCGGTCATGCCGTCCAGGCTCTCCACTGCACGAATCGCGATCGTGTACTCGTAGGTCCGCGCATCACCCATCACGCCGACGCTCTGCACCGGCAGCAGCACGGCGAAGCTTTGCCACAGCCGCTCGTACCAGCCGGTGCGACGAATCTCATCGGCAACGATCTTGTCCGCCAGTCGCAGGAGATCGAGACGGTCCCTCGTGATCTCGCCGATAACGCGCACAGCAAGCCCGGGACCGGGAAACGGCTGGCGTACCACGAACTCGCGATCGAGCCCAAGATCCTGACCCACGCGCCGCACTTCGTCCTTGAACAGATCGCGCAGCGGCTCGACGAGCCTGAACTTCATGCGCTCCGGAAGGCCGCCGACGTTGTGATGACTCTTGATCACGACCGCCGGTCCATGGACCGACGCCGACTCGATCACGTCCGGGTAGAGCGTTCCCTGCCCGAGAAAATCGAACCCGCCAAGCTCATTGGCGCGCTGTTCGAAAACATCGATGAACGTGGCGCCGATGATCTTCCGCTTCTGCTCCGGATCGGTCACGCCGGCGAGCCGCGTGAGAAACAGATCGGTCGCATCGACGAAGTCCAGCGGCAGATGCAGCTTCTCGGTGAAGCGCTTGCGGATCTGACTGGCCTCGTCGTATCGCAGCAGGCCGTTGTCGACGAAGATGCAGGTGAGGCGGTCGCCGATGGCGCGATGCATCAGGAGCGCGGCGACCGTCGAGTCGACGCCGCCCGACAAGCCGCACACAACCTTTCCGTCGCCGACCTGTTGCCGAATGCGGTTCGTGGCTTCTTCGATGAACGAGGCGATTGTCCAGTCGCCCGTGCAGCCGCATACGCGATAGGCGAAGTTGCGCAGGATCTCGAGACCGTGTTCGGTGTGCGCGACCTCGGGATGAAACAGCAAGGCAAAGAGTCGCCGGTCCGGCGCCTGCATCGCCGCGATGGGTGCCGTGGCGCTGGTTGCCGTAATCTCGAACCCCGGCGGGACTGCCGCGACATCGTCGCCATGACTCGCCCACACCCGCAGCTCCGCCGGAATGTCGGCGAACAGCGCCGGTGCGACAGCCACACTCAATCCACTTCCGCCTCGCGACGTCGCGGCCTCCGCGCCGACGTGGACGTGGGCGTGGCCGAACTCGCGATGGCCCGAGCGGCGCACTTCACCACCCAGCACAGACGTCATCAACTGCATCCCGTAACAGATGCCGAGCACGGGCGTGCCGAGCTCGAACAGCCGTGCGTCGCAAATGGGCGCTCCCGGATCCGACACGCTGCTCGGCCCACCGGACAGGATGAGCCCGGCGGGCTTCCTGGCCTGGAGCACCTCCAGCGGCGTATTGAAAGGAACGATTTCGGAGTAGATCGACAGCTCGCGCAGGCGCCGCGCGATCAACTGCGTGTACTGCGATCCGAAGTCCAGAACGAGGATGGTCTGATGCACGGCGGGAGACGCTATTATAGGTCGAGTGTCGCTCCTCGCGCGCTCATCTTCCACAATATGTTGCGGACCTCTCCTGGTCACGGCGCTATTTCTCGTATGCTGGGGCGTTTACCCTGATCAGCTCGCGAGCGCGCAGGAGGGCCGTGCCGCCCCTGCGAAGAGCCGACGCAAGGTCCCCCCTCCGCCGGTCCCGCTTCTGCCCGCTGATGTGATCTGGATGCTGACGCTGCCTGACCCGCCGTCGGCGGGCGGCGCGATGGATCGGCAGCGCGTCTACATACCGTTGTCTTCGAACCAGATCCTGGCACTCGACCGCAAGACAGGTGCGACCGTCTGGATGCGCGAGATCGAGAGCGCATGGCCTCCGGTCGCCGATGGCGACACGGTCTACGTTGTCGCGAGCGACGAGCTCCACGCCCTCGACGCCGAGACCGGCGAGACGAAATGGCGCAGCTCGATCGAACACAAGGCGGTCGCTCCAATTGCGGCGTCAGGGGCCGTCGTCGTCGTGTTGACCGATCCGGACGAGGTCGTGGCGGTGCGGCGCAGCGATGGAACGCAGGCGTGGCGGATGTCGGCGGGAACGTCCGGGACGCGGTCGCTTGCGATCGGCACCGCTATCTACGTCAGCGGATCGGAGGGACAGGTCGTCGCGTTGTCGCTTGAGGATGGTCAGAAGCTGTGGGAGCAGACGCTTCCGCCGATGCTCAGTCCACCCGCGCTGGCAACCGGTCGGGTGTTCGTCGGTTCGACGAACAACTTTCTCTACGCGCTCAACGAGAAGAGCGGCAAGCTGGCGTGGGAGTGGCGATCGGGTGGTGATGTGATCGGCGCCGCCGCCAACCGCGACATGGTGTTCTACGCCTCGCTCGACAACATCGTCCGCGCGCTCAATCGCGGCAATGGCAATCAGCGCTGGAAGAAACCGACAGCGACGCGACCGGTGTTTCCACCGCGGATCGTCCGCGACGACGTGCTGATCGTCGGCCTGGATCCGACGCTCTCGACGTTCGACACGAAGACGGGCACGCCAGGCGGCATGTTTACCGCGCCCGCGGCACTGGCCGGCGAGCCGCTGATCGATCCCGACTTTCATGCGTTCGAGGTCGCCGCGGTGATCGTGATGCGCGACGGTCGTGTGGTCGCGCTACGCCCGCAATCGATCGCCTATACGGAAGCGGCAGCAGTGCCGCTCTCGGCGTTGCCGGGCAAGGCACTCACGCGCGAACGGCTTCCTTCGGACAGGTAGGGCGGGCCTTGTCAGGCCCGACGATGGGTAGGCCGGGCCTTGTCAGGTCCGGCGATGGGTAGGCCGCGGGGCCTTGTCAGGCCCGGCGATGGGTAGGGCGGGCCTTGTTAGGCCCGCCTGTGGCTTGGTTCCCGGGTAGACAAGACCCGCAGTCTACGTGGCCTCCGGCCAGTACAGCGCGCCGCTGAATTGATATTCCTCGGCCCGAGCAACCAAACCGGCACGCACGGGGTTGTCGAGAACGTACCGAACGACGAGATCCGTCGTCTCATCCGATCGCAGCACGTGGTCGTAGTACCCTTCCTGCCACGCGCGCGGCACGCTGAATTCGGTTCTCAGAACGTAGGCCACGCGCTGCTTGAATACCTTCACGCAGCGGCGGAGATCCGAATTGTCGCGAGTGCCCTCCAGAGTGAGGTGGAGATGATCCGGCATGTAGCAGTAGGCCAAGAGTGCGAATCCGTCGTTTTCGCAGATACGCACGATTTCGCGATGCGCACAGGCGACCAACGACGCATGGGTGAAGATTCGGTGTCGATCGAATGTGCAAAGCGTCAGGAAGTAGCGGTGTAATCCGCAATACAGAAAGCCGTCGATTCGGGGCGGCCGGCGGTGAGCCATGAACGCGGACCTAACAAGGTCCGCGCCACAGGTCAGGCGGACCTACCAAGGTCCGCGCCACAGGTCAGGCGGACCTACCAAAGCCCGCGCCACATTGTCAGACGGGCCTGACAAGGCCCACCCTACCGAGACGGCGGACCTTACAAGGTCCGCCCTACCGGGTCACTGGCCATCGCCGCGGCCAGCCGATTGACCCCTTCGACGATCCGATCTGGCGATGGCGCTGAGAACGACAAGCGGATTGTGTCGTGGCCGCTGCCATCCACGAAGAACGCGCTGCCGGTGACATACACCACACCGTGCTCGAGGGCGCGATCGAGGAGCTCTGTGTCTGTCTGACCAGTCGGCAGCGTAGCCCAGACGAAGAACCCGCCCTTTGGTGACGCCCAGGTCAGTCGGTCGCTCAACGACTCTCGCAGCGTGCGTTCCATGACGTCGCGCTTGTGCCGATAGAGCGCGCGCAACTGCGGCGCGAGTCGATCGACCACGCCGCGGCGTACCGCTTCGTAGACGACCCGCTGATCGAGGATGCCCGACGTCAGATCGGTCGACTGCTTCGCCGTGTCGAAGCGCTCGATGAGCGCTGCGGGCGCGGCCATCCAGCCGACGCGAAATCCTGGTGCGAGTGTCTTCGAGAACGTGCTGAGGTACAACACTCGCCCATTCATATCGTCCGCACGCAGAGGACGCGTCTCCGCGGACGTGGCGACATCATCGAAATACAGCGAGCCGTACGGATCGTCCTCGACGATGAGCATGTCGCGGCGCTCCGCCCACTCGAGCAGGCGTTGCCGCTTCTCGAGGGATAAGAGCATCCCAGTCGGATTCTGGAAGTTCGGAATGATGTAGAGCAACTTGATCGTCTTGCCGGCGCCACGCTCTCGGCGCCAGACCATCTCGAGATCGTCCAGGTCCAGACCATCCGCCTGCTGCCTGACGCCGACGAGCTCCGCCTGCACGTTCTTGAACGCGGCGATCCCGCCGGTGAACGTCGGCAATTCGACGAGGACGACCTCGCCAGGACTGACCAGCACACGTGCCGCGAGATCGATCCCCTGCTGCGAGCCGCTCGTGATGATCAACTCGTCGACCGAGACGTGAATGTCGCATGCGTCGAGCACTCCGACGAGTGCATCGAGCAGCGGCTGGTAGCCACGTGTGGGTCCGTATTGCAGCGTGCTGCCGTCGGTTCCGGTCAACAGCGACGCGGTGATCTCGCGCAACTCGTCCCACGGGAACAGCGTCGAGTCGGGATAGCCGGGTGCGAAGGAAACGAGGTCCCCTTTTGCGCGCGCGACCACCGTGCCCATCCGCCGAATCGCGGATTCGTGGAGCTGGCGTCCGACGGGTGACAGGAATCGATCGTAGTTAGTCATCGACCATGGGCCGCCTGAAGGCGGCCCCCACGAGTTTTGAGCGATTCGAACGATTCGAACGGCTACGTGCTTGCGTGCCCCAGCACAGGGTACGATGGTGCCGCCTTCAGGCGACCCTCCGCGTCGGCGGATTCACGATACAGCTTTACGTAGGCGCCGATCGAGGCGAGTCCAATGTACTGGAAGACGAGCTCGCGCAGTACCCACGCCACGATTTGCAGCGGCAGGACCGCGAGTCCGAGGAATGGACCGAGGAAGGGTACGAAACTGATCACGCCGAGCGCTGCCGTCGCAACGAGTGACGCGCCCGTCGCCAGCACCACCATGGCAAGAATGACGATGAAGACACCGAAGACGGTGCGCCTGTTGCGTCGCAGAAACACGCCCACGCGACGAAGTGCCGCTCCAACGCCGCAGTCATCGGCTGCGATCGCGATCTGCACCAGCAGATAGGCGAGATTGACAGCGGTGATCCACGCCACGAACAGCGCCGTGACCAATGCGGGAGCGCCGTAATAGCTGCCAGCCGCGCGACTCGCCATCACGAGGCCCAGATACACCCCGCCGGACAGCACATAGATCGCCATGAGCAGGATGCCGAGCTTCGCGTACCGCGGAAACAGCCCCTGTGCCGACTCGATGAACGCTTCCACCGAGAACTTCGAAGCCGTCGTCACGACGGACCAATGCAGCGGCGGTACCTCGATGGCTGTCGCCTCGCGCTCCCCTCGAACCAGGACCGACACTGTGCCACCTTTCACGAGGAACACGAAGAGCGACCCGCCGACGGTTACCACGCCCAGTGCGAGGATGAACAGCGTGAGCACGAGTGGATGCGAGAGAAGGGCACTGACGATCGTGGCCGCCAAGTCGCGCCACTCCAGCGTCAGTAACGTTACGGGTTCGTCGCCCACGACGACGGCGACGAGGAAGATGCCGCCGACGAGCGGCACCGCCATCAGAAGCTTGAAAATCGAGTCAGCAATGGCCTGAATGAACGTGACGGGCCAGTTCGCGGCGGCAACGAGCGCGCCGCGCTTGAGGACAATTTGAACGGTCCGGAGAAACGTCACAAGGGGGTCCCTTCAATGGTAAATCCCTCAGGGGCGAATCGACCATTACCTACAATGTTCCTGTGACAAAAGTGTCACGCATCGCCCTGGCCGGACTTGCCACCGCCTTGCTCGTCTTCATCGCGGGCGACGTGGCGCAGCGGCTGGTGCTGGGACCGGATGAGGCCGCGGCCCGTGGCCGCATCGAGCGTGACGTCCGCGCGCAATTCGGCGACATCGCCCGCGATCTCCGCGGCATGACGTCGCAAATCAGCGACGCCGACACGATTCGTCTCGCCATTGCCGCCGATGCGGGCGCGGCGCGCCGCCTGTTCACGACCGCGGACACCGCCGTCCGATCGCGCGAAGAGAACGATGTGGCGCTGACGGTGTATGCCAGCGACGGCCGGCCGCTGGCGTGGGCAGGCCGCCCGTCGGAGCTGCCTGGCGACCGTCTGCAGAACGGCGAAGCCTGGTTCCCGGCGGAAGGCGCACTCGGGCTCCGCCTCGTCTACGTGGCGCCGGTCGACGGCCCCACTGGACGTATCGGCACGGTCGCCGCGGAACGAACGCTGCCCAGGGCAGGCCCATCGCAGCCGCCGGCCGCCGGCGGCACGGAGGCGCCAAGCGTTCTTGGATTTCGCTTTCCGACACCCATTGCACCCGTTTCCATCCAGTTTCCCGTCGGCGACCCCGGCACGCGACCGGACCCGCGCGCCTTCGATGTGTCGACGCCCACCGGCACCCGCCTGCTGACGGCCAGCGTTGCCACATCTGACATCGCTCTCACGCGAAGCCGATGGCGTCGTGCAACGGTGTCTCTGGTCCTCCTCGTGCTCGCGGCAACGGTGCTGCTGCTCGCCGGGCCTGCACTCGATGCGCGCAATCGCGCCCGTGGCGCTCCCGATTACGTGTGGACTGCCCTGCTCGCGGCCGCCGCGATCGTCGTGGGTCGCATGCTCCTGCGTACCGCGTCCTTTGCCGACTGGTCCGACGCACCGATCTTCTCGGGCGCGGCGTACGCATCGACGCTGCTGCCGCCCTTTCTCACGTCGCCGTTCGACTTTCTCGCCACCGCGTTGACAGCAGGAAGTCTCGTTGCGCTGGCGTTCATCGCCGTCGAAGCGTGGCGCGTCCACGCCTGGTGTCACCGCCGCCCCCTCGATGGTTCCGCGCGACTGTTTGCGTACCTCGCGATGCATGCGGCAGCCGGAACGCTCGTCGCCGCGCTGTTGATTGCGCATGCGGCGCTCCTGCGTGACACGACCGAGCACACGACGCTCGACCTGCTGCATTTTTCGCTGCACCCCTGGGACATCGTCAGGGTTGCCCTGCAGGTTGGATTGATCGCCGCGCACGCGACGGTGTTCGGTCTGTGCGTGCTTACCCTGCGTGTCGCCGGCTTGCCGTGGCGCGTCGCTCGCCACAACTGGCGCATCCGGATCCTGACGTGGGCCTGCTGGATCACACCGCTCGTCCTGTGGCAGTCGCGCCTGCACGTCGACATGGCGCGGCAGCTTCCGTTGCTCGTGGCGATCGGCGCGGTCATCGTCCTCACATATCAGGCCACGCGGCTCAAGCTGCGGTTCCGCCGTGGATCGCAGGCGTTTCGACTGCTCCTGCTGACGCTCGGCCTCGTGATTCCGGCGCTCACGTTCTATCCGACGATGTTCGAGCTGTCGGGTGATGCGAAGGCGCAGCTGATCGAGACGCGTTACGCACGCGAGGCAGTCAATCAGCAGCAGACGGTGCTGATGCAATTGACTGACAGCCTGACGGAGATCGACGGGTTTCCAGGGCTCGCCGATCTCATTGCCGCACGACCGGCTACCGACACACCGGGCTCACCTGCCGATCGCGCCTATCAGGTGTGGCAGACGACAGCCCTCGCGATGTACCCGGTCACGTCGTCGGTGGAGTTGTACGGACCGGACGGACGACTCGTCAGCCGCTTCGCTTTCAATCTGCCCGACGACCTGACGGCGACGCCGCGGTCGGCGGAGCGATCGTGCAACTGGGATGTCTTCGGCGAAGTGGCCACCTTCTTCGCGGAAGAGCGACGAGTGCTGCATGCGGGTCGTGCGATCTGCGGATCCGGTCCCGGAGCTCCACGTCTCGGCTCGATCATCGTGCACGCAATGGTCGATTACGAGAACCTGCCGTTCATCTCGTCCGAGAACCCGTATCTCGAGCTGCTCCGGCCGTCCGATCCGCTGCGCGGCGAAGGTGTCACCGGCGGGGACGTCGAGTTTGCGTTCTACGGCTGGAGTCGCACGCCGCTCTTTGCGTCGAGCGAGCCCGCGTGGCAGCTCGATGATTCGGTGTTCGCCAGACTGTCCGACTCGCGAGAGCCGTTCTGGACGGCGCTGCGACGCGGGAACGGAGGCGAGCGATTTCAGGTGTATCTCCTGAATGACCGCAGCGGCATCTACGCGCTCGGATATCCGATCATCTCCGCGCTTGGTCACCTCGTGAACCTGGCGGAGCTGACCGTGCTGGCGACGGGCGCCTACGTCCTGCTGCTCGGTGTCAATGCCATCTTCGGCTGGCTCGCGCGACGCAGCACGACGGCTCCGGCGCTCCTGCGCGAGATCCGGGCGAGCTTCTATCGAAAACTGTTCCTCGCCTTCGTCTTCGCCGTGATCACTCCGGTTGTCGCGCTCGCGGTGCTCACGCGCTACTACGTCGCGGCGCAGATGCGCGCCAACGTCGAAGAGGAAGCCATCCGCACGGCATCAGCCGCACGCCGTGTGGTCGAAGATCTCGTGGCACCGCGCGCGACCGAACAGGGCGTCGGCGTCGACGACAACCTGATGGTCTGGGTCAGCCGGCTGATCGATCAAGACGTGAATCTGTTCACCGGCTCCCGGCTCGTCGCCACGAGCGAACGCAATCTGTTCGCGTCGGGACTGTTGCCGACGCGCACGCCCTCCGACGTCTATCGAAATATCGAGCTCCGCAACGAAGCCGCAACGGTGACCCGGGAGCACATCGACACCTTGGAGTACCTCGTCGCCGCATCGCACCTGCATGTGCGGCAACTGGAAGCCACGCTGACCGTCCCGCTCACTGCTCGCCAGCAGGAGATCGACGATCAGATCGACACCCTCGATCGGCGCATGCTGCTCGGGGCGCTGCTGTTCATCCTCGCGGGCGCCGGCCTCGGATACTCGATGGCAGAGCGCATCTCGGATCCCGTGAACCGGCTGACGCGCGCCACACGTCGCATCACCCGCGGTGATCTTGATGCGCGAATCGCGGCAACCTCGTCGGACGAGCTGCGCCGGCTGGTCGAGGACTTCAACAGCATGGCGGCCGAACTGCAGCGCCAGCGGAAGGAGCTGGAGCGCACGCATCGCCTCGAAGCCTGGGCCGAGATGGCGCGTCAGGTCGCGCATGAGATCAAGAATCCGCTGACGCCGATCCAGCTCAATGCCGAACACCTCCGGCGCGTGCACCACGACAGGGGCGAGCCGATGTCCCCGATTCTGCAGCAATGCGTCGAGAACATCCTCAGCCAGGTGAAGCTGCTGCGGCAGATCGCGTCGGAGTTCTCGAGCTTCGCTTCGTCACCAACGGCGCGGCGCTCGCGGGTAGACGTTCCGGAGCTGCTGCGCGAAATACTGGACCCATACCGGACCGGTCTCGACGAGCGAATCCGTCTCGAGGTCAATGTCCCCGCGGCACTACCGTCGGTCGACGTCGATCGAACGCTCATCTCCCGGTCGCTGACCAACATCGTCGAGAACGCCATCCACGCGATGCCCGGGCGTGGCACCTTGAGCGTCGACGCCGCCGGAGACGATCACGTCGTGCGCATTCGTGTATCGGATACCGGCGTCGGAATGGATGCCGAAGCGCTCGCGCGCGCCTTCGAACCGTACTTCTCGACCAAAGCCACCGGAACCGGCCTGGGGCTGCCGATTGCCAAGCGCAATGTGGAACTGAGTGGCGGAACGATCTCGGTCGCCAGCGAACGGGACAAGGGGACGACCGTGGAGCTGGCGCTCCCGACGGCCGGCGATCAGGCGGTTACAGCCCCTTCGTAATTTTCGTCTCGGGTGTCGATTCTGTCTCCGTCGTCGGCTCCTGCACGACCGGCCGGCGTCTGATCCGCGACCACGCCCAGGCAATCAGGCCGGACACCAGATAGGTGTATGCGAGCACGACGAGGAAGATGTCCGGCTGCGCGGTCAATACAACCAGTGCCAGCGCCACGAGGATGAGCACCGCGTAGCTGCGTCGCACGCCCAGGTCGAACGTCTTGAAGCTGCGAAAGCGGATCGTGCTCACCATCAACAGCGCCGGGACGATGACCATCGCCAGAACCGCCAGCGAATGCACTGGTGATTTGAAGCCGTACGGGTACGCAAACACCGTAGCCGCCGGCACGGCTGCGGCGGCCGGACTCGGTAAGCCCACGAAGAATCGTTTGTCGACCGTGCCCGTCTGGATGTTGAACCGCGCCAGGCGAACCGCCGCCGCGGCAACGAACAGAAAGCTGGCGGCCCATCCGATCCGCCCGAGCGGCTGCAGGCCCCATGCGAATGCCAGGACGGCGGGCGCGATGCCGAACGAGATCACATCCGCCAGCGAGTCGAACTCGAGGCCGAACTCGCTGGTGGCCCCGGTCATGCGCGCGACGCGACCGTCGAGCATGTCGAGCACGATGGCCACGCCGATCAGCGGTGCCGCCATCGCGAAGTCGCCGCGCATCGAATACACGACGCAGGCGTAGCCGCAGAACATGTTGCCCATCGTGAACATGCTCGGCAGCAGATAGACGCCGCGCCGGAAGCGGCGCGGCCGGCGGTCGTTTCGCCGGCGCAGTGGCGTCAGCATGCGCAGTCGTGGTCGTCCTCGATCCTCGCCAAACATGGCCGACTCCTCACTTCAGCGTGGCAATGACTGTCACGCCACCCACGACCTTGTCGCCGACCTTCGTCGCGATCGTCGCCGTCTGCGGCAGGAACACATCCATGCGGGAACCGAACTTCATTACGCCCATCCGGTCACCGGCACGCACCATGTCCCCTTGCTTGACGCGACACACGATCCGTCGCGCCAGGATCCCGACGATCTGGCGGACGACGATCGTCTGTCCGCTGTGATCGAGCACGACCTCGGTGTACTCGTTCAGGTCGCCGGCGTCCGCGCGATACGCCGGAAGAAATCGGCCCGGATGATACTCCACCTTTTTGACCAGGCCGCCGGTCGGCAGGCGGTTCACATGAACGTCGACGGGCGACAGAAAGATACTGATCTGCTGCCATTCCGCCGGTGGAAACGACTGACTTGTCGATGGTCCCGCCACCATCACGCGTCCATCGGCCGGTGACAGCACGGCCGAATCGGGCGCGTTCACGGGGCGATCGGGATCTCGAAAGAAGAAGAGAAAGAACGTCGTGAGCGCGAGCAGCACGAACCCGAGAATCGGGCTGAGGAGAAAGCCGAAGACGATGGCGGCGATCAGGCCGCCGATGACGAAAGGCCAGCCTGCCGGGTCGATGCGGATCCGCATACAAATAGCGAGACCGGGCCAGTCTTCCACACATCAGGGGAAAACTCACGCCCGGTCTCGGGAGAATTCCGTTGAGCGCAGCGTCTTCTTCAGAGACTGCGGCGCCTGGGCTACGACGCGCGGGAATGAATCGTATACTCGCGCGCCATTTGCTCCATCTGGTCTTTCAGCGCGAGTTTTCGTTTCTTGATCGTTATTTCTTCGAACTGTTCGTTTGCTGTGAGGTAGTGCTTGTCGGTGAGTTCGTGGAGGCGATCGTCCAACTGGTGGTGACGCTCGGCTAGCTGGCGGTAGTGATCGTTTTCTTTCAGCAACAGGTTCTTTACTTCCTGTGCTTCCGCTGCGCTCATGGTCGCACCCTCCTTCCTCGTTCGGGCTTGCTCTTCCCGGATCGCCGGGCCACGGGTGACGGTGAATCGACGTGCGTCTAACGGCAAGGTAACACACGCGACCGCCCGGAGCCTATACCTTTGTGCGGCCGGGGTCGATCGGGCCGCTGACCCCGTCCCACCACAAGATGAGCGCGTCCTCGACCGGATGCGTGTAGTAGCTTCGTCGTGTCGCCGCGACGTAAAACCCGAGCCGTTCGTACAGGCGCCGTGCACCGTCGTTGGATGCGCGCACTTCGAGCGTCGCGCGCTTCGCACCCAGGCGCGTCCCTTCGGCGAGCACGTGTCGCACCAGCGCCGTGCCGAGACCCTGGCCGCGATACTGCGGACGCATGGCGATGTTGTTGATGTGAATCTCGTCGAGCACGAGCCAGAACGCGCAGAACCCGGCGACGGGACATTCGGGCATGCGAACGAGGTAGATGTGGCAGACGGACTGATTGCGCAGTTCCCACTCGTACATCTCGCGCGTCCACGGATTGGTAAACGATTCCGCTTCGACGGCGAGCACGCCATCCAGATCGGCATCGCCTTCGAGCGGCGAGATCCGGTAATGGGCGTCAGCTGCCGGTTCGGGCATCTCGGGCGAGTTCGGCGTCCGTGCGACGGACGTAGAGGGGACGAATGGCGTGTGGCGGCGGCATGTGCCCCGCGCGTGCGGCAATGGTGGCGAGTATGGCGATCGTGCCAGCGAGCAGTGGCGCCGTCGGTTCAGCGATCAGCGCGCGATCTCCGAGCGTGTCACGAATGAGGCCGACGTGCGCCTCGGCCCCATCGCCGATGAACACGATCCGATCGTCGCGGCCGAATTCTTGTTCTTCGGGGTCGCCTTCGCTCTCTCGTTCGTATGGGCCGCCTTCGCTCTCTCGTTCGTATTGGTCGCCTTCGCTCTCTCGTTCGTATTGGCCGCCTTCGCTCTCTCGTTCGTTGGGGTCGCCTTCGGTCTCTGGTTCGTTGGGGCCGCCTTCGGTCTCTGGTTCGTAGGGGCCGCCTTTAGGCGGCCCAACACGCGCGAGAACCGATGTGGGCAGCTCGACGCTCGGGGCGTGCAGCTCGCGTCCGTTCTCGTAGAGCGCCGCATAGACCTCGCCGCGCCAGGCGTCGACCCATGTCGCGACGACTACATTTTCGCGGACCACAGGCACCCCACCGCGCAAGCGTGCGCGCCGGGGGCCCCGCCGTTCGGTCCGCGCCGCATCTTCCGGAGCCCCTGTGCTTCGGGCACCGTGCACGGCCAGCGCGTCGAGCGCCGACACACCGATCAGCGGCTTCCCTGCCGCAAACGCCAATCCCTGCATCGTCGCGATGCCCACGCGCATGCCGGTGAAGGAACCCGGCCCGGTTGCGACGGCGAACAGATCGAGGTCGCGCAGTGCGACGCCTTGTTGATCGAGCAGCGCCATCAGCTCGCCCGGCAGTCGCGACGCCTGCGGACGTGTGGCATCGCTGGCGCGCTCGAGCAGTACCGTACCATCTCGCGCCAGTGCGCAACTGCCCGCGCGTGTGGTCGTGTCGAGGCCAAGGACGAGCATTTCGCGTGAAGGATAATAGAACGCCATGTCGGCGACCGCCACGGTCACGCCCGCCATGCGGCAGTATCTCGATGCCAAGCGGCAGTATCGCGATGCCATCGTGTTCTTCCGCATGGGCGACTTCTACGAGATGTTCTACGAGGACGCGCTCGTAGCAGCGCGGGCCCTCGAGCTCACGCTGACGTCGCGATCGAAGGACGCCTCGGGCAACAGCATCCCGATGTGCGGCGTGCCATATCACGCCGCTGACGGCTATCTCACGCGCCTGGTGAAGAAGGGCTTTCGCGTCGCGATCTGCGAACAGGTCGAGGACCCGAAGAGAGCCAAGGGATTGGTTCGTCGCGAAGTCGTTCGCGTGGTCTCTCCGGGGACGCTCACGGACGCCGGGTATCTCGAAGCGCGCGAACCTGCGTACTTGATGGCGATCTCTCGTTCGAGTCGTTCGGACCGTTCGGGTCGTTCGGGTCGTTCCGACCGTTCGAATCGTTCGGATCGTCCAACCGCCCCGAGCGAAGAGCACGTTTCGAACGCCCCGAACGCTCCGAACGAATCGAACGTCCCGAACGTTTCGAACGATCCGAACGACGTATTCGGCGTCGCCTTGATCGACGTCTCCACCGGCGAATTTACAACCGCCGAATACGGTGGCCGCGATGGATTGCAGGCGCTGAGCGATGAGATTTCCGTGCTGCGCCCGCGGGAGATTGTCGTTCCCTCCGATGGCAACGGCGCGAGGTTGCTGACGATCGACGCCGTTCCAGAGGTCACTCGTCTGCAGATTCCGGTCACTGCGATCGACGAATGGACGTTCGAGCCGGAAGCGGCGCGGCGCACCTTGCTCGATCAGTTGAAGACGCACGGTCTCGACGGGTTCGGCCTCGAGGGACGGACCGCCGCCGTGCAGGCGGCCGGCGCGCTGGTCACCTACCTGCGCGACACGCAGAAGGTCGACCTCGCCCACGTCCGGGCGATCGCGTTCAAGAGCGTGGCCGACAGCGTGGTGATCGATCCGATCACGCTGAAACATCTGGAGGTCGTCAACGGCAGTGAAGGATCGCCGCAGGGGTCGCTGCTCAACGAGATCGATCGCACGACCACGTCGATGGGCGGACGACTGCTGCGGCACTGGCTGCTGCGACCGCTCTGTTCGCTCGAGCGGATTCGCGATCGGCTGGATGCCGTGGAGGAACTGGCGTTTCGATCGATCGAGCGCGGCAAGCTGCGGGATGTGCTCAAGTCGGTGCACGACCTGGAACGGCTCGTCGCGCGTGCGGCGCTGGGCACCGCCGGTCCGCGCGATCTCGTCGCGCTGCGCCAGTCGCTGGCGACGATCCCGCGCATCCGAGTGGTGCTGCAGGAGGTGCAGGCGCCGTTGCTCCGCAGTCTGCTGGCCGAGCTCGACGACCTCATCGACGTGCGTGGTCTGATCGACGCGACGGTGATCGATGAACCGCCGGCCCTGGCACGCGACGGCGGCTTCACACGCGACGGCGTCGATCCCGAGCTCGACGAGCTGAAAGCGATCAGTCGATCGGGACGCCAGGTGATCGCCGAGATGGAGGAACGCGAACGGGCTCGAACGGGAATCTCGTCGCTCAAGGTCCGCTTCAACCGCGTCTTCGGCTACTACATCGAGGTCTCGAAGTCGAACCTCCGTCACGTGCCGTCGGACTATCACCGCAAACAGACGATTGCCGGCGGTGAGCGATTCACCACGCCGGCGCTGAAAGAGTACGAAGAGAAGGTTCTCGGCGCCGACGAGCGCATCCTCGAGCGCGAACTGGAGATCTTCGAAGACCTGCGGCGGCGCGTGGCGGCGGAGTCGCCGCGGATCCAGGACACCGCGCGCGCCCTCGCCACCGTCGACGTGCTGGCTGGCCTGGCGGAAAGCGCCGCGATTGCCAACTACACCAAGCCGCACGTCCACGAAGGCGACGAGTACCGCGTCGTCGACGGTCGCCATCCCGTGGTCGAGCGCTATTCGAGCGACGCCTTCGTTCCCAACGACATTGATCTCGACGGCGCCGGCAAACAGCTGGTCATCCTGACTGGCCCGAACATGGGCGGCAAGTCGACCTATCTGCGACAGGCCGCGCTGATTCCGCTGCTGGCGCAGATCGGATCGTTCGTGCCAGCGAAAGAGGCGAAGGTGCCGATCGTCGATCGCATCTTCGCTCGCGTGGGCGCGTCGGACAACATCGCACGCGGACAGTCCACGTTCATGGTGGAGATGCAGGAGACCGCGAACATCCTCCACTCGGCGACATCGCGCAGCCTCGTCGTGCTCGACGAGATCGGACGCGGGACTTCCACGTTCGACGGCCTGAGCATCGCCTGGGCGGTGGCCGAGTATCTGGCCACCAACCCGAAGGCTCGTCCGAAGACGCTGTTCGCGACGCACTATCACGAGCTGACCGACCTCGCCGACTCGCTTCCTGGCGTGATCAACGCCCATGTTGCCGCGCGTGAGTGGAAGGACGACATCATCTTCCTGCGGAAGATCATTCCTGGCCGGTCCGATCGCAGCTACGGGATTCAGGTCGCGCGGCTCGCCGGCTTGCCGTCGAGCGTGGTCGTCCGCGCCAAAGAGATCCTGACCGGCCTCGAACGCGATGAGCTCTCGCGAGGCGGACGGCCGACGTTGTCTGGCGCAGCGAGCGATCCACAGACACGGCAGCTCGGCTTGTTCGCCGCCGCCGACCGCGGACCGGATCAGCTCCGCGAACGAATCTTGACGATCGACATCAATTCGACGACGCCGCTGCAGGCGCTGGCGGTGTTGGAGGACTTGAAGAAACTGGCTGGGGAGTCTCAGTAACTCACGATTCACAATTCAAGAGTCATTCAAGAAATGCGGGAGCCTCGAATCAAATCACAGTCGGCATTGTTTGCATTTTGCATTTTGCATTTTGCATTGGCCTGCCTCCTTGCGAGCTGCTCACGGGGGCCGGCAGCGAACGAGTCCAACTACCTGATCGTCGGCATCCGCACCGAACCCAATAATCTCGATCCCCGACAAGGGACCGACGAGGGGTCGGCGCGCTCCTCGCAACTGATCTTCAGCTCGATCATGACTAACGGCGATGACCTGCGGCCAACGCCGCAACTCGCTGAACGCCTCGAGAACCCCGACCCGCTGACCTACATCGCGCACCTTCGGCATGCGGTGAAGTTTCACGACGGCCACGAGCTCACCTCACGCGACGTCGTCTACACCTACGCGCCGTTTCTGGATCCACGTTACGTCTCGCCGTACACGGGCGCCTTTCGCGTGATGCAATCGGTCACGGCGCTCGACAAGTACACCGTCGAGTTCAAACTCAAAGAGCCGTTCGCCGCGTTTCCGATCCAGCTCGTCTCGCCACCCATCGTCCCCGCAGGCGCCGACGAGTCGTTGCGGGAGTATCCGGTCGGTACGGGACCGTATCGATTCGTGCGATACGCCACCGACGATCAGGTCGTGCTGGCCGCGTTCCCCGACTACTTCGAAGGGCCGCCGGCCAATCCGGGAATCATCATGAAAGTGATTCCGGACGACACGATGCGAGGGCTGGAGCTGCGCAAGGACTCCGTCGATCTCGTCGTCAACGATCTGCCGCCGGACCTCGTGTATCAGCTCGAGAAGCGCGGCGAGTTCAGGGTCGTGCGCTCGCCCGGCATCGACTTCATGTACATCGGATTCAACATGACCGACCCCGTACTGCGCGATCAACGTGTGCGGCATGCCATTGGTTATGCCATCGACCGCGACGCGATCATCACCTACATGCGCCGAGGCTTGGCGCGCGCCGCCGTTGGGCTCGTGCCGCCGCAGGCATGGGCGTTCGAGCCGAATGTATTTCAGTTCACCTACGACCCCGAACGGGCCAAGCGGCTGCTGGACGAAGCGGGCTATCCCGATCCCGATGGCGACGGCCCGCAGCCGCGTCTGCGCCTCTCGTTCAGGATTTCCACGAACGAGGAATATCGGCTGCAGTCGACCGTGATCCAGCAGAATCTCGCGCGCGTCGGGATCGACGTCGATCTCCGCTCATACGAATTCGCGACGTTCTATGCGGATGTCGTGAAGGGGAACTTTCAGATGTATGCGTTGCAGTGGGTGGGCGGCGCGCTGGTCGATCCCGATATCCTGCGCCGCGTCTTTCACTCTCAGCAGGTGCCGCCCGCAGGATTCAATCGCGGACGCTACAACAATCCTGATGTCGATCGATTGATCGATCTCGCCACGAGCGCGCTCGATGAAGCGGAGCGCAAGAAGTACTACTCGGCGGCACAGAAGATCATCGCCGAGGACGCGCCGTACATTCCGATCTGGAATCGCGTGAACGCACTCGTTGCGCAGCCGTCACTGGCCAACCTGCACCTGAATCTGCTCAGCAGCTTTCTGTCGTTGAAAGAGGTCAGAAAAACGCCTCCGGTAGCTGAGTAGCGAGGTCGCCAGGTCGCTTTGCTTCTGAACGCCTTTACCCAGCAACCTAGCCGCCCAGCAACCTAGCTACCCCTTGAGGTTGTCGAGCTCGGTTCGCGCCTCCGCGAGATACGGCGAGTCGGGATGCTTGTCGACGACTTCCGTGAAGGCTTTCTTCGCTTCCGCCGTATCGCCCTTTTGCACATAGGCGCGGGCGAGTTGCATCAGGATCGCATCCTGCGGCAGATCCGAATTGGTGTCGGCTGCCAGTTCCTTCAATCCCGTGATCGCCGCGTCGACCTGACCCGCATGCGACTGGGCATCGGCCTTGCCGAGACGTGCCATGCGTCCGTAGATGCTGTCTTTGCCGGCGCGCTTCTCGACGTCCTCGTACTCCTTGACCGCGTCGGTGTTCCGACCGAGCGACGCGAGCGAGCTCGCGTAGTGATATCGCGCGGTGATTCCCGCCGGGCTGTCCGGGTACGCGTCCGCCGCGGCCTTCAGCTTCGGCAGCGCGGCAAGGAGCTTGGCTTCCTCGGTCGCGAACGTGCCAGTGGCCCCAAACTGCGCCGCCGCCGGCAGATCGCCGTTCTGGCCGGTCGACGTCGCCGGAACCACGCGCGCATTCAGCGCGACCATCGCCTGTGCGAGCAGCTCCTGCCCCTGGGACTGCGACTGCCGTCGGAACAATGTAATCCCGAGCACGAGGACGGCGAGCACCACGACCAGGACTATCGTTGTCGTGATCTGTTTGCGGCGCGGCTCGATGAACTCGCGCGCCGCGCCCAGCGTCTGCGCTAACTCGTTTTGCTTCAGGTGACGACGTTCGATTCGTTTCATTGCTTCGTCTCTGGTCTCTGGTCTCTAGTCTTTGGGGTCTCGTCTGTGGTCCTGATTCCTCGCCGCGCCGGGACACGAGACCAGAGACGAGAGACCAGAGACAGGTTTCAACATGGCGTCCCCGGGCGGACTTGAACCGCCGGCCTACCGCTTAGGAGGCGGTCGCTCTATCCGGACTGAGCTACGGGGACGTAACCATCCATTGTAGCTGGCGTGCCTAGTACTGGAGGACCGAGAACACGTTCTCGCCCGCCAGCTTCGACTTGCCATTCAGGCCAATCAGCTCGATCAGGAACGCGAGGCCGTGCAGCTCGCCTCCGAGCGCCTTTACCATCTTGGCTGCCGCCGACGCCGTCCCCCCGGTCGCCAACACGTCGTCGACGATGAGGATCCGCTGGCCGCGTTCGATTGCGTCCTCGTGGATCTCGAGCGCGTCCTTGCCATATTCGAGGTCGTAGGTTTCCTTCAGCGCCTTCGCCGGCAGCTTTCCCGGCTTGCGAATCGGAACGAACCCGGCGCCGATCCGGTGCGCCACCGCCGCTCCCAGAATGAATCCGCGGCTCTCGATGCCGACGACGACATCGATGCCGTGCCGCTCGTAGGGCACGGAGAGCATATCGACGGTCATGCCGAACCCTTCGCGGTCCCGCAACAAGGTCGTGATGTCGTAGAAGAGGATGCCGGTCTTCGGAAAATCAGGGACGTGTCTGATGTGTTGTTTGAGATCCATGACCCTTCAGCCGCCGAGCGCTGCCGTCTATTGAATTGAGAAGCCTGTGTATCGACCCGTGGGATCCTCGACGTCAACGTTGACGGCGTCGACCCGTGCCCCGCGCGGACCCGACCGCAACGCCGCCTCGACTCGCGTCACTGCATCGGCCTCGCCCTCGACCCACGCTTCGACCCGGCCGTCCGGCAAATTGCGAACCCAGCCGCAGGCCCCTTCCCTCATCGAGACGTCGTGGGTGAACCAGCGAAAGCCCACACCCTGGACACGGCCACTGATCACAAACCGTCGAGCTACACGCATCACTGAGCGGGAACCGTCGATTATACGGCGACGATTGTCGAGCTCTTTGCGACTTTATGCCGACATTCCGGCCACGGTTGATGCGGCCAACGACAAGACACCAGAGGGCCTGCAGGTTTTTCCTCGAAATTTATTGATCCTCCGCTGGCACCGGTCGTGCTGTTTTCACGCGGGCAGGAGGAATTGCACATGAACCTGTGCGATTCGTGGTTTTTCGCCCTGGATCAGCGCCGGATCGGGAACGGACCCGAGAGTTGGCTCGTGAACGTGACCGCCGTCCGCGCAATCGGCGATCACTACTGGATCCAGCTGGAAGAAGACCACAACCCTTCTCGTTCGATCGTGCTGCGTGTCGCGCCCGAGGCCACCATCGATCACGTCATCGCGACCCTGATGATGACGGACAGGGACCACGTCGCCGACTTCGTCCCGGTGTCTCACGCCGCGTAAGCCCGGCCACGCCTTTCGGCGTGGCTCAGGGCACGCGGAATAGTTCCCCTCCCGTCGGCCGCCGCTTCAGCGCGACGGTCGACCCGCACTAACCTTCCAAATCCGATTGCCCGCATCGTCGGACACCAGCAGGGCGCCGTCGCGCGCCACTGTCACACCGACCGGTCGTCCCCACACTTCGATCTGCGAAGAGTCTTCGCCGGTGGTCGACAGGAATCCACCGAAGAAGTCCTCGATCGGTCCTGGCTTGCCGTTGTTCATCGGGAAGAACACGACCTTGTAGCCGGACGCGACGGATCGATTCCAGGAACCGTGCAGCGCGACGAACGCCCCGTTGCGATAGCGCTGCGGGAACTGCGTGCCGGTGTAGAACGTGATGCCGAGCGCGGCGGAGTGCGCCGGGAACAATACATCAGGGACGATGGCGCGCTTCACCAGATCCGGGAACGAGCCGATGTAGCGCGGGTCGTAATTCGATCCGATGTACGAGTACGGCCAGCCATAGAAGCCACCGTCCTTCACCGACGTCGCGTAATCGGGCACGAGATCATCACCGAGATTGTCGCGCTCGTTCATCGCCGTCCAGATCGTGTCGGTGCCCGGCTGCAGCGCCAGGCCCACGGGATTGCGGATGCCCGACGCATACACGCGGAAGCCGCTGCCATCGGGATTGAACTCGAGAATCGCGGCACGGCGACAGTCTTCGCCCGCGTCGTTGTTCGAGCGCGAACCGACGGCGATGTACATCTTCGTGCCGGCGCGATTGAAGAGGATGTTTCGCGTCGAGTGACCGCCGGTCGGCATCTCCAGCAGTTGTTCGGGCTCGCCTTGCGCCTGGAGATCGCCATTCGAGTACTTGTAGCGAACGATCGATCCGGTGTTCCCCACATAGAGATACCCGTCATTGAACGCAAGACCGAACGGCGACTGAAGCGAGCCGGGACCACGGCGCACGAAATTCTCAGGTGGCATACACGCGGGCGCGTTGGCACCAAGGACTTCAGGAGGCGGCGGCGCTCCGCGACCAGGGCCTTGTGGTGGCGCCGCCGCGCGAGCACCTCCCCCTTGTCCGCCGGCACCGCCGGGGCGCGCCGGCGCGGCCGCCGGAGCTTGACCGCGTCCAGGAGGCGGCGGGCCCTGCGCGAACACGCTCCGCATCTCGAACACGCCGTCGTTGTTGGCGTCTCGCAGCACGGTAATGTTGTTGGCCGCCGGTGAGCTGACGAACAGATCGCCGTTCGGCGCGTAGACCATCATGCGCGGCGCCTGCAGCTCGGCATAGCTGGTGACGACGAAGCCGTCCGGTACTCTCGGCATCGCGCTGTCTGGCCTCGGCACGACGCGGCTGACATTGGGTCGGGCAGCGGCTGGCGCGGGCAGCGCATTGGCGCGCGGTTGCGGCACGACCGACGTCTTCTGCGCCAGCACCGCGGCGCTCGAAAGAAGCGCTGCTGCACATGCCGTGATAACAATTGCTCTCATGGCTACTCCACTCAGAGGCGTCATGACGACCGCTCTCCCGCGTATCAATTCCCAACTCCCAATTTCCAACTCCCAAACGTTTTACCCAAACATGAGCGTTTGCTTGTTGGGAATTGGAGGTTGCAAGATGACCACGGAACCAAGTCTACGCTGCGCATGGTAGCGCAGGTTCCCCGCTTGCTTAAAGTGTGGCGCGGACGGCACGGCTGTTGCCCCGAGCGCAAGAGACGCTAGCCGGACGTCATCGATAGGAGACGGAGTCATGCGATCACGAAGCCTGGACCGCTATGCGGCTCGTTGCGTGGAGCGTACGATGCGTGCCGTTCGCGGAGCGGTCCTCGGCGCGCGAAGCGCGCCAAGAAATACTGATGACCAGCCAAACCGCCGCTGGGGCACTCGAGGGCGGCGAGCGTGGCTGGTCGTCGCGCTCGCCGTTGTCGTCAGCGCGCCCGCGTTGATGGCCGATACCCTTGTCCTCACCAACGGACGACGCGTGCAGGGAGAGCTCGTCGGGGTCTCCGGTCGCGAAGTCGAGTTCGAAGAGCGGAGCGGCTTAAGCCGCAGAACCTTGCGCGTGCCGCGACAAGATATCGATCGGATCGAATTCGATGCGAACGACCGATTCGCCGACCGCGATCGCGATCGGGGCAACAACCGCGATCGTGACGACAACCCGTTCGGTTCACAGCGGGGATTGCGAGAGCGGCAGGTGAATGTGACGGCGCGCGATCCGTGGACCGACACGGGCATCGAGGTGCGCGGAGGTCAACAGATTTCGTTCAGAGCGGACGGAGAAGTCCGCTGGGGTCCGAACCGCCGCGATGGCGCCGGTGGCGAGCGCAACTCACCGCGCAATACCGGGCGTCCGTTGCCCGATCGTCCAGCCGCTGCACTCATCGGCCGCGTCGGGGAGAACGGCGATCCGTTCTTCATCGGCGACGATCAGTCGCCGCTGCGGATGCGTGGATCGGGCCGGCTGTATCTCGGGATCAACGACGACGTCTTCAACGACAACACAGGCAGCCTGCGCGTGGTAATCGCGTACTAAGTTGAAAAGTGAAAAAGTGGAAGAAGTGGAAAAGTAACTTTCAACTTACTTCTTCCACTTTTCAACTTTTCCACTTTTCCACTTCGCTAGCTGGCTTTCGTGGCGGGCTCGACGACGGTCAGCTTTGCTCCCGCGGGCTTGACGGCGCCGCCCTTCTTCACCGACATGTCGATGATGCCGTTGAAGACCGCGCCCTCGCGCAGCAGCAGCGCGGGCGCCGTGATCGTCCCGCTCACAACGGCCGTATCGGTCAGTTCGATCTTGTCGCTGGCGGCGAGGTCGCCTGACACTTTCCCATGCACGGTGATGGTCGACCCGTGCACGTTTGCTTCCGCGATGCCCGTCTGCGCAACGACGAGCGTTCCCTGCTGCATGGTGATGGTGCCCTTCACCGTGCCGTGGATGGTCATGTCCTCCTGGCAGGTGACGTCGCCAGTGACGGTCAGAGACGGTCCGAGAGTAGTCATCGTGTTTTGCAGTCCCGTGAAAAAGGTGTTGCCCCTTTCTTCGGCCTGACGCGGGTCGAGCGATAGGGCGTCGGGTCGTGTTATTTTTCTGGTGACCTCATGCGCACGCTGAGTCGCCGCTCGTTTCTCCTCGCGACCGGAATGGCTCCGTTTGCGGCGCCGTTCACGGCGCTGGCGGAGCGTCTGCACATGGGCCTGATGCCCGAAGATTCGTTCGCGTACGGGCCGCTGCGTGCCGTTCCTGACGAGACGACCGGGTTACCGCTGCTCCAGTTGCCGCAGGGGTTCCGTTATCGATCGATCAGCTGGCAAGGCGATCTGATGAGCAACGGCCAGCCTACACCCCCGCTGCACGACGGCATGGCCGCGTTCCCCGGACCCAACGGCACGGTCGTACTGGTGCGGAACCATGAGGTCACCGTCCCCAGCGGATCCTTCGGCGAGCACGTCTACGATCCGCGGGCGGCGGGTGGAACGACGACGATCGTTTTCGACCCTATGACCGAGCGCCCGGTCAGCGTCACACCGAGCCTGTCCGGCACCGTGAAGAACTGCGCCGGAGGCCCGACGCCATGGGGTTCCTGGTTGTCGTGCGAGGAGGGGACCGCCAATACGTCCGACGATCCGCGGCTTGCCAAACAGCACGGCTACATCTTCGAAGTTCCGCACGACGGCGTCTCGAGCGCGCAACCGCTCAGTGCGATGGGCTGCTTCTGGCACGAAGCAATTGCCGTCGACCCGGCTACGGGAATCGTTTACGAAACGGAGGACCGGACGCAGGCCGGCCTCTATCGCTTCATCCCGAAGACGCCGGGCCGCCTCGCCGAGGGTGGAACCCTGCAGATGCTCGCCATCGCTCGGCGGCCGCAGTTCGATACTCGTCGCGACCAGCGCCCGCTGGCGACCTACGACATCGAGTGGGTCGACATTCCCGAGCCTGACAAACCGCACGTCGATCCGCTCGCGAAGGACACACACGGTGTGATGCAGCAGGGACTCGATCGCGGCGGCGCGATCTTCGCGCGCCTCGAAGGCGCGTCGTTCGGCCAGGGCCGCTTGTATGTCACTGCCACCAGCGGCGGCAATGCGAGCATGGGTCAGGTCTGGGAGCTCGATCCGCGAGCCGGCACGTTGCGCCTCGTGTTCGAATCACCCGGCGCCGACGTACTCAACATGCCGGACAACATCTGCCTGAGCCCGCGCGGCGGACTCGCCATCTGCGAGGACGGCACGCGAGTGCAGCGTCTTCAGGGTTTGACCCGCGATGGCCGCATCATCACCCTCGCGCGCAACAACATTCTCCTCAACGGACAGAAGCACGGGTTCATCGGCGACTTCAGCAACCGCGAATGGGCGGGCGTGACGTACAGTCCCGATGGCAAGTGGTTGTTCGCGAACATCCAGGTGCCGGGCGTGACCTTCGCGATCACAGGCCCGTGGTCGGACGGTGGGCTTTAGCAGCTAGCGGCTATGCTTCGCCGCGCCGCGAACTCCCAAATCCCAAATCCCAAACGGAACTTCCAACAAACACCGTTGTAGCCACTCCCACTCCGTTGGGAATTGGGAGTTGGAGCGGCGTGAGTGAGTTGAGAGTTGACTAGCGAACGAAAGTAAATTTGGCCATCGCCGACGTGCCGCTCCCGAATGGCCACAGGATCGAACCATTGCTTGGGCGGGCCGTGGCACGGATGCGGATGTAGTAGTCGCGATTGGCTTCGAGCACCGATGTCCTGAACAGCGGCGCGTGGACGAGCGACGTCAGGTACTCACGAGCCACCCGCTCATCCTCGGTGACCTTCGTCTCTTCGACGTGCCCATCGATGACCCGCGTGACCGTATAGCGTCGCGTCAGGTTGTCGTACTCGACGCTGGCGCCAATCGTCGACGTGCCGATAGTACGATCTACCCATCCTGGCACATCGAGGCGAAGGTCGATGTTATAGGTAAAGGTCGTCTTCAGGCCGCTCTTGATCGCGGCGCGCACTTCGTCGGTGAACCCGTCCTGCAGGTCGAACGAGACCAGGACGCGGTCCTCGCGGACGAGCGGAACGATGCGAAGGCTGTTGCCGGTTTGCGCGTAAACAGAGCTGGCGGCGGCGAGCGCGAGCGGGAGAATCAGGAGCAGTCGGCGCGAGATGGGTTGTGCCGAAACAGAACGCATCTGATAGACGGGCGCCACTGTAGCACAAATCAGGCGAAAACCTGTAGCTGATGTTATTATCTGTTGAGCCGTAAACGGTTCATTTATCACGTGACGAAGGCCCGCATACCCATCATCGTGCTGGTCGCTGCTGTCGCGTTCGGGCAGCAGACCTCTGCGCAGAGCCTTACCTTCTCCCTGCTCACGCGATACTACGATTCGCTGCGCGAGCAGGCGGGCATTCCGAGTCTGTCTGGCATCGTGCTGCAAAACGGTAGTGTCGTTTGGAGGTATTCAAGCGGTAAGCAGGACATTGAGGCGAACATCCCGTCCACCACCACCACTCCGTATTACATTACTGGCCTCTCGCAGGTCCTCAGCAGTACGTTGCTGTTGAGGAGGTGCGTCGAGCAGAGCTATCTGGAAGTCATTGATCCTGTTGTGCGCTGGGATCCGGAATTCGATGAGCCGACGACAACCGTCAAAGATCTCCTGACGCATACCGCACCGGACGGCGGGTACCGCTTCGACCTGACGCGATTCGCCGAGCTCTCGCCGGTGATCAATCAGTGCACGAGCGCCGCGTACGCGCGAGCGCTGGGAACGACCGTCTTGCTCCAGAACGGAATGATGGACTCGGTTCCGTACGCGGCGCTGGCCACACCAACCGCGAGCGACCAACGTCTCTTCGACGCCAGCACGCTCCAGCGGTACGCGTCGGTCGTGCGCTCGGTGGCGCCGGCGTATCGCGTCGCCAACGGCAGGGCGACGAAATCCGATTTTTCCGGCACCTCGCTCGATCGCGCCATTGGTGTCATCTCGACGGTGGAGGATCTCGCCAAGTTCGACATCGAACTGGGTCGCGGTTTCCTGAAGCCGGAAACGTTGCAGGCCGCATGGGCCCGCAGCGGCACAACGCCGCTCGGTCTCGGCTGGTTCGTCCAGGACTACAAGAACGAGCCGGTCGTGTGGCAATTCGGGTTGGCGAAGGACGCGTACTCAGGGCTGATTCTCAAATTGCCCAATCGTGAGCTCACGCTCATCCTGCTCGCCAACAGCGACGGCTTGAGCGCTCCATTCGCTCTTGAGAAGGGCGACGTCACCACATCGTTGTTCGCCCAGACCTTCCTCCGCCTGATCACCGGTTCGTGAAACGTGCGCGCGTCGCCGTTGTGCTGGTGGCACTGGTGCTGCTCACGGCACCACGGGCCGCGGCGGACTGGCTGTTCACGCCGTTCCTGGGCGGTACGTTCGCACCACAGATTCCGATCGTCAGTCTCGAACAAAGCGCCGGCACGAAAAAGGTCGTCGCCGGCGGGTCTGCATCGCTCCTGAGCGACGGCCTCCTCGGCATCGAAGGCGACTTCGGCTACTCGCCGCGTTTCTTCGAGCGCAGCAGCCGGACCGGCCTCACGACGGGGAGCAACGTCACGACGATCTTCGGCAACGTCGTCATCACCATGCCGTTGAGCATTACGCGGGAATCGCTGCGTCCGTATGGCGTGGCCGGCGTGGGGCTGATACACGCCGCGGCGGCGTCGCTGGTCGTTCCACTATTCGATATCGATCGCAACCTGCTGGGATACGATTTCGGCGGCGGCGCGATTGGCATGTTCGATCCGAACGTGGGCGTACGGTTCGACCTGCGGCGGTTGCAGACGGTTCACGAACTGGAGAATCAGCTGACGCAGCAGCGTTCCCATCTCAGTTTCTGGCGTGCCACTGTCGGCGTCAGCATCAGGTATTGAAACGTTGCTCAGCCGGACGCACGAAGTCGATGAAGACGTGCATTTTCAGTAACTTGGCAGCTGCCGGCAATGTTGGAAAGACACTTGCACAGAGGGAAGGCATGAAATTCCAACTGTCCACTCATCGTTACGCACGTCTTGCAGTTGCGTGGGCGACGACGGTTGCACTGGCGTCGCCGTCATGGGCACAGACGAAGATCGTCGCGCCCAACAACAAGTACTCGCTGAGCGACGACGTGAAGCTTGGGCAGGAGGCGGCAGCGCAGGTGCGTAAGGAGATGCCGCTGCTCCGCGACGAGCGCGTCGACTCGTGGGTCGATCAGGTCGGGCAGCGGCTGGCCACGGCGATCCCGTCCGAATTCCGCCATTCCGAGTTCCGATACACGTTCGAGGTCGTGAACCAGAAGGAGATCAACGCGTTCGCCCTCCCTGGCGGACCGATGTTTCTCAATCGCGGAATGATCGAAGCCGCGAAGACGGAGGGCGAGGTCGCGGGCGTCATGGCGCACGAGATGTCGCATGTGGCGTTGCGGCACGGCACGGCGCAGGCCACCAAGGGCGAGAAGTTCCAGATTGGCGCCATCGCCGGTCAGGTACTTGGGGCGATCGTCGGGGGAACGGCAGGCAGCGTCATTTCCCAGGGGTCGCAGCTTGGCCTCGGCACGTACTTCCTGAAGTACAGCCGCGAGTACGAGTCGCAAGCCGACATCCTCGGCGCGCAGATGCTGGCGCGCGCCGGCTATGACCCGCGTGAGATGGCGAACATGTTCAAGACGATCGAGGCGCAGGGCGGCGGCGGGGGACCGGAGTTCCTCAGTTCGCACCCGAACCCGGGCAACCGTTACGTCCGGATCAACGAAGAGGCGCGGTCTCTCCAGGTGAACGGTCGGGCCGACACGGGTGATTTCCAGACCATGCAGTCGCGCCTGAAGGGTATGGGCAAAGCGTACACGGCCGAGGAAATCGCTCGCGGCCAGGCAGGAAGCAACGGACGCAATACGCCGGTCGGCACAGCCGGTCGCGCAGTCGTGCGCGTCGACCCGCCGTCGTCACGACTGCGGACGTATCGACCGGCCGACTTCTTCAGCGTCGCGGTTCCCGAGAACTGGCGCCAGGCGAGCAGCGACGGCGGCATCACATACGCCCCTGAGGGCGCCGTGTTCCAGGGACAGAGCGGTGGCAACGCGTTCACCCACGGCGTCGAGTTCGGTGTCGCGCAGGGCGGCAATGGCAATCTGCAGCGCGATTCGCAGGCATTGCTGCAGACGTTCGCGCGCGGGAACCCCGACCTGCGTCAGCAGAGCGGCTGGCGAAGCACCGATGTCGGTGGCCGCCGAGGATTGGTCACGCAGCTCTCGAACGTGTCGGAGGTGACGGGCCAGCAGGAGTACGTGGCGTTCACCACCACGTACCTGCGCAACGGGAACGTGCTCTACATGATCGGTGTCGCCCCGCGCACCGAAGCTGGCACCTACGATCGGGCGTTCCAGCGCGTGCGCGACTCAATCGAGTTGCAGGATCGCTGAAACAAACTCCCAACTCTCAACGGAATCCATCCCCAACTCCCAACGTTTGGGAGTTGGGCGTTGGCTCGCGATTTGGCGTTGGGAGCTATCGGTTTCGGCGAAGTCGTCGTCCGATCTCGCACTCCTCGACGTGATCGTTCACCAGTCCCACCGCCTGCATGAACGCATAGATCGTCGTCGGGCCCACGAACGTCCATCCTCGTTTCCGCATATCTTTGCTGAGCGCCGTTGACTCCGCCGTCGTTGCCATCGTCTTGAGCACGTCGCGCGTGATGCGGCGGCGACGCGCCCCGGGCGCTGGCTGCCACCTCCAGAAGTAAGCCGAGAGCGACCCGAACTCGTCGCGCAACTCTCGCGCGCGCTGCGCGTTGTTGATGGTCGATTCGATCTTGCCGCGGTGCCGGATGATCCTTTCGTCCTTCAGCAGGCGCTGTACGTCGCGCGCGGTGAACGTCGCGACGCGATCGAAATCGAAGTCGTGGAACGCGCGACGGAAGTTCTCGCGCTTCCGCAGGATCGTCAGCCAGCTCAGACCCGCCTGAAAGCCCTCGAGACACACCTTCTCGAACAAGCGCCGATCATCTCTTTGCCGCCGTCCCCACTCCTCGTCGTGATAGCGGACATAGAGCGGATCGTCGCCACACCACCAGCACCTGACGATGTCGGGCTTTGGGCTTTGGGCTCTTGGCTTTGGGCGTGTCACGTCGTTCGAAGCCATTGGGCGCTCTGTTCCAGGTCTCTAGAGCCAAAAGCCCGGAGCCCACGAGCCGCCACTACTTGAAGATGCTCCGTATGCTACGTCCGATTGCGGAGAATACGTTCTGCATCGCGCGTTGGGCCTGCTGCTTCAGCGACCCCTTGTGGATGGGACAGAGGCGAGTGGGAATGTCGTCGCCCTCTTTGAAGTATTCGGTATATGTCGGGCAGTCTTCGAGCGGACGCAAATACGAGATGCGACACAGCTCCTGCCCTCGGAGATCGCCTGGCGCCCTGATTGGTGCGGCCGGCAGCGAGCGAGCGGTGCGGCGCATGAAGTCGGCCCAGATCGGCAGCGCCATGCGCGCGCCGGAGCCACCCTCGCGAATCTTCTGCGGCTGATCGAAGCCGACCCACACGCCTGCCACGACCGAGGAGTTGAAGCCAACGAACCAGGCATCGTGATAGTCATTGGTCGTCCCGGTCTTGCCGCCTACGGCACCACGCACGCCGTACGAACGAGCCGCCGCTCCCGTGCCACGCGTCACGACGTCCTGCAGCATCGTGACCATCTGGAACGCAACCTGTGGCGACAGGATCTGCTCCCGCTCGATGTGCACTTGATTGACGACTTCTCCTTGCGCGTCTTCGACCGACACGAGGCCGCGTGGTCGCACGCGATACCCGAGCGATGGGAACACCGCGTACGCCGTGGTCAGTTCCAGCGGCGTGGCCAGGCCGCTGCCGAGCGCGAGCGACGGCACATCGGGCTGATTCGGTACGCCGAGATCGCTGGCCAGACGCAAGACCGGTCGCGAGCCGACCTGCTGCTGCAGGAGCACGGCCGCCGCGTTGTTCGATTCGAGCAGCGCTTCACGCAGCGTCATCGCATCCTGCTCGCTCGCCCGTTCGTCGCGCGGGATCCACACGCCCTCGGGCGCCTGCACCGCGACCTGCTTCAAGCCGCTGATGGTCGAGACCGGCGACATTCCATGTTCGAGCGCAACCGAGTACACGAACGGCTTGAAGGCCGACCCGGGCTGACGACGACTGCGCACGGCTCGATTGAACGGCGTCGTCAGGAAGTCCGACCCGCCCACCATCGCCAGCAGGTTGCCGGTGTTTGGATCGATGGCGACCATTGCCGCCTGCAACTCGGGAATACCAAGGCGTCGCAATCCCTCTTTCACCGCCGCTTCAGCGGCGTCCTGGATTTCCGGCACGAACGTGGTGTGGACCTTCCAGTCTGGAGGGTTGTCGCCGCCGTAGATGTCACGGAACTGCTGGCGAAGGAATTCCTTGGCGTAGCCCTGACGCGCGCTGGATACCGCCGGCTGCGGCTGGACGCGGATGCGTTCGTCTCGCGCCGCCCGCTCCTGCGTTTCGCTGATCTTGCCTTCTTCGCGCATCCGCTGCAGGACGATGAAGCTTCGGCGGCGCGCCGCATCGAGATGCGTCCATGGCGAGAATGACGCCGGCGCCTGAATGATGCCGGCAATCAGCGCCGCTTCTCCGAGCGTCAACTGCGACGCCGGCTTGTGGAGCATCTTCTGCGACATCGTTTCGACGCCGTAGATTCCCCCGCTCAGATACACCCGGTTGAAATACAGCTCGAGGATGTCGCGCTTCGTCAGGAATATTTCGAGCAGGACCGCGAGCCCCGCTTCCTTCAGCTTCCGCCCGTATGTGCGCTGGTTGGATAGGAAGAGCGTGCGCGCCAGCTGCTGGGTGATCGTGCTGCCGCCCTGCATACCCTGCTCCGACCGCACGTTGTAGACGACGGCGCGCGTGGTGGCGATTGGGTCGATACCGGGATGTCTGTAGAAGCGATGATCCTCGATCGAGATCACCGCATCCTTGAAGAACGTGGAGATCTGGTCCAGCTTGACGTCGCGCCGCTGCTCGTCGAGCCGGAACCACGGCCGGTCGAGCGCGTCATAGAAGACCGTGTCGCCGACGCCACGATTCAGTTTGTAGATGGCCCACGAGTAGCGCACCGTCCAGGCGGCGCTCATCGCCACGATCACGAGGAGGACCGTGCCGCCGACCACATACGCCCAGTCGCGCCAGCGCAAGGTCTTGACGACGGATTTGAATGACTCGAGTCGCATCCTGGAGAATCGAAGCGTCACACGCATCGCTCTTCGTGGGGGCCGTTTAGGCGGCCCTCCTGCGATTCTGATGGTATACGTATGCTCGTGGCCAGACTACCATTCGCGGGCCTGACGGCGTCCGCGCTACCGCTGATTCTTCTCGTCCTCGGCACGACGCTGCCGGCCCAGCAGCCCCCCGCCGAGCGCGATTTCCTCTCACGGATCCGAAAGCTGACCGTCGACGGGCGCAGGAGCGGCGAAGGGTATTGGGCTCCCGACGGCCGGCGTCTCGTGTTTCAGAGCGAGCGCGAGCCTGGCAATCCGTTCTACCAGATCTACCTGATGGACATGCAGTCCGGCGACGTCCAGCGCATGTCGCCGGGCACCGGCAAGACGACCTGTTCGTTCATCAACCCGTCGACAGGCGATGTCCTCTTCGCCTCCACGCATCACGATCCCAACTCGAAACGGTTGCAGGACGAAGAGCTCGCGTTCCGAGCCTCGGGAAAGGAGCGACGGTACTCGTGGGACTACGATCCCGAGTTCGAGCTCTATGTCCGCAGCGCCAAGACCGGAACGTACCGCCGTTTGACGAACGCGCGTGGCTACGACGCCGAAGCGAGCTATTCGCCCGACGGCCAATGGATCGTCTTCTCGTCCAATCGTCAGGCCTACGATCATCAACTCACGGCCGCCGAGCAGAAGCAGCTCGATACCGATCCGAGCTACTTCAGCGAGATCTACATCATGAAAGCCGACGCGGACGGCTCCGGTCCGAAGCGTCTGACGAATGTCCTGGGCTACGACGGTGGTCCGTTCTTTTCGCCCGACGGCAAGCGGATCGTGTGGCGCCGCTTCGACGAATCCGGGCTCATCGCCAACGTCTTCACGATGAATCTCGACGGAAGCGACGTGCGGCAACTCACCGACTTCGGGTCCATGAGCTGGGCGCCGTACATTCACCCATCCGGGCGCTACATCATCTTCTCGTCGAACAAGCTGGGATTCGAGAACTTCGAGCTGTTCCTCGTCGACATCGACGGCCGCAAGGAACCGGTGCGCGTCACCTACTCCGACGGGTTCGACGGTCTGCCGGTGCCTTCTCCAGACGGCAAGCAGCTCGCATGGACATCGAGCCGTGGTGGCGGACGTGAGGGTCAGATCTTTCTGGCGGAGTGGAATCACGAGAAGGCGCTCGAGGTCATCCGCAGCGCGCCTCCGCGCAAAACGAATGCGAGTCGCTAGATTTTTGGGCCGCCTGAAGGCGGCCCCTACGGCTGTGGGGGGCGCCCAACGATTGTGGGGGCCGCCTTCAGGCGGCCCGCCCCGTGAGAGGTCTATGAATTCGAACACAAGACGTTCCTCGCTCCTCGCCTCCCTGTTGCTGTGCGTCGCGATCGCGATCAGCGTTGCCACCAGCGCCGCTGCTCAGACGTCGACGGCCTCCAGGACGCGGCCCCACGTGCAAACGCTTGCCTCCGAACGATTCGACGGTCGGGAGGCGGGCTCGTCGGGTGAACGTCTCGCCGGTGACTACATCGCCCAGCAGCTCGCGCGACTCGGAGCGAAGCCGCTGCCCGGACGCCGCGACATGTTCGCGTCCTTCGAATTCACTGCGGGCAGCAAGGATGGCGGATCGACGATACGGATAGAGCGCACAGCTTCGCAGCAGCCCGGCGTCATCGGGGGCGTTGTCGGCGGATTCGATCAGCGGTCGGACATTCAAGCGTTGTCCTTCTCCGACGACGCGACGGTGACCGGACCGGTCGCCTTCGCCGGTTACGGCATCGTCGCTCCCGAGTCGCAGAACTTCGGATACGACAGCTACGCGACGGTCGACGTCAAAGACAAGCTCGTCATCGTTCTGCGGTACTTCCCAGAGG
>Ga0081539_10000461_pt1 | contig 86158 bp, 75 predicted proteins | sample TabmetS4T2R2_FD_71023 | JGI IMG/M metagenome (GOLD analysis project Ga0081539, IMG submission 71023) | Tabebuia heterophylla rhizosphere microbial communities from the University of Puerto Rico - S4T2R2 | ecosystem: Host-associated > Plants > Roots > Rhizosphere ...
CACGATTACTAGCGATTCCAACTTCATGGGCTCGAGTTGCAGAGCCCAATCCGAACTGAGACGGCTTTTTGAGATTTGCTAGGACTTGCGTCTTCGCTTCCCATTGTCACCGCCATTGTAGCACGTGTGTAGCCCAGCCCGTAAGGGCCATGAGGACTTGACGTCATCCCCACCTTCCTCGCGGCTTATCACCGGCAGTCTCCTTAGAGTGCTCAACTAAATGGTAGCAACTAAGGACGGGGGTTGCGCTCGTTGCGGGACTTAACCCAACATCTCACGACACGAGCTGACGACAGCCATGCAGCACCTGTCTCCGGTCCAGCCGAACTGAAGAACTCCGTCTCTGGAGTCCGCGACCGGGATGTCAAGGGCTGGTAAGGTTCTGCGCGTTGCGTCGAATTAAACCACATGCTCCACCGCTTGTGCGGGCCCCCGTCAATTCCTTTGAGTTTTAATCTTGCGACCGTACTCCCCAGGCGGAATGCTTAAAGCGTTAGCTGCGCCACTAGTGAGTAAACCCACTAACGGCTGGCATTCATCGTTTACGGCGTGGACTACCAGGGTATCTAATCCTGTTTGCTCCCCACGCTTTCGTGCCTCAGCGTCAGTATCGGGCCAGTGAGCCGCCTTCGCCACTGGTGTTCTTGCGAATATCTACGAATTTCACCTCTACACTCGCAGTTCCACTCACCTCTCCCGAACTCAAGATCTTCAGTATCAAAGGCAGTTCTGGAGTTGAGCTCCAGGATTTCACCCCTGACTTAAAGACCCGCCTACGCACCCTTTACGCCCAGTGATTCCGAGCAACGCTAGCCCCCTTCGTATTACCGCGGCTGCTGGCACGAAGTTAGCCGGGGCTTATTCTTGCGGTACCGTCATTATCTTCCCGCACAAAAGAGCTTTACAACCCTAGGGCCTTCATCACTCACGCGGCATGGCTGGATCAGGGTTGCCCCCATTGTCCAATATTCCCCACTGCTGCCTCCCGTAGGAGTTTGGGCCGTGTCTCAGTCCCAATGTGGCTGATCATCCTCTCAGACCAGCTACTGATCGTCGCCTTGGTGAGCCATTACCTCACCAACTAGCTAATCAGACGCGGGCCGATCTTTCGGCGATAAATCTTTCCCCGTAAGGGCTTATCCGGTATTAGCCCAAGTTTCCCTGGGTTGTTCCGAACCAAAAGGTACGTTCCCACGCGTTACTCACCCGTCTGCCACTGACGTATTGCTACGCCCGTTCGACTTGCATGTGTTAAGCCTGCCGCCAGCGTTCGCTCTGAGCCAGGATCAAACTCTCAAGTTGGACTTGAAACTTTTGAACCGGCTGATCACAACGTTTGACGAGGTCCCACCATATTCACCGCCTGCGATTCACATCGCGGACGACTAAAATCTCCGAAGAGATCATGGTGTAACCTTTGAAACGTGTACCGCCGAAGTCTTTCGTCCAGTCTCACCTACTCGAAAACCGAAGTTTTCAAGTATTCGAGACTCGCAAGGACTCCGCCGTCCACGTTTCTCTTTCTTCATCTTCACTTGTCAAACAGCCCGGGGCCGAAGACCCCTCTTCCATCGCTGGAAGCCTCTCGAAGCACTCATCCGACGACAAATGACAACCGATGACGATCGGCTGTTGATTCACTCATCTCAGTGAGGAGCATCACGGGCACGAAAGCATGCCTTGGCCAAGGGCCAAGACAGCGCCGCGCTCAGTGGTCGGGTTATAAGCCCGGCTTCCGAGGCTTGTCAACGGTGATCGTCAACAAAATGTCGCATCATGCCGGACAATCTTGCGGTGCGAAGAAGTCCTGATTTTTCAGGGCCTCGCGCCGTACAAGAGCCACAATCCTGCGACGTTCTGACGGTTAGATAAGCGTTGAATCGCCGGATGCCAGGGGGCTTGCCGACGGTCCAATATCGGGAACAGGCGATCTTCCCATGAGGCCCATGCCTTTTCCCGATCGTCGAGCACTTTCGAGAGATTTGCGTGTCATTGACGTTCGAGATTCCGGCCAGCATTTTGGCTCATGATTCCCGGACGTTCTTGAGGCACGCCGGGCTCCGGTATCGCCCCTTCAAGAGGGTGGACCGAGTTCCGGCAAGCGCGGGTCTGATGTTGATGGAACTTGGGGGGATGGCGGCTTGAGCCACAGGACGTCACGGGGTGGAAATTACGGGCGTGAGACCGGGATGATCGATCTTGGTCACGAGCCGCCACTTTCCGTCGATGGTTCCGAGGCCGCGGTGATCGACCGCCGCCGCGTCTCTGTACAATGGTTTAGCGGCACAATCCTGACCGGTCTGTGCGGCGCAGCTCTCATCGGCGGCGCCGTTTTCGCGTCGCTCGATGGTGAGATGACCTTCGCCAAGGTTCCGGAGCGCGTCGAGGGCGCGCTGCGCGGCGCCTTCGGAGCCAATGACCGCTCAGCGAGCCTGCACAAGAGCGACCGCCTGCCGCCGGCAACCGATTCGGCGGCCTCCAAAAATGTGGTCCGCGTCTCCACGGTCACCCGGGTCGGCAACCGCGATATCATGCGGGTGCGGCCCTACATTCGTATTTCAGGCAATCTGGCGCTGGCGACCAGCGATCTCAGTGCGAAAATTCCTCCCTATAACGCGCAACGCATGCTGACCGATGTCGGCACCGCGGCTCCGGCTGCCGCCGACGACCCGACGGCTGCCGATGCGATCGAGCCCGATGCGGAAGTGTCGTTCGTGACCAAGGATCTCGCCACGGTACTTCCGAAGGCCAAGGTCGCCGCCGTGGTCGCGCTCGACGAAATCCTGATGCGGGTCCGCGACGCCTCGAACTGGAAGGGCAATAGCGGCGTTCGCTACACCCTTGCCAATGCCACCGCCGACGCCAGCGGCGCGCTGCCGGACAGCAAGCTCGCCTACGCCACCGAGGGCAATGTCGCCGACCCCTACGCCGGCTTTGAAACGCGCGTGGTCCCGGAAAACGTCACCTTGCTTGCGAAAACAAAAGATCAGGCTACCGGCGGCAATCCCACCAACGAACGCATTCACGTCGTCAAGAAAGGCGACAGCATCCCCTCGATCCTGCGCGAACAGGGCGCTACGGCGGAGGAAGCAAAAGCCATCGCCGCCACGCTCGGCGCCCGCGGCCGCGATGGCGGCCTCAAGGAAGGTCAGAAAATCCGCATCCTGATGGCCCCCGCCGGGCCCGGCCAGCGCCTGCAGCCCTACCGCGTGGTAGTGGCCAACGAATCCACCATCGAAGCGGTCGCAGCGCTATCCGATCTCGGCAAATACGTCGCGGTCGATGTCCAGAGCATGAACACCGTCACCGAGACCGCGAGCAACGATGACGATGACGATGACGACGGCACCGGCGTGCGGCTCTATCAGAGCATCTACGAGACGGCATTGCGCAACAAGGTGCCGGCCAGCGTGATTGAGGACATGGTCCGCATCTACTCTTACGACGTCGACTTCCAGCGCAAGGTGCAGCCCGGGGACTCGTTTGACGTGTTCTTCGCCGGCGAAGACGAAGGCGCCACCATCACCGAGAAGACCGAGGTGCTGTTTGCCTCGCTCACGGTCGGTGGCGAGACCAAGAAATACTACCGCTTCCAGACCCCCGACGATTCCGTGGTCGACTACTACGACGAGACCGGCAAGAGCGCGAAGAAGTTTCTGGTGCGCAAGCCGGTCAACAACGCGATCATGCGCTCCGGCTTCGGCGGCCGCCGCCATCCCATCCTCGGCTATGTCAAGATGCACACCGGCGTCGACTGGGCGACGCCCTACGGCACGCCGATTTTCGCGTCCGGCAACGGCGTGGTCGAAAAAGTCGGCTGGGAAGGCGGCTACGGCAAATACGTCCGCCTCAAACACAACAACGGCTACGAGACCGCCTACGGCCATATGTCGGCTTATGCCAAAGGCATGGAGCCGGGAAAACGGGTGCGGCAGGGCCAGGTGATCGGCTTCGTCGGATCGACCGGCATGTCGACCGGCGCGCATGTGCATTACGAAATCCTTGTCAACGGCCGCTTCGTCGATCCGATGCGCATCAAGCTGCCGCGCGGCCGCTCGCTCGAGGGTCCGCTGATGGCCGGCTTCGAGAAGGAGCGCGACCGGCTCGACGCCATGATGAGCAATCGCAGCGGCACGGCACGGGTGTCCGACGCAGCGGGCGCGACCGCTTCGCCGCAGGCGCGGCAAGTCAGCCGCTGAGGTCCGTGTCCCGGGCGCTCCTTTAGCGCTGCTTCGCAGACCGGGACGGTACCAAGCTCCGGCGTTCGTAACGGTCCCGGCTCTGCGGAGCGGCATGAAGAATGCCGCACCGCGTCCGGGACACCGGCGACGGTGTGACGCTTGTTTTTGTTTGCCAAACACCCGCCGCAGGCGAATACTTTTCCGAACACATAAACCGGGAGGCAATGTCATGACGAGCAGGCTTGCACTGAGCGCCGCTGTCGCGGCGACAACGCTTTTCGGCGCCGCCGGCGCCGCGTCTGCGCAGGGATATGAAGTCACCCAACTCGTTCCCGGCTCGGCGTTTCACGGCGTGCACGGGCTTGGAATCGACAAGGCGGGGCGCCTGTTCGCCGGCAGCGTCGCCGGCGCCGCGCTCTACGAGGTCGATCGCAACAACGGCACCGCGAAAATCGCAATCCCGGCGCCGGAAGGCATGGCGGACGACATCGCATTTGCGCCCGATGGCTCCATGGCGTGGACCGGTTTCCTGACCGGCGACCTCTATGCGCGCAAGGGCGACGGCCCGATCAAGAAGCTCGCATCGGGCCTGCCGGGGATCAACTCGCTGGCCTACCGCAAGGACGGCCGGCTTTACGCCACGCAGGTATTCCTCGGCGACGCGCTGTACGAAATCGACGTCGAAGGCGTAAAACCGCCGCGCAAGATCATGGAGAAGATGGGCGGCCTGAACGGTTTCGAGTTCGGCCCCGACGACATGCTGTATGGTCCCTTGTGGTTCAAGGGCCAGGTCGCAAAGGTCGACGTCGACAAGGCTGAACTCACCGTGGTTGCCGACGGCTTCAAGATCCCCGCCGCGGTCAATTTCGACTCCAAGGGCAATTTGTGGGTGGTCGATACCGCGCTCGGTCAATTGGTGCGGGTCGATCCGAAAACCGGCGCGAAGAAAACCGTCGCGCAGCTGAAAACCTCGCTCGACAATCTCGCCATCGACGACAACGACCGTATCTTCGTCTCCAACATGGCCGACAACGGCATCCAGGAGGTCGACCCCGAAACCGGGGCGGCCAAGCAGGTGATCATCGGCAAGCTGGCATTGCCCGGCGGCATCGGCGTCGTCTCCGACGACGGCAAGGACACCGTTTATATTGCCGACGTGTTTGCTTATCGCACCGTCGATGGCGCTACCGGCGAGGTCAGCGAACCGGCGCGCATGCACACCGACGGCGGCACGCTGGAATATCCGATGAGCGCCACCGCCAATTCCGACGAGGTGATCCTGTCGAGCTGGTTTACCGGCACCGTGCAGGTGATCGACCGCAAGACCGGCAAGACCAAGGAGATGCTACACGGCTTCCAGGCGCCGCATGACGCGGTGCGGCTCGCGAACGGCACATTGCTCGTCAACGAACTTGGTACGCAGTCGCTGGTCCGGGTCAGCGGCGAGCACGGCGCGGACCGCACGCCGATCCTCGGCGGCCTGGCAGGTCCGGTCGGACTGGTCGCGGCATCGAACGATGCGGTCTACCTCACCGAAGCCTTTTCAGGGCAAGTGTCGAGGGTCGGGAGCAATGGCGAAAAGGTCGTCATCGCCAGCGACCTCAAAATGCCGGAAGGCATTGCGCTGGCGCCGAACGGCAGGCTGATCGTCGCAGAAGTCGGCGCCAGGCGCATTGTCGAGATCGATCCCGGCAGCGGCACCATCACTGAGATCGCCGGCAACCTGCCGATCGGGTTGCCCGGCGCACCTGGCGGGCTGCCGAGCAACATTCCGACTGGAGTCGGGGTCGGCGCATCGGGGACCATCTACGTGTCGTCGGATGTGGAGAATGCGATCTATAAAATTACGAAGAAGTAGGGAGAAAGCGTCATTGCCGGGCTTGACCCGGCAATCCATCCGTTTCGAATGAGTCTTGCGAAGGTGATGGATACGCGGGCCCCGACTACGCAAGGGCTTCGCCGGGCACTTCAGCGTCAGGCCGGCGAAGCTTTAGCGAAGACGGCAAGCCCGCGTATGACGGGCTTTACTCAATGCATCTTCCGCTTCGGCACCGGCGCCTCGAATTGCGCGATCTCGGCGGTCTTCGGCGCCTTGCCGTTGAAGGTCAGCACATTGCCCTTCTCCGAAATGGCGACGCGGTCGCCGTCCTTGACGTCGCCGGCGAGGATCATTTCCGCCAGCGGGTCCTGCACGTTGCGCTGGATCACGCGCTTCAGCGGCCTTGCACCGTAGGCCGGATCCCACCCCTTTTCGGCCAGCCAATCGCGCGCCGCGGCATCGAGCGTGAGCGTGATCTTGCGATCCTCCAGCAATTTTTGCAGGCGGCCGAACTGGATCTCGACGATCCTCCCCATCTCGCCCTTCTGCAGGCGGTGGAACAGGATGATCTCGTCGACGCGGTTCAGGAATTCCGGGCGGAAATGCGCGCGCACCATGCCCATCACCTGCTCGCGCACGGCGCCTGAGTCCTCGCCTTCCGGCTGGTTGACCAGGAATTCGGAGCCAAGGTTCGAGGTCATGATGATCAGTGTGTTGCGGAAGTCGACGGTGCGGCCCTGGCCGTCGGTCAGCCGGCCGTCGTCGAGCACCTGCAGCAGCACGTTGAAGACGTCCGGATGTGCCTTCTCGATCTCGTCGAACAGCACCACCTGATAGGGCCGCCGCCGCACCGATTCGGTGAGCGCGCCGCCTTCGTCATAGCCGACATAACCCGGAGGCGCGCCGATCAGCCGCGAGACCGAGTGCTTCTCCATGTATTCGGACATGTCGAGGCGTACCATCGCGGTCTCGTCGTCGAACAGATATTCGGCAAGCGCCTTGGTCAGCTCGGTCTTGCCGACGCCGGTGGGACCGAGGAACATGAACGAGCCCATCGGGCGGTTGGGATCCTGCAGACCCGCGCGCGATCTGCGAACGGCGGTGGCCACCGCCCGCACGGCTTCGGCCTGGCCGACGACGCGCTTGCCGAGGCTGTCCTCCATCTTCAGCAGCTTTTCCTTCTCGCCCTCCAGCATCTTGTCGACCGGCACGCCGGTCCAACGCGACACCACCTGCGCGACGTGGTTGGCGGTGACCGCCTCCTCCATCATCTCGCCGGCGTTTTCATTCGCCTCGATCTCGGCGAGTTTCTTCTCAAGCTCGGGAATCCGGCCATAGGCCAGTTCGCCCGCGCGCTGGTATTCGCCGCGGCGCTGCGCATTGGCAAGTTCGATGCGCAGCGCATCAAGCTCGCTCTTCAGCTTCTGCGCGTTCGACAGCTTGCTCTTTTCCGCGCTCCAGCGCGCAGTTAAGGCCGCCGACTTCTCCTCAAGATCGGCAAGCTCCTTCTCCAGGGTCTGCAGCCGGCTTTTCGAACCGCGGTCGCTCTCTTTCTTGAGCGCTTCCTGCTCGATCTTGAGCCGGATGATTTCCCGGTCCATCGAATCGAGTTCTTCCGGCTTGGAATCGACCTGCATCTTCAGCCGCGCCGCCGCCTCGTCCATCAGGTCGATGGCCTTGTCGGGCAGGAAGCGGTTGGTGATGTAGCGGTTGGACAGCGTGGTTGCCGCCACCAGCGCGCTATCGGTGATGCGCACGCCGTGGTGCTGCTCGTATTTGTCCTTCAATCCGCGCAGGATCGAAATGGTGTCCTCGACCGAGGGCTCGTTGACATAGATCGGCTGGAACCGGCGCGCCAGCGCCGCGTCCTTTTCGACATGCTTCTGGTATTCGTCCAGCGTGGTGGCGCCGATGCAGTGCAACTCGCCGCGCGCCAGCGCGGGTTTCAGGAGATTGGACGCGTCCATCGCACCATCGGCCTTGCCGGCGCCGATCAGCGTGTGCATCTCGTCGATGAACAGGATGATGCCGCCTTCGGCCCCAGTCACTTCCTGCAGCACGGCCTTGAGCCGCTCCTCGAACTCGCCACGGTATTTCGCGCCCGCGATCAGAGCGCCGAGATCGAGCGACAACAGCTTCTTGTCCTGTAGACTCTCCGGCACGTCGCCGTTGAGGATGCGCAGCGCCAGTCCCTCGACGATGGCGGTCTTGCCGACGCCGGGCTCGCCGATCAGCACCGGATTGTTCTTGGTGCGGCGGGACAGCACCTGGATAGTGCGGCGGATTTCCTCGTCGCGGCCGATCACCGGGTCGAGCTTGCCGTCGCGCGCGGCCTGCGTCAGGTCGCGGGTATATTTCTTCAGTGCGTCATAGGCGTTCTCGGCGGTGGCGCTGTCGGCGGTGCGGCCCTTGCGCAGGGTTTCGATCGCTGCGTTAAGATTTTGCGGCGTGACGCCGCCCTTGTTCAGGATCGATCCCGCCTCGCTGTTCCTGTCCAGCGCGAGACCCAGCAGCAGGCGTTCGACCGTGACAAAGCTGTCGCCGGCCTTCTCGCCGGCCTGTTCGGCGGCTTCGAACGCGCGCGCCAGTTCGGGCGCCAGATAAACCTGCCCGGCGCCGCTCCCGGAAACTTTCGGCAGCTTGCCCAGCGCCTCTTCGGTAGCCTTGAGGATCGCGCGCGAATTGCCGCCGGCGCGGTCGATCAGGCCGCCGGCCAGGCCCTCGGCATCGTCCAGCAGCACTTTGAGCATGTGCAACGTCGAGAACTGCTGGTGTCCGTCGCGCACCGCGAGCGACTGCGCCGACTGGATGAATCCCCGCGCGCGCTCGGTGTATTTTTCAATATTCATGTCTGGTTTCCCTCAGCCTGCCGCTCCGCCCCGAAGGCACGAATGCAGCATCTTCATTGGGTTTCCGCAGGTCGCGTTGACATTCCTCAACCGGCCGGCGGCCGTCGCCGGCGTGGTTCCGGCTTGAGCCAAATGTGGGAATACGACGTCCTAAAGTGAAGAGGCGGCCTCACAATTTAGTCATCGGTGGCACCGGCCGCCGGAATCTCCTACACAAACGGATGCCCGAAAGCCCTGCTGCTGAAATCACCGATATCTACCGCTATCCGGTCAAAGGCCTGTCTCCGGAACCGCTTCCGCGTGTCGCGCTCGCGGCCGGGCGGACACTGCCCGCCGACCGCCGCTATGCGATCGAAAACGGCCCCAGCGGCTTCGATCCCGTGGCCCCCAAATGGATGCCAAAAGCCTATTTTTTGATGCTGATGCGGGACGAATGGCTGGCGGGCCTGCGCACGCATTTTGACGATGCCGACAACATCCTGACAATCCGCCGCAACGGAGCGATCGCGGCCCAGGGCGACCTCGAAACCGCAGCGGGCCGTGCGGCCGTCGAGGCGTTCTTCGCCGACGAGTTCGCCGGACGGATCAAGGGACCGCCTAAAATCCTCCGGGGCGACAACCACAGCTTTTCGGACGTGGCAAAGAAAGTCGTTTCGATCATCAATTTCGGTAGCGTGCAGGCCACTGAGGACGTGCTCGGCCAACCGGTGCATCCGCTACGCTTCCGGGCCAACCTCTATGTCCGCGGCTGGCCGGCCTGGCACGAATTCGACCTGCTCGGCCGGACCCTCGCCATCGGCGATGTCAGGCTCAAGGTCGTAAAGCGGATCGTGCGTTGCGCCGCCATCAACGTCGATCCGGACACTGCCGCACGCGATCTGAACTTTCCGGACACGCTGATGCGGCGCTTCGGCCACGTCGACTGCGGAGTCTATGCCGAGGTGGTGGCCGGCGGGACGGTTGCTACCGGCGAGGGGATCGATATCCTCGACGAGCCGAGATTGCTTTAAGCGATCCGCCCGGAGGAATATAAGAATGCCCTACGCCACGACCTCAGACAATGTGCAGCTTTATTTCGAGGAAGCAGGTTCCGGCACGCCGATCCTGTTCATTCACGAATTTGCCGCCGACTATGCGAGCTGGGAGCCGCAGATGCGTTACTTCTCGCGCAGCCATCGCTGCATCACCTATTCGGCGCGCGGCTATATCCCTTCGCATATTCCCGAAGCCGACGCCTACAGCTATAGGCATTTTCGCGATGATGCGATCGCGATGCTCGATCACCTGAAAATTCCGGGCGCCCATCTGGTCGGACTGTCGATGGGCGCCTATTCGGCGCTGCAGGTCGGCATCCAGGCGCCAAAGCGCGCGCTGTCGCTGACGCTGGCCGGCGTCGGCTCGGGCTTCGAGAAAGAACGCCTGCAGGGTTTTCGCGATCAAGCCATGGCGCACGCCGAAGAATTCGAGAAGGGCGATCCCGACGTGGTTGCAAAAGTCTCCGGCATGGCGCCCGGTCGAATTGCATTCCTGATCAAGGATCCGCGCGGCTTCAAGGAGTTTTACGATGCGCTGGCCAAGCACGACGCGCAGGGCTCCGCGCATACCCAGCGCGGTTTTCAGGGCGGGCGGCCGCCGCTTTACGAGTTCGAGGACGACATCAAACGCGTCACGCTGCCGACGCTGATCATCGTCGGCGACGAGGACGATTCCTGCATCGAGCCGAGCCTCTACCTGAAGAAGCACATCGCGACGTCAGGGCTGGCGATGTTTCCGAAGACCGGCCACGTGCTCAACCTGGAAGAGCCCGATCTGTTCAACACAACGCTGGAACGGTTTCTGGTGCAGGCCGAAGCCGGCCGCTGGCCGTCGCGCGATCCGCGGTCGGTGAGGGTTTAGGCTCTCGTCATGGCCGGGCTTGACCCGGCCATCCATCTTTCTGCGCAAGACTATTTTTCGAAGATGATGGATACGCGGGTCAAGCCCGCGTATAACGGAGGATATTGCTGCATTCCACACCGCCTCCGGCACAGCAGACCTACCGCCCCTTCCCCGCCCGGCTCAACAGAAACACGCCCTGCTCGCCGAACATGTTCCAGAACCACCATGGTGCGTTGAGGCGCAAAGGGCGGCCGTAGAGGTCGAGCGCCACGGCGCGTTCCATCTTGACGTTGATCTCGTCACAGAGCTGCACGAAATCCTTGATGGTGCAGAAATGGATGTTCGGCGTGTCGTACCAGGTGGCGGGCAGGTTTTCCGTGCGCGGCATGTGGCCGCCGACCAGCAATTGCAGCCGCATCTTCCAGAACCCGAAATTCGGGAACGAGACGATGGCGCGGCGCCCGATCCGCAACAGGTTTTCCAGCACGACCTTCGGCTGCCGCGTCGCCTGCAGGGTCTGCGACAGGATCACATAGTCGAAGGCGTCGTCGGGATAGTTGACAAGGTCGGTGTCGGCGTCGCCCTGCACCACCGCGAGGCCCTTGGAGACGCAGCGATTGACGCCCTCGCGCGATAGTTCGATGCCGCGGCCGTCGATGCCGCGGGCCTCCAACAGCTGCAGCAGGTCGCCCTCGCCGCAGCCGACGTCCAGCACCTTTGAGCCACGCTCGACCATCTGCGCCACCAGCAGATGATCGCCGCGGTAATTTTCGCTGCCGCGCGCGGCAAGCCCGGGCAGCGGCAGGATCTGTTGCTGCGCGGTCATCACTCGCCCGCCTTGGCCAGCCCGCGCGCGACGCCCGCGGAATGCAGGAATGCCCGGAAGATCTCGAAAAATTCCGGCACGTCGAGCAGGAACGCGTCATGTCCGCGGTCGGTCTCGATCTCGGCGAATGATACTCGCGCGCTGGAGGCGTTGAGGGCATGCACGATGGCGCGCGCCTCCGAAGTCGGAAACAGCCAGTCGGACGTGAACGACACCACGCAGAACCGGGTTTTGATGTCGCGAAACGCTTCAGCCAGCACACCGTCGTGATCGGCGGCGATATCGAAATAGTCCATCGCCCGCGTCAAATACAGGTAGCTGTTGGCATCGAAGCGCTCGACGAAGGACGAGCCCTGGTAGCGCAGGTAGCTCTCGACCTGGAAATCCGCGTCGAACGAAAACGTCGGCAGTTCACGATCCTGCATCCGCCGTCCGAACTTGCGATGCAGCGCCGCGTCCGACAGGTAAGTGATGTGCGCGGCCATCCGCGCGACGCCGAGGCCGCGATGCGGATGCGTGCCTTCCTCGAAATAGCGCCCGCCACGCCAGTCCGGATCGGCCATCACCGCCTGCCGTCCAAGCTCATGAAACGCGATATTCTGGGCGGTGTGCCTCGTGCTGCAGGCCACTGCCAGCGCCGAGAACACACGCGCAGGATAGGCCACGGTCCACTGCAATACCTGCATGCCGCCCATCGAGCCGCCGACCACGCAAAACAGCGTTTCGATCTGCAGGCGGTCGAGCAGCATCGCCTGCGCGCGCACCATGTCGGGAATCGTGATGACCGGAAAATCCAGCCCCCACAATTTGCCGGTTGCTGGATTGGTCGAGGCAGGGCCGGTAGAGCCCATGCAGCCGCCGATCACATTGGCGCAGATGATGAAGTACCTCTCGGTGTCGAGCGGCCTGCCGGCACCGACCATACTCTCCCACCAGCCGGGCTTGCCGGTCAGCGGATGCACATTGGCGACATGTTGATCGAGGGTAAGCGCATGGCAGATCAAGATCGCGTTGGACTTCTCGGGATTGAGCTCGCCATAGGTCTGATAGGCGATCTGGAATGGCGCAAGATCGATGCCACAGTCGAGATGCAACGGCTGGTCGGCGCCAAACAGCGCCAGCCGCGAGGACGGATGATCCGCCTCGCGCGCGCGCTCTTCGGTGTGGACCGCGGGGCTCGGGATCGAGCGTATGTTTACCATCTTGAACCAGACCTCCCCGGAGGTTCTAGACATCCGGAAATCAGGCCATAAAAAAACCGGCCTGAACAAAGCGTTCGGCCGGGATCACTTCTGTCCCCGGCCTGTTTAGCGAGTTTTTTAACGTGGCTGCAAGCCGGCCGGCTCAAATGACCACGGAACGCACCAAACTTAGGCCTGTGCGAAGGCCTCGTCAAGCTTCGCCCGGCATTAACGATAATCTCACCGTCGTCATTCCGGGATGCGCCCTCTTGGGCGCAGGCCCGGAATCCATAACCCCCGCTCGTGGTTATGGATTCCGGGCTCGCGCTTCGCGCGCCCCGGAATGACGAGCGTCACGTTTTCTTTGCTTTCGCGCGCCGCCTGACCTATCGATGCGCCCGGCCAATCGCCTGATTTCGGTACCATCTATGTCCAACGCGCCCCCCGCGCCGCCCTCGCTTGAAGCGCTGCGCAAAGAGATCGACGCCATCGACGAGCAGGTGCATCGCCTGCTGATGGCGCGTGGGGACATCATCGATCGGCTGATCCAGGTCAAGCAGACCCAGGAGGTCGGCTCGGCGTTTCGCCCGGCGCGCGAGGCCGACATGATGCGGCGTCTCGTCGAGCGTCACCGCGGCATCCTGCCGCTCGACACCGTCGAGAGCATCTGGCGCGTGATCATCTCGACCTTCACCTACGTGCAGGCGCCGTTCTCGGTACATGCGGATCTGTCGCTCGGCGAATCCGCGATGCGGGATTCGGCGCGGTTTCATTTCGGCTTCACCGTTCCCTATGTCGCGCATTTCAGCGCGCCGGCGGCGGTGGAAGCGGTGGCGAAATCGAAGGGCGACCTCGCGCTGGTATCGGCCACTTCCAGCCGCACGCCATGGTGGATCGCGCTGGAGGCGGACGGCGCGCCAAAAATCATCGCGCGGCTGCCGTTCATCGAGCGCGCCGATCATCCCGCCGCCTTGCCGGTGTTCGTGGTGTCGCGTGTCGCCGACAGCGCCATGGTGACCGAAGTCGAGATGTGGAGCGTGCGGGTGTCGGGCTGGAACGCGGAAGTGGCGCGCGCGCTGTCGCCGCTGGCGGAAATCGTTGCGGTGCCCGATGCCGCATTCGACGGTGCGGCCCTGCTGGTTTCCGTCGCGGGCGCCGAAAACCTCGATAAGATCAAGTCGGCGCTGATCGAGGCCGGCGCCTCGGTGCGCTCTTCCGCTCTCGTCGGCAGCCACGCAAGGCGCTATACGGTGACCCCCAACGGGGCGGCGAAATAGCCGGCCCGACATTTTCCGGAGTTGATGATGTCCCGGCCCGTGCCGAATCCCGGCATTCTCGATATTGCGCCGTACACGCCCGGCAAGAGCCCGGTGCCCGAGCCGGGCCGCAAGGTATTCAAGCTGTCGGCCAACGAGACGCCGTTCGGCCCCTCGCCGAAGGCGATGGAGGTCTACCGGCAAGCCGCGGCGCATCTCGAGGATTATCCGGAAGGCACCTCGCGGGTGCTGCGCGAGGCGATCGGCCGCGCCTTCGGGCTCGATCCCGACCGCATCATCTGCGGTGCCGGCTCCGACGAAATCCTCAATTTGCTGGCGCACACCTATCTTGCCCGCGGCGACGAGGCGATCAGCACGACGCACGGCTTCCTGGTTTATCCGATCGCGACAAAAGCCAACGGCGCGACAAATGTCGTGGCGCCCGAAACGGAGTTTACGGCCGACGTGGATGCGATCCTGCAGCGGGTCACGCCGCGGACGAAAATGGTGTGGCTCGCCAATCCGAACAACCCGACCGGCACCTACCTTCCGTTCGATGAGGTCAAGCGGCTGCGCGCCGGATTGCCGCCGCATGTGCTGCTTGTACTGGACGCCGCCTATTCGGATTACGTCTCGCGTAACGACTACGAACTCGGCATCGAGCTGGTGGCGACATCAGACAATACCGTGATGACCCACACGTTTTCGAAAATTCACGGCCTTGCCGCGCTGCGGATCGGCTGGATGTTCGGGCCGGCGCACATCGTCGATGCGGTGAACCGGATCAGGGGACCGTTCAACGTCTCCACGCCGGCGATGCTGGCGGCAGCGGCGGCGATCGAGGACACCGCGCACATCCAGATGTCGAAGGCGCACACCGAGCACTGGCGCACCTGGCTTAGCGAGGAGATCGGCAAGCTTGGCCTGAAGGTGACGCCGAGCGTGGCGAACTTTGTTCTCATCCACTTCCCGCTCGATAAGGGCAAGACCGCTCAGGATGCCGACGCATTCCTAACCAAACGCGGGTTGGTGCTGCGCGCGCTTGGCAATTACGGACTACCGCACGCCCTGCGTATGACAATCGGCACCGAGGAAGCCAATCGCCTCGTGGTCGAGGGCTTGCACGATTTCATGGGCCGGAAATGAACGCGGCGCCGCTTTTCCCGCGCATCGCGCTGATCGGCTTCGGGCTGATCGGCGGCTCGATCGCGCGCGCCGCGCGCGCGCAGGGGCTGGCGGCAGAAATCGTCACCACCGCGCGCTCGGCAAAAACCCGGGCGCGGGTGCTGGAGCTTGGCGTCGTCGACCGCGTCGTGGACAGCAACGCGCAGGCTGCCACCGACGCCGATCTCGTGATCCTCTGCATCCCGGTCGGTGCCTGCGGCCCGGTCGCCCAGGAGATCGCGCCGCATCTCAAAACGGGCGCCATCGTCTCCGACGTCGGCTCGGTCAAGGGCGCCGTGGTGCGCGATATGGCGCCGTTCCTGCCTGAAAACGTGCACTTCATTCCCGCGCATCCGGTCGCCGGCACCGAGCACTCCGGCCCCGATTCCGGCTTTGCCGAGCTGTTCATCGATCGCTGGTGCATCCTGACGCCCCCTGAAGGCGCCGATCCGGGAGCGGTCGAAAAGCTGCGCGCGTTCTGGGCCGGGCTCGGCGCCAAGGTCGAGACCATGACGCCGGACCATCATGACATGGTGCTCGCGATCACCAGCCATCTGCCGCATCTGATCGCTTATACAATCGTAGGCACGGCGGATGAGCTTGAAGGTGTCACGCAATCCGAAGTGCTGAAGTTCTCCGCCGGCGGCTTTCGCGACTTCACGCGCATCGCCGCATCCGATCCGACCATGTGGCGCGACGTGTTCCTGACCAACAAGGACGCGGTGCTGGAAATGCTCGGCACCTTCAATGAGGATTTGTCAAAACTCACCCGCGCGATCCGTCGCGGCGACGGCGAAGCGCTGTTCGAGCATTTTTCGCGCACCCGCGCGATCCGCCGCGGCATTGTCGAGATCGGCCAGGATTCCGCCGCGCCCGACTTCGGCCGCCCGCATGCCCAATTGGGGAAGGTCGACAAATCGTCCTGACGGAGCGACAGATGATCGTGCGTGACGAAGATGAGCGTCACTACCCAGCCGTTCGCCAACTGCATATCGAAGCCTTCCCGACGCCGGCAGAAGCCGATCTTGTAGACCGGCTTCGCCGAAACGGCGACGCGGTCATCTCGCTGGCGGCATTCGACGGAGAACGCCTCGTCGGCCACGCGATGTTTTCGGCGATGCGCGCACCGTTCAAGGCGCTCGGCCTCGGGCCGGTTTCGGTCGCATCGGACAAGCGCAGGTTGGGCGTGGCCGCGGAACTGATCGGGCAAGGGATCGCGCGGGCACGCGCCGGGCAATGGGACGCCATTTTTGTACTCGGCAGCCCGGCCTATTATTCACGTTTCGGCTTCAGCGCCGACGCGGCGTCCGGATTTGTGTCTCCCTATGCCGGACCTAACCTGATGGTGCTTGCGTTGGGAGACATCAGCCTTGCTCCGCGATCAGGACGGATCGACTATGCGCCGGCATTTGCGGATCTGGGATAGATCGCCTCGAAACAGAAATAGGATGGGCAACGCACGCTCGCGTTGCCCATCCTAGGGTTCGATCAACGTCTCGCGCGGGCCGGCCGAGACATCATTTTCATCTTCATCATCATCATGCCGCTGCCGCGGAGCCGCGCCACGGCAAGAGCGTCCGCGGGTGCAGATCCGATGCCCAGATCGCCATCGGGATGAACGAATGCAAAGGCGCCCGGCTCCTCGATCATGGGCTGGGCGAGCGCCGGCGTCGCGATCAGCGTGGACAGGATTGCAGCCGCGCCAAGAAATTTGAACATGGTCATTTGTCTTCTCCGTGTCATCCACCCGACAAGCGGGCCGTCACAGAGCAAGACCGGCTTTTGCGCCTTTGCATTCCCGAAATGCCGATCACGGTTCGGCGATGCTCGCGTGTACGCATCTCAAAACAGCGGCGGCACCTGCCCGACCTTCAGCGGCCCGAGAAACACGGCGCCGTCGACGAAGCGCAGCGGAAACGCCCGTGCCTTCCTGCCTTCCAGCACAGCCTCCTTGCCGAGCGCGCCGATGCCGGCGGCGACGCCGATATTGGCATTCTGCCTGACCACATTGCCGAGGCCGGGAATGGCCCGATCCAGCGCGCCCATCAGATTGCTGAGGTCCTGGCTCTTCACGCCAGGCGCCACGCGATCCAGCGTCGCCTGCGGCACACCGTCTTCCAGCATCTTGTCGATGCCGAGCGCCGCAATGACCTTCTCGATTCCGGCAACCGTCATCTGCAATTCGCCCTCGATGCGGCCGCGGGCGTTGAGGCCGAGCGTGCCTGCGCCGACCGCGACCAGGTCGCCTTGGGCAATCCGCGACTGCACGATCTCGACATGGCCGCCCGCCGCCTGGATTTCGCGAAACCGCTGCGGCCATGGCTTTGGCGAAAAATCCTGCAGGCCAGTGAGCAGCGTGCGGATATCGGCGTCGAAGGGTTCGGCGAGCAGCGGATGCAGCTCGCGCAGACTGCCGCCGGAAATCTGCAGCGCCGTTTCGATCACCGGATGACCCTGCGCTGAGCCATCCGCGAGGCGCGCGTGAAGTTCGACATGCCTGGCGCGCGCCAGCGGCGCCGCGACCTGCGCGTTGATGCGATCGATGGCCGGATCGTCGAACACGATGGCGGCGCGTTGCGGTGGTCCGGGCAAGCCGACGATGCTGCTGCGCGCTTTGCTCCAGTTCACCGTCAATGCAAGCTGTTCGGGACCCGAAATCGTCGCCGGCGCGGTGAATTCAGCGATCAGCAGTTTTGGATCATAGACCTGCGCCACTACCAGGATGTCGCTGAGCTTTGCCCTGATCGGCGCCTGCGATGCGGCTGCGGCCTGCGACACCAGCGTGACGCTGGCGCCGTTGCAACGGGCCTCGAAGCGGAACGGGAAACCGCCCAGCGAGCGTTTGGCGCATTCGTAAACCCGGCCGGATTTCGCTTCGCGCGCGCGCCAGGCGTCCGCGCTTTCATCCGCCCTGGACGCCGCATAGAACCAGAACCCGCTCCACGCGATCGCGGCGACCAACACCAGGACTGGCATCAACAAAAGCCGCCAGAGCTTTTGCTTGCGGGGCGCGCGGGGCAGTTCGGACATGCGGCGACCTTCACCTGAGGAATTTGTCAATTGCGCGATGGGTAGGCCTCACAATCAAGTTAACGGATTTTCCCCCGCCGTGAAATTCTGCTAGCCGTGCGCGCCATGCCGGCCAAAATCCTGTCCCAACCCGATTCGTCCGAAGCCGACCTCTGGGTGTTCGGCTATGGCTCGCTGATGTGGCGGCCGGGATTTGCGTTCATCGAGCAGGTCCCGGCGCGGCTGATCGGCGAGCATCGCGCGCTCTGCGTCTATTCATTCGACCATCGCGGCACGCCGGAAAAGCCCGGGCTCGTGCTCGGGCTCGACCGTGGCGGCGCCTGCCGCGGCGTCGCGTTCCGGGTCGCTGGCAAGCACCGCGACGAGACCATCGATTATCTGCGCGCTCGCGAGCAGACCACCAACGTCTACCGCGAAGTGATGCGCTCGGTCTGGCTGGAGAACGAAGGCCGGCAACGGGTCGGCGCGCTCACTTTCGTCGTCGACCGCGGCCACGTGCAATATGCCGGGCGGCTGTCTTTGGTGGAGCAACTTCGCCTGGTGAGCCAGGGCCACGGCCGTTCCGGCAACAATCGCGACTACGTCCTGTCCACCGTAAAGTCGATCGAGGCGCAAGGCTTTCGCGACCGGCAACTGCATCAGCTTGCGGCAATGCTGCACGGAAGTGAAGCGCAGTGAATCGTAGCCCGGATGAAGCGCAGCGAAATCCGGGGTCCATGCACAGGCGGGCTGACGCCATCCCTCATTACGCTTCGCTCCATGCGGGCTACGACGAATCTTCCGCCGCGCTGGGCACCCGTCCGAACAACTGCGCCTGCTCGAGCCGCGCAGCCGCGACCAGACGATCGGTAGCCTCTTCGATCACCGCCGAGACCTGCGCGATGAATTCGTCGCGCGACAAGCCGGGCGGCAGCGGATCGAGAAACTCCGCCACCAGCGTGCCCGGATAACGCATGAAGGTGCGGCGCGGCCAGAACAGCCCCGAATTGAGCGCCACCGGCAGACAGGTCACACCGCAATCGACATAGACCTGGGCAACGCCGGTCTTGTAGCGCGGCGGCGCGCCGACCGCGGTGCGCGTTCCTTCCGGAAAAATGATCAGCTGTCGACCGCGCCTGACTTCCTCGCCGGCGCGCCGCGCCATCTCCTTTAGCGACCGGCCACCGGCGCCGCGCACAACGCCTATCATGTTGGTCTTGATCAGATACCAGCCGAACAACGGAATCCATTTCAACTCGCGCTTGAGGATGAAAAGCGGCTCCGGGAAAAACTGCAGCAGCGCAAAAGTTTCCCACATCGACTGGTGTTTCGATGCGACGATCAGCGGCCCTTTCGGAATCTTCTCGGTCCCGCGATACTCCACCTTGATGTTGCAGATCAGGCGCATCAGCCAGATGCTGCTGCGCGCCCAGCACTGCGCGACCGTAACGATGCCCCAGCGCGGCATCAGGAAGGTCGGAATCCCGACGATGATCCAGAACGCCAGCAACAGGTAAAACAGCACGTTGAAGAGCAGCGAGCGAAGGAAAATCGAGACCATCAACACTTCCGTCAGTTGGCCGCCGCCGTCCTCGGGGATTTGAGCGATCCGGTCGGCTGGCCGGCAATCTCGGACGACAATTCGAGACCGAGATCGGCCAGCCGGACCCGCAACTCGGCGGCGACATATTTCGCATATTCCGATAGCAGCAGCCGCAACGTCGCGCCACTGGTCCACCACGGCTCGTCGCGCCATTTGTCGCCGATCACCGAGAACGGAATCAGCTCGATATCGGGCATCGCATGCGACAGTTCGACGATGGCCCGCGGCATATGGTAATTCGATGTCACCACGATCAGCGATTTAAAACCGCGCTCGCGGGCCCAGCGCCGGGTTTCCGCGGCGTTGCTGCGGGTGTTGACGGCGGAACGGTCGAGATCGACGCAGCAGCGAAGCAACGACTGATTGTCCGGCAGCGAGCGGGAAATGTCGCTGGGGGCATTGGTGGGATGCACGCCGGAAATCAGCAGCCGCTTGCCGTAACCGGCCGCCAGCAACTCCATCGCATCGGACACGCGCGACGATCCGCCGGTCAGCACCACGATGCCGTCCGCCTTGCTGGAGGGACTGACCTCTATGGCGCGCAGTTGCGAGAGGAAGCCGACGAAGCCCAATCCCGCACCAACGAACATGATGGCGAACGCGGCCACGATGGTGGCGCGCAGCCATCCCCGCGGCGGGCGGGCCAATGCATCCGGATTCTGGTCGGGCCGCAAATTCATCTCGACGCCAAATCTAGTGCGTTTTCAGGTGAAGTGGAGTCTGCAGGCCAATGCATGCTTCGCGCCCGCAACAATCCTGCCTCAGTCGATGTCATCCAGCGTGGCGAACAGCGTTCGCCGCGATGCCCAGGCGGTGATCGCCGCGATCAACACCGCCTGCGCCGCCAGCGCGATATAGCCGGACGGCCGCAGCGAAAACGTCCCCAGCAGCGCCCCGAACTGATCCCCCACCGGGGTCCCGGAAAACCACCCGGCGACGGATTCGGAGAACCCGAACAGCAGCATCGCCGCGACGCCGCCGATCAGGCCGCCTTCCAGCCCGAGCCGTAAGAAATGCCGCAAAAAACGGTTGGCGATGTAGCGGTCGCCGGCGCCGACGAAGTGCAGCACTTCGACGATCGGCCGGTTCGCCGCCATCGCGCCGCGGGTTGCAAAGGATACCGAAATGATGGTGGCGATGATGACCAGCGCCAGGATGCCGATGCCGGCGAACACGATCGCGCCGGTCATCGAGCGCATCCGCTCGATCCAGGCGCGGTGATCGTCGACGCTGGCCGAGGGTGCTGCCTGCGCGACCCGGCCGCGCAATCCCGCCAGATCGAGCGCGGCGCCCGGCGCAATCCGCGCGACGATGACGCGCGGCACCGGCAGCTCGTCGAGCGCCAGGCCGCTGCCGAGCCATGGCTCCAGCAGCTTTGCCGATTCGCCCTTGGTGAAGGGCCTGACCTCGACGATGCCGGGCTGCGTCCGCAGCGCTTCCGCCGCCGCGGTGGCGTCGCGCTCGATGTCGCGCGCGGCCATCGGGCGAACCTGAATCGTGATTTCGCTCGCGACATCGGACTGCCATTCCGCGGCCGAGGCGGCTACCAGCAGGACCGCGCCGGTGGTGATCGACGCCAGAAACGTCATGATCGCGACCACCGCGATCAAGGCGCGGCCGGCGATCGAGGCGCGCGGCACGATCGGCGACAGATTGCGCGCCTTCACCGGCACCTGCGGACGCTCGTGTCCGAGATCCATCAACGCGTCGCGCTCGTTCCCCGTGTTACTCATAGAAATGGATCCGGCCTTGATGCAGCACCATGCGCCGCGCGTCGTACTGATCCATCAGGGTGATGTCGTGGGTCGCGATGATCACCGCGGTGCCGGACTTGTTCAACTCGATGAACAGCCGCAGCAGCCGCCGTCCCAAGGTCGGATCGACATTGCCGGTCGGCTCGTCCGCCAGCAGCAGCTGCGGCCGCGAGATCACCGCGCGCGCGATCGCCGCGCGCTGCTTCTCGCCGCCGGAGAGAATTGGCGGCAGCGCATCCATCCGCTCGCCGAGGCCCACCCATTTCAGGAGGTCGATGACCTCGCGGCGATAGCTGGATTCCTCGCGGCCCATCACCCGGAACGGCAGCGCCACGTTCTCGTAGGTGGTCATATGATCGAGCAGCCTGAAATCCTGCAGCACGATGCCGATGCGCTTGCGTAAATTTGCGATCTCGTCCTTGCCGAGCAACGACACGTCCTGCCCGAACAGATTGACCAGGCCGCGGGTGGGCCGCAGCGACAGGAACAACAGCCGCAGCAGCGACGTCTTGCCGGCGCCGGAGGGGCCGGTGAGGAACTGGAAGGAATGCGCGGGGATCTCGAAACTGAGGTCGCGCAGAATCTCCGGACCCAATCCGTAGCGCAGGCCGACGTTTTCGAACCGGACCAAGGCTCAAGCTCCGTTCGAGGCCGCGCGCGTGCAGCGGGAACCCTTTTTGTCCGCCGCGGACCCCACCAACCGGTTGTGCGGCGGTTATGGTTTCCGATTCGTTAACGGTCGGCTTGTAGCCTGCCGCCAACGTCATTTCCGGCGATTCGCGCATGCACATCATCTGCCCCCATTGTACGACAACCTACGCCATCGATCTTTCCACTTTGGGCGTGGCCGGCCGCACCGTGCGCTGCTCGCGCTGCAAGAAGGTGTGGCTGGCGCGGCCTGAGGATGCGGTAAGCACCCATGCTACCTTGGCGCCCGCCATGGCCGGCGGCGATCCGGCGCCAGATCCGGTTCTGGCGGCCGGAAGGAACCACGCCGCCGACGGCGACATTGGACCGGGCGAGGCACCGGTTGTCGAAAGCCCGTCGATATCGGCCGAATGGCCCACTGACGGTAAAGCCAGCCCGGAACCTGATCGGTCCTTCGCGGCGAGGACCGATGCGGCGACAACCGCACGGCCGGCGCGGCGGTCCCTGCTGCGGCGCCTGAGACCCTCGTTCGGCATTCCGGCGGTCAGCCTTGCGACGGTGTGCGCCGCGATGGGCGCGCTGGTGGTGGCGCTCTTGATCTGGCGCAACGACGTGGTGCGGCTGCTGCCGCAGACCGCGACGTTCTACAAGATCGTCGGCCTCGAGGTGAACCTGCGCGGGCTGTCGTTCAAGGACGTCCGGGTCTCGAGCGAAAGCGTCGAAGGCAAGCCGGTGCTGGTGATCGAGGGCGTGATCATCGGCGAGGCGAAGAAGCCGGTGGAGCTGCCACGCTTGCGCTTTTCCGTGCGCGACGCGCAGGGCGCGGAGATCTATGCCTGGAATGCGGTGCTGGAGCAGGCGGTGCTCAAGCCCGGCGAAAAGGCCTGGTTCAAGTCGCGCCTCGCTGCGCCGCCGCCTGAAGGGCGCAACATCGACGTGCGCTTTTTCAACAAGCGGGACATCGCCGCCGGCGGGGCTTGAGCCTTGGCGCGCGTGCTGATCGCGGACGACGAAGATTCGATGCGAAGGCTGGTGGCCCGCGCGATCGCGATGGACGGACACGAGACCGTCACCGCCGAGGACGGCGCCGAGGCGCTGGAGATCCTGACCCGCGAGGGCGGTGCATTCGACCTGCTGCTCACCGACATCAAGATGCCGATCATGGACGGCATCGCGCTCGCGCTGGCGGCCGCGCGCGACTTCCCCCGCCTGACGATTTTGCTGATGACCGGCTTCGCCGACCAGCGCGAACGCGCCTCCGGGCTTAATGCGATCGTGCACGACGTGGTGACAAAGCCATTCTCGGTGGCAGATATCCGCACCGCTGTGGCCGATGCGCTGGCGGCGAGGAAGGCGGAGTAGCAGCTTTCGCTGCTCTCGTTCCCCGGACGCAGCGCAGCGTGGAGCTCTTGCGGAACGGTGCGCTGCAGAGCCGGGGTCGTACAAAGCGCAGTGTTCGTGACGATCCCGGTTCAGCGAAGCAGCACTTCGCAAGCGCTACGTGCTGCATCGCGCCCGGGAAATGCACACTTGTCATTGCCGGGCTTGACCCGGCAATCCATCCTCTTCGCAAGAGTCGTTTCGAAGAGCGATAGATACCCGGGTCAAGCCCGCGTATGACGCCGAGTATGTTGCGGCGTCGTTCCCAGATTTCTGATTCGAATTTCAAACAGCCACGACTTCGCGTTCCCGCGCCGCCGCGCGAGTTGAGGTTTTAGTTGATCTCCCCCTTGAGGGGAGATGGAGCGCCGAAACGACGCGCCTTGGTAGTAAAAAATGCGCCTTCCGACGCTCCATCGCAGCGACTTCTTCGTCCCTGGGACCGGCGCTTCCGGCACAGGCGCGAGCTTGAGGCTCGCCATCCAGGCAGGCTTTCGCCCACCCTTCACCTGTACCCCCCAGCCATTTAAGGCAGACCCTCATAGTGGGGACGGGCGGTTACCCAAGGCCCCCCGAGTCCGTGCTTGCGAAGCATGGCCGCGGGCGCCGCATCGGCCTTCGGGTTGCCCCGCCGGCCAGCTCTCGCTCTGTCCCACTTCAGGATCGCCTCTAGAAGCGCCCCTCACTGGACAGGACACGGGCAGGATAAGCGAGGTCTGGAGGGGGTGGATAGGTATACATTCACAAGTTTGTGATTGACGATTTGCACCGGCCTTCGTTCCCCGGACGCAGCGCAGCGCGCCGTCCTTCACGGCGTGGTGCGCTGCAGAGCCGGGGCCGTACCAAACACAATCCTTTCGTCATGCGCGGGCTTGACCCGCGCATCCATCCCTCTTCAGAAGAGTCTTACGAGGAAGTTGGGTGGCCGGGTCAAGCCCGGCCATGACGCTTCTGTGTTCGGTACGATCCCGGTTCTGCGAAGCAGCGTTGCACGCTGCATCGCGCCCGGGAAACGGGTGTTCATTCGATCATCGGAACATGCTTCGCGGCATCGCGCGGCGCCGATCCGGTCAGGCGCGGGTCATCCGCGATCTCGACCTGCCGCCGGAACGGGCGAAAACCGGAGCGCTGATAGAACGCCAGCGCGGAGGGATGATCGAGCGTGCAGGTGTGCACCCAGACCCGCGAGACCGGCCGCGCCCACGCCAGCTCCAGCGCGCGATTCATCAGCCAGCGCCCGGCGCCGCGGCCGATCAGCTTCGCCGTCACGCCGAAGAAGGCGAGTTCGCATTGCCCGGCCTCGCGAAAATCCAGTTCGAGCAGCCCCTCGTCGCGCCCCTCATGCACCAGCGCATGGACCTCGACCATCGGCGAGCAAATGATCGTTGCCAATTCCGCATCCGCCATCTGCAACCGCGAAAACCACAACCACTCCTCGCCGACGCGGCGATAGAGATCGCGAAACCAGTCCAGATCGGGAGATGGTACTTGGCGCAGCGTCCACGCGCCCGCTGGATCGGGGCGGGGCGCTGGGCGTTCGGTCATCTCCAGATGCGTGACCACGGCCGCGACCTTGCCGGCGGGAACGTCGGAGTAGCCGTCGGGGAGGATCATCCTCAATCACTTCCCTCATCGCTCGCCAACAACCCCTTCACCGCCTGCTGCCATCCCGCCAGCTTGCGTTCGCGCGTAGCCTGGCTCATCGCCGGCTTGAACCTGTGCTCCAGCCGCCAGTTGTCGGCGAATTTTGCGGGCTCGGGATACACGCCAGCGCTCAGCCCCGCGAGATAGGCCGCACCCAGCGCAGTGGTCTCCTGAATCATCGGGCGATCCACCGGCGCATCGAGCAAATCGGCGAGCCGCTGCATGGTCCAGTCCGACGCGGTCATGCCGCCGTCGACCCGGAGCACGGTGTTGGCGGTCTTTGCCTCGGGCCAATCCGCGCGCATCGCGGCCCAGAGATCGAAGGTCTGGTAGCAGACGCTCTCCAGCGCGGCATGCGCGAGTTCGGCGGGCGTGGTGTTGCGGGTCAGGCCGAACAGCGCGCCGCGCACGCGGGGATTCCAGTAGGGCGCCCCTAAGCCGACGAACGCCGGCACCAGATACACCGACTGCGCGGGATCCGATTTGTCGGCGAGCGGGCCGGTGTCGGAGGCCTGCTTGATGATGCCGAGGCCGTCGCGCAGCCACTGCACCGCGCTGCCGGCCACGAAGATCGAGCCTTCCAGCGCGTAGGTGCGTTGGCCCGCGAGCTGATAGGCGATGGTGGTGAGCAGCTTGTTGCTCGACTTGACCGGCGTTGCGCCGGTATTGAGCAGGGCAAAGCAGCCGGTGCCGTAGGTGGATTTCATCATGCCCGGCGCAAAACAGGCCTGCCCGATGGTGGCGGCCTGCTGGTCGCCGGCGATGCCGCGGATCGCGATCGCGCCGCCGAACAGGTCGGGCACGCTGTCGCCGAATTCGGCGGAAGAATCCTTCACATCGGGCAGCATCGAGCGCGGCACGCGCAGGATGTTCAGCAGCTCCTCGTCCCATTCGCCGCTGTGGATGTTGAACAGCAGCGTGCGCGAGGCGTTGGTGGCGTCGGTGGCGTGGACGCGGCCAGCGGTCAGCCGCCACAGCAGGTAGCAATCGACGGTGCCGAACAGCAATTCGCCGCGCTCCGCGCGGGCCCTCGCGCCGGGGACCTGGTCGAGGATCCACGCGACCTTGGTTCCGGAAAAATACGGATCGATGATCAGCCCGGTCTTCGCCGAGATCGCCGGCTCGTGGCCGTCGGCCTTCAGCTTCGCGCAGATGTCGGCGGTGCGGCGGTCCTGCCAGACGATGGCGCGGTGGATCGCCTGGCCGGTGGCGCGGTCCCACACCACGGTGGTCTCGCGCTGGTTGGTGATGCCGATCGCGGCGATATCCTTTGCGGTGAAGTTCGCTTGTCGCAGCGCCTCGCGGCAGGTGGCGATGGTCGAGGTCCAGATGTCCTCCGGCTCGTGCTCGACCCAGCCGGAGGCGGGAAAATGCTGCGGGAATTCCTGCTGCGCCTGGGCGGCGATCGAGATGTCCTGCCGGAACAGAATCGCGCGCGAGGAGGTGGTGCCCTGATCGATGGCGAGGACGAAGGACATGGCGGTGATTTCCCGGGTAGTGTTTGCGGCAAGGCAAGCGGATTGGAAATGGTTCGTCAATATCGCGGCGCTCGTGCCCCGGACGCAGCGCAGCGCGCAGCACTTGCGGAGCGGTGCGCTGCAGAGCCGGGGCCGTACCAAGCGCCGGCGTTCGGTACGGTCCCGGCTCTGCGGAGCGGCATGAAGAATGCCGCACCGCGTCCGGGACACGGGGACTACACCGCCGCCGTCGTAACCCCGCCGTCGACCACAATCGTCTGTCCGGTCATGAAGCTCGATGCATCCGAGGCCAAATACGCCACCGCGCCGGCGATCTCGTCGGGCTCGCCGATGCGGCGGAGCGGCGTGGTGGCGCAGCGGCGTTTCAGGCGCTCTTCGTCTTCCCATAGTGCGCGGGCGAAATCGGTTTTGACCAGGCCGGGCGCGACGCAGTTGACGCGCACGCCCTTCGGGCCCCATTCGCCGGCGAGGCTGCGGCACAGGCCGAAATCGGCGGCCTTGGAAATCCCGTAGGCGCCGATCACGGTGGAGCCGCGCAGGCCGCCGATCGAGGACACGATGATGACCGAACCGCTGCCGCGTTCCGCCATCTGCGGAATCGCAAGCCCGCACAGCCAGATGTTGCTCTTGACGTTGGAGCCCATGATCTTGTCGAAGGCTTCGTCCGTGATGTCGAGCAGCGGGCCGTAATAGGGATTGACCGCGGCGTTGCAGACCAGGATGTCGATCTTGCCAAAATGCTTTGTCGCGCCGGAGATCAGCGCCTCGACCTCGCTCTTGCGCGAGATGTTGCAGGGAATGACGTGCGCGTCGCCGCCCGCTTTGCGGATGCCGTCCGCCGCCGCCTCGCAGGCGTCTGCCTTGCGGCTGGAGATCACCACCTTCGCGCCGAGTCTTGACAAGAGCTCGGCCGAGGAGCGGCCGATGCCGCGGCTCGAGCCGGTGACGACGGCGACGCGGCCTGTGAGATCGAACGGGGTGGATTGCATTGGAGCCTCCCTTGTCGTCATTCCGGGGCGCGCGTCTTCGCGCGAGCCCGGAATCCATAACCACGAGCGGGGGTTATGGATTCCGGGCCTGCGCCCAAGAGGGCGCATCCCGGAATGACGGTGTTAAATCAATCCCCCCTGCTCGCTGACGCGGCGGAGGTGGTAGTCGCTATCGCCAAACGTGTTCTCGATCATGGTGAGGCGCTTGAAGTAGTGGCCGATCTTGGCCTCCATGGTCATGCCGATGCCGCCATGCAACTGGATCGCCTGCTGGCCGACGAATTTTCCGCTTCTGCCGATCTGCACCTTGGCGGCGGCGACCGCGTTCGCCCGCTCCTTCGGATCGTCGAAGTCGGCGGCCATGGTGGCGTACATCGACATGCTGCGCGCCTGCTCGACGGCGACGAACATGTCGGCGGCGCGGTGCTGAAGCACCTGGAAGGTGCCGATCGGCACGCCGAACTGGGTGCGGGTCTTCAGGTATTCCACCGTCGACTTCAGCGATTCATCCATCGCGCCGACGGCTTCCGCGCACATCGCGATGCGGGCGTCGTCGACCACCTGCTCGATCAGCGGCAGCCCGTTTTCCGGATCGCCGATCGCGGCATCCGCGTCGACCTCGACGCCGGTGAAGGTGATGTCGGCGGCGTGCAGGCCGTCCTGGGTCGGATAACCCTTTTTCGAGACGCCCTTGGCGTTGCCGGGCACCAGGAACACGCCGATGCCGGTTGTGTCGCGCTGGCCGCCCTTGGTGCGCGCGGTGACCACCAGGGTGTCGGCGGTCTCGCCGTTGAGCACGACGAATTTCTCGCCGTCGATCACGTAAGCGTCGCCTTTTTTCTTGGCCGAGGTCACGACATCGTTGAGATCGTAGCGCGAGTTCTTTTCCAGCTGCGCAAAGGCAAAGGTCTTGCTGCCGTCGATGATGCCGGGAATATGCGCGGCTTTCTGTTCCGCCGAGCCGCCGCGCCGCAAAAATCCGCCGCCGAGCACCACGGTCGGCAGGTAAGGCTCCAGCAGCAGCGCCTTGCCGAGCGCTTCCATCACGATCATGGTCTCGACAGCGCCGGCGCCGAAGCCGCCATCGTCTTCCGAGAACGGCAGGCCGAGCAGGCCCTGCTCGGCGAGTTTGGCCCAGATGCTCCTGCTCCAGCCGCCTCTTTCCTTGCCGTATTTCTTGCGGCTCTCGAAATCGTAGGAGTCGTTCAAGAGCCCGTCGACGCTGTCCTTGAGAAGCCGCTGCTCCTCGGATAGATCAAAATCCATTTCTTTTTCCTCACAACCAAACTCGTCATTCCGGGACACGCCCACTTGGGCGTGGGCCCGGAATCCATAACCCCCGCTCGTGGTTATGGATTCCGGGCTCGTTCGCTACGCTCACGCCCCGGAATGACGGGGCGTGGTTTGTCGTCATTCCGGGATGCGTATTTCGCTCAGCGCCAAAATTGACGCGGTCAATTTTGTCACCGAGCGACCGCCCCAGAATGACGCCGGTGTATTTGTTTGACGGTCACAGCCCCAGCACCGCCTTGGTGATGATGTTGCGCTGGATCTCGTTGGAGCCGCCGTAGATCGAGACCTTGCGGTTGTTGAAATAGCTCGGCGCGATCTGCGCGGTCCAGTCCATCGCCTCGTTGCTATTGCTGTCGTGCTCGTCGTAGGGAGCGGCGAACGGGCCGATCACTTCCATCAACAGCTCGGTGGTGGCCTGCTGGATTTCCGAACCCTTGATCTTCAGCACCGAGGACGCCGGATTGGGCTTGCCCTTGCCGTGCTTGCCTTCGTCGGCGACCACGCGCAATTGCGTCAGTTCCAGCGCCTTCAGCTCGATCTCGACCTCGGCCAGCTTTTCGCGGAATTTTGCGTCTTCCATCACCGGCCTGCCGCCGGACTCCACCTTGGACGCCAGTTCCTTGATGCGACGGATGCGCTCCTTGGAGACTCCGACCCGGGCGATGCCGGTGCGTTCATTGCCTAAAAGGAATTTCGCGTAATCCCAGCCCTTGTTCTTCTCACCGACCAGGTTTTCAACGGGCACCTCGACATCGTCGAAGAACACCTCGTTGACCTCGACGCCGCCGTCGATGGTCTGGATCGGGCGCACCGTGATGCCCTTGCTCTTCATGTCGATCAGGATGAAGGAGATGCCGGACTGCTTTTTCGCAGACGGATCGGTGCGGCACAGGCAGAAGATCCAGTCGGCATATTGCGCCAAGGTGGTCCAGGTCTTCTGGCCGTTGACGATATATTTGTCGCCTCTGCGCTCGGCCTTGGTCTTCAGCGAAGCGAGGTCGGAGCCGGAGCCCGGCTCGGAAAAGCCCTGGCACCACCAGTCGTCAACATTGGCGATGCGCGGCAGGAAATGTTTTTTCTGCTTTTCGTTGCCGAAGGTGTAGATCACGGGACCCACCATGCTGACGCCGAAGGCTAATGGAGCCGGCGCCGGCGCCATCTGCAGTTCCTCGTTGAAGATGTAATGCTGCACCGAGCTCCAGCCGGTACCGCCATATTCCTTGGGCCAGTGCGAGACGTGCCAGCCCTTCTTGTTCAGGATGCGCCACCACTCGACCATCTCGTCCTTACTGACATGGCGGCCCTCCTGCAGTTTCTGCCGCGCCGCGGGCGGCACATTGTCCTTGAAGAATTGACGCACCTCGTCGCGAAACGCCTGTTCTTCCTTGCTGAAGCTGAGATCCATCGGATCCTCCTGTGAGCTAACTAAAACCACCGTCATTCCGGGGCGGGAGCGAAGCGACCGAGCCCGGAATCCATAACCACGATCGGGGGTTATGGATTCCGGGCCTGCGCCCAAGGGGGCGCATCCCGGAATGACGTAGAGTGTTTACTGCAGCACCTCGAACAAACCGGCGGCGCCCATGCCGCCGCCGACGCACATTGTTACCACCGCGTATTTCGCCTTGCGGCGGCGGCCTTCGATCAGCGCGTGGCCGGTGAGACGCGCGCCGGACATGCCGTAGGGGTGGCCGACCGAGATCGCCCCGCCGTTGACGTTGATCTTTTCCGGATCGATGCCGAGTTTGTCCCGGCAATACAGCACCTGCACCGCAAAAGCCTCGTTCAATTCCCAGAGGTCGATGTCGTCGACGGTGAGGCCGTGACGCTTGAGCAGCCGCGGCACCGCGAACACCGGGCCGATGCCCATCTCGTCCGGCTCGCAGCCGGCGGCGACAAAGCCGCGGAAGATGCCGAGCGGTTTCAGGCCGCGCCTGGAGGCTTCCTTGTCGCTCATGATCACGGAGGCACTGGCGCCGTCGGAGAGCTGGCTGGCATTGCCGGCGGTGATGGTAAAACCTTCGCCGCGCACCGGCTTGAGGCCGGCGAGACCTTCGGCCGAGGTGTCGGGACGCGGGCCTTCGTCTTTCGACAACGTCACCTCCTTGAACGAAACGGCGCCAGTGGCCTTGTCGGCGACACCCATGGTCGTCGTGATCGGCGCCAGCTCGTCGTTGAACTTGCCACCCTGCTGCGCGGAGGCGGTGCGGCGCTGGCTCTCCAGCGAATATTCGTCCTGGCGCTCGCGCGAAATGCCGTAGCGCTTGGCCACGACTTCGGCAGTATCGATCATCGGCATGTAGACCTCGCCCTTGATCTTCAGCAGCGCCGGATCCTGGGTGTGGAACTTGTTGGCGTGCTCGTTCTGCACCAGGCTGATCGACTCGCCGCCGCCGCCGACCGCGATCTCGACGCCGTCGAAGATCACCGAGCGCGCCGCCAGCGCAATCGCCTGCAGGCCGGAGGCGCATTGCCGGTCGATGGTGGTGCCGCCGACGGTGACTGGAAGGCCGGCGCGGAGCAGCGCCTTGCGCGCGATGTTGCCGCCGGTCGCACCCTGCTGCAGAGCGGCGCCCATCACCACGTCCTCGACCTCTTTCGGATCGACTTTGGCGCGCGCCACGGCTTCGCCGATAGCGTGGCCGAGCAGGGTCGCGCCCTCGGTGGCGTTGAGCGCGCCGCGATAGGCCTTGCCGATCGGGGTGCGGGCGGTGGAGACGATAACGGCGTCGGTCATGAACGACCTCCTGTTGCGAGTTGTTGTTGTCTGGGGCGTGGTTGTTGTGCGGGCTGCAGGTTGCGCAATTCGTGGCGCGAGAGTTTTCCGACCGAGGTGCGCGGCAAATCGTCGACGAAGTCGAGGGCTGCCGGCAATTCATGCTTGCCGAGCTTGCCGGCGAGGTGCGCGCGCAGCTCTTCGAGGCTGAACGGCTGCGCGCCGGGGCGCAGCTTGACAAAGGCTTTCGCCGCCTCGCCGCGATAATCATCGACGATGCCGATCACGATCACTTCCTGCACCGCAGGATGGGTGTAGATCGCCTGCTCGATCATCTGCGGATAGACGTTGAAGCCGCCGGAGATGATCATGTCCTTCTTGCGGTCCACCAGATAGAAGTAGCCGTCCTCGTCCATGTATCCGATATCGCCGGTGAGGAAACGGTCGCCGACGAACGCTTCGGCGGTTTCCGCCGGCCGGTTCCAGTAGCCTTTTGTCACGTTCGGCCCGCGGATACGGATTTCGCCGACCTCGCCGGGCTTAAGGACCTTGGCCGGATCGTCGAGCGCGACCACGTCGAGCTCGATGCCGGGCAGCATCAGCCCGATCGAGCCCGGCTTGTCCGGACCCTGCTTCGGATGCCCGGTGCCGGGCGAGCAGGTCTCGGTCATGCCCCAGCCGCTCTTGAGCTTCATGCTGACCTTGCGCTCGAAGATCTTCGCAACCTCGACCGGCAATGGCGCGCCGCCCGACATGCAACTGACCAGGGAGGACAGATCGCGGCTCTCCAAATCGGGCAGGCCCGCGATCGCGATCCACATCGTGGGCACGCCGGGAAATACCGTCGCGCGCTTGACTTCGATGTCGCGCATGACGGCTTCGGCATCGAAGCGCTGATGCAGCGAGATCAGATGGCCGCGCCGCAGGCTGCTCAGCAGGATCACGGTCAGCGCAAAGATGTGGAACAGCGGCAGCACGCAGATCACGCGCTCGATGGCGTTGCGCTCGGCGCGCGTCGGCGCGTTCCAGACGTCGTAGATCGACACCGCGGAGGTCAGATTGCCGTGGCTGAGCATGGCGCCCTTCGGCAGGCCGGTGGTGCCGCCGGTATATTGCAGCAGCGCGACGTCGTCGGCCGATATGGATGGCCACTGCGCCGGTTTGGTTGCACCCTTCACGAACTTCTTGAACGTGGCGATCCTCGGATCGTCCGGAATCGGAATGTGGGGATTGCCGACCGCGCCCCAGGCGTCGTCCTCGCATACGATCAGCCGGTCCAGCAGACCCTTGGCCAGGAATTTGAGCGCCATCGGCAACAGCGCCGCGAGATCGCTGGTGACCAGAATGCGCGCGCCGGAATCGCTTAATTTGTGCGACAGCGCGATCTCGCCATCGAGCGGCGACAGATGCACCACGCGGGCGCCCGCCTTCAGCGCGCCGAAGAAATTCACCGGATGATCAGGTGAATTGCCAAGAAACAGCGCGACCGAGCTGTCCTTGCCGGCGCCCGCGCTCAGGAAGGCTGCGGCTGCGGTCTCGACCTTCTGCTCCAGCTCGGCATAGCTGATCGGCCGGTCGCGGAATTCGATTGCCGCGCGCGCGCCGAAATCGGCCGCCGCCGTCGCCAACAGGGCCGGCAGCGTGCCGCGCGGGATCGGGTCGTCCCAATGCACGCCTGCCGGATAGAATTGTTCGCCGGGGTGGGTCATGCGTATCGTCGTCCCCGCGAACGCGGGGACCCATCGCCTCCGTGCCCGTAGTTGTTGAAGGTGTAAGCCGCTTGCCATCCCAACTCGCCCGACGATAACCATCGGTGGTTATGGGTCCCCGCTTTCGCGGGGACGACGGATTGAGGGATTCCGCCAGTCATCACGCCGCGGCCTTTGCCGTTTGCGCCAGCGAGGCAAACGTCTTGCCCTCGGCGGCAAGGCGCTTCAGCAGCGGCGCCGGCTCCAGCGACGGATCGTTGGTTTCCTTGGCGTAATAGGACAGCCGGTCGGCGATGTGCTTCAACCCGACCTGGTCGGCATAATACATCGGGCCGCCGCGATAGATCGGCCAGCCGTAGCCGTACAGCCAGATCACGTCGATGTCGCTCGGCCGCGCCGCCACCTTCTCCTCCAGGATGCGCGCGCCCTCGTTGATCATCGGATACATCATGCGCTCGAGGATTTCCTCGTCGCTGACATTGCGGCGCTTGCGCCCGAGCCGCTGCAGCGTCTCGTCGATCAGCTTTTCGACTTCCGGATCGGGCATCGCCGCGCGCGAGCCCGCCTCATATTTGTAATAACCCTTGCCGGTCTTCTGCCCGAAACGGCCGGCTTCGCACAGGGCATCGGCGATCTCCGACTTGATGCCGCGATCCTTGCGCGAGCGCCAGCCGATATCGAGGCCGGCGAGGTCGCCCATCGCGAACGGCCCCATCGGCATGCCGAACTTTGTCACTACCGCATCGACTTGCTGCGGCAATGCGCCCTCGAACAGCAGTTTTTCGGCCTGCTTGCCGCGCTGCGCCAGCATCCGGTTGCCGACAAAGCCGTCGCAGACGCCGACCACCGCCGGAACTTTTGCAATTTTGCGGGCGACTGCGACCGCGGTGGTGAGCGCGTCGGGCGCGGTCTTGTCGGCGCGCACGATCTCGCACAGCTTCATCACATTGGCAGGCGAGAAGAAATGCATGCCCAGCACGTCCTGCGGACGGTTGGTCACCTTGGCGATTTCATCGATGTTGAGATACGAGGTGTTGCTGGCGAGCACGGCGCCCGGCTTGGCGTATTTATCGAGTGCGGCGAAAACTTCCTTTTTAATCGCCATGGTCTCGAATACCGCCTCGATGACGAGGTCGGCATCCTTGACGTTCTCCAGCCCGACCTTGCCGTCGATCAGGCCCATGCGCTTGGCCGGGGCGTCGGCCGGGATGCCGCCGCGCGCCGCGGTCGCCTCATAGTTCTTCTGCATCACGCCCATGCCGCGCTTGAGCTGCTCGTCGCCGGTCTCGATCAGCGTCACCGGGATACCGGCATTGGCGAATGACATCGCGATGCCGCCGCCCATGGTGCCGGCGCCGATGATGGCGACGCGCTCGACACTGCGCGGTTTTGTCCCTTCGGGAACGCCCGCGATCTTGGCGGCCTCGCGCTCTGCGAAGAAGGCGTAGCGTTGCGCCTTGGACTGATCGCCGGTCATCAGCTTCAGAAAACCCTCGCGTTCCTTCTTCAGCCCCTCGTCGAACGGAAGATCGATGGCGGCGCCGACCGCATCGGCGGCGGCAAACGGCGCTTCCAGTCCGCGCGCTTTCTTGGTCAGCGCTGCGACCGCGCTGGTGAAGATCGAACGGTCGGCCTTTGCCGCCGCCAGCTTGCTGTCGTCGTCGCGCAATTTGCGCAATGGCCGCTTCTCGGCCAGCACCTTGCGCGCAAAGCTTTCCCCGCCCGAGGCAGGTCCCTCGACGATTTCGTCGATCAAGCCCTGCTTCAATGCTTCCGCGGCCCCGATCGGGTCGCCGCCGACGATCATCTTGACCGCGAGCTCCGGACCGACCGCCCGCGGCAGCCGCTGGGTTCCGCCGGCGCCCGGCAGCAGGCCGAGTTTCACCTCGGGCAGGCCAAGCCTTGCCTCCTTGACCGCAACGCGAAAATGGCAGCCGAGCGCCACTTCGAGCCCGCCGCCCAATGCGGTGCCATGAATGGCGGCGATGGTCGGCTTCGAACAATTTTCCAGTTCAGCAATCACCTCGGCTAAGCCCGGGGGCTGCGGCGGCTTGCCGAATTCGGTGATGTCGGCGCCCGCGATGAAAGTGCGGCCGGCGCAGGTCAGCACGATCGCCTTCACTTCCGGATCGGCCGCCGCTGTTTTGACCGATTCAAGAATGCCGCGACGAACTGCCGCGCTCAGCGCATTCACCGGAGGGCTATCCACCGTGACAATGGCGATCACGTCGTGACGTTCAAGCTTGACCACTTCGCTCACGATACTCTCCTTGCACATCTCGTTTTTGATTGATTTCGCAGTGCGGAATTTAATTCCACATCTTGACAGGGAGGGTTATTTTGAAGCACGTCGCTTGTCAACAAAAGCACAGCAGCAGGGAATGAAGCGGCCAGCCAGGAAAGCGGCGACCGATCGCAGCTTTGTCGTCGCGTTGTCTCGCGGCCTCGATGTGTTGCGCGCATTTCGTCCCAACGACGGGCTTCTCGGCAATCAAGAGATTGCGGCCCGTACGAACTTGCCCAAGCCGACCATTTCGCGGCTGACCTATACCTTGACCAAGCTCGGCTACCTTACACAGGTTCCGCGGTTCGAGAAGTATCAACTGGCGCCGGCAGCCATGGCGCTGGGGTATGCCGCCCTTGCAAATCTCGGCGTTCGGCACTTGTCCGAACCGTTTCGCAACGAATTGATGCGGCAGACCGGCGGTGCGTGCGCGGTCGGGGCGCGCGACCGGCTCAGCATGATCTATTTCGGCCAAAGCCGCAGCGAGTTGACGGTGGGCGTTCAACTCGACGTCGGATCGAGAGTGCCGATTGCAACGACGGCAATGGGCCGCGCCTATTTCTGGGCGTTGCCTGAGGCCGAGCGCAGCAACCTGCAGCGCGAGCTTCGCGAGCACTACGGCCATCGATGGCCCAGGATACGCGATGGCCTCGAACGATCCGGTGAGATCGTGGCGAAGCACGGCTTTGCAATTTCAGCGGGCGAATGGCACGACGACATTCATGCCGCGGGTGTTTCGTTGACGCTCGGCGATGGAACCGGTCCGTATGCCTTCAATTGCGGCGCGCCTGCGTTCCGTTTCACCGAAGACCGGCTGCGCAACGACATTGGACCTCGTCTCGTGGCGATGGTAAGGAACATCGAGGCCGCGCTCGGCGGCGCGGCGCCGCAATCAAAAAAACAAGAAGCCAAAAAGATCAAACCGGGAGGGAAAATTGCACGTGTGGTCGAGGGGATCGATTAGCGTCCATCGTGACGGCCGCCGGGGCCTAACGGTATGATGCAGGCACAACTGGCGCAGGGACAGGCCGGTTCGGCCGCTCCCCTGCTCGCGGTGCGCGACGTCAGCGTCGTGTTCGGCGGCATCATCGCCTTGAACGGCGTGTCGTTCGACATGCACAAGGGCAAGATCCTCGGCCTGATCGGACCGAATGGCGCCGGCAAAACCACGCTGTTCAATTGCCTCTCCAGGCTCTATCAGCCCAGCAAGGGCGATATCCTGCTGGAAAACGAGAGCATCCTGACCCGGCCGGCGCACAAGATCGCCGAAATCGGCATCGGCCGCACCTTCCAGAACGTCGCGTTGTTTCCCAATCTGTCCGTGCTCGACAATGTCAGGGTCGGCGCCCACTCGCGTACCAGCGGCGACATCGTCAGCGACTGCCTGAAGCTGAAGAAGGTTCGCCGCACCGAGACCGAGATCAACGAACGTGTCCACGAGATCCTCGGCTACCTGCATCTCGAAGACGTCGCGCACACCGTCGTCGCCGGCCTGCCGTTCGGCACCCAGAAGCGCGTGGAGCTGGCGCGGGCGCTGGCCGCGCAGCCCAAGATATTGCTGCTCGATGAGCCGGCCGGCGGACTGAACCATGAGGAAGTCCACGTGCTCGGCGACCTAATCCGGCGGATTCGTGACGACCGCGATGTCACCGTGTTGCTGGTCGAGCATCACATGGGGCTGGTGATGTCGATCGCCGACCACGTGGTCGCGCTGAATTTCGGCAAGAAGCTCGCCGAAGGCACGCCGGCCCAGGTCCAGGCCGACCCCGATGTCATCAAGGCCTATCTGGGGAGCAAGGACCAATGACGGCGATGCTCAACGTCAAGGATCTTCGAGCCTATTACGGTCAGGTCCAAGCCCTGCACGGCCTCAGCTTCGCCCTCAACGAAGGCAGCCTGACCACGCTGCTCGGCGCCAACGGCGCCGGCAAGACCACGACGCTGCGCGCGATCTGCAACATGGTGCGCTCCACCGGCGCGATCGAATTCGACGGCGCGCCGCTCGGCAACCGCTCCACCGAAAACATCGTTCGATTGGGCATCGCGCACGTGCCGCAGGGACGCGGCACCTTCACCACCATGACGGTGGAGGAAAATCTCCAGCTCGGCGCCATCACCCGCAAGGACAGCAAGGGCGTGGTCGCCGACATCGAGCGGATGTACGATCACTTCCCGGTGCTGAAGCAGCGCCACACCCAGCAGGCCGGCACGCTGTCGGGCGGCGAGCAGCAGATGCTTGCGGTAGCGCGCGCGCTGATGCTGCGGCCGCGACTGATGCTGCTTGACGAGCCCTCGTTCGGGCTGGCGCCGCTGATCGTGCGCGACCTGTTCAAGATCCTGGGCAAGATCAACCGCGACGACAAGGTCACCATTCTGGTCGTGGAGCAGAATGCGCAGCTGGCGCTGGAGCTCGCCGACACGGCTTACGTGATCGAAACCGGCCGCATCGTGATGTCGGGAAAAGCGAGTGAGATCGCGACCAACGAAGACGTCCGTAAATCCTATCTCGGATATTGAGGAGCGGCCATGGAGCTATTCACCAACCAGGTCCTGGCCGGCATCGCCACCGGCGCAATCTATGCCTGCATGGCGCTCGCGGTGGTCATGATCTACCAGGCGATCGATCATCTGAATTTCGCGCAAGGCGAAATGGCGATGTTCTCGACGTTCATTTCCTGGCAGCTGATGCAGTGGGGCGTGCCTTACTGGTGGGCCTTCCTGCTTGCGCTGGCATTTTCCTTTGCCGGCGGCATCGTCATAGAGCGGCTGCTGTTCAAGCCGCTGGCCAAGGCGCCGATCCTGACCAACGTCGCCGGTTTCATCGCGCTGTTTGCGATCATCAACAGCGTCGCCGGGCTGATCTGGGACTTCACCATCAAGCAGTATCCGACCCCGTTTGGATCCTCACCATTCCTCGGCAGCCAGTTGATCTCGACCCATCAGGCCGGCATGATCGGCGTCACCTTGGTGCTGCTGAGCCTGCTTTATCTCTTCTTTCAGTTCACCCGGATCGGCCTCGCCATGCGCGCCGCGGCATCGTTGCCCGAATCGGCGCGGCTGGTCGGCATCAACACCTCCTGGATGATCGCGCTGGGCTGGGGCATGGCCGCCGCGATCGGCTCGATCGCCGGCATCCTGATCGCGCCGGTGGTGTTCCTGGAGCCGAACATGATGGGCGGCGTGCTGATCTACGGATTTGCCGCGGCCGTGCTGGGCGGACTGACCAGCCCGCTAGGCGCCGTGATCGGCGGCTTCCTCGTCGGCGTATTCGAAAACCTTGCCGGAACCTATATCCCCGGCGTCGGCAATGAACTGAAACTGCCGATCGCGCTGGCGCTGATCATTACCGTACTGGTCGTCAAACCCGCCGGCCTGTTCGGCCGGCCCATCGTGAAGCGAGTTTGATCATGAGCGCCGTTCAGGAAACCGTCACCGAAGCCCCGGCGATCGACGCCGTTCCGAAGAGGGCGATGACGCTGAGCCTTGGCACCTCGCTGGCCGTCTTGATACTGCTCCTGCTGGTTCCACTCTTCGTCAAGAACTTCTTCATCTTTCAGCTCACTACCGTGCTGATCTACGGCATCGCCGTGCTTGCGCTCAATATCCTGACCGGCGGCAGCGGACAATTTTCGCTCGGCCAGAGCGCGTTCTACGCGCTCGGCGCCTACACGGCGGCGATCCTGATCGAACATGCCAACATGAACTACGCGCTGACGCTGCCGATTGCCGGATTGATCTGCTTCGGCTTCGGATTTCTGTTCGGGCTGCCGGCGCTGCGGCTCAGCGGGGTATATCTGGCGCTGGCGACCTTCGCGCTCGCAGTCGCGATGCCGCAATTGCTCAAGCTCAACTTCATCGAGCACTGGACCGGCGGGGTGCAGGGCCTCGTGGTCACCAAGCCCGACGCGCCGTTCGGGCTGCCGATGTCGCAGGACATGTGGCTGTATTACTTCACACTGGCGATTTCGATCGGCATCTACATTGCCTCGGTCAATCTCTTGAGATCGCGCTCCGGCCGCGCCATGATGGCGATCCGCGACAACGAGATCGCGGCTTCCGCCATGGGCGTCGACGTCGCGCTGTACAAGACGCTGGCGTTCGGCATCAGCGCGGGCATCACCGGCGTTGCCGGCGGCCTGGGCGCCATCGCGGTGCAATTCGTCGCCCCCGACAGCTACACCATTCAGCTCGCAATCGCGCTGTTCCTGGGGATGGTGGTAGGCGGCGTTGGATGGCTGCCTGGATCGATCGTCGGCGCGGCCTTCATCGTGTTCGTTCCCAACATCGCGGAGGGGATTTCGAAAGGCCTCTCCGGCGCGGTGTTCGGGGTCTTGTTGTTCATCGTCATCTTCCTTGTGCCTCACGGCGCACGGCAGGTGGCGTTCGTCGCCCAGAGCCTGATCGGCAAGATCAGGAAAAACTAAAAGGAGAAGTTATGATTTCCACAAAACGACTACGGCTAGCCGCGTTCTCGACGGCGGTCATCGCTTTTGCGGCCTTCAGCGGCAGCGCGCTGGCGCAGAAGAAATACGACACCGGCGCCAGCGACACCGAGATCAAGATCGGCAACATCATGCCGTACAGCGGGCCTGCCTCGGCCTACGGCGTGATCGGCAAGACCGAAGAAGCCTATTTCAAGATGATCAACGAAAACGGCGGCATCAACGGCCGCAAGATCAATTTCATCAGCTATGACGACGGCTACTCGCCGCCGAAGGCGGTCGAGCAGGTGCGCAAGCTGGTCGAGAGCGACGAGGTGCTGCTGGTGTTCAACCCGCTCGGCACGCCGTCGAACACCGCGATCCAGAAATATCTCAACTCCAAGAAGGTGCCGCAGCTGTTCGTCGCCACCGGCGCCACCAAGTGGAACGACCCGAAGAATTTTCCATGGACCATCGGCTGGCAGCCCTCCTACCAGAGCGAGGCGGTGATCTATGCCAAATACCTGCTGAAGGAAAAGCCCGACGGCAAGATCGCCATCCTGTTCCAGAACGACGACTTCGGCAAAGACTACCTCAAGGGCCTGAAGGACGGGCTCGGCGCCAAGGCGTCGATGATCATCGCCGAGGAAAGCTACGAGACCACCGAGCCGACCATCGACAGCCATATCGTCAAGCTGAAGTCCACCGGCGCCGACGTTTTCCTCAATATCGCCACCCCGAAATTCGCCGCGCAGGCGATCAAGAAGGCCCACGAGATCGAATGGAAGCCGCTGCACATCGTGACCAACGTCTCCGCCTCGGTCGGCGGCGTGATGAAGCCGGCCGGCCTTGAAGCGAGCCAGGGTATCCTGTCCGCGGCTTACGCCAAAGACGGCGCCGATCCGCAGTGGTCCAACGACGCGGATTTCAAGAAGTGGATCGCCTTCATCGACAAGTACATGCCGGGCGCCGACAAGGCCGATGGGGCGCTGGTGTTCGGCTATGGCGTTGCCCAGACGCTGGCCAAGACCCTCGAAATGTGCGGTGACGATCTCACCCGCGCCAATGTCATGAAGCAGGCGGCGAGCCTGAAGGATTTTGCCCCCGACACCCTGCTGCCCGGCGTCAAGATCAACACGTCAGCCACCGATTTCGCGCCCATCAGCCAGTTGCAGATGATGCGGTTCAAGGGCGAGAAATGGGACCTGTTCGGCGATATCATCAGCGGCGACATCACCAACTGATATTCCGTGCGGCGGAAGGATTCGCGGCATGAGTCGGCACACCCCATTCTTCACCTCTCCCGAAGGGAGAGGTCGTCTCGCATCGTCAGATGCGAGGCGGTTGAGGGGTTGAGGTCCATCGAGGGAGCGTAACCCCTCACCCGGATCGCTTTGCGATCCGACCTCTCCCTTCGGGAGGTAAAGCAAGCCCCCTGCGACAAAGGTCGCAGGGGGCTTTTTCTTGCTGGCGACCGGGGAAAGGTATTCAATGCAGGAAAGGAGCCGCAAAGCGCTCCCGATCGACAACCGTGACACATCCACCTGATTTAAGGGAGACCAAAGATGTCCGCGCTCCAATTGCGACTGGCGACCCTTTCGGCTGCCTTTGTCGTCCTTGCCGCGTCCGCAAGCGGCGCCCTCGCGCAGAAGAAATACGACACCGGCGCCACCGACACCGAAATTAAGATCGGCAACATCATGCCCTACAGCGGACCGGCTTCCGCCTATGGCGTGATCGGTTCGACCGAAGCCGCCTATTTCAAGAAGATCAACGCCGAGGGCGGCATCAACGGCCGCAAGATCAACTTCATCAGCTACGACGATGCCTACTCGCCGCCGAAGACGGTGGAACAGGCCCGCAAGCTGGTGGAGAGCGACGAAGTTCTTATCGTGTTCAATCCGCTGGGCACGCCGCCGAACACGGCGATCCAGAAATATCTCAACTCCAAGAAAGTGCCGCAGCTGTTCGTCGCCACCGGCGCCACCAAGTGGAATGACCCGAAGGAATTCCCGTGGACCATGGGATGGCAGCCCAACTACCAGAGCGAAACCCAGATCTACGCGAAAATCATTCTCAAGGAACACCCTAACGCAAAGATCGCCGTGCTGTACCAGAACGACGACTACGGCAAGGACTATCTGAAGGGCCTGAAGGACGGGTTAGGGGCCAAGGCGGCCTCCATGATCGTCCTCGAGGAAAGCTATGAGACGTCGGAGCCGACGATCGATTCCCACATCGTCAAGCTCAAATCCACCGGCGCCGACGTGTTCGTCAACATCTCAACCCCGAAATTCGCAGCCCAGGCGATCAAGAAGACCGCGGAAATCGGATGGAAGCCGGTACATTTCCTCAACAACGTCTCGGCCTCGATCGGCAGCGTGATCCAGCCGGCAGGTGTGCAGAACGCCCAGGGAATCATCTCATCGGCCTACCTGAAGGATCCGACCGATCCGCAGTGGAAAACCGATGCCGGAATGCAGGCGTGGAATGCGTTCCTGGATAAATACTTCCCCGAAGCCAACCGGGCGGACGGTTCGGTGATGTATGGCTACACCGTTGCGCAGGGTCTCGTGCACGTGCTGAAGGCATGTGGTGACAATCTGACGCGCGAGAACATCATGAAACAGGCGGCGAGCATCAAGAACCTCGAACTCGGCGGCCTGTTGCCGGGCATCAAGGTCAATACCAGCGCCACTGATTTTGCTCCGCTGTCGCAATTGCAGCTGATGCGGTTGAAGGGCGACACCTGGGAGCTGTATGGCGAAATTCTTAACGCCGACGTCGGCGGCTGAACGATTACCTCTCCCCGCTTGCGGGGAGAGAGCCTGCCCCCGACTTGATCGGGGGTCGGATCGCATCGCCAGATGCGATCCGGGTGAGGGGGACTATCCGCGAGTCCGAGTGCGTGGAGAGTCCCCCTCACCATAGCCGATGCTTCGCATCGGCGTTCTTAGATAAGAACGGCCGCCGAAGGCCGCCGCTGCCCTCTCCCCGCAAGCGGGGAGAGGGAGAAGAATTAACCGACCTACTAAAGGAGCAGCCTCCCGCGCGCGGCGCGGGGGGCGTTTTTGTTGAAGGGCTTCCTCAAATGGTATTCAATCCGGCGAGCCCCGAAAACTTCCACGAAAGAGAAGCCGGGACATCACGATGCATCGTCACAGGGAGAACCGTCTATGCGTGGGTTTACCACCAAACTTGCGATCTTTTCCGCCGCCGTCGCGGTACTCGCCGCATCCTCGAGCGGCGCGCTCGCGCAGAAGAAATACGACACCGGCGCCAGCGACACCGAAATCAAGATCGGCAACATCATGCCCTATAGCGGGCCGGCCTCGGCCTATGGCGTGATCGGCAAGACCGAAGCCGCCTATTTCAAGAAGATCAACGACGCCGGCGGCATCAACGGCCGCAAGATCAATTTCATCTCCTACGACGACGGCTACTCGCCGCCGAAGACGGTCGAACAGGCGCGCAAGCTGGTCGAGAGCGACGAGGTGCTGTTCATCTTCAATTCGCTGGGCACGCCGCCGAATTCGGCCATTCACAAATACATGAATTCGAAAAAGGTGCCGCAGCTGTTCGTCGCCACCGGCGCCACCAAGTGGAACGATCCAAAGGATTTTCCCTGGACCATGGGTTGGCAACCGAACTACCAGAGCGAATCGCAGATCTACGCAAAATACATCCTTAAAGAGAAGCCGAACGCAAAGATCGCGGTGCTGTACCAGAACGACGACTACGGCAAGGACTACCTCAAAGGGCTGAAGGACGGTCTCGGCGCCAAGGCTTCCTCGATGATCATCGCCGAGGAAAGCTATGAGACCACCGAGCCCAGCGTCGACAATCACATCGTCAAGCTGAAGTCGACCAATGCCGACATCTTCGTCAATATCACGACGCCGAAATTCGCGGCGCAGGCGATCAAGAAGATGGCCGAGATCCAGTGGAAGCCCACTCACTTCCTGAACAACGTCTCGGCCTCAGTCGGCAGCGTGATCAAGCCGGCCGGCTTCGAGAACTCGCAGGACATCATTTCGGCGGCATATCTGAAGGACGCTTCCGACAAGCAGTGGGATAACGACCCCGGCATGAAGGAGTTTTATGCCTTCCTCGAAAAGGATTTTCCGGAAGGCAACAAGCTCGACGGCTCGGTAGTGGTCGGCTACGGCGTGGCGCAAACGCTGGTTCAGGTGCTGAAGCAGTGCGGCGACACTCTCACCCGGGAGAACGTCATGAAGCAGGCCGCGTCCTTAAAGGATTTCCGCACCGAAGTCCTGCTGCCCGGCATCAAAATCAACACCGGCCCGACCGACTACGCGCCGATCTCCTCGCTGCAGCTGATGAAATTCAAGGGCGAGAAATGGGAGCTGTTCGGCGAGGTGATCAGCGCCGATGGGGCGAGCTGACACTCGTTCCCCCGACGCACGCGCCTTACCTCTCCCCGCAGGGGAGAGGTCGGATTGCATCGTCAGATGCAATCCGGGTGAGGGGCGCTCGCACTATCGATAGACCTTAACCCCTCACCCGCCTCGCATCTGACGATGCGAGACGACCTCTCCCTTCGGGAGAGGTGAAGAAATGCGCAGCACAGGGAAGTGCAGGTTCCGGCTGCGCAACGGCATGACACGGCGATGCTTCGCATCGCCTCTGAATGCCGCAGCGCGTCCGGACACGTTTTACTCCACAAACCTCGCCGTCTCGGCGAGCCCCGCGCGCGAGGTGCGGTAGCTGTTGATTTTGTGGGCGTGGTCGGCAAAGCCGAACGAGATTCCGCACACCACGCGGCGGTCGTCGGGAATTGCGAAATGCCGGCGGATCATGCCGGAATGGCGGGCCAGGGCCGCCTGCGGGATGGTGCCGAGGCCGAGCGCCTGCGCGGCGAGCGTGAAATTGCTCACATAGGCGCCGCAATCGATCGCGCCGTAAATGCCCAGCGCCTCGTCGGTATGGATGATGGCGACATGCGGCGCGCCGAAGAAATTGTAGTTCTCCAGCGCCTGCCTGGCATAGGCTGCCTTGTCGCCGCGGGCGATGCCCAGCGTGTTGTAGAGCTGAAAACCGCTTTCGCGGCGGCGCTCCAGATAGACGCCGAGATATTCGCGCGGAAACTCGAAGTCGCCGTCCTGCGGCGCACCCGACGCTGCCTCGGCATAGATGGCTTTACGAAACTTCTCCTTGGCCTCGCCGCTCGCGATCACCACCTGCCACGGCTGGCTGTTGCACCACGACGCCGTGCGCTGCGCCGCGGTCAGCACCCGCTCGATGGTTTCGCGCGGCACCGGGTCGGGCTTGAACGCGCGGACGGAATAGCGCTCGCGCAAGAGGGATTCGAGGATGTCGATGGGGGCGGTGTCAATGTTGTGGTTCACGTCGGCATCTCACTCAGTGTCGTCCCCGCGAAGGCGGGGACCCATAAACACCGTGCTTCGTTTTTAAGAGCTGCTGCACCATCGTCGCATAACCACAAGCACGGTGGTTATGGGTCCCCGCCTTCGCGGGGACGACGGCGGAGCGTTTGTCACCCACCGCGTGTCACCGCCCCTTGGTCGGGATCTTGTTGAACGGCACGTCCTTGTCGACGCGGATATCGCCGGGCAGCCCGAGCACGCGCTCGGCGATGATGTTGCGCAGAATCTCGTCAGTGCCGCCGGCGATGCGCATCGAGGGCGAAGACAGCAGCATCTGCTGGAACTGGCCGCGCGCCTCCGGCTCGTCGGCCCCACTGAGCACGCCGGCGGCGCCCTCCAGATCCATCGCATAGGAAGCGATGTCCTGCAGCATCGCGCCGGCCACCAGCTTGCCGATGGAATTTTCCGGCCCCGGCCGCTCGCCTTTGGACAGCGCCGAGATCGCGCGGTAGCTGGTGTATTTCAGCCCGCTCGCCTTCACCGCCCAGCTTGCAAGTTTCGAGCGCGTCGCCGCATCGTCGATCGCAAGCCCCTCCTCGGTCATCAGGTTGGAGCAGAACTCGAACATCTCCGGAAAGCCGGTGGCGAGCCGCGCGCCGATCGACATCCGCTCGTTCATCAGCGTGGTCAGCGACACGTTCCAGCCGTCGCCGACCGCGCCCAGCCGCTGGCTGTCCGGAATCTTCACGTCAGTGAAGAAAACCTCGTTGAATTCCTGCATGCCGTTGGCCTGCTTGATCGGCTTGATCTCGACGCCGGGGCTTTTCATGTCGAGGAAGAACATGGTCAGCCCCTTGTGTTTGGGCACATTGGGATCGGTACGGGTGATCAATAGCCCGTAGTCCGAATAATGCGCGCCGGAAGTCCAGATCTTCTGACCGTTGATAATCCAGTCATCGCCCTGCTTCTCCGCGCGGGTGCGGAGGCCCGCGACATCGGAGCCGCCCGCGGGCTCGGAAAACAGCTGGCACCAGATCTGTTCGCCCGACGCCAGCTTCGGTAAATAATGCCGCTTGTGCTCCTCGCTGCCATAGGCCATCACCGTCGGGCCACACATGCCCTCGCCGATCTGGAACGGTTGCGTCAGCTTGCCGTAGACGCCCTCTTCCTGCTGCCAGATCACGCGCTCGATCGGGCTCGCGCCGCGGCCGCCATATTCCTTCGGCCAGTGCAGGCAGGCCCAGCCGGCCTCCGCCTTCTTCTTCTGCCACGCCTTGCCGACCTCGACGATGTCTTCCTTCGCAAGCCGGATGCGGCCGAGCGAGGCCTTGGACAGCTCGGCCTCATACTGCTTCGGCGCGTTGGCATCGACCCACGCACGGGCCTCGGCGCGAAAAGCGGCTTCCTGAGGTGTGTCGTCGAAATTCATCGGCAAAATCCTTTCCATTGTCGTCCCGGCGAACGCCGGGACCCATAACCACGGGCGCTTGCGGTTGTGCGATGACGTTGCACCAGCGTGCCCGAACCGGGCGTCTGTGTGTAGTCCCGGCGTTCGCCGGGACGACGGCAGAGTGTGGTGCGGGCGCCGCGCATCACCCCCGCCCCTTGGTCGGTATCTTGTTGAACGGCACGTCCTTGTCTACGCGGATATCGCCGGGCAGCCCGAGCACGCGCTCGGCGATGATGTTGCGCATGATCTCGTCGGTGCCGCCTTCGACGCGGGTGCCAGGAGCGCGCAGCAGCATGGCCTGGAATTTTCCGGCCGCCTCCGCATCCTCCGGCCCGCTTAAGACGCCGGCGGCACCCTGCAGGTCCAGCGCGTAGGCCGCGATGTCCTGCACCATCGATCCAGCCACCAGCTTGCCGATGGAATTCTCCGGCCCCGGCCGCTCGCCCTTCGACAGCGCCGAGATCGCGCGAAAGCTGGTGTATTTCAGGCCGCTGGCCTTCACCGCCCAGTTAGCGAGCTTCGAGCGCACGCTGCGGTCATCGATCGCGGGGCCGTCCTCCAGCATCAGATTGCTGCAGAACTCGAACAGTTCCGGAAAACCGGTCGAAACGCCGGCGCCGATCGACAGGCGCTCGTTCATCAGCGTGGTCAGCGACACATTCCAGCCGTCATTGACCTCGCCGAGCCGCTGGCTGTCCGGGATTTTCACGTCGGTGAAATAAACCTCGTTGAAGTCGGACGCGCCATTGGCCTGCTTGATCGGTTTTATCTCGACGCCTGGGCTCTTCATGTCCAGGAAGAACATGGTGAGTCCCTTGTGCTTTGGCACATTCGGGTCGGTGCGCGTCAGCAGGATGCCGTAGTCGGAATAATGCGCGCCGGAGGTCCATATCTTCTGGCCGTTGATGACCCAGTCGTCGCCATCACGCTCCGCACGCGTACGTAATCCGGCAACGTCCGAGCCGCCGGCAGGCTCGGAGAACAGCTGGCACCAGATTTTCTCGCCGGACGCCAGCGGCGGCAGGTATTTGCGTTTCTGCTCCTCGCCGGCGAACGCCATCATGGTCGGTCCGCACATGCCGTGGCCGATGATGAACATGCCGCTGAGTTTTCCGAACGCGCCCTCCTCCTGCTGCCAGATCACCCGCTGGATCGGCGTGGCACCGCGCCCGCCATACTCCTTCGGCCAGTGCAGGCAGGCCCAGCCGGCCTCGGCCTTCTTCTTCTGCCAGGCTTTTGCGACCTCGAGGATATCGGCGCCCTTGAGCTGGGTGCGGCCGAGCGAGGCCTTCTTCAGTTCGTCCTCATATTGCTTCGGCGCGTTGGCGGATATCCACGCTCTCGCCTCGGCACGGAACGCGGCTTCCTGTGGGGTGTCGTCGAAATTCATTGCCGTGCTCTTCCCTCACTCACCACCGTCGTCCCCGCGAAGGCGGGGACCCATAACCACCGACGCCCGTTGTTAGTCGCTGACGTTGGCCCGGTGTGCCATTGATGCCCGTGTGTGTATGGGTCCCCGCCTTCGCGGGGACGACACCGAGTGCTTTGCGCCGCCATGGCTTACGCCGCATTCCGTTTCCGCATGCGGTCGATCAGGGCGTCTTCCCAATACGACAGGCTGCCCAATCCCAGCGCCAGCGCGTTGGCGCGGCGGTAGTACATGTGGCAGTCGAATTCCCAGGTGAATCCCATGCCGCCATGCACCTGGATGTTATTCTTGGCGCAATGCTGAAACGCCTGGGTCGCGCTGATCCGCGCGGAAGCGGCGGCTTCCGGCAGTTCGGAGGCGTTGGTGGAAAGCGCCCACGCCCCGTAATAGCAGTTCGAGCGCGCCAGCGTCGCCGACACATACATGTCGGCCAGCATGTGTTTCACCGCCTGGAACGATCCGATCGGGCGGCCGAACGCGATGCGGTCCAGCGCATAGTCGCGGCCCATCTCCAGCGCGCGGTCGGCGCCGCCGACCTGCTCGAACGCCATCAGCACCGCCGCGCGATCAAGCACCTGGCTGATAATGCTCCAGCCTTCATTGGCGGGACCGAGCGCCTCGGCCTTGCAGTTCTTGAAGGTGATCTCGGCCTGGCCGCGGGATGGATCGAGGTTGGTCAGCGCCTTTGTTTCGACGCCGTCGGCTTTCATGTCGACGATATAAAGCGAGATATCTGTCTCGCGCCCGCTTGAGCCGGTGCGCGCGGCGACGATGGCGAAATCGGCGATCGCGCCGTCGGGCACAGGCCGTTTCACGCCGTTGAGCGAACCGTTCGCCGCGGTGAGTTTTATCGCCTGCGGCGACGGATTGCCCTTGCCCTCGAACAGCGCCAGCGTGCCGATGGCGTCGCCGGATGCGATTTTCGGCAGCCATTTTTGCTTCTGCGCGTCGCTGCCCGCCAGCATCAGGGCTTCCGCCGCAAGATACACCGTGGACGAGAACGGCACCGGCGCCAGCGCGCGGCCGATCTCCTCGGCGATCACGCAGAGTTCGAGGTGGCCCGCCCCCGCGCCGCCGAAGCTTTCCGGAATGGCGACGCCAAGAAAGCCCATTTCGGCGAGGCCTTTCCACAAGTCCTTGTCGTAGGCAGCCTTGCCGTCGAGCACTTCGCGCACCGCCTTGGGCGAACATTTTTCGGAAAGATATTTCCGCGCCTCGTCACGCAGCTGTTTCTGATCGTCGGAGAAATCGAAATTCATGGCGTGTTACTCTGCGTTATGATCAAAAATGAAAGATCGTCATTCCGGGGCGCGCGAAGCGCGAGCCCGAAATCCATAACCACGATTGGGGGTTATGGATTCCGGGCCTGCGCCCAAGTGGGCGCATCCCGGAATGACGAGTTGAGGGAGTGTCGCCTTCATTGCATCACGACCACATCCTCCCCCGGCGGCTCGGCATAAAGCCGCGCCACCAGATCGGCGCGACGGTCGAGGCCGGCCCGCTGGTTGATGTAGCCCTTGTCGGTGAGTTCGTTGCCGTCGATCGAGGCCGGTTCGACCATCAGCATCGCGCGCGCGATGCGCATGCTGCTGGCACCGCGGCAGGAGGCGTTATGCGCTTGCAGGCCGCGCTTCAGGCACGCCAGCACATCGGGATGTTTCACCACGTCCTGATAGCTCGCCTCGGGGTCGCCGACGATCTGCCGGCACGCATGCAGGTTGGGCCATGCCAATAGCCCGACGAACGGCCGGTCCTGCCCGGTCACAAGCGCGTCCTGCACCACCGGGGACGCCGCCGCGATGGCATCGGTGCGCAGGGGGCCGACCTGCACGAAAGTGCCGGTGGTCAACTTAAAATCCTCCACCACGCGGCCGGCAAAGATCAGGCCCTGCGCAGGGTCGCTGTCATCGACAAAGGTGGCGGCGTCGCCGATGCGATAAAAGCCCTCCTCGTCGAACGCGGCTTTGGTGAGTTCAGGCTGGCCGTAATAGCCCGGCGTGACGTTGATGCCGCGAACGCGGATTTCGTATTTCGGACCGGTCGGCACCAGTTTCAATTCGACGCCGGGGAACGGCAGCCCGATCAGGCCGACGCGCTCGGTGTCCCAATAGGTGCCGGTCGACGTCGGCGCGGTCTCGGTCGAGCCCCAGCCGGTATAGAACACGATGCGCTGGCCGGTCGCACGCACCGCAAGCGCCTGCATCCGGTCATAGAGATCGTCGGGCAGCCGCGCACCGCCATAGGCCATCAGAGCGAGGTTCTTGAAAAAGCTCCGGCATAGTGCGTCGTCCTTCTCCATCGCCGCGGCGAGCGCCGCATAGCCGGCCGGCACATTGGCGTAATAGGTCGGCGAAATCTCGTGGAGATTGCGCAGCGTCTCCTCGATCTGGCCCGGCATCGGCCGGCCGTCGTCGATATAAAGCGTGCCGCCTTCGGTCAGCACGGGATTGAACAGCGCGTTGCCGCCCATGGTGTGATTCCACGGCATCCAATCGAGATAGGTGGCCTGCGGCGCATTGGGATCGCGCGGCCGCACCTGCATCATCATCGCGGTATTGGCGCACATCATCCGCTGGGTGTTGATGACCGCCTTCGGCATGCCGGTGGAGCCGGAGGTGAACAACAATTTTCCCACCGTGTCCGGCGTGATCTTTGCGATCGAATCTTCGACGTCGGCGCTGACCGGCGTCGCCGCGAGGTCGGCAAAGGCGATGCTCGCGATGCCGTCAACCGGCCGCGTGACATGCACCACCGTGACGCCGTCGAGATCGAGCGCGCGGAGCGCCTTCTCGAACACGGGGCAATCCTGCACCATCACCAGCGCCGGCTTGATCAGCGCGAACAGGTATTTCAGCTTCGCGTGATCCTGACTCATCAGCGAATACGCCGGCGACACGGGCGCCGCCGGAATCCGCGCCTGCATCGCGGCAAGCGTCATCAGCGCGTGCTCGATCGAATTGCCCGACAGGATCGCGACCGGGCGGCCCTCGGGCAGTTTCAGGTTCAGGATGCCCTGGGTGAGCCCGTCCACGGTCCGCTTGGCTTGCGCGAACGTTAGCTTGCGCCATTGCCTATCGGGGCCTGAGCGCTGAGCCAGCCAGGTGCGATCCGCTTTCTCGACCGCCCATTTCGCCAGCGAGGCCGGGATATGCTTTTCGTAAGGCTGCAGTGGAATCCGCGAGCGCATGATGATGACGCCGTCGGGCCGACGCTCGACCGCGATGTCGCGCGGCAGCCATTCGATCTTGCGAAAGGCCGGTTTTGCCGGCGCCGCGGTTGCATGGACATTCATGTCGTTATCCCCGTCGTCCCGGCGAACGCCAGGACCCATACGCCGTGTCGTTGCAGTGAGGCATGGTGGCGAAGACCTTTTTCAAACAAAAAGCGCCGGTGGTTATGGGTCCCGGCATTCGCCGGGACGACGAGTTAGCGCGGCGCCATCCGGATCGCGCCGTCGAGGCGGATGGTTTCGCCGTTGATCATCGGATTTTCCACGATGTGCACCGCGAGCGCGCCGTATTCCGATGCGTCACCGAGCCGCGCCGGATGTGGCACCTGCGCGCCGAGACTCTTGCGCGCCTCCTCGTTCAGTCCCATCAGCAGCGGGGTGAGAAACAGGCCCGGCGCGATGGTGTTGACGCGAATGAGATGCTGCGCGAGATCGCGCGCCACCGGAATGGTCATGCCGACCACGCCGCCTTTCGACGCCGAATAGGCGACCTGCCCGATCTGGCCTTCATAAGCGGCGACGCTGGCGGTATTGATGATGACGCCGCGCTCTTCGCCGACCGGCGGCTCCTTCAGCAAGCTTTCGGTGAACAGCCGCAGCACGTTGAAGGTGCCGACCAAGTTGACCATGACGACGCGGGTGAACTTGTCCAGCGGATAGACGCCCTGCTTGCCGACGATGCGCGCCGAACCGCCGATGCCAGCGCAGTTGACCAGGATGCGCGCGGTGCCGTTGGCGGCTTCACCCTTGGCAATCGCGGCCTTGACGTCATCCTCGCTGGTAACGTCGCCGACCAGCGCCACGCCCTTGACTTCGGCGGCTACCTTTTCGGCATTCTCCTTGCTCTGGTCGAGCACCGCGATCTTCGCGCCCTTGGCCGCCATCGCCCGCGCGGTCGCGGCGCCGAGACCGGAGCCGCCGCCGGTGATGAGAACGGAGACGTCTTTCAACTGCATGACAAGAACCTTTCCTTGGGCGTTTTTCTCAGGTTTTATTTGTTCGAATGATTGCTTGGGCGCTTTGGTGTTTTTTTCCCGCCGCTATCCGGCCGTGACTTTCTCTTTATCCGTCAGCATGCCGGCGAGCAGCAGCGCCTCCATGTGCGCGATATAATCGCGGCAAACCTTGTCGGTGACGGGACCGACGCCGGCGGCCCGGGTCATCGCGTGACGGCCGAAGAACAGATGATCGCAGGCGCCGATCAGGCTGGTGTAGAACAGCACCGGATCGACGTTGCGGAATTCGCCGGCTGCAACACCCTCTGCCAGCAGCCGACGCTGGAAATCCAGCAGCGGCCCGACAAAGAATTTCGACACCTCGTCAGCGGCCTCGGTGCTGCTCTCGTGCAGTAGATAATGGATCAGCCGGTTCATGTAGGGGAACTGGTAGTAGGCCTTGATGATGCCGGCGATGTGCAATTTCAGTTTTGCGGTCGGCGTTAGCGGCTGCGCCAGCAGATATTCGAGATGCGTCACCTCGGTGGCGGCGTCGCGCGCCAGCAAGGCCAGCAGCAGCCCATCCTTGTTGCCGAAATGATATTTCACCAGCGCGGCGTTGATGCCGGATTTTTGCGCGATGTCGCTGAGCGACACATCAATCGAGTTGCGCTCGATCATCAGTTCACTCGCAGCGACCAGCAACCGGTCGGCGGTGGTATTTTTCACTGGTGGCAGCTTGGCCGCTGCGCTGGTATTGAGGTGCGGTGCCATCATGGTCCCAATAAGCTGGCCCGCAGTTAGCGCATGATACGGCTGCACTCAAGAGTTAATTGATTGATTGACTAAATCTCGCGCGTCTCGTAAATCGCCCACAACATTCAGCCATCCATCAGCAAAAATCAGGGAGAGCGCACATGGCCGAGGCCTATATCGTCGCCGCCGCACGCACCGCGGGCGGCCGCAAGGGAGGCCGCCTCGCCGGCTGGCATCCGGTCGATCTCGCCGCCTCCGTGCTCGATGCGCTGGTGGAGCGCTCCGGCGCCGACCCCGCGCAGATCGAGGACGTCATCATGGGCTGCGTGATGCAGGCCGGCGAGCAGTCCAACAACGTCGCGCGCAACGCGGTAATGGCCTCAAAGCTGCCCGAGAGCGTGCCCGGCACCTCGATCGACCGGCAATGCGGCTCCTCGCAGCAGGCGCTGCATTTTGCCGCCCAGGCGGTGATGTCCGGCGCCATGGATGTGGTGATCGCCGCCGGCGTCGAAGGCATGACCCGGGTGCCGATGGGGCTTGCCTCGTCGCTGCCGGCCAAGAACGGCTTTGGCCACTACAAGAGCCCGAAGCTGGAACAGCGCTATCCGAACATCGTGTTCAGCCAGTTCACCGGCGCGGAGATGATGGCGGAAAAGTACGGCCTGTCGAAGGATGATCTCGACGAATATTCGTACCAGAGCCACCAGCGCGCGATTGCCGCAACGCAAGCCGGCAAGTTCAAGGACGAGATCGTCCCGCTGCAGATCACCCGCGCCGATGGATCGACCGACACCCATCACATCGACGAAGGCATCCGCTTCGACGCAACCCTGGCCGGCATCAAAGGGGTAAAACTGATCAACGAGAATGGCGGCAAGCTGACCGCCGCCAGCGCCAGCCAGATCTGCGACGGCGCTTCCGGCGTGATGGTGGTCAACGAGAAGGGCCTGAAGTCGCTCGGGGTAAAACCGATGGCACGGATCCATCACATGACCATGATGGGCGGCGATCCGGTGATCATGCTGGAAGCGCCGCTGCCGGCAACGCAGCGCGCGCTGCAGAAGGCCGGCATGAGCATCGACGACATCGACCTGTTCGAGGTCAACGAAGCTTTTGCCTCGGTGCCGACCGCATGGCTGAAGACCACCGGCGCGGATCCCGCGCGGCTCAATGTCAACGGCGGCGCGATCGCGCTCGGCCATCCCCTTGGCGGCTCCGGCACCAAGCTGATGACCACGCTGGTTCACGCGCTGAAACAGAACGACAAGCGCTACGGCCTGCAGACCATGTGCGAAGGCGGCGGCATGGCCAATGTGACGATCGTGGAGCGGCTGTAGCAACAAACTCCACTGTCGTCCCCGCGAAGGCGGGGACCCATAACCACCGTGATCGTGGTTGCTACCGGCTGGTGCACCAGCTCGTTTCAAAGACTCAAATCGGTGTTTATGGGTCCCCGCCTTCGCGGGGACGACAGCTGAGTTAATTTTCGCGGGACTCCATGACCCACCCCTCGGTGCACGCGCGCACCCAGCCGAACAAGATCGCCTATCAGATGGCGGGCTCCGGCAAGGCGATCACCTATCGCGAGCTTGACGAACTCTCGAACCAGGGTGCGCAGCTGTTTCGCGCGCTCGGGCTGAAAGCCGGCGATCACATCGCGCTGCTGCTGGAGAACCGGCTGGCGTTCATGGAGATTTGCTGGGCGGCGCAGCGCAGCGGTCTCTACTACACCGCGATCAGCCGCTATCTGACGCAGGATGAAATCGCCTATATCGTGAAAGACTGCGGCGCCAAGGTCGTCATCACCTCCCCGAAATGCGCCGAGCAGATCAAGGGCCTGGTCAACGATGTCCCTGGTGCACCCAAGTTCTTCATGATCGACGAGCCGCTGCCCGGTTTCCGCTCATGGGACAAGGAAGCCATCGCACAACCGGTCACGCCGATCCCGGACGAAGTCGCCGGCTATGACATGTTGTATTCGTCGGGCACCACCGGACGTCCCAAGGGCATCAAGCGCGAGAGCGAGAGAAATCCGATCGACCTGCCCAACCCGTTCCTGAAATTGCTGTGCGCCGATATGTGCGGCATGTCGTCCGACAGCATCTATCTGTCGCCGGCGCCGCTGTATCATGCGGCTCCCTTGCGCTTCAACATGATGGCAATCACGCTGGGCGGCACCTCCATCATTATGGAATCCTTCGACGCCGAGGAATTTTTGAAACTGGTGGAGAAGCACAGGGTCACGCAGTCGCAGCTGGTGCCGACCATGTTCGTGCGCATGCTGAAGCTGCCGGACGAGGTGCGGCTGCGCTACGACGTCTCCTCGCTGAAAGGCGCGATCCACGCCGCGGCTCCCTGCCCGGTCGACGTCAAGGCGAAGATGATCGAGTGGTGGGGCCCGAAGCTGATCGAATATTACGCCGGCTCGGAAGGCAACGGCGTCACGGTCTCGACCTCGCAGCAATGGCTCGAACACCGCGGCACCGTCGGCCGCGCCGTGGTCGGCAAGATCAAGATCCTCGATGAGAATGACGAGGAACTGCCCACGGGGCAGATCGGCACGGTGTATTTCGCCGACGCGCCGGTGTTTTTCTATCACAACGATCCGGAGAAGACTGCGCGCGCATTCAATGCCAAAGGCTGGTCGACGCTCGGCGACGTCGGCTATCTCGACGACGAGGGTTTTCTGTATCTTACAGACCGCAAGTCCTACATGATCATCTCCGGCGGCGTGAACATCTACCCCCAGGAGACCGAGGACGTGCTGATCACGCATCCTCATGTTGCGGACGTCGCGGTGTTCGGCGTGCCCAATGAGGAAATGGGCGAAGAGGTCAAGGCGGTGGTGCAGCCGCACGACATGGCGCGCGCCGGCAAGGAGCTCGAGGCCGAATTGATCCTGTTCTGCCGCCAGCATCTCTCCCCGATCAAATGTCCGAAGAGCATCGATTTCGAAGCCGAACTGCCGCGCACCCCGACCGGCAAGCTCGTGAAACGGCATCTGCGCGACAGGTACTGGCCGAAGAAGTAACACCAATGTCGTCCCGGCGAATGCCGGGACCCATAACCACCGATGCCGGTTGCATCACGCGCGATTCCGCCCCATCGTGCCCTTCACAAGCTCCTGTGTGTATGGGTCCCGGCGTTCGCCGGGACGACGACTGAATGATTGCATCATCGCCCCTCTCCTCCATCCCGCTGCCTGCAGGCATCCGCTCGCGCTATGTCGACGATATCAACAGCCTCACCATGCATGTGCTGGAAGCCGGCTTCGAAACCAAGGGCCGCCCCTGCATCCTGCTGCTGCACGGCTTTCCCGAACTGGCCTATTCCTGGCGCAAGGTGATGCCGGCACTCGCAGCGGCCGGCTATCACGTGATTGCGCCGGACCAGCGCGGCTATGGCCGCACCACCGGCTGGGACGCGGATTACGACGGCGATCTCGCCTCGTTCCGGCTGCTCAACATGGTGCGTGACGCGCTCGGGCTGGTGGCGGCATTCGGCTATCGGGCAGTCGACGCCGTGGTCGGCCACGACTTTGGTTCTTTCGTTGCGGCGTGGTGCGCGCTGGTGCGGCCCGACGTATTTCGTTCGGTGGCGCTGATGAGCGCGCCGTTCGCAGGTCCCCCGCCATTGCCGTTCAACACCGTGGACAGGCCGGCGCCAAGGATCGACGACCCGGTGCACCGCGAGCTCGCCGCGCTGCCGCGGCCGCGCAAGCATTATCAATGGTACTATTCGACGCGCGAGGCCAACGCCGACATGCAGCACGCGCGGCAGGGCGTGCACGACTTCTTGCGTGCCTATTATCACCACAAGAGCGCGGATTGGAAAGCCAACGCGCCGGTCCCGTTGCAATCATGGACGGCGAGCGAACTGGCAAAGTTGCCGACCTATTACGTGATGGATCTCGACAAGGGCATGGCAGAGACGGTGGCGGAGGAGATGCCTTCGCCTTCACAGATCGCGGCCAACACATGGCTGCCCGACAATGAGCTTGCCTTCTACAGCGCCGAATATGCGCGCACCGGATTCCAGGGCGGTCTGCAGTGGTACCGCTGCGGCACCTCCGGGGCATTCATCCCCGAGCTTCAGACATTTTCCGGCCGAACCATTGACGTGCCGTCCTGCTTCATCTCGGGCAAACAAGACTGGGGCACCTATCAGCGGCCGGGCGTGTTCGAAGCGATGCAGACCAAAGCCTGCACGCGCATGCTTGGCTGCCATCTGGTCGATGGCGCGGGGCACTGGGTGCAGCAGGAGCAGCCGGCCGAGGTGAGCCGGTTACTGCTGGAGTTTGTCAGGCAGGGGGGCATCCAAATCTAATCGTCATTCCGGGCTCGCGCCAAGTGGCGCGACCCGGAATGACGGGCGTCCTCAGCTTCCCTTCAACTCCGCGATCTCCGGAAAGAACATGTCCTGCCACGATGCCGGCTCGTGCTTGATGCTGCCGACCCTGCGCATGAATTTCGCGAATTTCATGGTCGCGGCCGGCGTCATGGTCCATGTCACATCCTGACCGGTCATGACTTTCGTCACCATCTCGACCGAAAGCTTCGAGTTGGTATCGTCGATCCAGGTCTGCGCGGTCTGCTTCGGGTTGGCCGAAACGGTCGCGGTTGCCTCCTTCATGGCCTTGACGAATGCCGCGTAGAGTTCGGGATTGTCCTTGCGGAACCGCGCCGAGGTCCAGGCCACGGTAAATGTGTGCGGCCCAAGCACATCGAATGACGACAGCACGGTGTGGATGTTCTTTTGCTCCAGCTGCTGAAACTGGAACGGCGGCACGGAGAACACCGTGTTGATGTTGCCCGAGCCGGTGAGCAAGGCGATGGTCGCGTCCGGCGGCGACATCGAGACGGTGAGCGAATCCAGTTTTGCGTAATTCTCCTCGCCAAAGGCCGCGGCCACCGCCATCTGCAACACCACCGCCTGAACCGATACTTTGATCGAGGGAACGGCGATGCGGTCGCGGTCGGAAAAATCCCTGATCGAGGTGATCGCCGGATTGGAGGTGTTGAGCAAAAACGGCTGCGAACTCAGCGCGCAGATGCCCCTCACCTCGAACGAGGTGCCTATCGTCTTGTCCCACAGCGTGATCAGTCCGGGCACGCCGCCGGCCACGATATCGGTGGAGCCGGACAGCAGGGCCTCATTCATCGCCGCCGGACCGTTGAAGCGCTGCCAGGAAACCTTGAAATCCTTCAAGCCGCGCTGTCCGGCATATTTTTCGATCAGCCTGTCCCGTTTCATCACGTTGAACTGCAGGTAGCCCATCGAAAACTGCTCGGCCAGCCGGATTTCGGCGGCCTCGAGCGACGTTGCGCCGATGCCGATCGCGAATGCGATGACCGCAGCTGCAGCACCTGACTTCATCACCGTTCCCCCATAGTCGTATTCTTGTTTTATGAATTGAGAGATTACACGGCGAACCGCGCGCTGGCCAATAGCGTCGCTTGAGGACGGCCGGCGATTGGACAGCCATTGCTCTTGCGGGCTGCGGCGGAACTGAGCATCATCCGCGAAAGAAACCGAGCGGGAGCACGCCTTGCCCAGATCCGAATGGAGTTTCAAGACCGCGGTCGAATGTTCGGCAGCGCTTGCAGCGAAGAAAATCTCCGCGGTGGAGCTCGCGCAGGACGCCATCGCCCGCATCGAGCGCCATGACGACAAGATCAACGCCGTCTGCGTTCGCGATTTCGAACGCGGCCTCGCGGCGGCACGCGCCGCCGACGCGGCACTGGCGCGCGGCGAGGCCGGGCCGCTGCTCGGCCTGCCGATGACGGTGAAGGAATCCTACAACGTTGCGGGGCTGCCGACCACCTGGGGCTTTCCGCCGCAAAAGGATTTCAGGCCGCCGGAGGACGCGCTGTCGATCACGCGGGTGAAGCAGGCGGGCGGCGTGATCCTCGGCAAGACCAACGTGCCGGCGGGTCTCGCCGACTGGCAGAGCTACAACGACATCTATGGCACCACCAACAACCCCTATGATCTCGGCCGCACGCCCGGCGGCTCCTCCGGCGGCTCGGCGGCGGCGCTGGCGGCAGGCTATGGCCCGCTTTCGATGGGCTCCGATATCGGCGGCTCGTTGCGCGTGCCGGCGTTTCATTGCGGCGTCTTTGCGCACAAGCCGACCTTCGGGCTGGTGGCGCCGCGCGGCCATACGGCACCGCCGTTTCCGCCGCTGCCGATCGACCGCGATCTCGCGGTGATCGGGCCGATGGCGCGCTCGGCCGCCGACCTTACGCTGCTGCTCGATGTGATCGCGGGGCCTGATCCGCTGGAAGCCGGCGTCGGCTACAAGCTCGCGCTGCCGCCAGCGCGTCACGGTGCGCTAAAGGATTTTCGCGTGCTGCTGATCGATACCGACCGGGTGATGCCGACCTCCGTGAGCGTGCACACGGCAATCGAGAAACTCGCCGGCAATCTTGGAAAATCCGGCGTCAATATCAGCCGCGAGAGCCCGCTGCTGCCTGACTTCGCCGCATCCTCGCGGCTTTATATGCGGCTATTGATGTCGTTTCTCGGGGCATTCTTTCCCCCGGACGCAGTTGCGGGGGCGAAGGCCGGCGCGGCAAGGCTGGCGCCTGATGACCATAGCCTGGCGGCGGAACGGCTGCGCGGCATCGTGCTCAGTCATCGCGACTGGGTGCTGGACGACGGCGCACGTGCGCGCCTGAGGGCGCAATGGCGCGAGCTGTTCAAGAACTTCGACGCAGTGATCTGCCCGATCATGCCGACGCCGGCCTATCCGCACGATCATTCGCCGGATCAGGAGAAGCGGCGGATCAATATTGACGGCAAGGACTATGTCTATCCCGATCAACTGGCCTGGCCCGGCATCGCGACGCTGCCCGGCCTGCCGGCAACCGCAATTCCCATCGCGCTGTCGCCGGAAGGGTTGCCGATCGGCGTACAGATCGTCGGACCCTGGCTGGAGGACCGCACGCCCTTGAGGCTCGCCGAGCTGATCGAGCGCGAATTCGGCGGATTCATTCCACCGCCGATGTTCGACGATTGACGCATTGGCAGAATCGGGAGAAGAGCGATGAGCAAGGATCTCGACGAGTTGGCCGCGCTGAATCGCGACTACGTCGCTTCGGTACAGAATGGCGATGTGAAGCGCTTCGATGAAATTCTGGCGCAGGATTTTTATTGCAGCAATCCGGACAAGTCGCTGGTCGACCGCGCCGGCTTCTTGAAGCAGGCCGCCGTGCCGGTCACCATCACGAATCTCGAAGCCCGCGACGTCAAGATTCGCATCATGGGCGACTTCGCCATCATCCATGCCAGCACGAGCTATACGATGCCTGACGGCAAGCAGGCCGCCGGGCGCTACACCGACTGCTGGGCCAAGCAGAATGGGAAGTGGCTTGCGGTGTCGGCGCATGTGTCGAGATGACATCCGTTCCCCGGACGCAGTGCAGCGCGTAGCTCTTGCGAAGCGGTGCGCTGCAGAGCCGGGGCCGTACCAAGCGCTGGCGTTTGTTACGGTCCCGGCTCTGCGGAGCGGCATGAAGAATGCCGCACCGCGTCCGGGACACGGCCCTCACGCATCGAACATGATCACGCTGCGCACGGTCTTGCCGGCCTTCATCGCGGCGAAGCCCTCGTTGATCTCCGACAGCTTCAGTTTCGCGGAAATCCAGTCCTCGAGATGCAGCTTGCCGCGCATGTAGAATTCGACCAGCCGCGGCATGTCGACGCGGAAATGGTTGGAGCCCATCGAAGAGCCCTGAATCTTGCGTTCACGCAAGAAGTCAAAGCCGTGCAACTCGATCTTCTGCCCGAACGGAATCATGCCGACGATGGTCGCAGTCCCCCCCGGCGCCAGCATTTGGAAGGCCTGCTCGGCGGTTTCCTTGCGGCCCAGCACCTCGAAGGAATGATGCACGCCGCCGCCGGTCAGATCGCGCACCTGCTGCACCACGTCGCCGTTGCGGGGGTCGACGATGTCGGTGGCCCCGAGTTTTGTAGCGAGCTGCAGCTTGGCGGGATTGGTGTCGACCGCGATGATGCGGCCGGCGCCCGCGATCTCCGCGCCGTTGATCGCCGCCATGCCGACGCCGCCGCAGCCGATCACCACGACCGTTTCGCCCGCGGCGACTTTGGCGGTGTTGACCACCGCACCATAGCCCGTGACCACGCCGCAGCCGATCAGCGCCGCAAGCTCCAGTGGCATGTCCTTGCGGATCTTCACGATGGCGTTTTCGTGCACCAGCATCTGCTCGGCAAAGGACGACAGATTGAGAAACTGGTTCAGCTTCTCCGACCGTGCCCATGACAGCCGGTTCGATGCGCCCGGCAGCATCTTTACCGTGGTGTCGGTGCACAGCACCGTCCTTCCCGTGGTGCAGTTGTCGCAGGTGCCGCAAAACACCGATAAACACGTCACCACATGATCGCCCGGCTTGACGTAGGTGACGTCGGAGCCGACCTGTTCGACCACGCCCGCCGACTCGTGGCCGAGCACCGCAGGCAGCGGATGCGGATACAGCCCCTCCATGAAGTGCAGGTCGGAGTGACACAGCCCGGCGACCTTGGTTCGGATCAACACCTCGCGCGGCCCGGGTTTCGGCAGGCTGACATCCTCGATCACCAGCGGCTTGTTGACTTCATGCAGGACGGCGGCCTTCATTGCGGTTTCCTCGTGTGTTTTTTAATTCGTCATTCCGGGATGCGCCTCTTGGCGCAGGCCCGGAATCCATAACCCCCAATCGTGGTTATGGATTCCGGGCTCGCTCCCTTCGGTCGCGCCCCGGAATGACGCGTTACCTTAGGCTGCCGTCAGCAATTCGCCAACCTCGGCCATGCCGACGGCGCGGTCGCCGAGCAGATGGCCTGATACGACCTGTTGCGCTGCATTTTCCGTGAGCCGGAACGGATCGCCCGGCGATACCCGGTGATCGATCACCAGCCGCGACAGCAGCAGCCGGCGCGCATCGCCGCGCATGGCATGGATGCGGCCGCCTTCCCACGTCAGCGCGACGGCGCTGGCGACATGATAGAGCAGGCTGGTGGCGCGCCGCGACTCCGGCTCATTGTCGGTGCGCGCCGCCACCTCGCGGGAAAAACCGATGGCGCGGTCGGTGAGACCGCGCAGGCGGTCGCGCCACGCCTGCGGCACATCCGCTGAATCATCGAGCCGGGCGTGCAGATCGGCCGATAGCGCCGCGTCGGCGCCGTGACGGCCGACCGCGCGCTTCAACGCATCGAGCGCGACGATATTGGAGGTGCCCTCCCAGATCGAGCCGAGATGCGCGTCGCGCAAAAGCCGCGGGTTGACGAATTCCTCGATGTAGCCGATGCCGCCGCGCATCTCCATGGCGTCGCCGCACACCTTGCGCGCGTCGCGGGTGGCGCGGAATTTCAGGGCCGGCGTCAGAATACGCAGCAATGCCGCAGCATCCTGGCTGCCGGCCTCGGCACGGTCGAGCGCGTCGGCGGTGACAAAACTCATCGACAGCGCCTGTTCGGTCGCGAGCATGATCTTCATCAATTGCCGCCGTGCCAGCGGCATGTCGATGATGCGCTGTCCGAATACCACGCGATTCTTCGCCACCGTCATCGCGTCATGCCAGGCGCGGCGCATCAGCGCGGTGGATTTGACCCCGTTGGACAGCCGCGACGAATTGACCATCTCCGCCATCTGCACAAAGCCGCGATCGAGCCGCCCCACCGCATAGGCAATGGCGCCCTCCAGCTTGACCTCGCCCGACGCCATCGAGCGGGTGCCGAGCTTGTCCTTCAGCCGCACGATCCGGTAATGATTGGGCGAGCCGTCATCGAGCAAGCGCGGCATCAGGAATAGCCCGACGCCGCGCGTGCCGCCTTCCGCGCCCTGCGGCCGCGCCAGCAGCATCACGACCTTGGCGTCCGCATTGGAGCAGAACCATTTCTCGCCGGTCAGGCGCCAGTGATCGCCTTCCCGTACGGCGGTCGTGGTCAGCTTGCCGACATCGGAGCCGCCCTCCTTCTCGGTCATGAACTGGCCGCCCTGGGTGAGTTTTTCCATGTCGGTTTGGGTCAAGCCGTCGAGATATCTTGCCTTGAGCGCGGCGTCGCCGAAATTCGCCAGCAGCTTGGCGCAGCCGTCGGTAACGTTGATCGGGCAACCCAGCCCGAACTCGGCCTGGTTGAACAGAAACGTAAACGCGTGTTTCGCCACCGCCGGATAGGTTTGCGGCCAGCCGAGAATGCCCCTGCGCAGCGACATGGCGTGAATGCCGAATTCCCCGAACGCGGCCTTCTCGAGTTCGCGATAGGCCGGATGATATTCGATCCACTGCGCGTCGCGGCCAAAACGGTCCCGCGGGTGCAGCACCGGCGCGTGCCGGTCGGCGAGCCTTGCGCATTCATCAAGATGGCCGCCGGCGAGAGCGCCGAGCCGGTCGAGATGCGGCTCGATGTGGCGGAACAGCTCGTCCGAAAGATGGATGCGCAACAGATCGGCGAGTGCCGGATCGGCACGATAAAAGTTCATGCCCGAGGTATCCGGCGCGATCAGCCCGGACTTGTCGGCGGGCGCCGGCGCTTCGTGTTTGCTCGGTGCGTGCATGTGCAAACTCTTGTTCGGCCTGCCAAAGGCTCGCGACCATTCTTCGACAGGCCGCATTGAATGCTGTAGATCATGCTACAGATAAAGCGGACGATAAAGCCGTCAAAAAACATAATCGGAGGATCATCATGGCTGACGGCTACCGCATCATCGGCGCCGAGATGTCGCCCTATTCGGTCAAGTTGCGCTCCTATTTCCGCTACAAGGGAATCCCGCATCAATGGGTGTTGCGTAACGCCGCCAGCCAGGCGGAATTCGAAAAACACGCCAAAATTCCCGTCATTCCGCTCGTGGTGACGCCCGAGGGCACCGGCATGCAGGACTCCACCCCGATCATCGACGCGATGGAAAAGCTTTATCCGGAGCCGCCGGTCCATCCCGACGATGCCGTGGTGCGGTTTATCTCGGAGTTGATCGAGGAATTCGGCGACGAGTGGGGCAACAAGTGGATGTTCCACTACCGCTGGGCGCGCGATGTCGACCAGATCAGCTCGGCCGGGCGCATCGCGCGCATGCGCGGCCCCGACGCCGGCGAAGAGGCGCACGCGGTCTTTACCGAAAAGGTGCGGAAGCGCATGGTGGACCGGGTCTGGTTTGTCGGCTCCAACGCCGCCAATGCGCCGCGGATCGAGGCAGGTTTTCTCGAAATGCTGGCTCTGCTCGAGAGGCACCTTACGACACGGCCCTATCTGTTCGGCGACCGGCCTGCCTTTGGAGATTTCGGGCTGTGGGGCCAGATCTACGAAATGTGGACAGACCCCACCGCGGGCGCGCTGATCGGCGGCGGCGCGCCGCATGTGCTGGATTGGGTGCATCGCATGCTCTGGCCTCGCGCCGAGGGCGCGTTCGAGCGCTGGGCGGCACTTGAGCCGACCCTGATGCCGATCCTGGCCGAACAGGTCGGGCGCCTGTTCCTGCCGTGGACGGCGGCGAACGAAAAGGCCATCACTGAGGGAAAAGAAGAATTCAGCGTCACCCTCGGCGATCATGTCTGGACCCAAAAGCCGCAAAAATATCACGCGCGATCGCTTGGCATGCTGCGCGCAAAATACGCCGCCGTGCCGGACAAGGCTGCGCTCGATCCCGTTCTGGCGGCTGCGGGCTGCCTCACCGGATTGCAGGGCTGAAACTCATTCCATCGACAAAGGAAACCGAACATGGAGATTCCAAAATACAACACCGCGCTGATCGTGGGCGCTGGGGAGGGTCTCAGCGCGTCGCTGGCGCGGCGGTTCGGCCAAGAAGGGCTTCGCATCGCACTGGCCGCGCGAAAAATCGAAAAGCTCGGCGCGCTGTGCTCCGAGACCGGTGCCTCTGCCTTTGCCTGCAACGCCGCCGACCCTGACGAGGTCGAGCGCCTGTTCGGCGCGGTCGAGCGCGAACTAGGCAGCCCCGACGTGGTGGTTTACAACGCCAGCGCGCGGGCGCGCGGCGCATTTGTCGATCTGCTGCCGGCGGACGTGGCGCAAGCCATCGCGGTGAGCGCGTTTGGCGGATTCCTGGTGGCGCAGCACGCGGTGCGGCGCATGCTGCCCAACAAGCGCGGCGCGATCCTGTTCACCGGGGCGTCCGCCAGCGTCAAGGGCTATCCGCAATCCGCGCCGTTCGCGATGGGCAAGTTCGCGCTGCGCGGGCTCGCCCAGAGCATGGCGCGCGAACTGTCGCCGCAAGGCATTCACGTCGCGCATTTCGTGATCGACGGCGGCATCCGAAGCGCGGTGCGTAGCGAGCCCGCTGACAAACCGGATTCGATGCTCGACCCCGATGCAATCGCCTTGAACTACTGGAACGTGCTCTGCCAGCCGCGCAGCGCCTGGACCTGGGAACTGGAGCTGCGGCCATGGGTGGAGAAGTTTTGATGACTACAGCCGAAACCAAAATCGACACCGGCACCGACGAACTGCTCTGCGCGATCCGCGACCGCGTCGCGGTGATCACGCTGAACCGGCCCGAGGTCCGCAACGCGCTGTCGGATCGGCTGACGCCCGCGTTGCGCACCATGATCAAAACCTGTGGTGAAAACCCTGATGTCGGCGCGCTGTTGATCACGGGCGCCGGAACCGCGTTCTGTTCGGGCGGCGACGTCAAGGGCATGGGCGCGCACCGCGATCCGAAGCGGCTCGCACTCACCTATGACGAGAAGGTCGCCGACCTGCAGGAGCGCCAGCGCCTGCTGACCGGCGCGCTCGTATCGGTGCGCAAGCCGACCATCGCCGCGCTTCCCGGCGCGGCCGCGGGCGCCGGCCTTGCCATCGCGATGGCCTGCGACATCCGTATCGCCGCCGAATCGGCTTTTGTCTCCACCGGCTATCTCCGGGTGGCTCTGAGCGGCGATTACGGCATCGCGTGGCTGCTGACCCGGCTGGTCGGCACGTCGCGGGCGCGCGAATTGATGTTCACTGCCGACAAGGTCGACGCCGCCCGATGCGAAAGGATCGGCCTCGTCAACCGGGTGGTGCCGGACGCGAAATTGCAGGAGGAAGCGTTCGCGCTGGCAAAATGGATGGCCGAAGGGCCGACCATTGCTTTGCGCTACATGAAGGACAATCTCGACGAAGCCCTGCTGTTCGATTTCGCCACCGCGCGCGACCACGAAGCCGAACGCCTGGTCCGCACCACCATGACCGCGGATCACAAGGAGGCGGTGCAGGCGTTCATCGAGAAGCGGAAGGCGGTGTTCAAGGGAAGCTGAGCACCGCTGTGCCAGACATTGCGCCGTCATCCTGAGGAGCCGCGCGCTTGCGCGGCGTCTCGAAGGATGGCCACGGACACCGCCGCTTGTGGCCATCCTTCGAGGCTCGCCGTAAAGGACGGCGAGCACCTCAGGATGACGGCCGTGTTTGTTGCGGGCCTGATAAGCGTGAAGATTGATTTAGACCGTCGCGTGCTGCGCGATCTGCTCCGCCGCCAGCCGCCAGCTGGCGCAAGGAATATCCTTTGGTGCGACATCGATATGTTTTTCGAACCGCACCAGTTTCCAGTCGCCGGGCGTCGGCACGAAGGAGTACCCGGCCTTGCGCGCAACGCTGATCATGGCGTCATTGGAACGCAGCGTGTCACCGAAAATGTGCTCGGCGCCAAAGGCGGCGGCCCGGCATTCCAGGTTCGAGAGCAGCGCCGGGCCGATGCCCTGGCCCTGAAAACGGTCGTCGACCGAGAGACCGAATTCGAAACTTCCGGTGTCGGTGTTGAAGGCGTATCGCGCCTCGCCGACGACGGTGTCGATGCCATCGACGCTCATCATCGCGATCACGCTGAAGCGATCGTCTTCGCCGGGATGGGTGAAGTGATCAAGCTGGGCCGCCGGCAGTTCGCTCATGGCGCCGAAGAAACGGTTGTAGCGGGAGCGAGCCGAGAGCGCGCGGAAATAGTTTTGCAGCGCCCCGGCATCGCGCGGCTCGACAAAGCGAACCGTCAACGGTTTGCCGCTGCGCGTCAGCAGCACGTCGGAATATTGCTTGAGGTCGTTCAGTCGGATCGCAATCATCATACGCTCCTCTCGAACTTGGAGGATTCCGGCCGGCGTCCCTCGTCGAAGGCGACGCCGGCCTTGGCTGCTTTCAAGCCCGCCAGAACGGTTTTTCAGCCTCATAAACGACGTCGCTCCAGGACAGGCCGACATCGTGCAGGTCGCGCTCGGTCCAGTGGGTCAGTTCGCGGCGCTGCTGCTGGCGATGCCGCCAGACATGCAATGTCTCGGTGATGTGGGCCCAGAGGCCGGAACCATGATGATTACTCATCGATTCATGGGTGCAGGTGGACATGGTCGCCTCCTAAAGTTAATCTCTGTAGCGACTATGTGCCTTGAAACGCGCTTCGACAAACGACACTTTGTCCCTGTTCACATGACGAAAATTCATGGATTGAAATCCAAATGACCGCCAGGTTGCCCTCCCTCAACGGATTGCGCGCCTTCGAGGCTGCCGCCCGGCATTTGAGCTTCACCAATGCCGCTTCCGAGCTGAACGTCACCCAGACCGCGATCAGCCATCAGATCCGCCGGCTGGAGGAAGAACTCGGGATTCGCCTGTTCGTCCGGCAGAACCGCGCGCTGGCGCTGACGCCGGAGGCCAAGGAATACCTGCCCGGCATCCGCGCGGCGTTCAACGATTTGCGCCTCGCCACCGACCGGCTCAAGCGCAAGGACAATGACCACATACTCACCGTCTCCACGCTGGCGTCGTTGGCGGCAAAATGGCTGCTGCCGCGGCTGTCCGCGTTTCAGGAAGCCCATCCCGGCATCGACGTACGCATCACCACCTCGACCAGCCTGGTCGATTTCAAGAGCGGCGACGTCGATGCTGCGATCCGCTATGGCCGCGGCCAGTGGCCGGGCCTGCGCGCCGACTGGCTGATGGCGGACCAGTTGTTTCCGGTCTGCAGTCCGGCGCTGCTGACGGGCAATAAGCCGCTGCGATGCCCGGAGGATCTCGCCAACCACGTGTTGCTGCACTCGACCAATAACGATGATGACTGGCGGCTCTGGTTGACAGCCGCGGGCCTGCCGACCGACCTCTCAAAGCAGCACGGCGTGACCTTCGATCTCATCTTCATGGTGGTGCAGGCGGCCATCGACGGATTGGGGGTTGCCATCGGCCGGACCTCCTACGTCCAGGACGACATCGCCAAGGGACGCCTCGTGGTCCCGTTCAAGATCACGCTGCCCGCGGACGCCGGGTTTTACCTGGTATCTCCCGAAGCGGTGGCCGATACGCCGAAGCTGGCGACGTTCCGGCAATGGCTGATCGCCTCGGCGCAGAGCAAGCCGGCTAATTAGCCGCGGGAGTCGGCCCCGGGCCGCAATTTCCGATTGGTTCCTCCGGATTAGCGTGCCACATTGTCGCATTGAGGCAGTTCATTGCCCGGTCGGGAGAAACGGACATGTCGGCAACAGCAGAAACACCACGGATCAAATCGCGCCTCGCCGCGATCTTGCGCGCGACAAGCGGCAACTTCCTCGAACAGTTCGACTTCTTCCTGTTCGGCTTTTACGCCAGCGCCATCGCCAAGGCGTTCTTTCCTTCCGACAATGAAACCGCTGCACTGCTGAACACATTTGGCGTGTTCTGGCTCGGCGCCTTGATGCGCCCGGTCGGCGCGATCGTGCTCGGCGCCTATATCGACGAGATCGGACGCCGCAAGGGACTGATCGTGACCCTTGCGATCATGGCTGCCGGGACCGTGACCATCGCGGTCTGTCCGACCTATGCAACCATCGGCGTCGCGGCTCCGGTCATCGTGCTGATCGGGCGGCTGCTGCAGGGATTTTCCGCAGGCGTCGAGCTCGGCGGCGTTTCGGTGTATCTCGCCGAGATTTCCACCCCCGGCAACCGGGGCTTCTACACCTCGTTCCAATCCTCAAGCCAGCAGGTCGCGATCTTCGTCGCTGCGCTGATCGGGTATTTTCTCAGCGAAGCAATGCCGCCGGGTATGGTCGCGGATTGGGGCTGGCGCATTCCGTTCTTTGTCGGCTGCCTCATCATCCCCTTCATTTTCTTCCTGCGGCGCACGCTGGAGGAGACGCCGGCATTTCTGGCGATGAAAAAACACCCGACCACAGGGGAGGTGTTCGCGTCCGCGATCGCCAATTGGCGGATCGTCGTGCTCGGCATGATGCTGGCGGTGATGACGACGGTGACATTCTATTTCGTCACGGTCTACACCCCGACCTTCGGCAAGAACGTGCTGAAGCTGTCGACGCAGGACGCCCTGCTGGTGACGCTTATGGTTGCGTTCACCAACTTCTTCTGGAATCCGGTGGGAGGCGCGCTGTCGGACCGGATCGGACGCAAGCCAGTGCTGGTGACGATCGCGGCGCTTTCGCTCGTGACAGCGTATCCGATGTTGTCCTGGCTGGTAGCCGAACCGACTTTCAGCAAGATGCTGCTCGTCGAAATGGTATTTTCGCTTTATTTCGGCGTCTACAGCGGCACCATGCTTGGTGCACTGGTTGAGGTGGTGCCCGCGCACGTCCGCACCACCTGCTTCTCGCTGGCCTTCGCGCTGGCCGCCGGGGTGTTCGGCACGTTCACGCCGTTCGCCGCGACCTGGCTGATCCAACGCACCGGCAGCGACGCGGCGCCCGCGTTCTGGCTGATGTGCGCGGCGGCGAGCGGCCTCATCGCCGCGCTTGTGATCTACCGCGGCGGCAAGACCATCGAGGTGCGCGAGGCGGCACCCGCCTGACAGTCTTGCCGAACCCGCTTCGTCATTCCGGGGCGCACGCGCTCTTGCGCGTGCGAACCCGGAATCCAGAAGCACGGCCAAGTGTCTGGATTCCGGGTCCGCGCAAGTGCGCGTCCCGGAATGACGGGGAAGCGGTTTTGCTTCTCCCGCAAACCAGCTAACAAGACGCATGGTCGACCTTTCCCGCAAATTCGACGTGCTGGTCATCGGCGGTGGCAACGCAGCACTTTGCGCCGCGATCAGCGCGCGGCGCGCGGGCGCCTCGGTGCTGGTGCTGGAAGGCGCGCCGAAATTCTATCGCGGCGGCAACACCCGCCACACCCGCAACATGCGCTGCGCCCATGACGCCGCGACGGACATCCTGACCGGCCCCTATCCTGAAACGGAGTTCTGGGAGGATCTGCTGCGTGTCACCGGCGGGCAGACCGATGAGGAACTCGCGCGCTTCATGATCGCGGAGTCCAAGGAAATCCTAAGCTGGATCGTCGAGCAGGGTGTGCGCTGGCAGCCCTCGCTCGGAGGTACGCTCAGCCTCGGCCGCACCAATTCGTTCTTCCTCGGCGGCGGCCGGGCGATGCTGAACGCGCTGTATCTGACCGCCGAGCGCCTCGGAGTCGATATCCTCTACGACGCCGAAGTGCTCGATCTTGAGATCGACGACGGCATGTTTCTTTCCGCTTCGCTGAAGCAGGGCAATGGCCGCGCCAGCGTTCGGGCGGCGACGCTGGTGGCGGCCGCCGGCGGGTTCGAAGCCAACATCGAGTGGCTGAAAGAATATTGGGGCGAGGCCGCCGACAATTTTTTGATCCGCGGCACGCCTTACAACCGCGGCTCGATTTTGAAGATGCTGCTGGCGAAGGGCGTGCAGGACGTCGGCGATCCCACGCAGTGTCATGCGGTGGCGATCGATGCCCGCGCGCCGAAATTCGACGGCGGCATCATCACGCGGCACGATTCGGTGGTGTTCGGCATCGTCGTCAACAAGCTCGCGCAGCGTTTTTACGACGAGGGCGAGGACATCTGGCCGAAACGCTACGCGATCTGGGGCCGGCTGGTGGCGGCGCAGCCCGACCAGATCGCCTACATCATTTTCGACTCGACCGTGCTCAACAGTTTCATGCCGACGCTGTTTCCGCCGATTGCCGCCGGCAGCATTGCCGAGCTTGCCGGCAAATTCGAGCTCGATCCGGCCGTGCTGGAGAAAACCGTCGCCGATTTCAACGCGGCGGTGCGTCCCGGCACGTTCGATCACACCATCCTTGACGATTGCCGCACCGAGGGCCTTAACCCCCCAAAGACGCATTGGGCACGGCGCATCGAGACACCGCCGTTTTACGCCTATCCGGTGCGGCCCGGCATCACCTTCACCTATCTCGGCACCCGCGTGAACAAGCAGGCGCGCATGCTGATGAAAAGCGGCAAGCCATCGGCCAACATGTTCGCGGCCGGCGAAATTATGGCCGGCAACGTGCTGGGCAAGGGTTATGCGGCCGGAATCGGCATGACCATCGGCAGCGTGTTCGGCCGCGTAGCGGGAAGAGAGGCTGCGCAAAATGCACGGAATTGAAGGAGGCAACGTGGCACGGATTCGGGATGTGATCGTTTCGCTGATGTTCTCGGCAGCAACGCCGGCGCTGGCGGCAGAGCCCATCGCGCTGCGCGACATGGGCTCGTTCCACGTCGGCGGCCGGCTGGTCGAAATCTCCGGCAAGCCGGTCAAGGAGGTCGTGTTCACGCAAGGCGGCGTGCCGGCGAAGATCGATCCCAACGGCACCTATCAGGTCGAGCAGATGTATGTGCAGTATTTTCTGCCGGCCAAGGAAACAGGCGCCTACCCGCTTCTGATGTGGCATGGCGGCGGGCTCACCGGCGCTACCTATGAGACCACGCCGGATGGACGCGAGGGCTGGCTGAACTACTTTTTGCGCAAGGGCTGGAGCGTCTACAATTCCGACGCGGTCGAGCGCGGCCGCGCGGGCTGGGCGCAGTATCCCGATATCTTCAAAGGCGAGCCTGTGTTTCTTACAACCGCAAATCCGTTCGAGCGCTTCCGCATCGGCGACGGCCCGAACTCCTACGATCCCGATCCGGCGAAACGGAAGCTGTTGCCCGGCAACCAGTTCCCGAACGAAGGCTACGAAAACTTCACCAAGCAGAACGTGCCGCGCTGGACCACCAATGATGACGCGACGCTGGCGGCTTACATCGCCGAGATCGATCGCGTCTGCCCCTGCGTGATCCTGTTTCACAGCCAGGCCGGAGCGTTCGGCTTCAAGGCGGCGCAGGCGCGTCCCGACAAGGTCAAGGCGCTGATCGCGGTCGAGCCCGCAGGTGTCGGCGATCCCGCGAAGGTCGATGCACTGAAAGCCATTCCATCGCTGATGGTCTATGGCGACTTCATCGAGCAGGATTCGCGCTGGCCTAAAATCCGCGCCACCGGCGTTGCCTTCGCCGACGCCATCCGCGCCGCGGGCGGCACAGCCGATGTGGTCGATCTGCCCACGGCCGGCATCAAGGGCAATTCGCACATGATGATGATGGACAAGAACAACGCCGAGGTCGCGGCGCTGATCCAGACGTGGCTGGAAGGCAAGGGGCTGACGAAGAAGCCCTGAGGGAAGTAACGCGTATGCACGGAACCAGGATTCTCGAGGAAGCCGGCCGCCTGATGACGGTCTGCAATTCGTGCCGTTATTGCGAGGGGCTGTGCGCGGTATTTCCAGCCATGGAAATGCGCCGGTCGTTTTCTGACGGCGACCTCAACTACCTGGCCAACCTCTGCCACGGCTGCGGCGCCTGCTATCCCGACTGCCAGTTTTCGCCGCCGCATGAGTTCAACGTCAATGTGCCGAAGGTGCTGGCGATCGCGCGCGCCGACTCGTGGTCGGCTTATGCCTGGCCGGCGGCGTTCTCGGGCGCCTTCGCGCGCAACGGGCTCGTCATCAGCTTGATCGCGGCGCTTAGCGTCGCAGCCTTCATCTTCGGCTTCGCCGCACTCAACGATCCGCGCGGGCTGTTCGGGATCAACACCGGACCGGGCGCGTTTTACAAATTGATGCCGCACAATGCGATGGCGGCGCTGTTCGGCGCCGCATTCCTCTATTCGATCGTGGCGATGGCGATGGGGGTGCGCGCATTCTGGCGCGACATCGGCGAGCCGGTCGGGGGACGCGCCGACCGCCGCTCGTTGTGGCAGGCGATGAGGGACGCCGCCGAATTGCGCTATCTGGATGGCGGCGGCGTCGGCTGCGTCAATGAGGATGAGCGGCCGAACGACCGCCGCAAAATCTATCACCATTTTACGTTCTATGGATTTTTGCTCTGCTTCGCTTCCACCTGCGCGGCGACGGCCTATCACTATATGCTGGCGCGCGAGGCGCCGTATCCCTGGTGGGACTTGCCGGTGGTGCTCGGCACGCTCGGGGGCGTCAGCCTCCTGATCGGACCGGCCGGGCTGCTGGCGGAAAAACTAAGGCGCGAGCCGGCGCTGGTCGATCAGGGCCGGCTCGGCATGGATGTGGCGTTCATAGCAATGCTGTTCCTGAGCAGCATCACCGGAATCGCGCTGCTGGTATTGCGCGACACCGCCGCGATGGGTCCGCTGCTAGCTGTGCATCTCGGCGTGGTATTCGCGCTGTTTATCACCATGCCGTACGGGAAGTTCGTGCATGGAATTTACCGTTATGTCGCGCTGGTAAGATATGCGCAGGAGCGGCGGACAATCTGAGAGGTACCGTTCCCCGGACGCAGCGCAGCGCACTCGGGTCCGCGCTTCGCGCGGCCCGAGCACAGGCTCCGCCATTGCGAAGCGGTGCGCTGCAGAGCCGGGGTCGTAACGGACTCCGCGCTTGGTACGGTCCCGGCTCTGCGGAGCGGCATGAAGAATGCCGCACCGCGTCCGGGACACAGGTCACAAATCCACCACGACGTAATCGTCCTCCACCGACACCGCTAATGTCTCGGCGATGTACGGCCCCTTGACCACGCTGGCGCCGGACTCGACATGGGCGGGATAAGCACGGGTGCGAAACCGTTTCGGGTCGCAATAGGACTGCCCGGTGCGGATATCGAATTCCCAGCCGTGCCATGGGCAGCGCAGAATCTCGCCATGCCGCGTATATTGAATCTCGCCGGGATCGGAGGATTGCGCGAGCCCGATCAGCGGCCCCTCGCATAGCGCCGCGCCCTGGTGCGGGCAGCGGTTCAACAGGCCGAAGAACTCGCCCTTGATGTTGAACACCGCAATGGGGCGTTCATCGATGGTGAGGAATTTTCGCGTGCCCGGCGGCAACTCGTCCACCGGGGCGATGACGTAACGAGCCATCAGGATACGCCGTACAGCCTTTTGGCATTGCCGAGATAAAACGCCTCGCGGTTGGCGTCGCTGACGCCGGCGGGCAGCACGCGCGACGGATCGTCGTAGTCCCAGTGCGGATAGTCGGTGGCGAACAGCAATTTGTCCCAGCCGATCCAGTCGATCAACTCGAACAGATGATCGCGCCGCTCCGGATCTTCCATCGGCTGCGTGGTCCACCAGATATGTTCGCGGATGGTTTCCGACGGCGGCCGTTTGACGTGCGGCACTTCGCTGCGCAGTTTTTGCCAGACCTTGTCCAGCCGCCACGACAGCGACGGCGCCCAGCCGAAGCCGGCCTCGATCATGATCATCTTCAAGGATGGATGCCGCTCGAACACGCCCTCCAGCACGATCGAGGCAAGCGCGGTCTGCTGGCATTGCGAATGGCCGACCATCTCCTCAATGTAAAAACTCGGCCAGCCGGATGCCGTGATCGGATTGCCGCCAAAACCGAAGGCGTGCACGCCGACCGGAAGGCCAACCTCTTCGGCGGCCTCGTAGATCGGCCAGTAGCGGCGCTGTCCCAATGGCTCGACATTGCGGCTGAGCAGCAGCACCTGCACGAAATTCCTGTCGCCGGCGCGCTTGCGGATTTCCGCGGCCGCTGCCGGCCCGTCCTCATTGGCGACCACGACCGAGCCTTTCAGGCGCGAGTCCTTGCTGGTCCATTTGTCGATCTGCCAGTCGTTGATCGCGCTCGCCAGCGCCGCGCTGAGGTCCTGGTTGCGCAGGCCCTGTCCCGTGTTGAGCGGGTTGAGAACACCGAGCGCGACATTGTTGGGGTCGAGGTGCTGCCGCTGCATGAAGGACAGCGACGAGCCCTGCGGCCCGCCCTCCGGCGGATAGGCGTCGCGGCGCGAGGCGTTGGGCTGCGCCTTGGGATAGGGCGGGCCTTCCATCATGCCCTGATAGGCATGCTTGCCATAGGTTTCGAGATGGGCGTGCCAGCGTTTTGCCAGGTATGGGTAGAGCTCGGTCGCGGTGGCGCGTGCCGGATGGATGTCGCAATCGGCGATCGCGGTTTTCACGGATGCGGATGCAGCCTGCTCGGCGCGGGCGCGGAACTGCATGTTCATGGCGTCATCTCCTGCCTCGCCGCGCTCTTCAGTCGCGAATAGGTCGCATGCGGGTTGTCGATCATGATCTTGCGGACCAGCTCCGGCGATAGTCCTTCCGGCAGCACGGCGTCGCCGTCGAACTGCCAGTGCGGATAGTCGGTAGAGAATAGGAGCAATTCGTCGGACTGCATATGGTCAAACAGGCGATTTAATGTCGTGTGATCCGGCGGCGCGTCGACCGGCTGCAGCGAGAACCGGATATTGCTGCGCACAATCTCCAGCGGGGCGCGATCCACCCACGGCGTTTCCATCCGCACCCCGCGCCAGAACTTGTGCAGCCGCCACAGATAGGACGGCAGCCAGGTGAAGCCGGATTCCAGCATTACCATTTTCAAGTTCGGATGCCGCGCGAACACGCCTTCCACGATCAGGCTGGTCAGCTGGGTCTGGAATGCCTGCGCCTGCGCGACGTAATCCTCGATGTGATAGGAGCCCCAGCCGACCGAGGTCGGCGGGTTGTGATAGTTGCTGCCGGCGTGCACCCCGACCGGCAGCCCGAGACGTTCGGCGGCGACATAGATCGGCCAATAGGCGCGCTTGCCCAGCGGCATGTCGCCCATCACCAGCATCAGCACCTGCACGAAGCGCTTGTCCCTGCCGCAACGCTCGATCTCCGCGACCGACTTCTCCACGCTCTGCACGGGTATCACGATCGAGCCGCGCAGCCGCGAATCCCTGTCGAGCCATTCCTTCACGAGCCAGTCGTTGAGCGCGCGGCAGAACGCGTCTGCCATGTCCTCGCTGAACACCATCTGCACGCCGTAGAGCGGATTGCAGATGCCGTAAGCCGTCCCGAATTTATCGAGCGCCTGCACCTGCATGTCGGCCAGGCTGGAGCCGGGCTTACCCTGCGAGGGCCGCCAATCCGGCCGCGATGTGATCGGGGAATTTTGCGGATAGGATTGCGACACCAGGTCGGTCATGCCCCGCGTCGTCACCTGGTCGCGCCAGTAGTCGTTGAGATACGGCAGCAGGCTGGTCAGATGCGGCACGGCCGGATGCAGGTCGCAATCCACGCCGCCAGGAATCGGTTGCGTCATGAAAGTGTTTCCGTCTCTTAATTTCCACGCCGGATTGATTGCATCTGCCTAAAGAATACCATATCGCGCAACTGAGTTCCCGTCATCCTGAGGAGCCGCGCCCTTGCGCGGCGTCTCGAAGGATCGCCACAGGCGCCTGTGGCCCATCCTTCGAAGCTCGCCGCGAGTGCGGCGAGCATCTCAGGATGACGGCGGAGAAAAGGGGATTCGATGCAAGACCTCATCCCAATCGCCGAACGGATCGCCGCCCGGCTGATCGAGCGGCGCCAAACCATCGCGGTCGCCGAGTCCTCGACCGGCGGCCTGATCTCGGCGGCGCTGCTCGCGGTGCCCGGCGCTTCCGCGTATTTCCTCGGCTCCGCGGTGGTCTATACGCGCGACGCGCGGCGGACGCTGATCGATATTCCCGATGAGGCCATGAAGGGAATTCGCTCGGCGTCGGAGCCTTACGCAAAATTGCTCGCGGGCCAGATCCGCAGGCGCTTTTCCTGCGATTGGGGCCTGTCGGAAACCGGCGCGACCGGACCGACCGGCAACCGCTATGGCGACGCCGCCGGCCACAGCTGCATGGCGGTCGCCGGAGCATCGGAGCAACTGGCGATGACGCTGGAAACCGGCAGCGCCGACCGGCTTGGCAACATGCATGTGTTCGCGAGCACTGCGCTGAACTTTTTTCTGCAGAACTTGTCGCGCTGAGTTTGGCGAAGATTCTTCACCTCTCCCGAAGGGAGAGGTCGGATCGCATCGATAGATGCGATCCGGGTGAGGGGTTGCGGACTAACGATGGACCGAAGGCCCCTCACCCGGATGTCATCTGCGATGACATCCGACCTCTCCCCTGCGGGGAGAGGTCAAGAGGCTCAGCGCTCCCGGAACGAGCGCATCAGCTGGTCGTTCAGCGGCTTCAGCAGATAGGACAGCATGGTGCGGTCTCCGGTCTGCACGAAGGCTTCGACCGGCATGCCGGGAATCAGCTTTTGGTTGTCGGCGAGCCGGGCCACTTCCGACGGCGGCAGCGAAACGCGGATGGTGTAATAGCTCTGCCCGGTGCGCTGGTCGGTGGTGACGTCCGCCGATACCCGGGTGACGGCGCCGTTCAACTCCGGCGTGGTGCGCTGGTTGAAGGCCGAAAACCGCAGCAGGGTCTTCTGGCCGATCTGCAGCTTGTCGATGTCCTTGGGATCGACCTTGGCCTCGACCTGCAGATCGTCGGCCTGCGGCACGATCATCATCATGGCGTCGCCGGCCGTGATCACGCCGCCGACGGTGTGGACCGTCGATTGCAGCACCATGCCGTCCTGCGGCGCGCGGATATCGACCCGCCGAAGCTGATCTTCCGCGGTCACCTTGCGTTCGACGAATTCGCCGATCTTGTCGTTGGTCTCACGCAAATCCTTGGAGACCTCGCTGACCATGTCCTTGTCGACCTGGATGATCTGCAGCTCGGTCTCGGTGATCTTGCCCTTGGCCTGGGCGCGGGAGGCGATGTATTGCGCGCGTTCGCCATTGAGCCGGGCAGCATCGCGTTCCAGCGTCGTCAAGCGCGTCAGCTGCACCAGGTGCTGCTCGTAGAGGGAGCGGACGCCGACCAGTTCCTTTTCGATCAGCGCGATTTCCTTCTCCTTGGCCTTCTCCTGGGCGCTCAGACCACCGATCTCCTCATTCAGCTGCGCGATGCGCTCGCGCAACTGCGCCTTCTGCCCGGTGCGCCCGGTGACCCGCACCTCGAACAGCTTGCTCTCGCTCGTCATCACGTTCTGCACATCGGGATCGGAGGCGCGCTCCGTGAGCTGCGGCGGAAACGTCACCTTGGTTTCACCGCGCTGTTCGGCCTCGAGCCGCGCTGCCCGTGCATAAAGGCCGTTGAGCGTCTTGACCACGATGGCGAGGCTCGCCTTGGTGACGGTATCGTCGAGCCGCACCACGATATCGCCGGCTTTCACCACGTCGCCGTCGCGTGCGCGCACCTCGCCGACCACCCCGCCGGTCGGATGCTGCACTTTCTTGACGTTGGATTCGACCACGATCGAGCCGGGCGCGATCAGCGCCCCCGAGATCTGCACGGTCGAGGCCCAACCACCGAACCCTCCGGCGAGGACGAGCACCACCGCAAGCCCGACGATCAGATGCAATCTGATCGAGCGCCGCGCGCCTTTGACCTGAACGCCGCTCATGATTTTGCAGCTCCCGCTTCGGACACGATCTTGATCGGCGCCGGCGGCGGGGCGACCCGCTGCAGGACCTGCCCCAGCACCTGATCCTTGGGCCCGAACGCCTGCATGCGTCCGTCCTTGAGAACCAGCAGCATGTCGACCGCCTCGATGCCGATCGGGCGGTGCGCCACCACTACCACGATGGCGCCGCGCTCGCGCGCCCCGCGCACGGCGCGCGTCAACGCCTCGTCGCCCTCGGTATCGAGATTGGAATTCGGCTCGTCGAGCACGATCAGGAACGGCTCGCCATACAGCGCGCGCGCCAGCGCGACGCGTTGCGCTTGCCCTGCGGAAAGCGAAACTCCCTGCTCGCCGACCTGGGTCTCGTAACCTTCGCTCATCTTGACGATCATCTCGTGCACGCCGGCTTCCCTGGCCGCGGCGATGATGTTTTCGGCAATGGCGTCGGGATCGAAACGGCAGATGTTCTGCGCCACCGTGCCGGCAAACAATTCGACGTCCTGCGGCAGATAGCCGACATGACCGCCGAGCACCTCGGGCGACCATTGATCGAGCGCGGCGCCGTCGAGCCGGACTTTTCCGCGCACCGGCTGCCAGACGCCGACCAGCGCGCGCACCAGCGATGATTTGCCCGACCCGCTCGGCCCGATGATGCCGAGGCCGTTGCCGGCTTCCAAGGCAAAACTCACATCCTGGACGATGACCTTCTGGTCGCCGGGCGGAACGATGCTGACACTTTCGACCGACAGACGCCGGGAGGGCGCCTGCAAGCGCGTCGGCGCGCCTTGCGCCGGCAGCGATCCGAGCAGCCGGTTGAGGCGATGCCAGCTCTGGCGCGCGGCAACAAAACCTTTCCAGTGCGCGATCGCCAGATCGACCGGTGCCAGCGCCCGCGCGCTAAGGATCGAGCCCGCAATGATGACGCCCGCCGTCGCCTCCTGGTGAATCACCAGATAGGCGCCGACCCCCAGCACCGCCGACTGCAGCATCATGCGCATGACCTTGGCTATCGCGCCGAGGCCGCCGGCAACGTCGCTGGTGCGCTGATTGCCGGTCAGATAATTCTCATTGGCCACGCCCCAGCGCCTGGTCAGGCGTCCCGACATTCCCATCGCGACCAGAACTTCGGCGTTGCGCCGGCTGGCGCTGGCAAGGTCGTTGCGGCGCGCCGCAAGGCCCATGGCTTCGCGCGCGGGCTTGCGCGTCATGAATTCGGTCACGATGGTCAGGGTGACCAGGATGATCGCGCCGGCCAGCGCCGTCGCTCCGATCAGGAGGTGGAAGGCAAAGCAGATCGCGAGATAGAACGGCAGCCATGGCAGATCGAAAAACGCCGAGGGTCCGAGGCTGGACAGGAACGCCCTGATATTGTCGAGATCGCGCAGCGGCTGCAGACCCTCGTTGCGGCCGCCCGCGATCAACGGCAGCCGTACCACGGTCTCGAACACCCGGCCGCTGAGCGCCTCGTCGAGCGAGGTGCCGATGCGGACCAGGATACGTCCCCGGATCAGGTCGAGAATGCCTTGCGCGACGTACAATCCAGCGGCGAGGATGACGAGGCCCACCAGCGTCGGCACGCTGCGGCTCGGCAGCACGCGGTCGTATATCTCCAGCATGAAGATCGAGCCGGTGAGATACAGCAGATTGATCATGCAGCTCATGACGCCGACGCCGATAAACGCGCTGCGGCAGGCACGCAGCGCTTCACCGAGTTCGGAACGCCGGACACCGGGAACGGCTGCCATCAAACCTGGTCTCTTCGATTGGACTAAGCATTTCTTTACCGAGGTTTGCGCCGATCGTCCATGAAAGTTGCGTTAACCTAAACATTATCGGAGATGGTGCGCGCTGGGCTCGCCCGACCGGCCGCAGGGACGGGTTTCCGCGGCGGAACCATACATGCAGGGAACCTATCTTCCCGCGGGGGCTTGTCCCCCCATCAATCACATTCAGGAGCCATCATGATCCGCCGATTCATCGGAGTTGCAGCCATTGTTGCCGCCACAGCCCTTCCCACCCTCGCTCACGCGCAGGGTGTGCCCGGAGGCATCGAGCGAGGCGCCCGGGAGGGCGAGCGGGCCGCCGGTCCGGTCGGCGCCATCGTGGGCGGCACGATTGGCGGGGTCGTTGGCGGCGTCGCCGGTGTGCTGGGTGTCGATCAGCGTCCACGCTTCCGCAGCTACGTGGTCGAGCAGCGTCGGCCGTCCTACACCTATCGCGACGAGGTCCGGGTAGGCGCGGTGCTGCCGGAAGCCGGCGTGACCTATTACGAGGTCCCGCCGGAATACGGCGTGCGCGATTATCGCTACACGGTGGTGAACGGACGCACCGTCCTGGTCGAGCCGCGAACCCATCGGATCGTCGAGATCGTCGAGTAACCTCAAGGCGACATAAGCGACAAAGGCCGTCCTTCCGGGGGCGGCCTTTTTGCGTGTGGCGAAACTTTCAGCGGTCATCGGCGTTATGGACGCATGACGCAGCCTGACACCTGGTATGTGGCCTTCGGCCCGGACAAAGCCGTGAAGACGGACGACAGCGCCACCGGCATGGTGCGGTCGACGAGGACGTTCAAGTCGGAGGTCGACGCCAAGCTGTTCGCCATGCAGGTGCTGGCGAAAGGCTGGTCCGTCACCGCGGGCACGCTCAATCCGCACCAGCCCAAGCAGATCGTAGGCTCCGGCCAAATCGAACGCTGGGCTGATCCCGGGCTCGGTGGCTGACCCCTCCCCGCTGTGCGCCGGGAGACGTTAAGAGAGCGCCGCTTCGCGTTCGGCCAGAATGCATCTGGCGATACGGTTTCCTTCCACCCGTACATTGGGCGGCAGCCGTTCGACACAACGTGTTTCCGCAAAGCCGCAACGCGGCGCGAACGAGCAGCTGACCGGCGCCTTGTCGAGCGACGGTGGGGTGCCGGGAATGGTTCCCAGCCTTTGCCCGCGCCTGGCGCCGTGCACCGTGGAGGCCAGCAGGCCCCGCGCGTAAGGATGGATCGGGGTGCGCACGATCTGGCTGAGCGTGCCGGTCTCGACGATCTGGCCGGCATACATCACCGCGACGCGATCGCAGATCTCGATCGCAACCCCGATATCGTGGGTGACAAAAATCACCGACATGCCGAATTCGCGCTGCAACTCGCGCAGCAGCAACAGGATCTGGATCTGCACGGTGGCATCGAGCGCCGTGGTCGGCTCATCGGCGAGCAGGATTTTCGGCTTGCAGGCGAGCGCGAGCGCGATCATGGCGCGCTGGCGCATGCCGCCGGACATCTCGTGCGGATAGGCCTCTAGCCGGCGTTTGGCGGAAGGGATGCGCACCACCTCCAGCATCTCCAGCGCGCGCGCCATCGCATCCGCCTGGCTCTTGCCCTCGTGGCGCATCACGCTTTCCGCGATCTGCTGACCGATGGTGTAGACCGGATCCAGCGCCAGCGCGGGTTCCTGAAAAATCATCGATACGGTCTGGCCGCGAAAGGCCGACAGTTTTTCTTCATCGAGCACCAGCACGTCGTGGCCGAGCACCTGAATGCTGCCTGAAATCTGGGTGCGCTTTTTCGGCAGCAGCCGCATCAGCGCGCGCAGGGTCACGCTCTTGCCCGATCCGGATTCGCCGAGCAGGCCGAGCACTTCGCCTTCGCCCAGCGTGAGGCTGAGATCGTTCACCGCGTGGACGGTGCGCTCGCCGGTGAAGCGGATATTGAGATCGCGGATTTCGACCAGGTTGCTCACGCCATTTCCATTTCCGGGCATCGGACATGAAAATCGGTCGCGCGCTGGAACGCGGCGCCGGCGCGGAGCAGTGTCGCTTCATCGAACGGACGGCCGATCAACTGCATTCCGACCGGCAAGCCTGTCGCTGTGAAGCCGGTCGGGATCGACAGCGCCGGCAGGCCGAGATAGTTGACCGGCCGCGTGAAGCGGGTGAGCCGCTGGATCATCGCTTCCGCATCGGGACTGTTGCCGACATCGCTCTCGGCGATGGTGGGAGCCGCGGACGGCGCGACCGGCGTCAGCACCGCATCAACGCCCGCGGTTGCCGCAAGATGCGCCGCCAGCGCCGGACCGCGCCAGCGCATCGCCTCCAGATAGGATACCGCCGGCATCGCCAGGCCGTTCTGCAGCCGCATCAGCACTTGCGGGCCGTAATCCTGCGGCCGCTCGATCAGCCATCTCTTGTGGAAGGCCGCGGCTTCAACCGCGAGCACGAACTGGCACGCCGCGGTGAGTTGGCCCTGCGCCGGCAATTCGACCTGGACGACCTCAGCGCCCTCGCGCTTCAGCGTCGCAATGGTTTCATCCAGGATGCGCGCGGTGTCGGCATCGAGATCGTCGACATAGAAGGTCGCCGGGACGCCGATTGTAAGGCTCTTCAGCGATCCTCGCGTCGCCATCACGTAATCCGGCACGTCGCCGCTGACGGCGGTGGGATCGTTGGGGTCGGCGCCCGCCATCAGGCCGGTGAGCAGCGCGCAATCCTCGACGGTGCGCGCCAGGGGACCTACGGTGTCGAGCGACTGCGACAGCGGCATCGCGCCGGCCCGGCTGATTCGGCCGACCGTCGTCTTGAGGCCGGTGACACCGCAGAAATGCGCGGGCATCCGGATCGAACCGCCAGTGTCGGAACCCAGCGCCGCAAACGTCAGCCGGGCGGCGACCGCCGAACCCGATCCCGACGAAGACCCGCCGGTGATGTGGTCGACATTCCAGGGATTATGCACCGGTCCATAATGCGGGTTATGGCCGGTCGGCCCGTAGGCGAACTCGACCATCTGCAGCGAGCCGAGCCGGACGGTGCCGGCATCCTTCAGCCGCTGCAACGAGGTGGCGGTGGTGGTCGCAACCCAGTCGCGGCGAATTTTGGAGCCGCAGGTGACGACCTTGCCGGCGTCGTAATACATGTCCTTGTGCGCCAGCGGCACGCCGTGCAGCACGCCGCGATTTTCACCTTTCGCCAGCGCGGCATCCGCGGCATCCGCCTCGGTCAGCGCTTGCTCGGTTTCGATCGACATGAATGCATTGAGGCGCGGCTGCCATTGCGCGATGCGTTCGAGGCAGGATTGCGTCACCTCGCGCGAGGAGACGCGCTTCTTTGCGATGGCTTGCGCGACCTCGGTCAGCGAAAGAGTTGCGGGTTCGGTTTTGCTCATCGCGAGCCCTCGTTCTGGACGACAAGGAAGGTCGCCGGCTCCAGATCGAACGGCAGGGTTCCGGCGATCGGGGCCAAGCCCTCGAATGCCGGGCCGATGGAATTGGCGATCCGTGCCGCGACGTCGTCGGTCACCGGCACGCCGGCGACACCGGCTATCGCCTTGATCTCTTTTGCGGTGGGTCTTGTCATGTGGATGCTCCTCCCCTTGACGGCGCGAGGCTGTGGCCGGAGCCGGGAATCTCCATGTAGCACGCCGCCTGATGGCCCATTGTATCGATTTCCGTGAGCTTCGGCGTAGCACCGGCGCATAGCGGCTCCGCGAACGGACAACGGGTGTGAAACCGGCATCCAGGCGGCGGATCGATCGGGTTCGGCGGATCGCCCGTGATCGGTGGCGTCTCGGTGCGGCGATCGGGATCGGATGACGGCATCGCAGCCAGCAGCGCTTTCGTGTAGGGATGCGCGGGCGCATCCCAGACCCGGTCCACCGGACCGAGTTCGACCACCTCGCCGAGATACATCACCAGCACGCGGTCGGAAATATAGCGCACGACGTTGAGATCGTGGCTGATGAACAGATAGGTCAGGCCGAACTCGCGCTTGAGATCGACCAGGAGATTGAGCACCTGCGCCTCGACCGATTTATCCAGCGCCGACACCGCCTCGTCGAGAATCAGCAAACGCGGCGAAAGCGCCAGCGCGCGGGCGATGTTGACGCGCTGGCGCTGGCCGCCGGAAATCTCGTGCGGATAGCGGCTGGCGAAGGTTTCGGGGCGCAAACCGACCTTGCCGAGCAACTCGCGCGCCAGCGCGCGGGCCGCAGTATCGGCCATGCCATGGACCTTGGGACCGAAGGCGATCGATTGCTCGATCGTCAAACGCGGATTGAGAGAGGCGTAGCTGTCCTGAAACACCATCTGCATGCCGCGGCGCAATTCGCGCAAGCTCAGCGCCCGCCCGACCTGCATGCCGTCGTAGATGATATCGCCGGCGTCGCGCCTCATCAGGTGCATCAACAACCGGGCGGTGGTCGACTTGCCGCAGCCGGATTCGCCGACGATGCCGACCGTCTCGCCCTTGGAAATCGAGAACGACACGTCGTCGACGGCGCGCACGGTCTTGCTCTTGCCGAACAGGCCGCCGCGCACCGGAAAATGTTTTGTCAAACCCTCGACCTGAAGCAGCGGCTGCGCCGCGCCGCCGATGTCCTGCACCGGTTCCAGCAACTCGATTGCCGTGCCGATCTCGGTCATGGCGTCAGTTCCGGATGTCCATGGCGCTGCGCATCCCGTCGCTGAGCAGGTTGAAGCAGATCGAAACCGCGAAGATCATCGCGCCGGGCAGCGCCGCCACCCAGGGATTGACGTAGATCGCGGTGCGCAGCGTGTTGAGCATCAGGCCCCATTCCGGCTCCGGCGGTTTTGTCCCCAGTCCGAGGAACGACAGCCCGGCCGCGAGGATCATCGACACCGAGATCAGTCCGGTGGCGTAGACGAAGATCGGCCCCAGCACATTGCCGAGCATGTGGACGCGCATGATGGTGAAGGCGCCGGCGCCGGACGCGCGGGCGGCTTCCACGAAATCCATGTTGCGCACGCCGGTGGTGACGCTTTCGGCGACCCGGGTGATCTGCGGCACGAACACGATGGTCAGCGACACGATGGAATTGACGATGCCGGCGCCGAGCGCGCCGGAGATCGCGATCGCGAGCAGCACCGAGGGAAATGCGTAGAAAACATCGACGGTGCGCATGATCGCGGTGTTGATCCTGCCGCCGACATAGCCCGCGACGACGCCGAGCGAGGTGCCGATAACGAAGGAGAGGATCACCGGGAGGATGCCGATCAGCAGCGACATGCGGCCGCCATAGATCAGCCGTGTCAGCATGTCGCGGCCGAGTTCATCGGTGCCGAGCGGATAGTTCGGCGTGCCGATGTGGCGCAGGCGACGGATCATCGAACCCTGATACGGATCGGCGAGCCCGAGCCACGGCGCGCACAGTGCGGAGAGGAAAATCGCGATCAGGATCAAGGCGCATACCATGCTGACCTTGTCGCGCGCGATGCGGCGGCCGACCGTCGCCCAATAGCCGCGCGCCCTGGCGGCGGGCGCCGCCTGAAGCGCACTATCGGTCATCGCACTCATGCCGCGACACCAGCTTGAAGCGGCTCATTCGCACCTCTCCCCGGAGGGGAGAGGTCGAAGCCGGAGCGCAGCGCAGGCTTCGGGTGAGGGGTCTCTCCACACAGCTCCGACTCGCGGAGACGGGCCCCCCCCCCCCCCCCCCCCCCACCGCACGGCGGCGCCCCCCCCCCCCCCGGGGGGGGGGGGGGGGGGGGGGGGGCCGGTCG
>Ga0081539_10000462_pt1 | contig 86060 bp, 91 predicted proteins | sample TabmetS4T2R2_FD_71023 | JGI IMG/M metagenome (GOLD analysis project Ga0081539, IMG submission 71023) | Tabebuia heterophylla rhizosphere microbial communities from the University of Puerto Rico - S4T2R2 | ecosystem: Host-associated > Plants > Roots > Rhizosphere ...
CGCCCCCCCCTCCCCCCGCCCCGGGGGCGCCGGGGCCCCATGCGGCGAACCCCCGCTTCTCCCCCCTGCCGCTCGCGCGCGAGGTCGAGGCCGCGCTTTTCATCGACGACGCGCGCGCTCGCCACTTCCTCGGCCGCCTTTTCGCGCTCGATCTTCTCGCGCTCGGCGTCCTGCTGCTCTTGGAGCCGGCTCATTTCTTCGCCGCCTTGGCTGCCGCGGCCCGCGCGAGCGCCGCCGCGTCCACCGCCGGCTTCTTCGCCGCCGGCGCCGGTTGCGGCTTGGGCGCAGCCGCACTCGGCGCGGCGGGCGCCGGTCTCGGCGCGGCGCCCGAGCGCGCGGCGAAATCGAGATTGATCTGGTCGCCGAGCGCATCGGCATAGGCCTCGCGCACCTTGAGCATCGCCGGCAGCGCCTTCTTGAAAGCCTCGACCACCTTCGGGTCGTAGCGCGTGCCGGAGTGCTTCTCGATGTCGAGCGCCGCCGCGTCGATGGTCTTCGCGTCGCGGTAGAACTGCGTCGCGGTCATCGACTCGAAGCTGTCGACCACCGCCATGACGCGGCCAGGCCAGGGGATCGCCTCGCCCTTGAGTCCCTGCGGGTAGCCCGATCCGTCCCAGTTCTCGTGGTGCGTGAGCGCGATCTGCCGCGCGACCTTGAGCACCGGGTCGTCGTGCTCGCCGATGATGTCGGCGCCGATCTGCGGGTGGCGCTTCATGCGCTCCCAGTCGGGCGCGGAGAGCTTCTCGCGCTTCTGCAGGATCTCGGCCGGCACGCCGAGCTTGCCGACGTCGTGTAGCGGCGCGGCGATGAGCATCATCTCGGCGATCTCCTTCTTCGCGCCCGCCGCCTGCGCGATCAGCTTGGCGTAGTGCCCCAGGCGCGTGACGCGGTTGCCGACCGCCGCCGTCTCGTGCATCTGCATGGCGCGGCCGAGCCGCTTGATCAGCTCGGTGCGCGTACGCTCGAGCTGCTCGGTGCGCTCCTTCACCAGGCGCTCGAGCTCGTAGCGCCGGTCGGCGAGCGCGAGGTGCATGCGCACGCGCGCCTTCAGCACCTTGGCGTTGATCGGCTTCGTGATGTAGTCGACCGCGCCGAGATCAAACGCCTCGACCTGGGCGTGCGCCTCCACCTTGCCCGTGAGGAAGATGACCGGGATGGCCGCGGTCGCCGCCTCCCCCTTCAGCGCCCGGCACACTTCGAAGCCCGAGACCTCGGGCATCTCGACGTCGAGCAGGATGAGATCGGGCTGCGGGTCCTTGAACGCCTTGTCGATGCCTGCTCCGGCATCGCCTGCCGTGTCGACGTCGTAGTCGGTGCCGAGCACCTTCGCCATGAGCGCGAGCAGATCCTCCGCGTCATCGATGGCGAGAATGCGCGGGCGCTTGGTGCTCACTCGGGTACGGTGTAGCCGGCCTCGCCGAGGCGCTTGCGCGCCTCGGCACCGGTCAGATGATCGATGAAGTCGAGCGCGAGGCGCGAGTCCTTCACCGGCGCGGCGACGTAGGCGGTGTATTTCTGCAGCTCGCGCGGCAGCGGCCCGACGAGCTTCACGCCCTTCACCGGCAGGATCTCGCTGATCTGGTGGATGCCGAGCTCGATCTCGCCGCGGCCCACCGGCTCGACGATGTAGCCGCCCTGGCCGAGCAGCGCCTTGGCATTCACCTCTGCGGCGATGCCCAGTCGCTCGAGCACCTCGGCAACATGCTTGCCGCTCGTGCCGACCTTCGGGTCGATGTACACCACGGATTTCGCTGCGAGCAGCGCGCGCTTGAATGCCTCGACCGTCGAAATGTCCGGCGAAGGGGCTTTCTCGTTCACGGCGACGCCGATGCCGACGCGCGCGATCGGTTTTGCGCCGCGCTTCACCCGGTTCTCGCGCTCAAGCCGCGGCAGCGTCTCCTCGGTGACGATGACGAGATCGACCTCCGCGCCTTGCGCCAAAGACTCGACCAGGCGCCCCATCGGCTGGTACTGGACCTGCACTTTGCCCTGCGCGAAGGTCGCGGCGAGCGGATCGACCAGCGATTTCGCCGCGCCGCCGGAAAGCACGCGCAGTTCCTGCGCGCCGAGCGAGAGCGGAAAGAGAAGCGCGAGCGCCAGTGCCTTCATGCCTGTTTGCCTTTACGTTGCGCGCGGCCGAGAAGCTGCGCGAATTGCTGCGGCGCGATCGGCTCGCCATAGAGGAAGCCCTGCACCTGGTCGCAGCCGTGGCGCTTGAGAAAGTGCACCTGCGCGTCGGTCTCGACGCCTTCGGCGATCACCTTCAGATGCAGCGCATGGCCGAGCGAGATGATCGCCGCGGCGAGGATGCCGTCTTCGGCCTCGGAGCCCGAGCCGATGTCGCGCACGAATGAGCGGTCGATCTTCAGCGCGTCGATCGGCAGGTCCTTCAGGTACGAGAGGCTGGAATAGCCGGTGCCGAAATCGTCCACCGAGAGGGCGATACCGAGCGATTTCAGCCCCTGCAGCGTGGCGATGGCCGCCTCGACGTTGTGCATGACCATGCTCTCGGTGAGCTCCATCTCGAGGCTCGCCGGATCGAGTCCCGTCTCCTGCAGGATACGCGAGACGGTGCGCACCAGGCCCTCGGCCCGGAACTGGCGCGCCGAGAGGTTGACCGAGACGACGCCCGGCTGCAGGCCGGCATCGAGCCAGGCGCGCGCCTGGCGGCACGCCTCGTGAATCACCCATTCACCGAGCTGCACGATGAGCCCGGTCTCCTCGGCGATCGGGATGAAGCGTGCCGGGCGCACCAGCCCCCACTCCGGATGCAGCCAGCGCACCAGCGCCTCGGCGCCGATGATCTGCCCGGTACGCAGATCCACCTTCTGCTGGTAGTGCAGCATGAACTCATTTTTCTCGAGCGCGCGGCGCAGCGCGTGCTCGAGCGCGAGGCGGTCGTTCACCCGCTCGTTCATCTCGGAGGTGTAGAACTGGAAGTTCGAGCGCCCGTGCTCCTTCGCGCGGTACATCGCCGCGTCGGCATTTTTCAGCAGGGTGTCCACGTCGCGCCCATCCTGGGGGTAGAGCGAGATGCCGGCGCTGCAGGCGACGTACAGCTCCTTGCCCTCGATGGTGATCGGCTCGGCCACCTTGGCGGTGATGCGCTGCATCGCCCGGAAGATCACTTCCTCGTTCGACTGGTCGTTCAGGATGAGGACGAACTCATCGCCGCCGACGCGCCCGACGGTGTCGCCTTCGCGCAGCACCGAGCGCAGCCGCTCGCCCATCGCTTTCAGCAGCTTGTCGCCGGTCGAGTGACCGAGCGAATCGTTGACGAACTTGAAGTGATCGAGATCCATGAACACCACCGCGATGTTGCGCGGCGTGCGCTGCGACTGCACCGCCTGGCGCAGGCGGTCGTGCAGGAGATTGCGGTTCGGCAGGCCGGTGAGCGCGTCGTAATTGGCCTGGTGCTCGAGCTGCACCTGGTAGCGTTTGCGCTCGATCGAGTAGTGCATCGAGCGAAGCAGCAGCTCGCGGTCGAGGCGGCTTTTCACCAGGTAGTCCTGCGCCCCGCCCTTGACCGCCGAGAGCGCGAGCGCATCGTCATCGTTTCCGGTCAGCACGATGATCGGCACGGCCGGCGAATGGGCGTACACCTTGGCGAAAGTGTCGAGGCCATGGCTGTCCGGCAGCGACAGATCCAGGATCACGAGCGCGGTCGCGCCGCCCGAGAGATGCTCGAGTCCCTTCGCCAGGCGATCGGCGTAATGGATGGTGAACGCCGTGCGCGGGTCTTCCGCGACCATCTCCCGGATGAGCCGCGCGTCACCCGGGTTGTCTTCGATCAGGAGGACGTTATGCATGGCAGGAAAAGCAACCCCCCGCTCGCGCAGAGCGCTCGCTTCCCCCCTTGAGAGGGCGGCAAAACGGGCCGCTAATGTCCATCAGGCGGCAGGGTAACCACCGTCAGCCAAAAGACATCGATCGACTTCACGACGACGATGAATTTTTCCAAGTCGACCGGCTTCGTCACGTAGCAGTTGGCGTGCAGGTTGTAGCTTCGAAGCACGTCCTCCTCGGCCTTCGAGGTGGTGAGCACGACCACCGGGACGCGGCGCAGCTTCTCGTCGGACTTGATCTCCTGCAGCACCTCGCGCCCGTCCTTCTTCGGCAGGTTGAGGTCGAGAAGGATGATGTCCGGACGCGGCGCGTCGCGATATTTGCCGCGCTGGTACAGGAACTCCATCGCCTCGACCCCGTCCTTCGCCCAGTGCAGCTTGTGGTAGACCTTGCCTTCCTTCAGCGCTTCGCGCGTCAGGCGTTCGTCGCCCGGGTTGTCCTCGACCAGGAGAATTTCAATGGGGGAACGACCATCGGTCATGGGAATTCTTTCTTCGGTAGCGTGAAATGGAACGTGCTGCCAACGCCCGGCTGCGATTGGACCCAGATGCGCCCGCCATGGCGCTCGACCACCTTCTTGCAGATGGCAAGGCCGATGCCGGTGCCCGGGTACTCGCCCATGGTATGCAGCCGCTGAAACAGCATGAAGATGCGCTCGAAGTACTGCGGCTCGATGCCGATGCCGTTGTCGGCGATGCTGACGCGCCACTCGGCGTTTTCCTCGACTGCCGAGACCTGGATGCGCGGCGCCGCCTGGGCGCGGAACTTGAGCGCGTTGCCGATGAGATTCTGGAAAAGCTGCGCGAGCTGTGCTTCGTCGACGTCGACCGTGGGCAGCGGGTCCCAGGTTACCGCGGCGCCCGATTCCTCGATCGCGGCGCGCAGGTTGGTGATCGCGCGCTTGAGCGGCGCCTCGAGCGACGCGGGCTTGAACTCCTTGCCCTTGGTGCCGACGCGCGAGTAGGCGAGCAGATCCTCGATCAGCTGCTTCATGCGCGCGGCGCCGTCGACCACGTAGTGCATGAACTCCCTGGCGTCGCCGTCGAGCTTGTCGTTGTAGCGCCGGGCGAGAAGCTGCGTATAGGAGGACACCATGCGCAGCGGCTCCTGCAGGTCGTGCGAGGCGACGTAGGCGAACTGCTCGAGCTCGGCGTTCGAGCGCTGCAGCTCCTCGGCCTTCTTGGCGAGCTCGTCGTGCGCGCGGCGAAGCTCCGCCTCGGCGCGCTTCCTCGCGGTGATGTCCGAGCCGACCCCGCGGTAGCCCTTGAAGCTGCCCGCCTCATCGTAGACGGGCTCGCCGGTAACAGAGATCCAGCGGCTGCCGCCGCCCGCGGGATTGGGCCGCTCCATCTCGAAGTCGCGGAACGGTTCGTGGCGCTCGAGCTGCGCGCGATGGCGCGCCCAGTCCTCCTCGGTGAGATTCAAGGCCGGCTGGTCCCAGCGCTTGCGGCCAAGATAGGCGGCGGCATCGAGGCCGGTGCGCTCGCCCATGCGGCGCGACATGAAGGTCAGGCCGAAATTCTCGTCCTGCTCCCAGTACCAGTCGGAGGAGAGCTGCGTCAGGCTGCGAAAGCGCGCCTCGCTCTCGCGCAGCGCGGCTTCGGCGCGCTTTCGCTCGGTGATCTCGTCGAAGATCGCGATCTCGTAGGCAGGCTCGCCATCGGCTGCCCGCTCGAGCACCATGCTGAAGTTCACCCAGACGACCGAGCCGTCTTTGCGCAGGTAGCGCTTCTCGACGCGCACATGATCGATCTCGCCCGCATAAAGCCGCTTACGCTGCGCGTTGATCACGTCGAGGTCATCGGGATGTGAGATCTGCCGGCCGGTCATGCCGATCAGCTCGTCCTCCGCGTAACCGAGGATGTCGCATAGGCGTCGGTTGACGCGGATGAATCTGCGGTCGAGCCCGATGTGCGCGATGCCGGAGCCCGCCAGCTCGAACGTGCGCCGATAGCGCTCCTCGCTTTGGCGCAGGGCTTCCTCGGCCTCCTTGCGCGCCGTGATGTCGTCCAGCACCGAGATGGCGTAGAGCGGCTTGCCGCCGGCGTCGCGCTCGAGCGCGATGGCGATGTTTGCCCAGACCGTGCCGCCGTCCTTGTGCAGGTAGCGCTTCTCGAGCCGCACCGAGCCGACCTCTCCCCGGATCAGCTGGATGCGCCGCTCGTCGACTGCCTCGCGGTCCTCCGGATGCGAGATGTCGCGCACGGCCATGCGCGCGAACTCGGCCTCGCTGTAGCCGAACATCTCGCAGAGCCGCCGGTTGACGCGCAGGAATTGCCCGTCGAGCCCGACCTGCGCGAGTCCCGAGCCCGCGAGCTCGAAGGTGCGGCGATAGCGCTCTTCGCTCGTACGCAAGGCGCTCTCGGCTTTACGTTGCGCGGTGATGTCGGTGAAGGACGAGACGACGCCGTACCAGTCGCTCGCCTCCGGATGGCGCAGAAAGCCGGTGTTGACGAGAAGCCACGTGTGCGCGCCGCCCGCACGCTTGATGCCGAGCACGTGTCCGCTGAGCGGTTTGCCGCTGCGCACCGTGACCTGCGTCGGGCGCTCCTCGGGCAGGAGCGGCCTGCCGTCCGGATGCACGCACGGCACGAGGGAGGTGAAGCCGGCCGCGCCGATCAGCTCGGCGAGCGGAATGCCTAGGATGCGCTCGGCCGCCTGGTTGCCGGCGACAATGTTGAGATCGCGGTCGTAGACCAGGATGCCCTCGTTCGCCGAGTTGACGATCGCGCGCCAGCGCGCTTCGGTGTCGCGCAAGGCGCTCTCGGCGCTCTGTCGCCCGGTGATGTCAATGATTGTGCCGATGAGGCCGGCGACCTCGCCGCGCGCATCGCAGTAGGTCGCCTTGTAGTAGATCGTGTCGCGCAGCTGGCCCTCGCGCGCCCGCACTGTGATCTCGTAGCTTTGGCGGCCGGCGCTCGCGTAGAGCTCCCGGTCCATGGCGGCGTGCTTCTCGGCGATCGCCGGGTCGTCGGGATAGAGGTCGGCGACCCGCTTGCCGACGAAGGCGTCGCCGCGCACGCCAAAGAACTCCTCCCACGCGCGATTGACGCCGAGATAGCGGCCATCGCGGCTCTTGAAAAACACCGGCACCGGGAGAGCATCGACGAGCTTGAACGCTGCGTCGAGGGGTGCTGCGGCTTCGTCCTCCCCCCGTGCCCTTTGTAGTTGTTTTGCCTTGGGCATGGCAGTGAAGCCATTCTAATGCTCGTAGAGTCCTCGTGCTGCCGCCTTGGCGGCGACGAGCGGCACCAGCACTTCGAGGAGCGGCGTGTGGATTTTTGCCGCACGCGCAAGCGCGAGCGGTGCCATGAGCTGCGCCTCGACCTCCATTGGCCGGCCACGCTCGTAGTCCTGGAGCATCGAGGGCTTGTGCGCTGCGCCGGAGGAGCTCTGGCCGCTCGGGCGGCGCGGCGCCCGCTCGATCGCCACGCCGAGCGCTCGTGCGATGGCGGTGGCTTCCTCCACGGCCCGCGCGGCCAGAGGCTTCAGCGCCGCCTGGTCCTGCAGTTCTCGCACCGTCACGCCTGTCAGGGTGCAGAGCGTGGAGGTCCACAGGTTCTGCGCCAGCTTCGACCAGATTGACTGCCGCACGTCCTCGACCGGCGGCGAAGCAATGTCCGCGGCTTCGAGCGCGGCGCGCAGCCGCTCGAGGCTCGGCGTATCGCGGCGGTCCGGCCGTCCGATGACCAGCATGTTGTTGCCGGGCACGTGGTTCTCGACCACGCCGGGCTCGACGATCTCATTCGCCGAATACGCGACCCCGCCCAGCACCTGATCTCGCCGTACGGCGCGCGCGAGGCGCCCGCCCGGGTCGAGGCGCTCCAGCCGCTCGTCGTACCACCACGGGATGCCGTTCTGCACAAACACCACCGCGGTGTTCGCGGTGAGGAGCGGCGCGCACTGCCGAGCGAAAGCATCGAGCAGGTTCGCCTTCAGCGTGACGAACACGGCCTCCTGCGGCCCAAGCTCCTGGGCGCTCCCGGCCGCGCGCACGCGCGCGGCAATCTCGCGATCGCCGTGCAGCAACCTGATGCCGCGGCTGCGCATCGCCTCGAGATGCGCGCCGCGTGCCACGACGCTGACATCGTTGCCCGCCGCGGCGAGTTTCGCGGCGAGGTGACCGCCGACCGCGCCGGCACCGAAGATGCACAACTTCACGCCGATAGAATAGCCGCCATGAAAATCTGCCGCTACGACGACAACCGCCTCGGCCTCGTCGCCGAGGACGGCATCCGCGACGTGACCCGCGTGCTCGGCAAGTTGCCGGCAGTGACCTATCCCTTTCCCCGGCATGACGCGCTCATCGCCCATCTCGCCGAGCTTCGCCCCGAGATCGAGGCCGCCGCGCGAAGCGCAAGACCGGTGCCGCTTGCCGGCGTGCGCCTCCTCAGCCCGCTCGCCAATCCCGGCAAGATCATCGCTGCGCCCGTCAATTACACGAAGCACCTGCAGGAAGCGCTTGCGGACAAGGGCATCCACCATGGCAACCTCGTGCAGGAGATCCACAAGGCCGGCATGTTTCTCAAGGCGCCGAGCTCGCTGGTCGGCGCGGGCGAAGGCGTGAAGCTCGTGCATACCGATCGGCGTAACGACCACGAGGTCGAGCTCGCCGTGGTCATCGGCAAGCGCTGCCGCAACCTCGAGGCGCCCGAGGCGCTCGACTGCGTGGCGGGTTACTGCATCGGCCTCGACATGACCATCCGCGGGCCCGAGGAAAGGAGCCTGCGCAAATCGCCCGACACTTACACCGTGCTCGGGCCCTGGCTCGTGACGCGCGACGAAGTGCCGGATCCGGGCGCGCTCGCGCTGAAGATCACGGTGAACGGCGCCACGCGACAGGACGCGCACACGAGCGACCTGATTCTCAGCGTGGCGCAACTCATCGAGTGGGGGAGCGCGTTTTACACGCTGCACCCCGGCGACGTGATCCTCACCGGCACGCCGCAAGGCGTGGGGCCGGTGCGCCCGGGCGACGTGATGGAGGCGACCATCGAGCGCATCGGCACCATGCGCGTCGAAGTGGGCGCCGCCTGAGTTAGTTCGGGCTCCGTCCCCGAATTCGGAAATAAAAAAGCCGCCCGGCGCAAGCCGCGGCGGCTTTTTCTACTGCGTCTGACTTACTTCGTCGTCGAGGACTTGTCCTTGTCCTTGTCCGCGTCGGTCGACGAGCTCGAGGAGCTGCTCGAAGACGGGCTGGACGAGGACGACGGGGACGGCGTGCTGCTCGCGCCGGCGCCGGCCGCGCCACCGCTCGTGCCGGAGCTCGACGGTGAGGCGCTGGAGGACGACGCGCCGCCGCTCGCGGGGCTCTTGCTCGAGTCACTCGAGCTGGACGAGCTCGAGCCCGAGGGGCTCGCGGATGGCGAGCTGCTCGAACCCGACGAGGACGCGCTGCCCGAAGGCGACGCGCTCGGCGAGGTCGTCGCGCCGCCGCTCGCCGACGAGGACGAGGAACCCGAGGGCGAGGTGGTCGCGCCCGAGGGGGAGGTCGACGACGAAGAGCTGGACGATTTATCCGCGCCGCGGTCGCACGCCGTCATCAGCGAAGCGCCAAGCGCCAGGGAAACTGCAACTGCAAGGGTTGAAAGTCTCATGTGGCCTCCGTGGTTGGGGTACTTAATGCAGGGAGCAAGGATTGGGCCTTCATCGTGATTTCGCAAGCGCGATGGGCGTCAGAAATGCGTCAGTTCACTAGTTCTTCATCGTCGGCTGCGTGTCACCGGATTTCGGCCCGGCGCCATCGCCGCGGTTCTGGAAATCGCGCTGCTGGTCGGCATGCTTCGGATCGACTTGACCTTGGACGGGGTTTGCGCCGTCCTTTTTCTCAGCATTTGTAGGATTTCCCGCATTCGCCGGGGTCGTGGTCGACCCGGCGCCAGCCTGGTTCGCCTGTGACACGCTGTCGGTTTTCGGTGACGGCGGCGTCTGCGGCCGGCGGTCGCAGCCGGCAGTCAGCGCCAAGGCGAGCGCCAAGCCGAGCGTTAAAGGTTTCATTACAGCCTCCGGTTTCGATGCACCGGGCCATAGCTGCAACTGCTATGCCTGCAGCACGATCTTCCCGAAATGGCGGTTGGCGCGCATATGCGCCTGGGCGGCTTCGGCCTCGGCGAGCGCAAACTCGCGGTCGATCGGCAAGCGCAGCTTCCCCGCCTCGAGCGCCGGCCACAGGTCGCCGCGCATGCGCGCGGCGATCGCCTTCACTTCATCGCGCGTGCGCGTGCGGAACGTGACGCCGATGTATTGGATGCGCCGGAGCGCGTGCAGGTTGAAATCGAGCTCCGCGCTCATGCCGCCGAGCCGCCCGACATTCACGATCCGCCCGGTAATGGCGGTCGCTTTTTGCGTGGCGTTGAAGATATTTCCTGAGACTTGATCGATGACCAGATCGACGCCCTTGCCCCCGGTCGCGTCCAGCACCTCGTCGGCCCAGCGCGCGTCATTCGTGTCGACCGCGAGGTCTGCGCCGTATTCCTTCAACCGCGCGCGATGCTCGGCGCGGCGCGACGAGCCGATCGCGAGGCGCGCGCCCATGAGCTTCGCGATCTGCAGGCCCATCAAGCCCACGCCCGAGGAAGCGCCCTGGATGAGGACGCTTTCGCCGCGCTGCAAGCGGCCGTTGCCGATCAGCGCGTCGTGCATCGTGAGAAGCGCGAGCGGCAGCACGGCGGCCTGCTTGAGCGCCATGCCCTTCGGTAGCGGCAGCACGCAGCTCGACACCGCGTACTCCGCGTAGCCGCCCGCCCCCATGCACATCACCGGCTCGCCGGCCTTTAAGCCGGTTTCTCCGGCTACATCGTGGGCAAGCTCGCCCGCCCAGTCCATGCCGGGGACCGTCCCCTCGTCGCCAGGCGCGCGCGTCAGGTCGCGCCGATTGAGGCCGGCGTAGCGCACGCGCACCAGCACCTCGCCCGCCTTCGGCTGCGGTTGGGACACCTCCCGCAGCTCCAGTCCATGTTTCGCGAATACGGCGGCTTTCATGTGTACCATCGTTCAGAGGAAAGCCATGAATCTACCCCTTCGCCTGCATCATTACGCCTGGGTCACGAAGGACCACGAAGCGAACCGCCGCTTCTTCGAGGACGTGCTCGGTATCCCGCTCGTCGCCACCTGGTGCGAGCGCGCGCACGTCGCCGAGGTCGGCCGCGAGCTCGAGTACTGCCACGCCTTCTATGGCCTCGCCGATGGCGGCGCGATCGCCTTCTTCCAGTTCGCCGAGCCCGAGCACTACGAGCTCTTCAAGGCGCGCCATCCCAAGCAGGCGCGCTTCGGGCACATCGCCCTGAAAGTCGATCGGCCGGCGTTCGACGATATCCAGCGCCGCCTGAAATCGCACGGCATCGCCTATCGCCTCACCGATCACGGCTATTGCCAGTCGGTCTACGTGATGACGCCCGACGAGCTCAAGCTCGAGTTCACGCTCGACCCTGAGAACGTCGATGACATCGATCGCCGCCGGCGCGCGGATGCGCACGGCGAGCTCAAGCGCTGGCTCGCCGGCGACCGCACCCCGAACAACACCGACCACAAAAGCACGTTCGCATGATCACGACGACCGTGGTCGGCAGCTATCCGCAGCCGAACTGGCTCATCGACCGCGCGAAGCTCGGCTCCAAGGTGCCGCGTGTGCGCGCGCCCGAGATCTGGCGCGTCGCGCCGGAGTTTCTCGAGCAGGCGCAGGACGACGCCACGCTCCTCGGCATCCGCGACATGGAGGCGGCCGGGATCGACATCATCACCGACGGCGAGATGCGCCGCGAGAGCTACTCCAACCGCTTCGCCACGGCGCTCGACGGCGTCGACATCGAGAACCCCGGCACCACGATCAACCGCACCGGCGCGCGCTCGGTGGTGCCGCGCATCACCGGTCCCATCAAAAGAAAGCAGGCGGTGGAAGTGCGCGACGTGCAGTTCCTGCGCGCGAACACGCAGAAGCGCATCAAGATCACGCTCCCCGGCCCGTTCACCATGACCCAGCAGGCGCAGGACGATTACTACAAGGACGAGGAAGCGCTCGCCATGGCTTTCGCGGCCGCGGTGAATGAGGAGGTCAAGGATTTGCAGCGCGCCGGAGCCGACGTCATCCAGCTGGACGAGCCATGGCTGCAGGCGCGCGCCGATCGCGCGACGCGCTACGGCGTGAAGGCGATCAACCGGGCGCTTGAAGGCATCTCGGGCACGACCGTGGTGCACCTTTGTTTCGGCTACGCCGCCGCCGTAAAGGACAAGCCCTCCGGCTATTCCTTTCTCGGCCAGCTCGCCGAGACGCGCGCCGCGCAGATTTCGATCGAGGCGGCCCAACCGCGGCTCGATCTCGCGGTGCTGAAGGCGCTCGCGCCAAAGAGCGTGATGGTCGGCGTCATCGACCTCAGCACGCACGCCGTCGAGACGCCGGCGCAGGTCGCCGAGCGCATCCGCCTCGCGCTGAAGCACATCGCGCCCGACAAGCTCGTGGTCGCGCCCGACTGCGGCATGAAATACCTGCCGCGCGAGGTGGCGTTCGGCAAGCTGGTCGCGCTCGCGCAGGCTGCGGCGATGGTGCGCAAGGAGCTCTCATGATCCCAAAGCCACTGCACGAGCACATCAACACGGCCTTTCCCGCGAACGTCTGCCTCGTCGGCGTCGCGCTGCCGGATGGCTTTGCGCAGATCAGCCCGCGCGGCAGCACCATGGTGTACGACGATCAACACCTCGCGCTCTGGGAGCGCGGCAAGGGCTCGACCAATGCGCAGTTACGCGACGGCACGAAGGTGACCGTGTTCCTGCGCAAGCCGGCGCTGCGCGAAGCGGGTCTGCTGCCGAAGGGCGGCGTCGCGCGCTTCTACGGCACCGCGCAGGTCCACAAATCCGGTCCCGTCTACGACAAGGTTTGGGAACGCCTCATCCCGCCGGAGAAAGAGCGCGACCCGCAGAAGCGCGGCTACGCGGTGCTGATTCGCGTCGAGCGCACCGAAGACCTGGACGGCCAGCCGCTCAAGCTTTGATCCCTGTTCTTATTGTCGGCGGCGGTCCGGTCGGCCTCGCGACCGCCATCGAGCTCGGCTGGCGTGGCGTGCCCTGTACGCTGGTCGAGCAAGGCGACGGGCAAGTGATCGAGGCGAAGATGTTCGCCACCGGCATCCGCACGGTCGAGTTCTGCCGCCGTTGGGGCATCGCGCATCGCGTGCGCGACTGGGGCTTTCCGCGCGATTTCCCTTTCGACAACGTTTTCGTCACCACCCTGACCGGGTACGAGCTCGCGCGCATTGCGATGCCGTCGCTCGCCGCGACGCCGCCGATCGCGCAGAGTCCGGAGAACTTCGCGCACTGCCCGCAGTTCATCTTCGATCCGATCCTCGCCGAACGCGCACGCAGCTTTACGAACGTGACGCTGCGCTACGAGACGCGTCTCGCCTCGTTCACCGAGCGCGCCGATAGCGTCGATTGCCTGCTCGAGCACGCCGGCAAATCGCAGACCGTTAAGGCGCGTTATCTCGTCGCCTGCGACGGCTTCTCGAGCGGCGTGCGAAAGAGCCTCGGCATCGAGATGCAAGGCGAGCCGATGCTCAATCGCTCGGTCAATATCATGTTCCGGACGCCATCGCTCTCGTCCCTGCACGACAAGGGCAACGCCGGGCGTTATGTCGTGATCGGCAGCGAGGGACCGTGGGCGAGCTTGACGGCCGCCGACGGCGCCGAGCGCTGGCGCCTCATGGTGTACGAGCATCGGGAATTTGATCCGGCCGATGCCGTGCGGCGCGCGGTCGGGCGGGATTTTCCGTTCGAAATATTGACCGTCGGCATCTGGGTCCGCCGCAACATGGTGGCCGAGCGCTATGGCTCCAGGCGCGTTTTTCTCGCCGGCGATGCCGTGCACGTCATGCCGCCCAATGGCGGCCTCGGCATGAATACCGGCATCGGCGACGCGGTGGACCTCGGCTGGAAGCTCGCGGCCGTGCACGAGGGCTGGGGTGGCGAGCATCTGCTTGCGAGCTACGAGCCCGAGCGCCGTCCCACGGGCATGCGCGCCTGCGCCGAGGCGATGAAGAATTTCGAGCGCATCACGCCGCGGCGCACCTTTGCCGCGATCCACGACGAATCGGCTGAAGGCCGCGAGCTGAGAAGCGAGCTCGGAGCGAAGCTCGCGCAATCGATGCGCAACGCCTGGGACAACCCGCTCAACACCCATCTCGGCTATCGCTACGACGGCTCGCCCGTCTGCGTAGCGGACGGCGCGCCGCCGCCCGAGCCGGCCGACTCGCGCGTCTACGTGCAGTCGAGCCATCCCGGCGGCCGCGCGCCGCATGGCTGGCTCGCCGACGGCCGCTCGACGCTCGATCTTTTCGGGCGCGGCTTCACGCTGCTCGAATTTTCGGGCGTGGCGCATCCGTTTGCGCAGGAAGCCCGGCGCCGGCGCATGCCGCTGGATATCGTGCGCCTCCAGGATGCGGCCATCGCCGCGCTCTACGAGCGCAACCTCGTGCTGGTGCGGCCCGACGGGCATGTCGCCTGGCGTGGCGATAGAGCGCCCGCCGATACGGGCGCCGTGCTCGATCAGGTGCGCGGCACCGTACGCTCACCCATTCTCGAGGAGGAGACATCGTGAAGAAGCTGGTATGCGCGGCTGCGCTCGTCGTCTGGGCCGGCGTCGCCGCCGCGCAGCAGGAATTCAAGATCGGCATCGTTGCCTCGCTCTCGGGCGGCTTCGCTGCCGCGGCCAAGGACACGATCGACGGCTGGCGCGCCTGGGAAAAGGCGCACGGACTGCCGGGAAAGAAGATCACCGTCGAGACACTCGACGACGAGACGAATCCCGTGAGCGCCTCGAACGCCTTTCGCCGCATCGCCAGCGACCAGAGCGTGCAGCTCGTCTATCTCTTCATCCCGAGCAATTCGGTGATGGCGGTGAAGTCGCTCGCTTCCGAGTTCAAGGTGCCGATCGTCGCCGGCGGCGCCGCCGACGCCATCGGCATCCCGGCCGATCCCTGGGTGTTCAAGGTCGCGCCGGCGGTGCGCGATTTCATGACCGTGCTCGCGCAGTACGCCCAGCAGAAAGGGTATAAGCGCATCGCCTCGCTCAACTCCGCGGACGCGTTCGGGCAGGCGGAGATCACGAATCTGAAAGCGCTCGCGCCCAAGATGGGGCTGCAAGTCGCCGCCGCCGAGACGTTCAACGTCGAGGATACGAACTTCAATGCCCAGCTCACGCGAATCCGGGCGGCGAAGCCCGACCTCATCTACAACGGCGCAAGCGGCCGCGCCGCGATCCTCACCTGGCGCGCCTTCCAGCAGATGGGATTCAAGCAGCCGCTGGTCGTGACGCAGGCGGCGGTGAGCAAGGCGTTCTTCGACGCGATCGGCTCGACCGAGGCGGCCGACGGGCTGCTGACGCCGATGCAGACCGGCGTCTTCGGCGGCAGCGCCGCCGCCGATGCCAAGCTCTATGGCGAGATGGAAAAGGCGCTCGGCCGCACGCCCGTTTACTTCAACACTTTCGGTTTCGACGTCGGTCTGATCACGGAGTACGCCGTCAAGAACTCCGACGGCAGCCGGCAGGGCCTGCGCGAGGCGCTCGACAAAATCAAGGACCTGCCCGCGGTGAACGGCCCGGTTACCTACACCAAGGACGACCACACCGGCCAGAACTACCGCTCGATCCGCATGGGCCGGTTGAAGAGCGGCAAGCCGGTGCCCGCCGACTAGGCGCGGCGCGGGGCCGTGGACCTCTCGGTTTTCGTCCAGCTCCTGTTGCCGGGGCTGACGACCGGGTGCGTCTATGCGCTCGTCGCGCTCGGCTTCGTGCTTTGCGCGAACGTCTCCGGCGTCGTCAACTTCGCGCAGGGCGAGTACGTCATGCTGGGCGGCGTCATCGGTGCCTCGCTCCTCGCGCACACCGGCTCGCTTGCGCTCGCGGTGCTCGGCGCCACGCTCGCCGGCGCCCTGCTCGGCGCGGCTCAGGAGCGCCTGACGCTCGCGCCGGTGCGCGCGGCGCCGGATTTCATACAGATCACGATTACCTTGGGCGTCGCGGTGGTGCTGCGCGGCATCGCGCTCATCGCCTTCGGCAAGGATCCGCTGTCGATGCCGGGCTTCAGCGGCGATGGCGTATTCGAGGTGGCCGGCGCGGTCGTGCCGTTGCAGAGCCTCTGGGTCTGGGGCGCGAGCGCGGCGATGCTCGCGGCGATGTTCGTCTTCCTGATGCACAGCGACGCGGGCCGCGCGGTGCGCGCCTGCGCCATCAATCTGCAGGCAGCGCGACTCATGGGCGTCGACGCGGAGCGGCTCACGCTTTTCGTCTTCAGCATCGCCGGTGCGACCGCCGCGCTCGCCGGCGTCGTCGTCACGCCGATCGTGCTCGCCAACTGGGACGCGGGTATCGCCTACGGCCTTAAGGGCTTCGTCGGCGCCATCCTCGGCAACTTCCGCTCGCCGGTGGTGGCGCTCGCAGGTGGCCTTGGCATCGGCGTGCTCGAATCATTCGCCGCGGGCTACGTCTCCTCCGGCTACAAGGACGCCATCGTCTACGGCGTGCTGCTCGCGTATCTCCTCGTGCGCGGCGGCGTATTCGTCTTCGGCCGCGCGGCGCTCCTTTCGCGATGAAGCGGCGCGCCGCGCTCGCCGCGTTCGTCCTGTTGGTGCTCGCCTATCCGCTGATGGTGCGCGGCAGCTATCCGCTCAGCGTCGGCATCATCACCGGCGCCCTCGCCGCCGGCACGGTCGGCTTCGTCCTCCTCCTTGGCTATGCGCACCAGCTCGCGCTCGGCCAGGCCGGCTTCTGCATGGTCGGCGGCTACGCGAGCGCCATCCTTTGCGTGCAGCACAAATGGGATCCACTCGCGGCGCTGATCGCCGGCGCGGCTGCCGCAATGGCGCTCGCCTGGATGATCGCGGCGCCGATCCTGAAGCTCCGCGGCTTCGTGCTCGCCATGGCGTCGCTCGCGCTGCACCTGATTCTGGTCGTGGTGGCGTTCGAGACGGCCTTCACCGGCGGCGCTCTCGGAACTTATGGCGTGCCCAAATTCGCGCTCTTCGGGCTGCCGCTCGCGAGCGACCTCGCGTACTACTACGTCGTCTGGGCGATCGTGCTCGCTTTCGTGCTTATTGGGCTTGCGATCGACGGCTCGCGCATCGGCCGCGCGCTGAAGGCGATCGCCGCCTCGGAAACGGCGGCGCTTTCCGCCGGCATCGACATCCGGCGCTACAAGCTGCTGATGTTCGTGCTCTCCGCCGGCATGGCCTCGGTTTGCGGCAGCCTGGCCGTGCATTACCTGCGCGCAATGGATCCGAATGTCTTCGGCTTCGCCTTCAGCCTCAACTTCATCACCGCAGTCATCGTCGGCGGCCTGGAGACGGTATGGGGCGGCGTGGTGGGCGCAGTGCTGGTGACCGGGGTGCGGGAAATGCTCCGCGGGCTCTCGCTGCCGCTCTGGGAAGGCGTGATCATGGGCGCGCTGACGGTCGTCGTGCTGATCGCCTTCCGCCGTGGCTTCGCCGGCTTCCTTGGCGCGCTGTACGAGCGCTGGACGAGCCGCGACGCGCCGCCGCGCGTCTCCATCGCCGAGCCCGATAACGCGGCGCTCGCGTCGCACGGTAAGCCGGCGGCGCTCGAGCTCGCCGGCGTGTCGCGCTCGTTCGGCAACCTGCGCGCGGTCAACAACGCGAGCTTCCATGTCGCCGCCGGCTCGATCACCGCACTTATCGGACCGAATGGCGCCGGCAAGACGACGCTCTTCAATCTGATCTGCGGCTACCAGCCGCTCGACTCGGGCAGCGTGAGCTACGAGAATCGGCGTATCGACACGCTTCTGCCGGACGACATTGCCGAGCTCGGCATCGGGCGCACGTTTCAAAACCTGCAGCTCTTCGACAACATGAGCGTGCTCGAGAACGTGATGTGCGGGCGCCATCGCTTCGTCGAGCGCGAAGCGGCGAGCCGCAGCCGAGCACGCGCCGCGCTCGCCTTCGTCGGGTTGCGCGATGCGGAGCGACTTCCACCTTCGGCTCTCGCGTTCGGGCATCAGCGCCTGGTCGAAATGGCGCGCGCGCTCGCGCTCGAGCCGCGGCTTCTGCTGCTCGATGAGCCGGCCTCGGGCCTGAATGACGCGGAGACCGAGCGGCTCGCCGAGCTCGTGCTGCGCATCGCCGCGCTCGGCGTCACCGTGCTTCTGGTGGAGCACGACATGCGGCTCGTCATGGGGCTCGCCGACCATGTGATCGTCATGCACCACGGCGAGAAGCTCGCCGACGGCGCGCCCGACGACGTGCGCCGCGAGCAGGCAGTGATCGACGCCTACCTCGGGATCGAAGAGCATGCTGCAGCTTGAGCGCGTCACGAGTGGCTACGGCCGCTCGCCGGTGCTGCACGAGGTGAGCCTCGAGGTGCGGGCGGGCGAGATCGTGGCGCTGATCGGCGCCAACGGTGCCGGCAAGAGCACGCTCCTCAACACCGTCATGGGCCTGGTGCGCCGCGCGCGGGGCTCGATCCGCTTCGAGGGTCGCGAGATCGGCGCGGCGGCGACGCCGGCGATCGTGCGCGCGGGACTGGCGCAGGTGCCGGAGCGGCGGCAGCTCTTCGGCACGATGAGCGTGGAAGAGAACCTGCGCATGGGCGCCTACGCGCGGCACGGCAGGATCGCGGAGCGCCTCGCGGCGCAGTACGCGCTCTTCCCGATCCTCGCCGAGCGCCGCCGCCAGGCGGCGGAAACGCTGTCGGGCGGCGAGCAGCAGATGCTCGCCATCGCGCGCGCCAACATGGCCGAGCCGCGCCTGCTCCTGCTCGACGAGCCGAGCCTCGGCCTCGCGCCGCTCCTGGTCGCGCGCATCATGCGCGAAATCGCGCGGCTGCGCGCCGCCGGCGGCACAGTGCTCGTGGTCGAGCAGAACGCGCGCGCTGCGCTCGGCATCGCCGATCGCGCCTACGTGATCGAGAACGGGCGCATCACGCGCGGCGCGGCGGCGGGCGAACTGCTCGCCGACACGGTGGTGCAGGCGGCGTATCTCGGCGGCGAGGGCGCGAGCTCGCGCGCCGTCGAAGCGCGCATCAGGGCGCGCCGGACGGCGGTTCTGGGGCGACGCTAGTTAGTCGTGCTCGGCGCTCGCGGGCGCGCGGCGCCGTGGCTCATAGCCGGCTTCGCGCGCCGCGGTCACGCATTCGTAGTAAAGCGCGTAGCTCTCATCGGATTCGACGAGCGTGCGCCCATCGGGGCCGGTGTGGCGCCACTTCCAACGGTAGCCTTTCTTGTGCGGCACATGGAATATCTCGCAGGCCTTCATGCGTTCCTTTATACAGCCCCCGCGCTTTACGGTCGGTGGCGCCGTCCTGAATTTGCCGTAGAGGCTAGAACGACACGAGGGTGAATTTTTGCGCACGTCGTCCGAACCCGACTTCGGACGTGTACAGGTTCCCCTGACGGTCGATCGCGATGTTGTGCACCCACTTGAACTCGCCCGCCATGCGGCCGGTGCGCCCGAAGGCGCCGACTTGCCGCCCGCTCGCGCGCTCGAGGATGTAGACGCGGCCGTTCGCGCCGTCGGCGACGTACATATACTTCTGCGCGCTGTCGTGCGAGAGCACCATGTCCCAGACCGAGCCATTGGCGCGAGTCAACGGCTCGACGCGAAACTCCTGCACGAATCGCCCCGACTTCTCGAACACCTGGATGCGATTGTTCACGCGGTCGCAGACATACACGCGCCCATCATTAGACAGGCGCACGCAGTGCACCGGGTTGCCGAACTGGCGTGAGGGCGCCGCGGCCGGGTCGTACGCGGGCTGTTTTTCGTCGCTCGGTGCTTCGCCATACGCACCCCAGTGGCGCTTGTAAGCGCCGGTGCGCGCATCGAACACCACCACGCGCCGGTTGCCATAGCCGTCGGCCACGAAGAGCTCCTGCGCTTGCGCGTCCATCATCATGTGCGCCGGCCGGCCGAGCTGAGTACGGCTCGCCGAGCCCTCCGATTTGCCGGCGCGGCCGATCTGCATCAGGAACTTGCCCTCGGGCGTGAACTTAAGGATCTGGTTGTCCTCCTCGCCGTTGCCGGCGATCCACACGTTGCCCTCCGGATCGATGTAGATGCCGTGCTCGCTCTTTGGCCACTCGCCGCCGCTTGCCGTCCAGCCGCGCAGGTAATTGCCGGCAGCGTCGAGCTCGACCACGGCGGGCGCCGACTTGCAGCAGCGGTGCGTGACCGGCCGCGCCTCCTTCGGGTTCCACTCGTCGGCGAGCAGCGTCGAGGGACGGTGGATCAGCCAAACGTGGCCGTTCCGCTCGTCGACCGCAATGCCGGCCACTTGGCCCAGCACGAGTTGCACGCCGCTTTCCTCCGGCAGCGGCTTTGGCCAGCTGGGGTCGACGCGGAAGCTCGGCGGTTGACTCGAAGGGGGAATCTGCGCGCACGCCGCGAGGGCGAGCGCGATAACGATCGGCGTTTTGCGCATGGGGCCTCCTCCCAGCCCCATGCTATACCCGGGCGCTACTTGCCGCCCGAGGGACTGGTCGGGCTCGAGGGCCGCGCGGGCGCCTTGGACTTGTCGGTCGAGCCTTCGCTCGCCTGGCCGGTGGCGCCGCCGCTCGGGGTCTGCATCGACGAGCCGCCTTTTGCGGCGCTCGAGCCGCCCGCGGCCGGCTGCTCGCGATGGCAGCCGGCGAGCGCGAGCGCCAGCGATGCCGCGATGATCATCAGTGCTTTCATGTCGCCTCCGTTCGAAAAGGCAAAGCGCGGATTAGCAAGCATCGCGCCGCAGTACCATCGCGGGCCATGAAGATCACCGCCATCGACACCTGCCTGCTGGCCGTCCCGACTCCCAAACCGATGGCGCTCCAGTATCCGGAGCACAAGCTGGTGATCGCGGATATCGCCACCGACGAAGGACTGCGCGGCCTGGGTTACAGCCTGGTCTTCAATGGCGGCGGGGCCGAGGCGGTGCTCACCTACCTCGACACACGGCTGAAGCCCGCGCTCATCGGCGAAGACCCGTTGTTCGTCGAGCGCCTGTGGGAAAAGATGTTCCGCGTCGACATGGGGATCAAGAAACAGGGCGTCGCCGCGTATGCGCTTTCAGCGCTCGACATCGGCCTGTGGGACATCGCGGGGAAGAGCGCGAAGCTGCCGCTCTACAAGCTCTGGGGCGCGGTGACCGATCGCATCGGCGCGTATGGCAGCGGCGGCTGGGCCAAGTACAGCGTCGATGAGCTCATCGCCGAAGCGGAAAAGTACGCGCGCCTTGGCTGCAAGTACTACAAGATGAAAATCCATCATCCCGATCCCGCGGTCAACGCAAGCCGCGTCGCCGCGGTGAAGAAAGCGCTCGGCCCCGGCGTGCGCATGATGGTCGACGTGAACCAGGGCCGCGACGTGATTGGCAACCAGCGCCAGGCGCGGCTGCTGGAAGAGTTCGATCTCCTCTGGTACGAGGAGCCGGTGCTCGCTGACGATTACGACGGCTACGCGGAGGTGGCGCGCTCGATCCGCATCGCGATCGCCGGCGGCGAAAACCACTACACTCGCTGGGAATTCAAGCAGCTCTTCGACCGCAAGAGCGTGCAGTACGCGATGCCGGATGTCTGCCGCGCCAATGGCTTCTCCGAGGCGCTGCGCATCGGCAGGCTGGCCGCGGCGCACGGCGTCGCGCTCACGCCGCACCTTATCCATGAGATCGCCATCCACGTGGTCGGTGCGCTCGCCAATGGGTTTCTGGTCGAGTTCATGGACTGGGCGCCCCCCGATCTCTTCGTCGAGCTGCCCGAATGCAAGGACGGCTCGATTCGAATTCCAGACCGACCCGGGCACGGCATGGCGCTCGCCCCGAAGGCGATCGAGAAATACCGCTCGCGATGAGCTTCACCAAGATTGTGCTCTATACCGATCGCGACGGGCAGGCGCGCTGGCGCGAGGAGAGCATCGCGCTTGATGGAGGCACGCCGCAAGCTCGGCTCTCGCCGCTCTTTGCATCCGAGGGCTACCAGCTGCGCGAGAGCCCCGTCGGCTTCCGTAGCCAGTGGCACTGCACGACGAGCGCACAGTGGGTCTTCATCCTGCGCGGTGAAATGGAAATCGGGCTGCGCGACGGCAGCACGCGGCGCTTTCGTCCGGGCGAGCACTTCTATGCCGCAGACCTGCTGCCGCCCGGCGCAACCTTCAACGTCGAGCTCCACGGCCACTGGAGCGCGCAGCGCGGCCCCGAGTCGCTGGTAACGCTGTTCCTGCGGGCCTAGCGGATTACTGGCTGCGTTCGGTGAAGTCCGGGCCTTCGAAGCGCTCCCACGCGGCGCGCGCGGCATGGCGGTTCTTCGCCCACTCGAGGCGGGAATTGCCGCGGTTACGCTGATAGTCGCGCGCCAGGTCTCGCTCGACCTCGTCGAAGTGGCGGTGCTGATAGCGCACGCGCCCTTCCCAGCCGGTGCGATAGGCGGGGTAGTAATCCTCGAAGTTGTAGCCGCGCTCGTAATACGGCTCGCGCATGTAGTTCGAGCGCCAGTACGCTTCCTCGGCCGTCGGGTCGATGAGCTCAGCAATGCCTTTGCCCGCGAGCCCGCCGGCGATCGCGCCCACCGCGGCACCGGCCACGGCACCCGCAGGTCCGGCGACCGAGCCCGCCGCCGCGCCCGCGGCCATGCCGCCCGCCGCCGCGCCAATGCCCGCGCCCAGCGGATGCGCGCCCGGCGCGCCGGTGATCGGATCGCGATTTGCGTCGCGGCCTCCCCGGCGGCGGTCACCGGAGGGGGGGATCATGGCGGGGTTGTGGGCGATGCGACGCTCGGTAAATAGTGCCATTCGCGCTCCTCGGATTTCTGTGTGTTGGCTGTTAGACGGTTGTCCGCCGCAATTAGCGTGCCGCGAGCTGCGTCGCAGCGGCGATCAAAAGGCCCGCCAGGCCGCCGACCAGCGTGCCGTTGATGCGGATGTATTGCAGGTCCGGACCGATATGGCGCTCGAGTTCGACCACGAGCCGGCGCTCCTGCCAGCTCATGATCTGGTCCTCGATGAAGCGGCCAATCTTCGCGCGATGCTCCTCGACCAGCGCCGGCGCCGCCTTCAGGATCTGCTCGTCGATCCAGGCCTGGATCTCGCGATCGGCGCGCAGCGTGCGCCCGAGCGCTTCGAGCATCGCCGTGACGCGCTGATGCAGCGACGCCGGCCGGCGATCGTGCTCGGCGGCGAGCCAGGCGCGAAGCTCGTCCCAGAGCCCGCCGAGGTAAGCGGCGAGGGCGGGACTCGCGAGCGCCTCGTCGCGCAACCGGTGCACCTTGTCGCGCAACGTCTCGTCGCCCTTCAGGCGGTGCACGAACTCGACCACGTAGGCGTCGAAGCGTCGCCGCAGCTCATGGCTTTCGCTTTCGCGTACCTCCTTGATCTTCTGCACGGCGACCTCGACGATCTTGAGCGCCGCGCGCTCGTCGAGTTTCAGCTGGAAAAGATCCGACAGCCACTTCAAGAGCGGCGCGCTCCTCGCCACCTCGCCGGCGAGGTACGCCTGTGTGTCCGGGCGCGCGAGCAGCTCGTCGAGCGCGCGCAGCGCTGCGTCCAGCAGCTCGTGGTGGCGACGGTTTTCAGTCAGCACATCGAGTAGCTGCGCGGCGGCGCCCGCGACATCGGCATTCTGCAGGCGGCGGGCAATCGTCTGCGCGAGGTAGTGGCGCACCCGCTCGTCGTCAAAGGCATTCAAGCCATACGCGGTCAGGCGCGTCACATAAGTCGCCACGGCCTCGGCGTTTTCCGCGCGCAACAGCCAGCCGTAGAGCGTGCGCGCCGGCTGGAAGTCGCGGATGCGTTGCACCACTGCCGCGCTCGTCAGGAAATTGGTCTCGATGAAGTGCGAGAGCCCGATGGCGATGCGCTGCTTGTTTCGCGGAATGATCGCGGTGTGCGGAATGAAGCGCAGGCCGAAGGGATGATGAAAGAGCGCGGTGACGGCAAACCAGTCGGCAATCGCGCCGACCATCGCCGCCTCGGCGGTCACAGCGACGTAGGAGAGCCAGGCATAGCGCGGCTGCAGCGCCTGCGCGGCGACGTAGATCGCGCCGGCAAGCACCAGGAGTCCGGTCGCGAGCCACTTCATGCGCGCAAGGCGCGCATCGCGCGCCCGCGCCTCGTTGTCTTCGCGCATCGCACCCTCCACGCAATTCGGGGACGGAGCCCGAACTGGGCGCCGTCCCCGAATTAGTAGCAGATGCGCGATTACTTGGAGCTGGTGCCGCCGGTGCCGGCGTCGCGCTTGTCCTTGTTGCGCTCGACGGCGTTTTCCACCTTGTTCTTGGCGGTGCTCGCATCCTGCTTGGTCATCGCCGCGAGATACTCGGCGCGAGAAAGCTTGCCGTCAGCGTTCTTGTCGGCTTCCTTGAATTTCTTCGAGAGCGTCGGGTTGCCCTTCGCCTCGGCGCGCGAGATATAGCCGTCCTTGTTCTTGTCGAGGGCGCGGAAGCCCGGGTCATTCTGGTCCTTGCCGATCTTGTCCTCGGCATAGGCGGCGCCGACGGCGAGGGCCAGCGCCGCGGCCACCAGGAAGAAAAGCGATTGAGCGAGCCTCATGGAAACCTCTGAAAGTTTGGATGGCCGTGACTATGCGAGCAGTGCCCGCGCCGGACAATGCGCCGTTGGAACCATAAAAAAAAAAGGGCCAGAGCCGGCCGGCTCTGGCCCCGATTCGGTCTTGCGTTGCTCGCTCTAGACCGCGGGTGGCGTACCCGGGCCGCCGCCGCGTCCGCGGTAGCCCATAACGAGCGACACGATGAACGCGATCAGGAAGAGGAAGAACAGGACTTTTGCGATTCCCGCGGCCGCGCCGGCGAGGCCGGTGAAGCCGAAGATCGCCGCGATGATCGCGACGATGAAGAACCCAATCGCCCAGCTAAGCATGACAGCCTCCACGGTTGAATGGGACAACCGGGAGCCGTGCAATTCGCGTGCCGCGACCCTGCGCGGCACGGACGTCAGGTGAGGGCGTCCTCCGTCGGAAGCGCCTGCGGCGCGGCCGGCTCGGCGGCGCTCTCCTCTTCCATGGGCGCGTCGATCGCGGGTTTGCCGAAGGGCGTGAGCAGGCCGAACTCGCGCTGGTCTTCGAAGGTAACTTCGCGCAGCGGGCCAAGCCAGTCCAGGAAACGCGCGAGGTGCGCCACCCGTCCCGGGTGCGCGCACACGCCGGGCGCGGCGGGATTGAAGAGCGTTCCGGTCTGCATACGCGGCATGCGGTCCGGGACCAGCGAAAGGATGCGGCTAACAAGCGCAGCGTTCATTCTTCTATCTCCCCACCTGTGAACGGCGGAGGCGAGCGTAGCGAGCGCGCGCAGCTTTGGCTAGCGCAAATTACCGCGTTGACGGAGCGGTATAAATCGACGCGCTGTCACCCGCGGGTGTCAGGGCGGGCCCGACGGTGGAGCGAAGCTTGCTGCAAACCCGGCATGCCGCTCGCACGCGCCGCAACAATTTTCGCCGTGCTGTTCTCCTCGCTCGCATTCGCGCAGACACCGGGCCTCGGCGAGACGCGACCCGCGCCGCCGAGCGGACGCGACGACGCACCACCGGCGCTCGGCGATTCCAAGGAGCCGCGCGCGCCGCACACGGCGCCGCGACCCGCGGATTCCGACCGCACTCTCGCCCGCTGCCAGGAGCTGACCGGCGCAGCGCGCGAGGACTGCCTGCGCGAGGAACGCAGCGGCGCGGGGGGCGAAACGCGCCGCGCCGAGCCACCGACCGCCCCGCCGCCGCAGAACCCTCGCTAACATATAAGAGAAGAGGAAAGGGAGGCGTTTCCATGGCGGTGCTGCGCATCGCGAAGATGGGCAATCCTGTTCTGCAGCGAAGGGCCGAGCCGGTCGCCGATCCGAGCGCGCCCGAGATCCGGCAGCTCGCCGCCGACATGCAGGAGACGCTCGAGGACATCGGCGCGAGCGGCCTCGCCGCGCCGCAGGTATTCGTCTCGAAGCGCGTCGTGGTCTATCGCATCATCGCGGCGCGCATTCCGCCGGGCTCGGGCCTCGAGCCGCGACCCTGGACGGTGATGGTGAACCCCGTCATCACGCCGAAGGCAGATGAAAAGACGCCGGTCTGGGAGCGCTGCCTCTCCATTCCCGGCCTGCATGGGAAAGTGCCGCGGCATTTGAGCATTCGCATTCGCTACCAGGATCTGCAGGGCCGCACGCATGAGCACGACGCGCACAGCTCATGGGCGGCGCTATTGCAGCACGAGTGCGACCATCTCGACGGCATTCTGTATCCGATGCGCATGAGCGATCTTTCGCTCCTCGCGTACAACGACGAGCCTGGCCCGCTCGCGCGCGAAGTGGTGACCAACCCGGCGGGCATTGATCCACTGTTCATCGACTTGGTCGAGCGCTGGCCCGGCCGGGCGCGCTGGTTTACTGCCTGAAGACCACCGACGGCAGCCAGGTCGAAAGCGCCGGGAAGAACATGTAGATCAGCAGCACGACGATGAACGCGGGATAGAAACGCATCGTCGCCATGGTTACCGCCGCCAGCTTCAGTCGCGTCACCGCGCACACCGCGAAGAGCCCCAGACCCACTGGCGGGTGCACGATGCCGAGCAGCAGCGCATATGTCAGCACGACGCCGAAATGGATCGGGTCGATGCCGAACTTCACCACCAGTGGCCCGAAGAGCGGGATGCCGATCAGCATCGCCGGCACGGTCTCCATGAAGCAGCCGAGCACGAGCAGCGCCAGCGTCACGAGGCAGAGGATGGCGTACTTGTTGTCGGTCAGCTCGGCGAGTCCGCGCGCGAGTTGCTCGGCCACCTGCTCCGAGGTGATGACGAACGACATGACGCTGCCGATGCCGGTGAGAAACATGATGAGCGCGGTGGTGCGCGCCGTGCCGGTGAAGGCCTCGCGCAGCGCTGGCCATTTCAGCTCACCGTAGAAGAGACCGAGGAGAAGCGCATACAGCACCGCGAGGACGCTCGCTTCCGTCGGAGTGACGAGCCCCGTGATCATGCTGCGCAGGATGATGACCGGCGTAAGGAGCGCCGGCAGTCCGCGCCAGAACGAATGCCAGATCTCGCGGCCGCTCGCGCGCCGCGGCGGCGGCACCTTTTCCCAGCCCGCCTTGGCGAGCAGCCAGTTGTTGGCGAGCAGCACCGCCGCCATGGCGAGACCGGGCAGCACGCCCGCGACGAACAGGTGGCCCACCGAGACGTTCATCATCACCGCATAGATGATGAACATGATCGACGGCGGAATGATCGGCGCGAGCAGCGACGAAGCGACCGTGAGCGACGCGGCGAACTCCGGACGGTAGCCGGCGCGCCTCATCGCCTCGATCTGCATCGTGCCGAGGCCGGCGATGTCGGCAAGCGCCGAGCCGGAGATGCCGGCGAACACCACGCTCGAGAGCACCGTCACCTGCGCGAGCCCCGCCGTCAGCGCGCCGACCAGGCACTCGATGAACTCGAAGATGCGCCGCGTCAGGCCGAAGCGGTTCATCAGGTTGCCGGCCAGGATGAAGAACGGGATGGCAAGGAGCGGCACACTCCTCACGTCGTGCTGCATGTAGCGCGCGAAGGTATCGAGCGGCGCGCCGATCAGCGCCAGGCCGACGAAGGCGCCTAAGCCCATCGCCGCGCATACCGGCAGCCCGAGCGCGGCGAGGCCGAGGAAGAGCCCGATCATCCAGCCCGTGGCCATTTCAGGTAAGGATGCCGGCGCGCTCTTCGGCCACCTCGATGCCGCGCAGCTGCCAGACGAGGTAGATCGCCTCCGTGACGACGATGTCGGCGCAGCCGGCAGCGAGCGGCGCGTACAGCACCCATTCCGGCCAGGCGAGCACCGGTGTCTCGAAGATCGCCGCGAAGCGCGCCGTGCGGAACGCGTACCAGGCGACCATCGCCTGGAACACGAGGACCCCGAGGCGAAGGACGATGGCGAGCGCGCGCTTGCCGCGCGGGCCGAGCAGGCGCGAAAAGAGATCGATGCGGATGTACTCGCGGTCCTTGGCGATCAGCGCGTAGACGAAGAAATACAGCGTCATCGCCAGGATGACCGAGACTTCCTGCACCCAGTTGAGCCCGCGGATGAAGAACAGGCGATGGACGATCTCGGCGCCGTTGATCGCCACCATCGCCGCCAGCACGAGGACGGCGATCGCCTCGATCGCCGCCCTCGAGTAACGCAGGTACAGACCTATTTGAGCGCCTTCGCCTTGGCCGCCAGGCCCTTCGGGATCACGCCTTCGGCTTCGAGCTTCGTCACGACCTGCTCGCCGCGCTCGCGCCACGGCGCGAGATCGGGCTCGAGCACGGTGACGCCGAAATCCTTGATCGCCTTCTGCTTCTTCTCCGTGAAACCTCGCTCCGACTCCGCAGCGTAGGCCGCGCCGCCCGCCTTTGCCGCCTTGTGCAGGATGTCGCGCTGCTGCGGCGAGAGGCTCATGTACTTGCGCTCGTTCATCAGCACGTTGACGATCTGGTAGTACTCGTCGGTGCGCGTCCAGAACTTCGCCACCTCGGCGTTCTTCTGGTCGTAGGCGATGCCGATGGTCTCCGGGCCGCCTTCGATGATCCCCTGCTTGAACGCGAGGTACATCTCCGGCCGCGGCACGACGATGGTATTGGCGCCCAGGCCGCGCCAGGTCTCGATCGCGGTCTTCGATTCCCAGATGCGCAGCTTCATGCCCTCGAGGTCTTTCGGCGTCTTCACCGGCCGCACCGCGATCAGGCCGCGCGGGTCTTTCTGCATCCAGGTCCAGTCCGGATCGAGGATCACGCCGCCGAGCGAGCGCAGCTTGTCGAGGCCGGGCTTGAACAGGCTGCTCTTCAGGTACGCCTGCGCATGGTTGAGATCGCGGAACACGTAAGGCGCCGAGATGATCTTCGTCTCATCGATCAGCCCCGCCAGGAACTCCGGGTAGAGCAGATGCAGGTCCTGCGCGCCCTGCAGCACGTTCTTCTGCTGGTCCGGGATGCCGCCGAGCTTGCCGGCGTGGAACACCTCCACCTTCACCTGCCCGCCGGAAAGCTTCGCCACCTCGGCGGCGAAGGCATCGGCGCCGACCCCCGAGTGCGAGGTTTGCGCGTCTACCGTGCCGAGCTTCAACACCACCTGCGCCTGCGCGGCCGCCGCGATGACCAGCGCGGCGAGGCCGACTACGAGCTTCTGCATATTCCCTCCTCTCAGTGACTCCTGCGTATGACCCGACCCCCGCGGGATCCGGTAAGACTTCCGTCGCGCAGCGTCAGCACGCCGTTCACCACGACGTGACGCATGCCGCGCGCCAACTGGTTCGGCTCGAAGGTGGTCGCGCTCGCCTGGAAGCGCGCCGCGTCGAATACCGCGATATCCGCCCGATAGCCTTCGGCGATCTGCCCGCGGTCAGCGAGCCCCAGCCGCTTGGCCGGCAATTGCGTGAGGCGCTGCACCGCCTGCTCGGCCTTGAGAAGCTTGCGCTCGTGCACCATGAAATGGAAATACCAGGACGCCCAGGTATAGGCCCCGTGAAAAACCGAGTTCGCGAGCGGCCCGTCGGGCGCGAGGGTAGTGGCATCGGAACCGGGCATGCACAGCGGGTGCGAGAACATCAGCGCCTGCTGGTCCGGCGTGTAGGCATGGATGATGACCATCGCCCGATTGGGCTGGTCGAGATCCGCCCGCAGGATATCGAACGCGAGCTCATAGGCGTCCCGTCCCTCCGCGCGTGCCAGATCACCGAAGCTCTTGCGCGAGTACTGCGGAAATTTCGGATGATCGAGCAGCACTACGCGCTCCCAGCCGCCGCCCGCGACGATGCTCTTGTACTCCCGCATGCGCCGCCGGCTGTCGCGCGAGGCGAGATGATGCGCGAGATCGTCCTGCGCCCAGAGCGGCACGATCGTATTGAGGAACGTGGTGCCGTAAAGGCGCGTGTGCATGTCGAACGCGATGTCGAGCCCGCGGCTCGCGGCCTGGTCGATCAGCTCGAGCGACTGGTAATCCTCGCCGGCATCCGTCTTGCGTGGCAGGAGATGCGAGATCTGGATCTGCGCGCCGGCGTTTTCGCCGACGCGGATCGCTTCATCGATCGCCGATACCGCGCCCTCGTCGCGCCGACGCGTATGGCTCGCATACAGGCCGCCGCGTTTCGCCACCACCTTGCACAGCTCGGTCAGCTCCTCGTCGGGCGCGCCGCGCTCGGCGGGGTACTCGAGCCCCGTGGAGTAGCCCCAGGCGCCGTCGTCGAGCCCTTCCTCCAGCAGCCGCCTCATCTTTGCCAGCTCGTCGCCATTGGCGGCGCGATCGGCGACGCCGAGCGTCGCGCGGCGCAACTGACCGTTCGGCACCAGCGTGATCACGTTCACCGCCGGCTTCGCCGCCTCCAGCCTTTCCAGGTACTGGCCGACGCGCGTCCATTCGAGCGGCACGCTGCCAATGAAGCCGTAGATGTTCGGCGCCGCCATCTGCGGGTCGCGGATCGGCGCGCAGCCGAAGCCGCAATTGCCGATCACCTCGAGCGTCACGCCCTGCGCGATGGCGCTGACGGCGCGCGGATCGACCAGCAGCGTGTAATCCGAGTGGCTGTGGATATCGATGAATCCTGGCGCGACCGTCAGGCCGGTCGCGTCCAGCTCGGCGCCACTGCCGGCGACGCTGCCGACGACGTTGCCGAGCGCGGCGATGCGCCCTTCGGCGATGCCGATATCCGCGACGCGCGGCGGCGCGCCGGTTCCGTCGAGCACCGTGCCGCCGCGGATGACGAGATCCATCACGCCGCCTTCGCCTTGGCGCGCAGCCGGCGGGTGGCGGCGGCGTCGATCGCACCGTCCTTGATCACCACGCCGTAGAGCTCGCGCGCCGCGCGCGCGCTCACCTTGTCGTCGAGCACATCGCCCAGCACCCGCGCCGCCTCGCGCGCGAAGGGCGGGCCGTAGGCGCCGCCGCCGGCGCTGACATGGCGGAACACGTCGCCCTTGCGCCACTTGATCGCTTCCATCGGCATGGTCGGCAGCGCGCGCTCGCCGGCCGGCGTGATCAGCGTATTGCGCGAGCCCCCGCCCGCGCGCGCGCCGCGAAAGCCATACGGCGGATGATCACGGCGGTCTGCGCGCGTCGTGAACACGGCTTCATCGGCCAAGAGGCGAAACTCGCGCACGAAGGCGAGTCCGCCGCGGTATTCACCGGCGCCGCCCGAGTCCTGCACCATGCCGTAACGCGTAACTTCGAGCGGCAGCTCGGCTTCGATCAGCTCGACCGGCTGATTGGAAAGATTCGCCGCCGGATTGGAAATGCCTTCGACGCCATCCTTGCGCGCGCGAGCGCCCCAGGTGCCGACCATGACCTCGGTGAGCACGAAAGGCCGGCCCTCGTGGTAGCCGCCGACCGAGAAGAGCGTCGGCCCGCCCTCGCCCGCGGCGATGACGCGCTCGGGCACCACCTGCGCGAGCGCCCCCATGATGGCGTCGAACACCCGGTATCCCATCACCCCGCGCGCGGCACAGGCGGCCGGCAGCACCGGATTGAGGATCGTGCCTTGGGGCGCCGTGAAGTGCACCGGGCGCATATAGCCCTCGCAGTTCGGAATGTCCGGGCTGGTGACACAGCGAATGGCGCAATAGGTCGAGGAGCGCGCCATGGCGATCGGGCAATTGATCGCCCCTTGCACCTGCGCCGAAGTGCCGGTGAAGTCGACCACGATCTCGTCGCCGCGCACGGCGAGGCAGACGGCGATCTTCAGCGGCGCGGGCGTCTCGTCCAGGCCGTCGATCCAGTCGGTGAAGCGGTATTCGCCATCGGGAATGCCACGGATGAATTCGCGCATCAGCCGCTCGGCCTGGTCCATGATCGCCGCCAGATAAGGACGCAGCGCCTTGCCGCCGTAGCGCTTGAGGAGCGCGGCATAGCCGCGCTCGGCCACGGCGCAGGCGGCGAGCTGCGCGCGCAGATCGCCCAGCACCTGGACCGGCTGCCGCGTGTTCTTCTCGATGATCTCGAACAGCGATTCATCTGCCTTGCCCGCCTGATAGAGCTTGAGCATCGGCAGGCGCAGCCCCTCCTGGTAGATATCGGTCGCATGGATGGCCACGCTTCCCGGCGCGATGCCGCCGACATCGCAGTGGTGCGCCATGGTGCAGGCATAGCCCTCGACCTCGCCTTCCCAGAACAGCGGCTGGATGACGTAGATATCCGGCAGATGCTGCCCGCCCGCGCCATAGGGGTCGTTCATGATGAAGATGTCGCCCGGCTGCATGCGTGCCGCGTATTTCTGCGTCAGGTGCTGCATCGCATCGGGGAACGCCCCGAGCTGCACCGCGAGGGTGAGGCCCTGCGCGATCACCTGCCCATGCCGATCGCACAGCGCGGTCGAATAGTCCATCGAGTCGCGCACCACCGGCGAATAGGCGCTGCGCATGAGCACCAGCGCCATCTCGTCCGCCACCGACGATAGCGCGTTCTTCACCACCTCGAGCGTTATAGGATCAATGGCGTCATTATTTCGAGCACGTGTCATGGGCCGGCGTCGATCACTATGTTGCCATGGCGGTCGAGCGCGGCGCGCGCGCCTGGCGGGATGACGCAGGTAGCGTCCAGCTCCTCGACGATCAGAGGTCCATGCATCGGCTGGGCGAGCGCCGCGCGAGCGACCACCGGCGTGTCGTGCAGCCGACCGTCGAAATACGCCTGCCGGCGCGCCTGGCGCGGCACGAAGCCCTGCGCTTCCTTCAGCCGCTCGGCGAAGCCCGCCTTGCTCTCGGGCGCCGCCGTGGCGATGACGCGGATATTGATGAGATCCACCGGATCACCCTCCGAGCTGTGCCCATAGGTCCGCTTGTGCTCGGCATGAAAGGCCGCCTCGATCGCGGCGATGTCGAGCGCCTCCGCCGGCACCGTCAGCTCGAACGCCTGGCCGGTATAGCGCAGGTCCGCGAGCCGCCTCACCTGCACTCGAGCCTCGGCGACGCCTTCCTTGTGCATGTCGTCGCGCACGTCGGCCTCGAGCTGCGCGTACAGCGTGCGCAGGCGCGCCGGATCGACCTCCGTCGTGCGCTGGAAAACCGAGCGCTGCTGCGTGTGCTCGATGTTCGAGAAAAGCAGTCCCGCGGCGCTGAATACGCCGGGCGCCGGCGGGATCAGCACGCGGCGCATCTCGAGCTCTCGCGCGATCGCCACCGCCACCACCGGGCCATTGCCGCCGAACGCGACCAGCGCAAAGTCGCGCGGATCGCGACCACGGTACGTCGACACGGCCTTCACCGCGCGGGTCATGGTCGCCACGGCGATGGCATAGACGCCGTGCGCCGCGCGCGTGGGATCGAGCTTAAGCGGCGCCGCCACCTTGCGCTCGATCGCCTCGCGCGACAGTCGCGCATGGATCGGCAGCTTGCCGCCCACCAGGTGCTCGGGATTTAAGTAGCCGAGCACCACCGCCGCATCGGTAAAGGTCGCCTCTTTGCCGCCGAGGCCATAGCACGCGGGTCCCGGCACCGCGCCGGCGCTTTGCGGGCCGACCTTGATGGCGCCCGCGGCATCGAGCGACACGATGCTGCCGCCGCCGGCGCCGATTTCGGAAACGTCGATGAAGGGCAGCTTGATGGCGTAGCCGCCGCCCTTGACCAGCTTCGAGCTGACATTGATGCCGGCGCCGACTTCGTACTCGGTGGTGCGCGCCGGCTCGCCGTCCTCGACGATCGCCGCCTTGGCCGTGGTGCCGCCCATGTCGAACGAGATGACGTTGGCGAGACCCGCCGCTCGCGCGATGTCGGCGCAGGCGATGACGCCGGCCGCCGGACCCGATTCCACCAGGAAAGCGGGTTTCTCGGTCGCCGCCGCGGCCGACATCGTGCCGCCGTTCGACTGCATGATGTGCAGCGCCCCGCTGACGCCCGCGCCTTTCAGTTGCGAAGAGAGCGAGCTCACGTAGTGGCGCACGATCGGGCCGATGTAGGCGTTGACCACGGCGGTGCTGGTGCGCTCGTACTCGCGGATCTCGGGCAGGATGTCGGACGACAGGCTGATATACGCGCCGCCGTTCAAATGCTCGCGCAGCAGGTCGGCCGCCCGCCGCTCGTGCGCCGGATTGGCGTACGAGTGCAGCAGGCAGATCGCGACCGATTCGACGCCCTCCTCGCGCAGCCGCTTGGCGATGCTGCGCGCCTGCGGCTCGTCGAGCGGCCGCTTCACCTCGCCGCGCGGTCCCAGGCGCTCGGCGAGCTCGTAGCGCAGCCGCCGCGGCACGAGCGGCGCCGGCTTCTCGTATTGCAGGTCGTACATCACCGGGATGCGCAGCCGGCGCATCTCCAGGACATCGCGAAAACCTTCCGTGGTGACGAGCGCCGTCTTCGCGCCCTTGTGCTCGAGAATGGTGTTGGTCGCGACCGTGGTGGCGTGCACGACCGCGTCGATCTCGCGCGGCTCGATGCCATGCGACTCGCGCAGCTCGCGCACCGCGGCGACGATCGCGCGACTGTAGTCTTCCGGCGTCGAGGAGACCTTCAGCGTGCGTACCTTGCCCGCCCCGCGCAGCACGATGTCGGTGAAGGTGCCGCCGATATCGCAGCCAAGGACGAAGCGCGCCACCGGGCGAGTATTTCATCGACGCGATGTCAAGCCGAGTGAAATGTTTTTAGCGCACCCGATAAAATAAGCTTATCGTGCGCTCCAATCTCTCCCAGCTGGAGACGCTGCTCTGGGTCGTGCGCCTCGGCAGCTTCCGCGCCGCGGCCCAGCGCCTGAACGTGACACAGCCCGCGGTCTCGGTGCGCATTCGCGAGCTGGAAGCGGCGGCTGGCGCGCCCTTGTTTCTGAAGGGCAGCTACCGCGCCAAGCCGACGCCGCTCGGACGCGAGCTCGCCGCGCAGGCCGAGCACGTCATTGCCGCCTGCGAGGCGCTCGAAGCGCGCTTCGCGTCGGGCGAGGAGCTCTCCGGGCCGATCCGCATCGGCGTCGCCGACACCTTCGCCATGACCTGCCTGCCGCAGCTCATGCGCCGCATCGAGAAGCGCTTCCCGCGGGCGCGCGCCGAGATCCGCGTCGACTTCAGCGCCCTCCTCGATTCGTCGCTGCGCGCGGGCGACTTGGATATCGCCGTGCTGACGGCGCCGGCGCCGAGCCCCCTAGTTACCGTCGAGCCGCTGGCGACGCTCGAGCTGCGCTGGGTCGTCTCGCCGCGCCTGGCGCTGCGCAAAGGCCCGCTCAAGGCCGCCGACCTCGCGCCGCTGCCGATCATTACCAACCCGAACCCGTCCCACCTCTACACCAGCATCACCCGCTGGTTTGCCGCCGCCGGCGCGGAGCCAGCACATCTCAACACCTGCAACAACCTGGTGATCATGACGCGCCTGGCGCTGGAGGGCGCCGCGATCAGCCTGCTGCCGAGCGCCATCCTGCGGCGCGAAATCGAATCCGGCAGCCTGCGCGTGCTGAACGTCAGCCCGCGCATTGCGCCGCACACGCTCGCGGTGGCCTATCGGCGCGACGCGCCGGGCCAGGGACTGCGCACGCTCGCGGCGATGGTGCAGGAGCTCGCTCGCGCAAGCGACCTCACGTAATTCCGTACTAAGTACAGATTTTCGGCTTCAGTGCATCAGCAGGCGCGGAGCCACGAGCGTGATTTGCGGAAAGAGCGTGAGCAGGAGCAGCGCCACGAGCAACATGATGTGAAACGGGATGGTCGCCCAGACGAGCTCGCCGATCTTCAGCTTCGAGATCGCCGCCAGGATGAAAAGGCCGATGCCCATCGGCGGCGTCATGATGCCGACCACCAGGTTGAAGATCACCACCATGCCGAAGTGCACCATGTCGATGCCAAGCGCCTTGGCGGGCGGCAGCAGGATCGGCAGCGCGATCAGCATCGCCGGCAGCGTCTCGATCAAGCCGCCGATGATGATTAGAAAAACGTTAGTCACCAGCAGGAAAACGATCGCGCTATGCGCATAGCGGCTCACGAGTTCCGCGAGTTGCGCCGCCGTGCCTTCGGCCACCACGACCCATGACAGCGCGGTCGAGACGGCGATGATGTACATGATGAGCGCCGTCGCCTCGACCGTCTCGCGCAGCGCGTGGCGCAGCTTGGCGAAGCTCAGGTTGCGCTGCACGGCGCCGACGAAAATCGAATAGAAAACCGCCAGCACGCCCGCTTCCGTCGGCGTGGTCCAGCCGGCCGCCATGCCGCGCAGGATGACGATCGGCGCGAGGAGCGCGAGAAGTGCCTTGCGCGTCGCGCTGCCGAGGGCGCGCCAAGCGAAGGGCTGCGGCGGCGGATAGGCGACGAATTTCGCCGCGCCCATGAACCAGATCAGCAGCATCAGGAGGCCGCCGATCAGGATGCCGGGCAGGATGCCGGCGATGAAGAGCCGCGCGATCGAGACGTTGGCGACGATCGCGTAAATCACCATCATGATCGACGGCGGAATGATCGGGCCAAGGGTGGCCACCGCAATCACCGTGGCGGCCGAGAACGGCCGCGGGTAGCCGGCGCGCGGCATCTCCTTCATCGAGATGGCGCCCAGCGCGGCCGCGTCCGCCACGGCCGCGCCCGAGATGCCGGAGAAGATCATGCCGGCGATGACGTTGGCGTGCGCCAGCCCGCCGCGCAGGTGGCCGACGAGCGCGGTGGCGAAGACGAAGATCTGCTGCGTGATGCCGAGCGCGTTCATCAGGCTCGCGGCGAGGATGAAGAACGGGATCGCCATCAGCTCGATCGACTGCACGCTCGCCGCCATCTTCTGCGGCAGGGTCATCAGGTCGTAGCCGCCGGCGAGCATGCCGACGATCGTCGCGAGGCCGAGCGCCATCGCCACCGGCAGGCGCAGGAACATGAACAGCATGAAAAGTCCGATGAGGAGCGCGGAGATCACGGCCGGCGCAGCACCTCGGCGCTGTGATGCGCGACATGGAGCGCCATGACGATGGCGCTCGCGAACACGGCCGAGGAGAAAGCAGGATTCGGGATGCCGAGGCCGGTCGTGCGAAAGCCGTACTGGAGCTGCATCAGTATCCAGCAGTACCAGGCGATCACCGCGAGCACGCCGAGCACCACGATGTTGCACACCACGAGCCAGACCCGATGCGCCGGCGGCGGCAGGAGGTTCGAGAAGTACTCGACCGTGATGTCGGCATTCTTCGCATAGACAAGCGTCATGCCGATGAAGTAGGTCCAGGTGCCGAGGAGGAGATTCACCTCGTGCGCCCAGACGAACGAATAGTTGAAGAAGTTACGGCCGATGAGCTCGAGGCCGTTCACCAGCACGATGATGACGAGCAGCGCCGAGGTGACGAGCTCCGCCGCCTGCTCGAGGTGGCGCGAAGCTCGCGCCAGGAAGGTCACTGCTTGCCGAGCGCGACGATCGCGTCGTAGAGGTCCTTGCGCACGGTGCCCGACTTGATGAGGCTCTCGTGGAAGGACTTCATGTGCTGGCGGAAGGGATCGAGATTCACCTCGATGAACTCGGCGCCGTTCTCCTTCTTCATCTGGTCGATGTCGCGCTGCGCGCGCGAGTTCACTTCCTGCGTATAAACCTTGCCGGCATCGTTCGCGGCACGGACCAGCAGCTGCTGCTGATCGGGCTTGAGGCCCTTCCAGACGCGCTCGCTCACCGTCATCGGCCAGGTCTGCGGAAACTCGTCGGTCCGTAGCACGTACTTCGCCACCTCGGTGAGCTTCGAAGATTGCAGCAGGCTCAGCGGGAACGGCCCGCCCTGAACTACGCCTTGCCGGATCGCCAAATAGGTTTCGGTATACGGCAGCACCGTCGGCACTGTGCCGAGATGGCGCCAGGCATTGATCGCGTTCTCGTTCGGATACATGCGGATGCGCAGGCCCTTGAGATCGTCGAGCGAGCGCACCGGCTTGCTCGCGACCAGCACGCGATACGGCCCGCGCTCGGCGTTGAAATCGGTCGAGATGAAGCGAATGCCGCGCTCGAGCAGCTTCTGCTTCGCCGGCTCGAAGGTCGGGCTCATCAGATAGCGGCGCAGGTGGTTGAAGTCGCGCAGCACGTAGGGCACCGCGAGCACGCCGATTTCCTGCGGCACGATCGGCTGGTAGTACTCGAGCGCGCCGGAGTATAGCTCGAGCGTGCCAGTCGAGAGATTTTCGAGCGACGTTTGCGCGTTCCCGAGCGCGTCGGAGAGATGGATTGCGATCTTGAGCTGTCCCTTCGAGCCGTCCTCGACCGCCTTCTGGAACGCTTTCAGCGCCGCTTCCTCGGGGCTGCCGGGGCCGAGCGATTCATTGATCTTCAGCGTGCGTTGCGCGTGCGCCGCCGTGGAAGCAAACAGGCCGGCGATGACGAGCGTCAGGAACGTGCGAAACATGGGGTGCCTCCTCGCGCGGAAGCTAACCATATAATGCGGCGCGATGCAAAAGCGTTTCAGCGTCGCGGCCGATATCGGCGGCACGTTCACCGACATCGCCGTGTACAGCGGCAACGCGCTCCTCGCAACCTGGAAGCTGCCCTCGACGCCCGACGACTACGCGCGCGCCGTGGTCGAAGGCATTGCGGCGCTCATGCGCGAGATCGACGCGCCGCTCGGTGGCATTGACGAGGTGCTGCACGGCTGCACCGTCGCGACCAACGCCATTTTGGAGAAGCGCGGCGCGAAAACTGCGCTCGTCACGACGCGCGGCTTTCGCGACGTGCTCGAGTTTCGCCGCATCCGCATTCCGCGCCTGTACGACCCGCTCTATATAAAGCCCGAGCCGCTCGCGCCGCGCGAGCTGCGCTACGAGGTGACCGAGCGGCTCGCCGCGGACGGCAGCATCGTCAGGCCGCTCGCCGAGGACGAGGTCCGCACGATCGCGAAGCAGCTGCACGGCATCGACGCGGTAGCGGTCGCCTTCCTCCACTCGTACGCCAATTCGACGCACGAGCGCCGTGCCGGCGAGATCCTGCGCCAGGCGCTGCCCGGCGTGCATCTCACGCTCTCGTCGGACATCCTGCCGGAGATCCGCGAATACGAGCGCACGAGCACGGCGGTGATCAACGCCTACGTCGGCCCGCCGGTCGCGAGCTACATCGAATCGCTCGAGCGGCAGCTGAAGGGTCGCGGCATCAAGGGACGCCTGCTCATCATGCAGTCGAGCGGCGGCGTGCTCGATGCCGAGACGGTGAAGCGCGTGCCGGCGCGCATCGTCGAATGCGGTCCCGCCGCCGGCGTGATCGGCGCCGCGCGCCAGGCGGCGCGAAGCGGCCACGCCGATGTCATTACGCTCGACATGGGCGGCACGACCGCGAAGACCTCGATGATCGAGAAAGGCACCATCGCCCGCACCGACGAGTACGAAGTCGGCGGCGGCATCTCGCTTTCCAGCCGCCTGGTGAAGGGCGGCGGCTACGCGCTCAAGCTGCCGGTGATCGACATCTCCGAGGTCGGCGCCGGCGGCGGCAGCATCGTCTGGTTCGATAAGGGCGGTGCCCTGAAAGTCGGCCCGCGCAGCGCCGGCGCCGTGCCGGGACCGGCCTGCTATGGCAGCGGCGGTACCGACGCGACGGTGACGGATGCGAACGTCGTGCTGGGATTCGTCAATCCGAAGGCGCTCGCCGGCGGCACCGTGCCGCTCGACGCCGCTCTCGCACGCAAGGCGCTCGCGCCCATCGCCGATCGGCTGCGCAGCACGGTGGAAGAGGCGGCGTGGAGCGTTTTCGTCGTCGCCGCGGCGAGCATGATGCGGGCCGTCAAGGCGGTCTCGACCTATCGCGGCCGCGATCCGCGCGACTGCGCGCTGCTCGCCTTCGGCGGCAATGGCGGCATCTTCGCGTGCGAGCTCGCGCGCCAGCTGCAGATGAAGACGGTGCTCGTGCCACCGGTCGCCGGCGTCTTCAGCGCCTACGGTCTCGGCGTCGCGCCGATGGAGTACAGCCAGACGCGCGGCTATCTGCGCAAGGTCGCAAACACCGACCTGCGCGAGATTGCACAACTGACCGCGGAGCTCAAGCGCACGGTGCTGGCGCAGCTCGGCCACCCGGAGGAACGCGTGAGCATCGCGCTGCAGGCGGCGATGCGCTATGTCGGCCAGGCGTTCGAGCTGCGCGTGCCGTTGCCGACGCTGGATGCGGGCTTCGCCGTGCAGGCGAGCGAGCGCTTCGAGCGCGAGCATGAAGCGACTTACGGCCATCGCATGGCCGGCGACGGGGGTGTCGAGTTCGTCGCGCTCGAGGCGATTGCCACGGTGCGCGACGAGCGCGCGTCGACCTCCGCGGTGCCGCGCAAACCGAAGGCGGCCGGCGCGGCGGGCGTTCGCAAGGCGTACTTCGGCCGCGAGGCCGGCTGGCTGCAGACAAGCGTCATCGGCCGCGAGGTGCTCTCCGCAGCGGCGCGCCAAGGTCCGCTCGTCATCGAAGAGTACGAAGGCACGACCGTGGTGCCGCCCGGCGCGAGCGCCACGCGCGACGAGCACGGCAACATCGTGATCCGCGTATGAATCCGTTCCTGCTCGAGATCGTCAAGAACGCGCTCGAGACGATCGCCGACGAGCTTGCGCTTATCGTCATGCGCACGGCGTATTCGAGCATCGTGCGCGACGCGATGGATTTCTCCACCGCGATCTGCGACCGCGAAGGCCGCACGCTCGCGCAAGGACTCACGACACCGCTGCACCTTGGCAGCTTCTTCGCGGCGATGCAGAACCTGCTTGCCGTGACTGCGCGTGGCGGCGGAGCGAAAGCGGGCGAGGTCTACATCTTCAACGATCCCTATCTCGCCGCCGGCCAGCATCTGCCCGACATCTACATCGTCAAGCCGATCTTCATCGGCGGCGAGCTCGAGGGCTGGGCAACCACCGTCGCGCACCACAACGACGTCGGCGGCATCGTGCCGGGTTCGAACGCCATCGGCTCGACCGAGATTTACCAGGAGGGGTTGCGGCTGCCGGTACTGAAGCTCGTCGATGCCGGTCGCGAGAACCAGGCGATCTGGGACCTGATCGCCGCCAACGTGCGCGTACCCGACAAGGTGATCGGCGATCTGCGCGCGCAGATCGCCGCCTGCCATGTCGGCGAGCGCGAGTTCGCCGCCCTCTTCGCGCGCTATGGCTCGCCGCTCCTGCGGCAAGCCTTCGCCGCCGTCCACGACTACGCCGAGCGATTGACGCGCGCCGAGATCACCGAGATTCCAGACGGCGTCTATCGCTTCGAGAATCATATCGACGGTTTCGGCGAGGACCCGGAGCCGATTCCCTTCCGCGTCACGCTGACCGTGCGCGGCGACAAGGCGATCGTCGACTGGACCGGCACGTCGCCCCAGGTGCCGGCGGGCATCAATTCCCCCGTGCCTTTTACCTACGCGGCGGTGTATACGGCGCTGCGCTCGGTGCTCTCCAGCGATATTCCCAACGCGCAAGGCTTCACGCGGCCGATCGAGGTGATCGCGCCGCTCGGCACGATCGCCAACCCGCGGCCGCCTGCCGCCTGCGGCGCGCGCGGCATCACCGGGTTTCGCATGATCGACTGCCTGATGGGGGCGCTCGCGCAGGCGGTGCCAGAACGCGTGCCCGCCGATGGCTCAGGCGGCTCGACCCTGCCGTCGATTGGCGGCCTGCATAACGGCCGCGCCTTCGTGAACGTCGAGACGCTGATGGGCACGTGGGGTGCCGCGCCGACGCATGACGGACAGGAAGGCGTCGCGCACATGGGCGCCAACCAGTCCAACGTGCCGATCGAGATGATCGAGGCCGAGCACCCGCTCCGCATCGAGCAGTACGGCCTCGTGCCCGACAGCGGCGGACCCGGGAGATATCGCGGCGGGCAGTCGATGGTGCGCGAATACCGTCTGCTCGCCGATGAAGCGGTGCTCTCCGTGCGCTCTGACAAGCGTCGCTTTCCGCCTTACGGGTTGCATGGCGGCGGGCCTGGCGCGCCGTCGATCAACATCGTCAATGGCAAGACGGTGCTGCCGACGCTGATGATGAAGCCCTACCCGTTGAAGAAGGGCGATGTCTTTCGACATCAGCTCGCCGGCGGTGGTGGCTATGGCGATCCGCTTGAGCGCGAGGTCGAGCTCGTGCAGCGCGACGTCGTGCAGGGGCGCGTGACGCTCGCGCATGCGCGCGAAGCCTATGGCGTCGTGCTGAACCCGGATCTCAGCGTCGACGCGCGCGCGACCGCCGCGCTTCGCAGCCGCCGGGCGTGAAGCGCTTCTCGGCGTTCGCGCTGCTGCGGGAGGCACTGCGCGGCCATGCGGACTGGCCGCCGTACTGGCGCACGCCGGAACCGAAGTCGTCGTATGACATCGTGATCATCGGCGGCGGTGGCCACGGTCTCGCGACGGCGTATTACCTCGCGAAGGAGCACGGCATTCGCAACGTCGCCGTACTCGAGCGCGGCTGGCTGGGCGGCGGCAACACCGGGCGCAATACCACCATCGTGCGCTCGAATTACCTCTGGGAGGAAAGCGCGGCGCTCTACGAGCACGCGCTGCAGCTTTTCGAGACGCTGTCCGAGGCGCTGAACATCAACGTGATGCTGAGCCAGCGCGGCGTACTCAACCTCGCCCACACCCCGGGCGATGTGCGCGAGGCGATCCGGCGCGTGCATGCCAATCGGCTCAACGGTATCGACGCCGAATGGCTGGATGCCCGGCAGGTGAAGGAGTTCTGTCCGATCGTCAACGTGTCGCCGGATGTGCGCTACCCGGTGCTCGGCGCGACGCTGCAGCGGCGCGCCGGCGTCGCGCGCCACGATGCGGTCGCCTGGGGCTATGCACGCGCGGCGGATGCGCTCGGCGTCGACATCATCCAGGGATGCGAGGTCACCGGTTTCGATATCAGCGCCAACCGAGTGCGCGGGGTGCGCACCAAGAAGGGCACCATCGCCGCCGGCCGCGTCGGCATCGTCGCCGCCGGCCACAACTCGGTGCTCGCCGCCATGGCCGGCGTGCGCCTGCCGCTGCAGAGCCATCCGCTGCAGGCGCTCGTCTCCGAGCCGGTGAAGCCCGTGCACAACTGCGTCGTGATGTCGAACGCCGTGCACGTGTACGTCAGCCAGTCGGACAAGGGCGAGCTCGTGATGGGCGCGGGCATCGACGCCTACAACTCGTACTCGCAACGCGGCTCTTTCCATGTCATCGAGCACCAGATGGCGGCGTGCCTGGAGCTCTTCCCGATCTTCAGCCGCCTGCGCATGATGCGCAGCTGGGGCGGCATCGTCGACGTCTGTCCCGATGCCTCGCCGATCATCGGTCCGCTTCCGGTCGAAGGCCTCTATATGAACGGCGGTTGGGGCACCGGCGGCTTCAAGGCGACGCCGGGCTCGGGCCACGTCTTCGCCTGGACGCTCGCCAAGGGCGAGCCGCATCCGCTCGCGCGGCCTTTCGGCCTCGCGCGCTTCGCGAGCGGCGCGCTGATCGACGAGCACGGCGCAGCCGCGGTGGCGCACTGATGCTTCTCATCCGCTGCCCCTGGTGCGGCCCCTGCGACGAGACCGAGTTCCGCTACGGCGGCGAGGCGCACGTCGCGCGCCCGCGCGAAGCGCAATCGCTCGACGACGCCGCGTGGGCCGAATACCTCTTCATGCGCAACAACCCCAGGGGCTGGTTCCGCGAGCGCTGGGTCCATGCCGCCGGCTGCCGCCGCTGGTTCAACGTCGAGCGCCACACCGTCACGCACGAGATTCGCCTGACCTATTCGGGGACGCGCGTTGACCCAATGAGCGAATTAGATCGGGCTCCGTCCCCGAATTCGAAATGACCGCCTTTCGCTTGCCGGAGGGCGGGCGCATCGACCGCTCGCGGCCGCTGAACTTCACGTTCGACGCTCGCCGGCTCTCCGGCTTCGAAGGGGACACGCTCGCCTCGGCGCTGCTCGCGAACGATGTGCTGCTCGTCGGCCGCAGCTTCAAATACCACCGGCCGCGAGGCGTAATGAGCGCCGGCGTGGAAGAAACCAACGCGCTGGTCGCCGTCGGCGAAGGCGGCCGGCTGGATACCAACTCGCGCGCTACCACCCTGGAGCTGCATGAAGGGCTGACGGCGCGCTCGCTCAATCGCTGGCCCTCGCTCGCGTTCGATCTCTCGGCTATCAATAGCTGGCTCGCGCCGATCCTGGTCGCCGGGTTCTATTACAAGACGTTCATGCGGCCGCGGCGGCTGTGGCAGTCCCTCTACGAGCCGCTCATCCGTCACGTGGCGGGCATCGGCAGCGCGCCGACCGAGCCGGATCCCGATCGGTACGACAAGCTGCATGTGCATTGCGACGTCCTCGTCGTCGGCGGCGGGCGCTCGGGCCTGCGCGAGGCGCTGGCGGCCGCGCGCACCGGCGCGCGCGTCGTGCTCGTCGACGAGCAGAGCGAATCGCCGGCGACTCTGGCGCCGGAGCTGCGCTTGCCCAATGTCACGTTGCTCGCGCGAACCACCGTCTTCGGCTACTACGACGACAACTTCCTCTGCGCCGTCGAGAGCGATGCGCGCCGGCAGCGACGCCTGTGGCATTTCCGCGCGAAGGAGGTCGTGCTTGCTACGGGCGCGCACGAGCGCCCGCTCGTTTTTCCGGGCAACGACACCCCGGGCGTGATGCTGGCGAGCGCCGTTGAGACCTATCTGCGCCGCTACGCCGTGGCACCGGGAAAGCGCACGGTCGTGTTCACGAATAACGATAGCGGCCATGAGCGCGCCAAGACGTTGCGCGAGCACGGCATCGACGTCGCGGCGCTGATCGATTCGCGGGAGGACGCAGTCGTCAGCCGCGTCCTCGGCGGCAAGCGCGTCGCGGGTGTCGAGGTGGACGGCAGGACCATCGCCTGCGATCTGGTGGCGATGGCCGGCGGCTACAGCCCGGTCGTGCACCTCTACAGCCAGGCCCAGGGGAAGCTGTGCTGGGATGAAAAGAAGCTGTGCCTCGTGCCGGACGGCTGCCGGCAAAACGTGCGCATCGTCGGCCGCGCCGCAGGTGATTTTCCAGACTACGGCATCGCGCCGATGTGGCAGGTCGACGGGCCGAAGGCGTTCGTCGACTTCCAGAGCGATGTGACATCGCGTGATGTCTATCTCGCGGCGCGCGAAGGCTTTGCCTCGGTCGAGCACTTCAAGCGCTACACCACCACTGGCATGTCGACCGATCAGGGGAAGACCTCCAACGTCAATGCGCTCGCCATCCTCGCCGGCGCCACGGATCGCCGCATCGCAGACGTGGGTACCACCACGTTTCGGCCGCCGTACACGCCGGTCGCCTTCGGCGTGCTCGCGGGGCGCGATCTCGGCGATTTCCTCGAGCCGATTCGCGTGACGCCGATGCACGAGTGGCACGCGGCGCAGGGGGCGACATTCGAGAACGTCGGGCAGTGGAAGCGCCCTTGGTACTACGGCCGCGACATGCACCAGGCCGTGCAGCGCGAGGCGCGCGCGACGCGCACGGCGATCGGCGTACTGGACGCGAGCACCCTCGGCAAGATCGACATCCAGGGACGCGACGCCGGCGCCTTCCTCGACCGTATCTACACCGGTCGCTTCAGCAATCTCGCCATCGGCCGCGCGCGCTACGGCCTCATGTGCCGGGAGGACGGCATGGTGTTCGACGATGGCGTGACGACGCGCCTTGGCGAGCAGCACTTTCACATGACGACCACGACCGGCGGCGCGGCGCGCGTGCTCGACTGGCTCGAGGAGTATCTGCAGACCGAGTGGCCGGAGCTCGAGGTCTATTGCAATTCGGTCACCGAGCAGTGGGCGACGATCGCGCTTGCCGGACCAAAGGCGCGCGAGCTGATGGCGGAGCTTGCGCCGAAGCTGGACCTGGCCGCGTTCCCGTTCATGAGCGTGCGCGAGGCCACGGTCGCCGGCCTGGAAGCGCGCGTCTTTCGCATCAGCTTCACTGGCGAGCTCTCGTACGAGATCAACGTTGCGGGCGACCAGAGCCTCGCGATGTGGGAAACAGTGATGGCCGCCGGCGCGAAGCACGGCATCACACCGTACGGCACCGAGACAATGCATCTGCTACGTGCGGAGAAGGGCTTCATCATCGTCGGGCAGGAAACCGATGGCACAGTGACGCCCCATGATCTCGGACTCGGGCGCCTCGTGGCCGCGGACAAGGATTTCATCGGCCGCCGCTCGCTTGAGCGACCGGATACCCGCCGCGCGGATCGCAAGCAGCTGGTCGGCCTCCTGCCCGCCGATGCGCGCGAGGTGCTGCCCGAAGGCGCGCAGATCACCGAGATCGACACGCCGCTGCCGCGCCGCCGCGGCGGCAAGCCCATTCCCATGGTGGGTCACGTGACGTCCAGCTACTACAGTCCGAACCTCGAGCGCTCCTTTGCGCTGGCGCTTGTGCGCAGCGGTCGCACCCGCATCGGTAGCGAGCTATATGTCCCGCTGGACGGCCGTGCAGCGAAGGTGCGGGTCGTCGATCCCGTGTTCATCAAATGATGCTCAGCCTGCGCGGCGCCGATGCGCGCTTTTTCGACTGCTGCGAGCAGTTGCTGGGCGTGCGTCCTCCGACAATGCCCAACACCGTTGCGGTCGCGCACGATAGCGCCATCCTTTGGCTCGGTCCTGACGAATGGCTCTATCACGGTCACAAAATGGTGACTGTCACCTATTTACGGACAGCGCTTACTGGCGTGCATAGTGCTGTGGTCGACGTGAGCGCGAGTCGCAAGACGGTAATCGTTGTGGGTGAGCGGGCAGAAGAGGTGATGGCAAAGGCGGCGACGCTCGACTTCTCGCTCACCGGCTTTCCCGTCGGCACCTGCGCGCAGACCAACATCGCGCGCACCCAGGGTCTGATCCATCGGCGGGTCGCGCAGGAGTTCGTGATCTATGTGCGCACATCGTACGAGCGCTATCTGCGCGCCTGGCTTGCGGACGCCGAGCGGAGCTAATACTTGTCGAGCGGCCAGCGCTACGGCTCGCTCTCGCTCCTAGGGCGGCGGGAGCGCGGACGGCGGCCGCACGGGCACGCGCTCCTCGGCATTGACGAAGCCGAGCGAGAACGCGTCGCGCCCGGCGAGCTTCTCGCAGTCCTGGTACGGCAGCGCGCCGCTCGGCTCGGTGCCGTCGCAGTAGTAGAGCGAGAAGCCGTAATCGAGCTTGAACTGCAGCGGGTCGAACGCGTAAAGCAGCGCTCCGCGCCGCTCGCCGCGAAGGAACCGCTCGAGCACCTCGCGGTCGATCTTGCCCTCGGTGCGCTCGAGGATCCAGGCGCGCGCCTGTGAGCGGCCGTCCGCGCTCGCCTTGTCGCGATCAAGGATGTCCTCGACAAACGCGCCGTGGAACGCAAGGAAGACGGCTTCGCCGCGCCGCACGCGCGCGAAGTGGCGGCTCTTGCCGCCGAGGAACATGAGGGTGCAGGCGGAGTAGCAGCGGCCGGCGACGACCGTGCGCAGGCCCGCGTCACGGATCTTCTCGCCGACGCGAAAGGCGGTCCGGCCGTCGCCGCCGGGCGAGTCGCGAAAGACCACCGTGTTGATCTCCGGATGCGCAGCGAGCACGTCGCGGAACCGCCCGAGCTCCGTGCCGAAGACTTGCCCGCGCAGATGCAGCTCGCTGCCGGCGACGCGCAGCTCCATGCCCTGCGCGAGCGCCGGCATCAGGAAGAGTGCGAGGAGCGCGAGCTTCACGCCTTGTCCGCCAGCACGCGGCGCAGCTCGTCCGCGCGCTCGCGCGTGATGCGACCCGCGTCGAGCGCAAGCGACACGGAGCGCAGCGCGAGCGTGCAATAGAGCTCGCGCGAGCGCGGCTCGAGGCGCTCGAGCGCCGCGAGATGGCGCTTCACGTTCTCGAGGTCGCCGCGCGCAATCGAGCCCGCCATGGCGCGGCCGATGCCCGCGTGCGCCATGGCATCGATTGCGCCTCGCAACAGGCCGAAAAGCGCGTGGCTCGCATCCTCCGGCGGGATGCCGATGCGCCGCCAGATCTCGACGCCCTCCGCGACCAGCGCGCCGACGAAGCCCGCCGCGAAGTGCGCCGCGCCGTGATACGCGGCACGGCCGCCGGGCGGAATGACGAGCTCGCGCGCGCCGAGCGCCCTGACCATGCGGCGCAACTGGCTCGCGAGCGGTTCGTCCGCTTCGATGCCGATAGCAGCGCCGCAGATGTGGCGCGCCGCGATCTCGGGATCGGCGAACATGACGAGCGGATGAAAGCCGCCGGCCACCGCGCCGGCATCGGCCGCCGCCTGCAGCACGCTGAGCTCGGTGGCGCCGGCGCAATGCACTACGCCCTGCTCTTTGCGCCACCGGATACCTTTGCACACGGCGGCGATCGCGTCGTCTGGGACCGTCAGGAAAACGACGTCGGACGCATCGACGACGCGCTGCGCATCGCCGCGCGAGCGGCTGGCAACGCCGGTGACGCCGTAACCTGCGCGCGAGAGCGCGAGCGAGAGGCCCTTGCCGACGCGGCCCTCGCCGATGAAACCGAGCCGCTCAGTCGCGATACGAGGGATCCTGGCGATCGAGCGCGCGCAAGAGCGCCGGCCATTCGAGCAGCCCGTAGCCGCTGCCCGCCTTCTGCGCGTCGCGCTTCAGGTGCGGATTGGCGTCGCTCTCGTTGTCGAGCGTGATCTCCATGCCGGAGAGCGCCTCGGCGGTGTGCGCCACCACCTCGTCGCCCGCAGGATGCAGCGCCCGGTTGCACGAAAGGATTTGCACCTGAATGCGACACGCCTGCTCGAGCCAGTAGATCAGATTGAACGCCTGCGGGACGCTGGGCGCGCACACGAGCAGCCCATGGTTGCGCAGGATCATCGCGTTCCTCTCGCCCAGATGCGCGACCAGCCGGCCCTTCTCGCCGCGGTTGAACGCCGGCCCTTCGTAATCGTGGTACGCAAGATGGCCATGGAAGCGCATCGCGGTCTGCGAGAGCGGCAGCAGGCCTTCCTCCATCGCCGAGACGGCGATGCCCGCGGCCGTGTGCGTGTGGATCACGCAATGCGCGTCTTCGCGTGCCTCATGCACGGCGCTGTGGATGATGTAGCCGGCGGCGTTTACCGAATAAGGATGATCGTCCTTGTCGATGATGTTGCCGCCGAGATCCACCTTGATCAGGCTCGAGGCGCTCACTTCCTCATAGAGCATGCCGTAGGCATTGATGAGGATGTGATGCTCCGGCCCGGGCACGCGCGCCGTGATGTGGTTGTAGATGAGGTCCGTCATGCCGTAGCGCGCCACCAGGCGGTAGCACGCCGCGAGATTGACGCGCGCCTGCCATTCGGCGGCGCTGACGCGTTCGCGAATCGCGCGGCTTGCCGGCTTATTCATGGCGCTTACTGCTTGCCGTTCCCCTTCTTAGTCGCGGCCGGCGCGCCGCCCTCCTGCGGCCAATAGTAGTTCGCGGCGAACGAGTACGGCGGGAACATGTAGCGCTTCGCCGGCACGACCTGCGCAGCGTAGGCACGTTGCGACTCATACACCTTCTTGAACGTCGGGTTCTTCGCCGAGTGCTCCGCCGCCACTTCGTCCCAGGCCTTGAGCGACGCGAGCAGTATGTCCGGCGGCGTGCGGCGGATCTGCACGCCATGCTTCTTGATCATCTCCTCGATCGCGTCGGCGTTCTGCTTCTGCCAGCGCGTGAGCCAGCTGATGAACGCGTCCTTGCTGACGACGTTGAACACCTCCTGCTGCTGCGGGTTGAGGCCGTTCCACACATCGAGGTTGAGGCCGAATTCGCCGATGGAGTTGTTCTCATGCATGCCCGGGGTGTAGTGGTACTTGAACACCTGGTGCAATCCGAGCCGCAGGTCCTCCACGCCGCCCACCCATTCGGCACAGTCGATGACGCCGCGCTGCGCCGCCGGCACGATCTCGCCGCCGGGCATGTTGACGACGCTCTGCCCGAGCTTCGCGTAGATGTCGGCGTTGAGGCCGGTCTGCCGGCACTTCATGCCCTTGAAATCGGCGACCGACTTGAGCGGCTTCTTGTACCAGCCGAACGCCTGCGGGCTCGACGGGTGCGCCGGCCACACGATCAGGTTCAGCTTCAGCTCCTTCTGGTAGAACTCGCGCCACATCTCGAGCCCGCCGCCGACGTAGAGCCACCCCAGGTAATCCATGTGATCCATGCCGAAGGGGCCGCCCGGCGGCCCGGCGAAGAGCGCCGCGGTCGGGCTCTTGCCGACCCAGTAGTACGAGATGGAGTGCCAGCCGTCGATCACCTTCTTGTTCGCGGCGTCGAGCACTTCGAACGCGGGCACGATCTGCCCTGCCGGCAGCGCTTCGACCTTCACCGCGCCGCCGGTCAGCTTGTCGACGCGCTCGGCGATGATGCGCAGGTGATCCTGGATGGTGAGGCTCGCGGGCCAGCTCGACTGAATCTTGATCGATTTCGTGGCCGGCGCCTGCGCCTGCGCGCCAAGCGCAAAGGCGGCAGCAGCAACGGCGATGGCGAGAGTGCGCATGCGCATGGGGCTCCTCCTCGGTTTAATGGCTTTCGAAAGCTACGCTCGCCTTTCCGGCAGTGTCAATGAGCGCGATCATTCCACCATGAGCGCTGCGCGCCGCCTCGCTCTCTTGCTATGCCTCCTCCTCGCCGCCGGCATCGCCATGGCGCAGAGCGACAAAACCGTGCGCTTTGTCGTCGGCTTCACCCCCGGCGGGCCGAGCGACATCCTGGCGCGCGCGCTCGCCGCCAAGCTCGCGGAGGCGCGCGGCCAGCCGGTCGTCGTGGAGAACCGCCCTGGCGCCGGCGGCAATCTCGCCGCCGAGGTCGTCGCGAAGAGCGCGCCGGATGGCAACACCTGGCTCCTTGGCAACAACAGCATCCTCGCCACCAACGCGGCGCTTTACGGGCATCTGCCCTTTGATCCGGTCAAGGATTTCGCACCGGTGGCGCTGGTCGCGATCCAGCCGAACATCTTGGTCGTACATCCTTCGCTGCCGGCGTCCTCGGTCGCCGGGCTCATCGCCTACGCCAGAGCAAACCCCGGGCGACTCAACTATGCCTCGAGTGGCGCCGGCGCCGCAGCGCATCTCTCCGGCGAGCTCTTCAAGGCGATGACCGGCGTCGAGATGGTGCATGTGCCCTACAAGGGCGCGCAGCCGGCGCTCACCGATGTCATCGCCGGCCAGTGCCAGCTGATGTTCGCGACTTCGGCTTCCGTGCTGCCCCACGTGAAGGCCGGGCGCCTGCGCGCTCTCGCCGTCACTACTGCCCAGCGCTCGGCGAGCATGCCCGAGCTGCGCACCGTCGCCGAAGCCGGCGTGCCGGGTTTCGAGTCGATCACCTGGCACGGCGTTGTCGTGCCAAGCGCCACGCCCACGCCGATCGTCGAGCGGCTGAACCGCGACATCAACGCGGCGCTGCGCGACGCGGAGTTGCGCGCGCGGCTCGAGGGCCTCGGTGCGGAGATCGCCGGCGGAACGCCCGCGCAATTCGCCGCCTATATCGCGCGCGAGATTCCGAAGTGGACGAAGGTGGTGCGCGACTCGGGCGCCAAAGCCGAATGACGAGTATCGTTTCGTCACCACTCCTGGGAAGGACCCATGAATATCTTTGCTAGCCGCCGCCGCTTCGTCCTTGCATCGACCGCGCTTCTCGGCATCGGCGCGCTCCCACGCGCCGCGGTCCCGCAACAGCGCTCGCTCAACGTGCCGAGCGTCGACTCGGTCGCGGTGCGCGTGCTGGTCGATTCGGGCTACGACACGCCGCGCGCGCCGACGTCGAAGATCGTGCGCGTGCGCCGCTCGCCATTCATGTCGAGCGCGAACTACCGCAAGGTGCTGCACAACGAATGGGGCCTTGCGCTCGCGCTGGAGTCGCGCATAGGAAGCGACACGCGCAATCTGCTGCTCGACTACGGCTACACGCCGGAGACGTTCATCGGCAACATGGAGGTGATCGGCGTCGATCCCGCGAAGCCGCAGGCGCTGATCCTGAGCCATGGCCACTTCGATCACTTCGGCGGCCTGGTCGATTACCTGAAGGCGAACCGCAGCCGCCTGCCGGCTGATCTAACGCTCTACGTCGGCGGCGAGGACAACTTCTGCAACCGGCGAACCGCGAGCGGCGCCCCCGGACATTTCAGCGACTGGGGCGTGCTCGATAGGCGCGAGCTCGAGGCGCTCAAAGTGAAGATCGTAAAGTGCGACGAACCGACCGTAATCCTCGGCCACGCCTTCACCACCGGCCGCATCGCGCGGCGCTCGTTCGAGCGCGTGCTGCCCAATACTCTCGTCTCCTATCGCAAAGGCGCCGACGGCGTCGGCTGCGACATGCCGGCCGAGGACGCCAAAGCCAAAGGCGAGTTCGTGCAGGACCAACACCTGAACGAGCATGCGACCTGTTTCAACGTCAAAGATCGCGGCCTCGTCGTCATCTCGTCGTGCGGCCACGCCGGCATCGTCAACAGCGTGCAGCAGGCGATCGACGTCTCGGGCGTAAAGAAAGTGCACGCGGTGCTCGGCGGATTCCATTTGTTCCCGGCGCCGGATGACTACGTACGCCAGACGGTCGCCGAGCTGCAGAAGCTCGGGCCGGATGTCGTCATCCCGCTCCACTGCAGCGGGCCTGGCATGGCCGACGCCTTGCGCGCCATGATGCCGGCGCAGTTCCTGCCCTCGACCACCGGAACGGAGTTCACATTCGGCGCCTGATCACCGTTGCGCTGCTCATCGCGTTCGGCGCGGCGCACGCCGAGCAGCCGCGCCGCGGCGACGCGGCGAAGCTGATGGGCGAGTTGATGTCGGGCAAGGCAACGGTCGGCGCGCCGTTCTCGCTGCCGGACGCTAGCGGCCGCGCGCGCTCGCTCGACGAATTCCGCGGCCGACTCGTGCTTCTCTACTTCGGCTTTGCGCAGTGCCCGGATGTCTGCCCGACCGACCTTGCGGCAATCGGCGGCGCGTTACGGCTGCTCGGCGACCGCGCGGCCGAGGTGCAGCCGCTCTTCGTGACGCTCGATCCGGCGCGCGACACGCCGCAAGCGCTGGGCGAGTATGCGACCGCCTTTCATCCTTCCGTGATCGCGCTGCGCGGGACGGAAGCGGACACCGCGCGCGTGGCGCGCAGCTACAAGGTGTTCTACGAGAAGGTGCCCGACGGCAAGGGCGGCTATTCGATCGACCACGCCGCCTTCACCTTCCTGCTCGACCGCAAGGGCGACTACGTCGGCTTCCTGCCCCCGGGCACGAAGCCCGATCGCATCGCCACGCTGCTTAAACAGCACCTGTAATCAGAACGGTGCGCCCGCTGGCTTGGGGCCAGTGCGCGCGCGCTGCCACTCCTCCAGCGCCTCGCGTGACACGGTCTGCGCCTCCGGCGGTCTCGTCGAGCCGCGGCGCGGCAAATTGCTGCCGGTAATATAGTTGCCATCGTCATAGACGCGCGCCGGTGGCGCCGGTGGCGCCGACGGATCAGCGCAGGCGCCGAGCGCTGAAATGGCGCTCAGCGCGACGAGGATTTTCTTCATGGCCGGCCTCCCTGGGCGGTTTGCCGGCTTTCTACCACACGGACGTGAAATTGGTTAGTCCTGCGGCTCGAGCTTGATGATCGAGGCGCCGTGGTTCGAGCCGACCCAGAAGGTGACCGGCGTGGTCGAGTTGTCGACGTGCACGCGCCGGATGTTGGTCGACCGCGGCAGCAGATAGGTCACCGTCTCGCCGGTGCGGGTGTTGAGCCGCGTCACCTGATCGGTGATCATCGAGCCGGTCCACGCTTCGGCGTTCTTGTCGAAGGCGACGTCGTAAGGCGCCGACCAGCGCGGCGCGACCTCCCACTGCTTGAATTCGCCGCTCTTGGTGTCGAGCATGGCGATCTTGTCGCCGCGATATTGCGCGAACCACAGCCGATCCTGTGCGTCCATCTGGCCGCGCCGCGGCGCTACCACGGGGTTGTCGCCGGGAATCTCGTACAGCGTCACTTCGCCCGTCTTCGCGTCGATGCGGCCGATGTGCTTGCGCCGGAAATCGGTGAACCAGGCGTTGTTCTGCGAGTCGGGGATGACGTCGTATATATTGTGCGGCTCGCCTTTCGGCGCGCTCTTGAACGGCTCCCAGGTCTCGACCTTGCCGCTCGCGATATCGAGGCGATGCACGCCGGCGAAGCCGTTGTTCTGCGTCCATACCTTGCCGTCGACGTGCGACGACTGCGGGCTCACCATGTTCACCTGCGCGGCGTCGATGTTCTGCTCCGCCGGCAGCTTCCAGATGCTGAACTTCTGTGTCTTACGGTCGAACTTGACGATCTGCGCCTGGTACATGTTGCCGAGCCACAGGTTGCCCTCGCCGTCGGAGCGCAGGCCAAGGAGTCCTGTCGGGAAGCCCGGTTTCGCCACCGGGATCGGGAACTCGCGCACCCGGCCGGTGCGCGGATCGAGGCGCCCCAGGTTCTGCTCGCCGAAGCTCGAATACCAGGCAATGCCTTTCTCATCGACGATCACGTCGTGTGGTGAGATGGTCTCGCGCGGCAGGTCGTATTCCGTATACACGACGCGCGTCGCCCGCCCCTTCGGGCGAGGAAAGGTCTTCAGCTCGTAGCCCCACTTCGGCGACTCGGCAAGGTTGATGGTGCTGAGGTACTCGCCCGTCGAGCGATACACCTGCACGCGCTGGTCGCCGCGCTCCTCCATCAGGCGCTCGGCTTTGCGCAACTGCGGATGCTGCGGGATGCTCTGATTGACGTAGCCCTGCATGCGCGGCAGCACCGTCTTGGTGAACGCATCGGCGTCGTAGCGCGAGCGCACGACGCGCTCGAGCGAATGGCAGCCGACGCAATTCAGCAGCAGATCCTTCTGCCGGTCCGTGCCCGGGACGCTCGCCATCCATTCGCCATTCGAGAGCTGCGCCGCGAGATCCGCGGCCTGCTTCAGCGTCAAGTCGACTTCGGCCGGTTTATTCGTGACAGTCACCGTTTTTGGCGACTCGAGCTCGTAGCCGACCGCGCGCACGCGCAGCTCGTATTTTCCGGCGGCGAGCCGCTTCGCGGGAAAGGCGTAGCGGCCGCTCTCGCCGCTTACGACCGTGACCGTGATCGTGCCGCCTGCTTTTTTCGCACTGACGAGGACGCCCTCCATCGCGCCTTCTTCGGCCGAGGTGACGCGTCCGCCGAGCTGCGCGTGTAAGGCGGTGGAGACGAGCAGCAGGCTGACAAGCAGGACTCGCATGATGGACTCCTATCGCGGATGAAGCGTCAACTTCTGCACGCGCCAGTTAAGGAGCTCGGCGACGTAGAGCACGTTCTCGCTCGGGCACGCGATCTCGTGGATCCAGCCGAATTGCTTCAACTGCTTGCCCGATTCGCCCAGCACTCCGAGCACTTTGCCATCGAGCGACAGCTTGTAGACGCGGCCCGGGTACGCATCGGAGGCGTAGAGCACCTGGTTCGGTCCCGGCGTGATGCACACGGCCCAGGGCGCCCCCGGCGCCATGGTGAGCGGCGCGCCCGAGGCCTCCAGCTTCACGAGATCCGGCACGGCGCCGATCGCCGGCTGCGCGCTCTTGTCGTAAGGCACGTCGATGCGGATTTCGCGCTGGAAATTGCCGTCGCCGTCGAACACCTGGATGCGGCGATTGCCGCGGTCGGCGACGTAGATATTGCCCTTCGCGTCGGCGGCGATGCTGTGCGGCGTATTGAACTCGCCGGGCTTCTTGCCGCGATCGCCCCACGATTTCAGCCAGCGGCCATCCTTGTCGACCTTGGCGACGCGCGAATTGATGTAGCCGTCACTGATGTAGGTGTTACCCGCCGAATCGAACGCCACGTCGGTGACTTGCCGAAAGCGGCCAATCTCGGCCGGCAGCGGCGGCTTGTGGTCCCGCTCGAGCGGACCGGTCTCCCTGTCTGAGGCTTCCTGCTTACGGCCGAAGACCATCATCACGCGCCCGGCGGGATTGAACTTCACCACCATGTCCGAACCCTTGTCGGTCACCCAGATGTTGTCCTGCGGGTCGACCCGCACCGTGTGGCCGAAAGACCAGGCGTAAAGGTTCTTGCCGATCTCGCGGATGAACTTGCCGTCAGCGCCGAATTCGAGCAGCTGGGTCGCCGCCGCCGCGTACGCCGGTCCACTGGTGTTGCCGCGCGAGAGCACGTAAACCATGCCCTTGGAATTCACCGCCACGCCGGTCACTTCGCCGAAGTAGATATCGGCCGGCAGCGTGAGCGGTTCAGGCGCCGAGTCGAATGGAATGGCCGCCACGGATTGCGCTCCGGCGGCCGAACTCAAGGCGGTCGCAGCGGCCGCCAGCAATGCGCGCTTCATCTCTTCCCCCCTTCGAGAATGTTTACGCGGCGTTGAACTCCAGGATGTCGAAGCCGGTGTAGCGATCGACGATGTAGACAAGGCCGCGCCGGTCCACATCCACGTCATTGGTCTGCGGCGCGGGCTTCCCCGCCGCCGGCTCGGGAATGAACCAGCCGACTTCACGCGGCGCCGCGGGATCCGCGACGTCGACGATGCGCAGCCCGCCCGAGAACCAGGCGCAGTAGACGAGCGTGCCTTCCATGTGCTCCTGGAACTGGTGCGCGCCGAAGCGCGCCGGCGTCGCGCGACTCCACGGCGAGTCGAGCTCGCTCACCTCATAGATCGCGAGCGGTTCCATCGCCGCGACGTCGGTGACATCGAATACCCAAAGACAGCCATGCGGTCGGCCGCGGCGGCGTTCGAGCTCCTCGGCGCTGTGCGCATGATCCTCTTCATCGATGGCCACGGCGATGCGCCGGCCGTTAATCCGTTGCGGCACCGGCATGAAGGTATGCGTCGGCTCGGGGAACGGCGGGTGATAGTTGTATTCGCCGCGGGTGCGCGGTCGTCGAATGTCGGAGATGTCGATTACCCGCACGCCCGCGTGCCAGCAACCGGCCCAGAGCTCGTCGCCGAAGCGCAGCGCATGGTGCAGGCGATTTCGGCGCCCGACCCAGGTCGGCTTTTCGCCCGCTGCGACATGCTGTCCCGGCATCGACCAGCGCGACACTTCTTCCGGTCGCGCCGGATCGCCGATGTCATAGATGACGAGGATGTTGCCGACGTAGCCTTCCATTTCCGTCGAGATGTAGGCATAGCGGCTGTCCATATCGAAGCGATGCACGCCGCGGCCCCAGGTGCGGTGATGCTTGATGAGCTTCGGCCGCGTACGGTCGGAGATGTCGTAGAGCTTGAAGCCGCCGTGCGCGTACGACGTCTGCTCGGCCGAGCCGTCGACGCCGTGGCGGCCCGCTTTCCCGAGGTTCTGCTCGACGTTCACGATCATCAGCTCGCCGGCGACGCGCGCCTTGTGGCTGTGCGAGTCGGGCTCATCGACCTGGAGCTGCGAAAGGAGTTTGGGTTTGCAAGGGTCGGAGACATCAAGGATTGACGTGCCGAGCCGCTCCTTGTTGGTGATGTGGCCGACGTAGGCGTAGTTGCCTTCCACCGTCACCTGCCCCGCGCCCGGCAGCTCGAGCCGCGAAAGGCGCTTCACGTTGCGCGCGAGCTCGACCCCGGCCGGTATGCTGCCCACGGGAGGCGATCATAGCTCGCGTGCGTGGAAAACCGATCCATTACCTGGCGAATGTTTCGCGCTGGATCTGGCTTCTGATCGGCGGCGCGGCGGTGGTTTTCTTCGGCATCGTCGCGGCGCTCACCTTGCTCTACCCCGGCGTACCGGCGAACCAGCTTGTCAGCTGGACGAATGGCTGGATGTTCCTACTGCCCGTGGGATGGCGGCGCTCGGGGTCTACATGAGCGCGCGCTGGTGGCGTTGCCCGCAATGCCGCCGGCCGCTGCCGACGCGGAGCACCGTGCCGGAGCACTGCCCGCGGCGCGGCATGAGACTGCGCGACTTTTAGTTCTTCGGCCGGCCCGCCTCGTCGACCGGGGTGGTCGCGCTCGGGCCGATGCCCATGATCTGCACGATCACTTCTTCGTCCTTGGCGCCATCCCAGTGGATCTGGTTCGCGTGGTGCACAACGACGCTGCCCGCCGGCACCGGCGTGGTCGCGTCCTTGTCGAACTTCGGTCCCGAACCGACCCACCAGGTGCCCTTGAGCACGGTGATGTAGCGCGTCTCCGGATGGAAGTGCGGCGGACTGAAGGCGCCGGGCAAGAAGCGATTGCGCACGACGTACATTTCACTCGGCTTCGCCGGATTGCCCCAGATCACCGCCTGCGACGCACCTTGCACGACACGGCTCGGCACGAACTTGAGCTCCGGCTCGCGCACGATGTTCATCACCGTGGTGGGTGGATCGGCGAGTGTCGGCCCAGCGATACAGAAGACAAGCACGGCGCTGCGGATTTTGGTCATGGTCCCTCCGTTCATCAGCCTACAGGAACGCGGCTTGCGGCAGCGAGTCTCTCAAGTACTGGAGGCCGTCATGCGCCCGACCTACGCTCTGATCCTCGCTCTTACTTTTTGCGGCGCTGCATTCGCGCAAACCAGCGGCGATGGCGCGCGCGGCTCGACGCCCCCGGGCATGAGCCACGACGGCGCGCGCCCGGCCGACGGCGCGCTCAAAGGCGGCTCGATCCTCCCCGGCGAGCAGGGCGGGGTGCCCGGCAAGAAAGACCCGATCGGGACCACCAGCAGCAGCGAGCGGCTGCAGCGCTGCGATCAAATGGGCGGCGTGCTGCGCGAGGATTGCCTGACGAAGGAGCGCAGCGCCGCAGGCGGCTCGAGCGCGCGGCCCGAGCGCGACCGCGACAACGACGAGCGTGACCTCAGATAAAGCGTCAATCCGTACTAAGTACAGATTTATGCACTAAGCATTGCCTTGCGGCGCCGGACGCCTTTCCAGGCGTCGAGCGCGGCGCCGAGGATGCCTTTCGGCATGTAGATGATGAAGAGCACCAGCATCACGCCATAGATGATCGTATCGAGGGCGGGGTAGCGGTTGCCGAAGGCGAGGCGCAGGCCCTCTGCGAGTAAGAGCGTGAACGCCGCGCCCACTGTCGGTCCGAGCATCACGAACATTCCACCGGCGATCACGCCGAACACCATCTGCAGACTGATGGCGATGCCGGAGACGGTGTCGGGATTCACGTAGAGCTGGTACTGCGCGTAGAGGATGCCGCCGACGCAGGTCATGAGCGCCGAGATGATCGTGATGCGTAGCTTCGCGCGCGTCACATGGATGCCGATCGACGCGGCGGCTTCTTCCTCTTCGCTGATCGCCTGGAGCGCAAGGCGCCCCATGCTGCGATCGACCTGGCGCCAGACCCAAAGGCCGAAGAGCCAGAACGCCGCGACGATGGCGAGCCACGGCAGCTTCGATGCGAACTGCAGCGCGCTCAATGAACCGGTGGCGCCCTCCTGCAGCGCGCCATTCGGCGTGCCGCCGAGCGAGCCGCCGGTATAGTCGCGCGAGGCGACGATAATGAGCCGCGTCACCTCCGACAATGCAAGCGTGACGAGGGCAAAGTAGTGGCCGACAATCTTGAAGCGAAAGCACGGCCAGCCGATGACGATCGCCACCACCGCGGTGAATAGCAGCGCGGCGATCGCGCCGAGCCACGGCGATAGGCCGTAGTGGTTCCAGAGCATCACTACGGTGTAGGCACCGATGCCCATGAACGCCCCGTGGCCGAAGCTCACCAGGCCGAGGCGTCCCATCAGCGACCAGCTCGTATAGATGAAGCCCCAGAGCAGCGCGAGGATCGCGAGGTGCAAGGGGTAATTCATTTGCCCAGGATCCCGCGCGGCCGCCAGAACATCATGGCGATGAAGAAGATGAAGGCGATTACGTAGCCCCATTCGACGGCAAAGAAGAAGCCGCCCACGGCGATGAACTGCGCGAAGATGAACGCGGCGACGAAGCCGCCCAGCATGTTGCCCAGGCCGCCGAGCACGCAAATGAGAAACGTGATGGGACCGAAGGAAAGGCCGATCGCCGGGTGGATGTCGTACTGCAGAACCAGCAGGCACGCCGCGAGCCCCGCGAGCGCGCCGCCGAGCGCGGAAGCGAGCGCGAAGATGCGCGCCGGATCGACGCCCATCAGCGGCATGATGGCGCGGTCCTGGCTGATGGCACGGATCGCGGTTCCGAGATAAGTGCGCGTGAGGAAAAGGTAGAGCGCCACCACGCCGCCGAGGGCGGCGCCGAACGCGACGAGGCGCGCGGCCGAGAAGGACATCTCGCCGATGCGCACCGAAGGCAGGGTGACGCCGAGGTTCCTGAACTCGATGCCGAACGCGAGCGTCGCCGCGGCCTGCAGGAAGAAGAGAACGCCGCCCGTGACGAGCAGCTGGTTGATCGGCTCGGCGTTCAACACCGGACGGATCACAAACTGGTGCAGCACCCAGCCGAGCAACGCCACCAGCGCAATGGCCGCGAGCATGGCAAGGACCAGCGGCCAGTGGTATTGCACGTGCAGGTAGTACACCCCGTACATGCCGCACATGATGAGTTCGGCATAGCAGATCCAGACGACGTCGATGACCCCGAACACCAGGTTGAGCCCGAGCGAGAGCAGCGCCAGCAGGCCGCCGAGCAGCAAGCCGTTCAGCACCGCCTCCAATAGGAAGATGTCGAAGACTTCGCTCACAGGCCGAGGTATGCCTTTTGGATTTCGGGCGCTGCGCGCAGCTCGTCGGCGGTCCCCGAGCGCACGATGCGGCCCGCGTCCAGGAGATAGGCGCGATTCACCACCTTCAGGACTTGCCGGATGTTCTGCTCGACGATAAGCACCGTGTAGCCCTCGGCGCAGATTTTGCGCACGAGCTCGAAGATCGACTGCACCACGACCGGCGCGAGGCCGGCCGAGGGCTCGTCGAGGAGCAGCAGTTTGGGGCCGGACATGAGGGCCCGCGCGATAGCGCACATCTGCTGTTCGCCGCCCGAGAGCGTGCCGGCGGTTTGCGTGCGCCGCTCCTTCAGGCGTGGGAAGAGCGTGTAGACCTGTTCCAGGCGCTGGGCGTAAGTGCCGCGAGCGATGTACGCGCCCATGCGCAGGTTCTCCTCGGCCGTGAGGCGCGGGAAGAGCCGACGGTTCTCCGGCACATGCGCGATGCCGCGCGCGACGATGGTATGCGCGCGCACGCCGGCAAGCGAAGCGCCGTCGAACGTGAGCCTGCCCGAGGTCGGCTCGATCAGCTTCGAGATGACGCGCAGCAGCGTGGTCTTGCCGGCGCCGTTCGGGCCGATGACGCCGACCGCTTCGCCGGCGCGTACTTCGAGCGTCGCGTCGAAGAGCGCCGGGAAGCCGGCGTAGCCCGCACTCACCTCAGTGACGGCGAGCATGCGCGGCCGCCTGGACTTCGGGGGCGTCGGTGCCCAAATACACTTCAATCACCCGGGGATCGCGCGCCACCTCGGCCGGCCTGCCGCGCGCGATGACCTCGCCGTGATCGAGCACGACGCAACGATCGACCACGCGCATCAGCACGCCCATGATGTGCTCGACCCAGACGATGGTGATGCCGCGCTTGTCGCGGATGGTCGCGAGGAGCTCGGCCGCCTGCTCCATCTCGGCATGATCGAGGCCGCCGAGCGATTCGTCGGCAAGCAGGAGCTTGGGCTGCGTCGCTAGCGCGCGCGCGAGCTCGAGCTTCTTCAGGCCGGCGGCGCCGAGGTTTTGCACCTCCGTGGCAGGAAGGCCAATGAGGGCGAGCGTTTCCTGCGCGCGGCGATAGGCCTCGTCGCGCGAGATGCGTTCGTTCGCGCCATAGAACGCGGCGAGCGCGACGTTCTCGACGATCGTGAGCTTGCGGAAAGGTTTCGGGATCTGGTGCGTGCGGCCGATGCCCGCATGCGCGACGCGATACGCCGGCAGCCCGCCGATCTCGTCGCCGCGAAAGCGCACCGAGCCGGCAGTGGGCTTCAGCGCACCGGCGATCAGATTGAAGGTCGTGCTTTTGCCGGAGCCGTTCGGGCCGATGAGACCGAGGATCTCGCCCTCGGCCACCTCGAATGAGACGTTCTTGACGGCGAGGAAGCCGTCGAAGTCCTTCGTCAGCCCCTCAACGCTAAGCACCTAGCTAGGGTGCAAAGGTGTGGCCCTTCGGGAAGGGCAGCACCGGGTCGGTGGTCTGGATCTCCTTCGGCCAGGCGATGCGGGCGCGGCCGTTCACGTACTGCATGACGACCGGGAAGGCGCGCTCGTTCTGGCCGGCGAGATGATGCCCGGGCGGATAGAACTTGACGCCGTAGCCCTGGACCGTGCCGCCGACCGGGATATCGGTCTCGAGCGCGGCCTTGCGCAATGCTTCGGAGTCGTAGCCGCCGTATTTCTTGATGGCGCGCGGCAGGACGTCGTTGAGCAGGATCCAGGTGTTGTTGAAGCCCATCGAGACGTGCGGCGGCAGCTCACCCGGACCCTTCACTTTCTCGTAGCGCTTCACCATCTCCTGCGTCAGCTCCCAAACGCCCGGCTTCAGCGTCTTCGGATCAAGGAGCTGTCCCGCCGCCGGATCGATCGAGTGGAAGTAGTTGACGTCATCGCCGAAGGTCTGCCGCAGCTTGTCGATCTGGCTGTGGCCGGCGCCGTGGCCGATGATCGCCTTCACCTTGAAGCCCTGCTCCTTCGATTGGCGCAGGAAGAGCGTGATGTCCGGGTTGTAGCCGGTGTGCAGCAGCACGTCGGGCCGCGCCCGCTTCAATTTGGTCACCAGGCTTGACAGGTCCGGCGCGCTGGCCGAGTAGCCCTCCTTCAGCACGATGTTCATGCCGTGTTTCTTGCACTGCGACTCGTTGCCTTGCGCGACGCCGACGCCGTACGGCCCATCCTCATGGATGATGGCGACACGCAGGTTGCGCGGCTCGACGCCGAACTTGGACTTCGCGTAAGAGTTGATATAGTCGCACGACCAGGCGCCGAACTGGTCCGAATGCGCCTGCGGCCGGAAGACATAGTTCAGCTTCTTGTCCTTGAACACCGCGGTGGCGATGCAGACGTTCAGCCAGAGAAACTTCTTGCGAGCGTCGGTCTGCTGCACCATCGGCACGCATTGGGCGCTCGAGTAGACGCCCGCCACGATGTCGACCTTCTCCTGGTCGATGAAGCGCGTCATCTCGTTGATGGCGACATCGACCTTGGACTGCGCGTCGGCGAAGAGGGCGTTGATTTTGTACCCCATCACGCCTCCCTTCTCGTTCACCATGTCGACGGCGGCCTTGGTGCCGATCTGCGCGGCCTCGGAGCCGCCGCCCGCGAACGGGCCCGAGACGTCGTAGATGAAGCCGATCTTGACTTCCTTCTGCTGCGCCGCAGCCGTCGCGGCGCACGTGGCGAGCGCGATGGCCGTCGCCAGTCTTGCGATGCCCATTGATGTGTTCCTCCTCGGCGCGAAGTCTAGCCAGCGGGCGCGAATTTCGTCCAGCATCTCGGTTTCCTGACTGGAGACGAACGATGGCCGAAGCCCAGATGGTCGATCCGCACGACGTAGTAATGACCGGCGAGAACTCCTTCATCCGGCTCTCCGAGGACGGCGGCAAGACGATCGCCGACCGCGTCAGCCACTGGCGCGTGCTGTGGTCGCCCGCCGGCCAGGGACACGCGCTCTTCATCGAGCGCGCGGGCGGCAAGCCGCTCGTCTATTCGGACAACGTCGGCATGACGCGCTATCTGCAGCGCATGATCGAGAAGCTGCTGCATGCGCCGTTCGCCGACGAGACGCTGCCGGTGATCGATGCGCGTTTTTCGCGCACCGGCCATTCGCTCGCCACGGTGGAGGAGCGCGTGACCTCGCGCAAGGACGAGGTCGTGCTCGCGTGGTGGGACTTCCTCGCGCCTTTCATCCTGACGATGCCGCCCGGGGCAATGAACCGCCCGCTCGGCGTCTACAGCACGTTCATCCCGGCGAAGAGCGCCCAGCTCTCGGTCAACGGTGAGGGGTCGCGCGCCAAAGTGTTTGCGCAGGAGCGCTTCGGCAAGGCGTCGTCGAGCTGCTGCCTCGCGTGGTCCGAGAGCTGGACCCGGCCGCGCTGATTCCTAGCCGCGCGCGCGAATTTCGTGCAGAACCGGCCGCAGGTAGGCGAGAAAGGCCGCCGGGTTCTCGCTCATCGGGAAATGACCGAGGTCTTTCATGATCGTCACCTTCGCGCCGGGAATGCGCTCGGCGGCCGCCTGCGTGTCGCGCGGCGAGGCCGAGTAGTCGTATTCGCCCGTGAGCAGGTAGAGCGGGCAGAGCTTGGCGTCGATCGCAGCGATGCGGCTGCGAATATCGCCTTCCACTTGGTAGAAGTGAAGATCGCCGGAAAAGACACCGGGCCCGCCCTGCATGTAGTGCCAGACCGTCTCCCAGCGGTGCTCATCCGGACTGAGCGGCGACATCAGGCCGTACGCGAGCGCCCCGCATGCACGGCCGCCGTGCACTTCGGCGTGATCCATCCATCCCGCGTCGTAATAGCGCTCGACGTAGGCAGCGGCCTGCAATCCGATGAGCGCGCGCAGCTCCTTTGCATGCTTCAGCGCGAGATTGAGCACGATGCGCCCGCCGATCGAGCAGCCCATGACTACCGGGCGCGCCAAGCCGAGCTCGCGCGCAATGGTCATGATCATCGCCGTGTAGCTCTCCATCGTCAGGCGATAGGGTTCATCGCGCTGCCATCCGGCGGGCGGCGACGATTTCCCGTGCCACGGCATGTCGAACGCCACCACGCGGAAGTGACGCGTTACGTGCTCATCGTTGAGCACGGCGCGGTACTGGCGGCCGTCCGAGCCCGCCGTGTGCAGGCAAAGAAGCGGAATGCCGCTTCCCGCCTCCTCGTAGTAGATGCGATGCGCTCGCCCATCCAGCGCGACGCGGGCATAGCGGCCGGTGATCGGCTCGATCATCGGCGCAGCGCTTCGAGTGCCAGCTTGAGGTACAAGAGATAGGCCCAGAGCACGCGCTGGTCGCCCTCGAATCGCACGTCGCCGCGCCGCAGGAGCGCGAAGAGGTCATGCCAGCCGGGCGCGGGCGGCGCTTGCAGAAATTGCGACCAGCATTCCTTCCTTGCCCGAATGGCGAAGCGGCATGAGCGCATGACGAAAGGCCCCTGCTCCACCTTTTCGATGCGCCCCGCGTGCACGGTGACGAGGTACTGCGTCTCGCCGGCCTCGAGCATAAATGTGTCGTTCATCTCGCGCCCCCAGCGCACGATCCCGGAATCGGCATTCACCACTTCGGCGAGGCGCTCGAACATGAAGTGCTTAATTATTATTTCGTACTTCGTACGGAATTGCGCCGGTGGCCGAGGATGAGTAGCAGGCCGCTCGCGGCGATCGCCGCCATGCCGGCGAAGGACAGCGCGTCCGGCAGCTGGCGGAACACGAGCCAGCCAAGGACGAGCGCGGTGATGAGCTGCGCGTACATGAAGGGCGAGAGGATCGAGCTCGGTGCGTAGTCGTGCGCGCGGATGAGGAGGAAGTGGCCGCAGCCGCCGAGCACACCGATCAGGACGAAAAGGCCTGCGTGCAGTGGCGCGCGAGGTAGCATCAGCTCATGGGGAAAGACGAGCGGCACGAGCGCGCTGCCGATCACGGCAGGATAGAAGAGCGTGGTAAGCGGCGCGTCGCGCCCGGCGAGCTTGCTGGTCATCATCTGGTAGAGCGCCATCATGAACGCGCTCGCGAGCGGCAGGAGCGCGGCCGGTGTGAAGAGGCCGCTGCCGGGGCGCACGATGAGCAGCACGCCGACGAAGCCGCCCCCGAGCGCGATCCAGGTGCGACGCTCCACTTTTTCGCCGAGCACCGGGCCCGCCAGCACCGCGATGATGATCGGCGTCATGAAGGCGATCGCCGCCGCTTCGGCAAGCGGCATGAGACTGAGCGCGGAGAGGAACACCAGGCTCGACGCCGCCAAGACGATGCCGCGGATGATCTGCAGGCGCAGGTTTGTCGTGCGCAGGAGCGCGAGGCGCAGGCGCGGGCCGAGTACGAGCGCCATCAGCACCATGTGCACCACGTAGCGCGCCCACACGATCGCCGGCACCGGATAGTGCTGCGCAAGGTATTTCGACGTGGTGTCGAGACAGGTGAACATGCTCACCGCGGCGATCATCAGGACGATGCCGCGCAGCGCGTGCGGATAGCGGGGATTCAACGCCGTGGATAATAAGCGCATGGCACGCGCACTCTTCTGGCTGTTTCTCTTTCCGCTCGCGGCGCTCGCGCAGAGCTGGCCCGCCGGCCATCCGGTCACCATCCTCATGGGATTCCCCGCCGGCTCCGGAGTCGACGTGGTCGCGCGGCTGCTGCAGGAGCCGATGGAAAAATCGCTCGGCACCCGCATCATCACCGACTACCGCACCGGCGCCGGCGGCAATCTCGCCTCCGAGGCCGTCGCGCGCGCGAAGGCCGATGGCTACACGTTGCTGCTCGGTACCGCCGCGACGCACGGCGTGAACGCGGCGCTCTACAAGAACCTGCCGTTCGACGTCGAGGCGGACTTCACGCCGATCGCGCCGCTCGTCAATGTCTCGAATGTGCTCACCATCAATCCGCGGGTGATCGACGTCAACTCGATGCGTGAGTTCATCGACACCGTGCGCGCCAATCCCGGCCGGTACAACTATGCGTCGACGGGCAATGGCACGGGCACGCACCTCGCTTTCGCCGAGTTCAACGCGCGCGCCGGTCTGAAAATGGAGCACATCCCGTACAAGGGCGGACCGGAAGCGATCCAGTCGGTGATCGCGGGCCAGACCTGCTGCATCTTCAACCAGGTGCAGACGGTGATCCCGCACTGGAAGGCGGGCAAGGTGCGCCTGCTCGGCGTCACCACCAAAAAACGAGTGCAGGCCATCGCCGAGGTGCCGACGATCGCGGAGGCGGGGCTGCCGGGCTACGAGAGCTACACCTGGTTCGGCCTATTTGGCCCGCGCGGCCTCGAACCGAGCATCGCGAGCAAGGTCAACGGCGCCGTCAAAGCCGCGCTCGAGACGCCGTCGGTGCAAAAGCGGCTCCTCGAACTCGGCAACACGCCGCGCTGGGAATCACCCGAGCAGTTCCGCCAGACGGTGAAAAGCGACCGGCAGAAATGGGCGAGCGTGGTGAAGGAAGTCGGCGCCACCATCGACTAAATCGGACTAAATCGGGGTCAGAGCCCTATTTATTTAGGGCTCTGACCCCGATTTTCCAGCGGCACGAAGTAGCGCGTCGGCTTGAGCTCGTCTTCGTTGTGGACCTGCACGCGCTCCCAGTGGCGGTCGGCATCTTCGAGGAAGAGATCGCGCGCGATGCCGGCCGCCAGGCGCCGTGCGCCGATCTCGAGACCGGGAATGTCGCCGGCGAGCGCGCCGTGGCTCATGGTCGAGCCCCAGTTGAAGACATGCACGCGAGCGAGCTCGGCGTGCCGGCCGCGCAGCTGGAAGGCATCGCCGAGATACGGAAAGCGCGTCTCCTCGGGAAAGCGCTCGGCCTCGGTCGCGGACACGTGCTCGCGCCAGGTCTCGATCGCCTCGCGTAGCGGCGCGATCTCGGCGCGGTCCATCAGGTTGACGTCGAAGCCGGTGCAGACGATGACGGCATCGAAGGCATGCTCGCCTTTCGGCGTGACGATGCGCGGGCCGGGCAGGATGTCGCGCCACGGCTCGCCGAAGCGGAGCGAGAAGCCGGCGTGGCGTTCGACGCGCAGCACGCTCTCGTAAGGCGGCGGCACCTGCTCGCTGAAGATGTACGTGTAAAAGCGCCAGCGGCGCTCATCGTCGAGCGCGGCGTAACCGTGCATGAAGCCGGGGAACGCCGTCCACTTCGATTTGTTCACCTGCGGCAGGATCGGCCGGCGCGCGAACATCACTACTTCGCGCGCACCCGACTCAAGCGCGAGCGCGGCGTTGTCGAATGCCGAGGCGCCGGCGCCTAAAACGCCGACCCGCTTGCCGGCGAGCGCCGCGAAGTCGATCTCGTCCGCCGAGTGATACACGCCGGCGCCGCGGCGGGCAGGATCGAACGTCGCGAAGCGCGGCCAGCGCAGCGCACCGCTGCCCTCGCGGCCCATGGCGAGCACCACCTTGCGCGCATAAATATTCTCACCGTCGGTCGAAACCCGCACCGCGCCCGCAGCGAGCTCGATCGTGCGCACCGCGACGCCGTTCTCCACGGGAATGCCGACGGTGTCGCGCACCCAGGCGAGATAGCGCGCCCATTCGAGCCGATCGATCTTGTGCAGCTCCTCCCAGTGATCGACGCCGAACTTGGCTTCGTGATAGGCGCGATAGGTGAGCGAGGCGATGCCGAGATCGGGACCGGTGAGGTGCTTTGGCGAGCGCAGGATGTCCATGCGTGCGAAGGTGGTCCACGGTCCCTCCGCGCCGCGCGGCGCGCGATCGAGGCAGCGAAGGTTGCTCACGCCTTCGCGCAGCAGCGCGAACGTCGCCGTCTGGCCGCACATGCCGCCGCCGACGACCAGGACGTCGAGCAGCGCGCGCCCGCCCGGTCCCGTGCGCGGCAGCACCCAGTTCGGCGCCGGGTAGCGCAGCTGCGCGAGCTCATGGCGCGCCAGGCGCTCGAGTTCGGCGAGCGTCATATCATCGCGATTCTATGGTCGAAGTTTCCTGCTACTACAGCCTCTCTTCGCCGTGGGCGTATTTCGCCGGACCACGCCAGCAAGACATCGCTCGCCGGCATCGCGTCAAACTGGTATTGAAGCCGTTCGACTTCCAGGCGATCGTGCCGCGCACCGGCGGCATTCCGCTGCGCACGCGGCCGCAGGCGCGTCGCACGTATCACGCGCTCGAGCTCGATCGCTGGCGCAAGCATCTCGGCATGCCGCTCAATCTGGAACCGAGGCACTACCCGCAGGACGGCAATCCGCCGGGATGGAACAAGCCGCCCGGCTGGATGGTGATCGCGGCGCAGGAGCGCGGGCTCGACGCGCCGCTTCTCTCGCACGCCCTGCTGCGCGCGCTATGGGCGGAGGAACGCAACACCGCCGATCCGAAGGTCCGCATCGCCATCGCCAACGAAAACGGCCTGCCGGGCGAAGCGTTGCAGCGCGAGGAGACGAGCGAGCGCGTGCAGCGGCTCTACGCACAGTACAGCGACGAAGCGGAAAGGCTCGGTGTCTTCGGCGCGCCGACCTACGTGCTCAATGGCGAGCGCTTCTGGGGCCAGGACCGGCTCGACTTCCTCGATCGCGCGCTGGCAATTCGGGGACGGAGCCCGAATTAGTTCGGGCTCCGTCCCCGAATCATGGAAGCGTGTACGCGGTCTTCACGGTGGTGTAGAACTCCGCGGCGTAGCGTCCCTGCTCGCGCGGCCCGTAGCTCGAGCCTTTGCGGCCGCCGAAGGGCACGTGGTAGTCGACGCCCGCGGTGGGCAGATTCACCATCACCATGCCGGCCTGCGCGTGACGCTTGAAGTGCGTCGCGTATTTCAGCGACGTGGTGCAGATGCCCGACGAGAGGCCCATCTCCGTAGCGTTCGCCCAGGCGAGCGCTTCCTCGTAGTCCTTCGCGCGCAGCACGCTGACCACCGGACCGAAAATCTCCTCGCGATTGATGCGCATGCCCGGCGTCGTCTCCGTGAAGAGCGCCGGCATCATGTAGTAGCCGGGCTGCCCGTCGCCGTTTTTCTCCACCCGATTGCCGCCGTACGCGAGGCGACCGCCCTCCTTCAGGCCGATATCGAGATACTGGAGGTTCTGCGCGAGCTGGCGCTCGTCGACCACCGGGCCGATGTCGGTACCTTTCTTGCGCGCATCGTCGACCTTCAGTGCTTTCATCTTGTCGATCACCGCCTGCACGAAGCGGTCGTGGATGCCTTCAGTGGCGATCACCTTGGATGAAGCGGTGCAACGCTGCCCGGTGGAAAAGAACCCGCCCTGCACGGCGCAGTTGGCGGCGACGTCCATGTTGGCGTCGTCGAGGACCACGAGCGGATTCTTGCCGCCCATCTCGAGCTGGAACTTTTTCATGCCGGCGATCGCCGCCTGCGCCACCTTGCGCCCGATCGCCTGCGAGCCGGTGAAGCTCACGCCGGCGATGCGCGGATCGTTGAGCAGCGTGTCGCCGATCTCCGAGCTCTTGCCCATCACCAGGTTGAAGACGCCCGCCGGCAGGCCGCAGCGGCTGATGATCTCGGCGAGCGCCCAGGCGCTGCCGGGCACGAGCTCGGCCGGCTTGAACACCACGACATTGGCATAACACAGCGCCGGCGCGATCTTCCAGGCCGGAATCGCGATCGGGAAATTCCACGGCGTGATGATCGAGACGACGCCGAGCGGCTCGCGCGTGATCTCGACGCCGACGCCCGGCCGCACCGACTGCATCGCTTCGCCCGGAATGCGCAGCGCCTCGCCGGCGAAGAACTTGAAGATGTAGCCCGCGCGCACCACCTCGCCGATCGCCTCCGGCAAGGTCTTGCCCTCCTCGCGCGCGAGGAGGTCGCCGAGCTCGGCTTTGCGATTGAGGATTTCGGAACCGATGGCGTCGAGCGCATCGAAGCGTTGCTGCGGCGTGCTCGTCGACCAGGCGGGAAACGCGGCCTGCGCGGCGCTGATCGCGTCCGCGGCCTGCGCTTTCGTCGCGCGCGCGTAGCGCCCGATCACATCGCGCGTGTCCGACGGATTGGTGTTCGCGTAGTCGCCCGCGCCCTCGCTCCAGGCGCCGTTGATGAAGTTGCCGTAAACCTTTGCTCTGTCCATAGTCTCCTCGGCGGGCAGGCATCATAGCGGCTCAGGAACCGGCGTTGCGGAAGCGCTGTCCCACCGGCATGCGCATCGCCTCCTTTGCTGTCGCGTTCCTTGCGGCGCACGCGCTCGCCGGCGAGCCGGTGGTCGCGCCGGTCCCGACCGAGAAGATGCAGCCCGGCTACGGCGTCGTGGAAAGCGTGACCGAGGTGCGCGTCGTGCCCGAGCGCTCCGCCGCCGCCGGCGGCTCGGCGCCGAGCGCGGCGCGGGCGAAACCGATGTACCGCGTGGCGGTGCGCATGCCCGACGGCAGCGTGCAGTACCGGGACCTCGCGAAGCCCGAATTTCGCGCCGGCGACCACGTGCTCCTCACGAACGCTGGCGACATCCTCCCGGACTAGGTATCGTTTCGCCCGCCGATGACGGCAGGGAGAAACGAAGATGGCAAAAGTATGGAAGGCGTTCCTAGTCGCCTGCGCGGCGCTCCTTAGCGGCGGCGCGATGGCTGTCACTTACGTCTATGTGTCTGCCGCCGAAGAAGGCGACATCGGCATGTATCGCCTGCAGGCCGATGGTTCGCTGCAGCCGGGCCCACGCTTCAAGGCGGAAAAGCTGGTGATGCCGATGACCGTGAGCCGGGACCAGCGTTGGCTGGTGGCGGCCGTGCGCAGCAAGCCCTATCTCGCCTACACCTACGCGATCCATCGCGCGAGCGGCGCGCTGCAGCTCGTCAGCACGGGGCCGCTCGCCGAGAGCTTTCCGTACATTTCCTTCGACCGCACGGGACGTTGGCTCCTCGGCGCCTCCTATGGCGCGAACCTGGTGAGTGTCAATCCGGTGGGTGCGGACGGCCGCGTCGGCGAGCCGCGCCAGGTGATCCCGACCGCGCGTAACGCGCACGCGATTCACAGCGACCGAACGAACCGCTTCGTCTTCGTACCGCACCTCGGCACGGACCAGGTGTTCCAGTTTCTGTTCGACGAGGCGAGCGGCCATCTGAGCGCGAACACGCCACCCGTGCTCCAGCTCAAGGCCGGCACCGGGCCGCGGCATTTCGTTTTCTCGAACGACAACCGCTTCGTCTATCTGCTGAACGAGCTCACGGCCACGGTGACGACGCTCGCGCTCGACGCCAGGACCGGGCTCCTGACCGAAGTGAGCTCGATCTCGTCGCTGCCGCCGAACACCAAGCTGCAGCCCGGCGCGCCGCGCCTGCCGGGCGATGCGCCCCGCGATCGCTCGAACGACATCTGGGCCTCCGACCTGCATCTCGCGCGCGACGGGCGCTTTCTCTACACGGCGGAGCGCACCGGCAGCACCATCAACACGCTCGCCGTCGACGGGGCGAGCGGCAAGCTCACCTACGTCGCCTCGACGCCGACCGAAGCGCAGCCGCGCGGCTTCCGCCTCGACCCGAGCGGGCGCTTCATGGTGGTCTCGGGCGAGAAGTCGGACACCATCTCGTCCTACGCCGTCGACAGCGCCACCGGCGCGCTCAAGCTGATCGGCAAATATCCGACCGGCAAGGGCGCGAACTGGGTCGAGATCGTCGCCTTCGACTAGTTTTCCGGTTCGGGCTCCGTCCCCGAACTAGTGGAAGCCCTCTTTCGCACGCGCGAGCGTCGCGTGCACGATCAGCGTCGCCGCGCCGAGGAAGGCGACCAGGCCGAGGCCGCCGCGCTTGAAGGCCGAGAAGACGAGGAGCCCGGTGCCGGCGAGCGCCTCCAGTTGTGCCGGTTTCATGGCCGGCCACGATGCAAGGATTGCGCCGCGCGACTAAGCTACGCACCCAATAACGGAGGAGGAGCGGATGTCCAGCATCCCGGCGAGCCACCCGGCCCCGATCGTCCCCGCGGCGCGGCGGCTGTACGCGCCGCTCGAGCCTTACGCGTACACCCTGATCCGCGCCGTCACCGGCGCCATCTTCATCCCGCACGGGGTGCAGAAGCTGTTCCTCGGCGGCGCGACGAACCTCGGCGGCTTCGGCCTCGGCGTCCTCGAGCTCGCGGGTGGCGTGCTCGTCGTGCTCGGCATGCTGGTGCGACCGGTCGCGCTGCTCCTCATCCTGGACGTGCTGATGATCATCGCCGCGAACATCGGCAAAGGCTGGCTGTGGACGCGGGGCGGAGTGCAGTACCACACCTTTCTTCTCGGCATGTGCCTCGCGCTCGCCATTGGCGGCAGCGGCCGGCACCTGGTGAGTTACTGGCCGAAGCTGCGCCTGGAGGCCTGGTGGAAGCCGCTCAACAACGCGCTCGTCCCGATCGCCTACGCGTTCGCGCGCGTGTGGTTCGCGCTCCTCATCCTGCCGAGCGGCTACGAGAAGGTGTTCGAGCACGGCGCCTCGCGCATCGCCGCCGGCAATGTGCTGAAGACCGGCTTCTATCCGCCGGTGTTCTGGGCCTGGGTGGTGGCGCTGCTGGAGTTCGTCGGCATGATCCTCCTCGCCCTCGGCCTCGGCACGCGCGTGGTGGCCTTCATGATGGCGGTCGAGCTGGGCGTCATCGTGGTGACCATCCAGGCGCCGAACGGCTACTACTGGACTTCCCGCGGTGCGGAATTCGCGCTGATCCTGTTCGCGGTGTGCTGCGCGTTCGTCATTGGCGGCGGCGGGCGCTACTCGCTCGATCGCAAGCTCGGACGGGAGTTCTAGGCGCGAGGATTGCTTCGGCTCTCTCCGCTCTCAACCGTCGGAGGAAGCCGTATGAACACTCGCGTTGTATCGCTTTCCATCGTGGCCCTCGCCTTGCTCGGCGCCTGCTCCTCGTACCGCCCGGCGCTCGAGCCGGCGGCGCGCATCCAGCCGCAGCCGGTCGCCTATAACCCGGGAACGGGCGTGATCCAGAACGTGACGCCCGCGCCCGTCATGGGCGCCGCCGCGGCGGGCGGCTCGGCCGTCACCAACCGTCCGCAGCCGCCGGTCGGCACGGAAGCCAACCGCGCGACGGGCGGGCCGTCGCGCCTCGCCATCAAGATGGACCGTGGCGGCGCCGTCCAGTACGTGGATGTCGACGGTGCGGACTTCCAGAAGGGCATGCGCGTCGAGCTCACGCCCGACCGCATGATTCGTAAGCTGTAGCCGCAGCTGAGGTAGGCACACCCCCCCCCTCGCCCGGGTACATCGCCATCAAGCGCGATGTGCCTGGGCGAGGCGCTTTTCAGCATCAGGCGAACGCGGTCTCGTCCTCCGCCGCATGCGTGCGCTTGCGCTCGCGCACGAGAAAGTCCACCACACGTTCGAAAGGGTCGAACCCGAAGTCCGCGGCGATTGACGGCCGCAGGTTGGAATTTGCATTGACGTCGTAGAAAAGGAGCCGCCCATCGGGCGCCTCCAGGTACTCGATGCCACCGACATCGAGCTTCCCTGCCGCCATGATCGTCTTGCCCCATTGCACTGCCTCGGCCGGCACGTCGCGATAAGAGTAGAACTCGACCGGCGGCGCGGTGCTCGGCACCTCGCAGATGCCGGCGCCATCGTCCGGGTTGCATACCGGCGACGGGCACAGATTGAAGCGCCCGTGCGAGATGACGCGCATCGCATAAAGCAGCTCACCGCCGAGAAACTCCATGCGCACGATGCCGCGCGCGACATCGCTGGGGATGTACTCCTGCAAGAGGAGCAGGTTGTCCGGCAGCCAGTAATCCGGCTGCGTTCTAAGCAGCTCCTCCAGTTGCGCGATGCGCTCGATCAGTTGAATACGGGCGCCGCTACCGCCCTGCTCCGGCTTGAGGAGCACCGGGAAGGGGATCTCGGCCGCCCGCTCGCGCAGCGCGTCGAGGTCATTGAACGTCCAGCTGCGCGGCGCCGGGATGTCGATCTCGCGGAAGAGCGCGGCCTGCGCCGTCTTCGAGAGCTCGAGGGCGAACGCGGCAGAGCCGTTCAGTACCCGCACGCCGCGGATCTCGAGCGCGCGCATGTAAGCCATGGCGTAGGGCACGGCACGCGTATTGCCGCGCACGTACGCGGAGGGGCTTGCCTGATTGAAATAAAGCGGCGCGACCGGCCGGTCCGTCGACGCAAATGCCGCGCGCTTCAGATCAACGCTCGCATAACGCACGCCACGCCGCGCGAGCGCGGCAAAGAGCGGCTTCTGCCATTCCGGGTGCTCGTAGAGCACCGCGATATCGCTGCGATAGGTCATAAGGGTTGGAATGCGGCGGCGCGCCCAAGTTCGGGGAAGGAGCCCGAACTATTCGGGTTTGATGTTGGCCGCGCGCATGACGCGGCCCCATTTCTCGATCTCCGCCGCGAGCTCGGCGCCGAGCGCCTCGGGCCCGCCGCCGCGCACTTCGATCGCCTGCGCCGCGAGCTTCGCGCGCAGATCCGCGTCCTGCAGCACCACGGCCGTCTCGCGCGCAAGGCGCGCGATGACGTCCTTCCGCGTGCCTGCCGGCGCGTAGAGCGCATAGTCGGTAGCCGCCACCACCCCGGGGACGCCCGCTTCGGCCATCGTCGGCAAGTCGGGGAATAGCGCGGAGCGCCTCGCCGAGGCGACGGCGAAGACTTTCACCTTGCCGCTTTTCATGTGCGTCAGGTACGCCGGCACGCTATCGAGCGCGAGATCGATGCGCCCGTCGAGGACGTCAGGCAGGATCTGCGCCGTTCCCTTGTACGGCACGTGGGTGAGGTCGATGCCGGCCGCCTGCTTGAACATCTCGCCGGTGAGATGAATGATGCCGCCCGTGCCGGAGGACGCAAAAGTCATGCGGCCGGGCGCGCGTTTCGCCAGGGCGACGAACTCGAGCACCGAGTTGGCACGCGACGAGGCCGGCACGACGAAGGCGATGGTGCCGTCGGCGATGCGCGCGACCGGCGCGAAATCGCGCTGCATGTCGAAGGGCCGGTTCGGGTTCATGTGATGCACGATCGCCTGGCTGGCGATGCCGCTGATGAGGATCGTGTACCCGTCGGGCGCGCTCTTCGCCACGGCGTCGGTGCCGATCGTGGTGCCGCCGCCCGGCTTGTTCTCGATCACGATCGGCTGGCCAAGGCGCGGCGAGAGCTTGTCGCCCACCGCGCGCGCGACGATGTCGACGCCGCCGCCCGGCGGAAAGGGCACCACGAACTTGACCGCCCGCGTGGGATACGCCTGCGCCGCGGCGCCCGCCGCGGCGCAAAGGAGCGCGATGCCGAGCGCGATGCCCCTCATTCGACCTTCACCCCGCGCTCCTTGACCACCTTCGCCCAAAGCGCGTACTCGCGCGCAATCAGGGCATCCAGCTCCGCGGGCTTGCTGCCGACGGGGATGCAGCCTTGCGCCACCAGGTTCTCCTTCATATCGGGCGCGGTGACAATCGCGGCGACGTCGCGCTGGATACGGTCGAGCAGCGCGCCCGGCATGCCGCCCGGGCCGAGGAGCGCATACCAGAAGTCGACTTCATAGCCGGCGAGGCCCGCCTGCGCCGAGGTCGGCACCTCCGGCAGTGAGGGAAAGCGGCTCGGCGCCGCAACCGCGAGTGCGCGCAGGCGGCCGCTCTTCAGATGCGCCGCGCCGGAAAGCGGCGTGGCGTACGTGATCTGGATGTCGCCGGCGAGGATCGCGGTCATGGCGAGCGCGATGCCTTTGTACGGCACGTGCACCATCTCGATGCCGGTCATCTGCTGCATCAGCTCGCCGGCGAGATGCACGGGCGTACCTACGCCGGAGGAGCCGTACTTGATGGCGCCGGGATGCGCCTTGGCATACGTGATGAGGTCGACCAGCGTCTTCGCCGGCAGCGCGGGATTCGCGAGCACCACCGCCGGGCCGGACGCCACCTGAGTGATGGCGCTGAAATCGCGCTTGATGTCGAAGGGCAGCTTCGAGAGCGCGGCGTTGCTGGCGTGCGACGAAAACGCCATGAGAAGCGTGTAGCCGTCCGCGGCGCTTTTCGCCACCAGCTCGGCCGCGATGTTGCCGGAGGCGCCGAGCTTGTTCTCCACCACGACGGGCTGACCCCAGCGCTGGGTCAGCTTCTGCGCGAGGAGCCGCCCGATGATGTCGGTACCGCCGCCTGGAGCGAAGCCCACCACCAGACGCACCGGCTTCGCGGGATATGGCTGCGCGGCGAGAGGCCCTGCCGCGACCAGTAGGGCGAGAAAGACCAGGAGCGTTCGCATTGCCGTATCGTAGCTCGCTAAATAAATTAGGAGCCTGACCCCGAACTCGAGGAGGTTTCATTCATGTCGACACCCCGGACCGGCGGCTGCCTTTGCGGCGCCATCCGCTATTCCATTAGCGCGCCGATCACGGAGCTGCGCGCGTGCCACTGCATCGATTGCCAGCGCGCCTCCGGCTCGCATGGCACGGTGGCGGCCTTCATCCCGCGCTCCGGTTTCACTCTTACCCAGGGGCAGCCGAGGCACTACGCCAAGAAAGCCGACAGCGGCCGCACGCTCATCCGTTATTTCTGCGGGGACTGCGGCTCGCAGCTCTACAGCCATCGCGAGACGACGCCCGAGCTCCTCGGCGTGCGCGCGGGCACGCTCGACGACTCTTCCGACCTGAAGATCAGCACCCACATCTGGACGAAGAGCGCGCGGCCGTGGTCTCACCTCGACCCGGCGGCGAAGCAGGTCCCCGGCCAGCCTTAAGCCGCGGGCACGACGCGTGCTCGGCACTAGGCGGACACTTTCGTCCTCGAAAGGAGCACGTTATGAACAAGGATCAGGCCAAAGGCCACATCAAAGACCTCGCGGGCAAGGCGCGCGCGAAGATCGGATCGATGACCGGCAACCGCAGCGAGCAGGCCAAGGGCCTCGGCAACCAGGCCGAGGGCAAGCTGCAGAAGGGGCTCGGCGACCTGAAGAACCTCGGCAAGAAGAGCAAGAACCGCTGAATTCGGGCTCAGGCACCGAATTCCGCGACAATTCGGTGCCTGCTACGAAATGGAGGAGCGCATGGCCAAGGGCTATCTCGTCGTCACCTACCGCAAGATCACCGACCAGGAAAAATGGGCCGCGTACGCGAAACTCGCCGGCCCGGCGATCCAGAAGGCCGGCGGCCGCTTCATGGTGCGCGGCACGCCGACGAAGACCTATGAGAAGGGGCTGAATGAGCGCGTGGTCATCGTCGAGTTCGAGAGCGTCCAGAAAGCCATGGCCGCTCACGAGAGCCCCGACTACCAGCAGGCGCTGAAAGCGCTCGGCAACGGCGCCGAGCGCGACATGCGCGTCGTCGAGGGCGTCGCCTGACCTAGGCCGGCGCGGTGGCCAGCCCCGATCGCTCGCGCGGCGGCCGCTCGTCCATCAGCCACTGGAGCGCAAAGGCGCTGACGCCAATCGCGATCAGCGCGCCCCAGGCGACGTTGTAGCTGCCGGTGCGGTCGTAGACGATGCCGCCCATCCAGGCGCCGAAGAACGAGCCGACCTGGTGCGACAGGAACACGATGCCGTAGAGCGTGTTGAAGTGCACCAGGCCGAACACGCGCCCAATGATGCCGGTCACGAGCGGCGCCACGCCGAGCCAGAGGAATCCCATCGCCGCGGCGAACACCAGTGTTGACGTGGCGCTCACCGGCGCCAGCAGGAAAAGCACGATGAAGAGCGTGCGCAGCAGATAGATGAGCGCGAGCAAGTGCTTCTGGCTGTAGCGCGCGCCGAGCAGGCCGAAGACGTACGTCCCTACCGTATTGAAGAGACCGATCAGCGCGAGCGCGCTCGCGCTCACCCCGGGCGCCACGCCGCAGAGCTGCAGATACGCCGGCAGGTGCGTGGTGATGAAAACGAGCTGGAAACCGCAGGCAAAAAAAGCGAGGGTCATGAAGAGATACCCGCGATGCCCCATCGCCTCGCGCAACGCCTCGCCGAGCTTCTGACTCGCACGCGCCGCGGGCACCGCGAGACCGGTCGGCTCGCGGATCGCGAGCGAGAAGAGCGCCATCGATGCCGCCACCGCGGCGAAGGCGAGCATCGCTGGCTTCCAACCGTAGTCGGCAATCAGCCACTGGCCAAGCGGCGCGAGAGCGAGCGTGCCGAGCGAGCCGGCCGCAGCAACCAGGCCGACCGTCTGGCTGCGCTTCTCGGGCGGCGTGGCGCGCGACACGGTGCCGATCAGCACGCCGAAGCCCGTGCCCGCCGTGCCAATGCCGGCGAGGAAGCCCGCCACATGTAGCGCACCGGGAAAAGCGGCGGCGTACATCATCAGCAGCAAGCCGCCCGCGTACATGAGCGCGGTGACGATCAGCACGGGCCTCGGACCGTAACGATCGGCCGCCGCGCCGACAAAAGGCTGCGCGAGACCCCAGACGATGTTCTGCAGCGCGATGGCGAAGCCGAAGCTCGCCGCCGAGATGCCGAACTCGAGCGTCATCGGCCGCATGAAAAGGCCGAGGCTCTGCCGCAGCCCCATGCAGAGCGAGATGATCAGGCCGGAAAGCACGAGGAGCAGCAGCATGGCGCGGCGTTTGGCGGTCATCAGCGCGGTCCAGGAGTAAACAGATCGGTGTACCGATAATCCGGTACACTCTGCTGTACCGTCAAGCCCCAATTACACCGACCTGTGCATAAGCCTGCCGCCCCCGCCGAGCGCATCCTGGCCGCGGCCGACCGTCTCTTCTATACGCAGGGCATCCGCGCGGTCGGTGTCGACGCCATCGCCGAGGCGGCGAAGGTCAGCAAACGTACGCTCTACAACCACTATCCGACCAAGGACGATCTCGTCGCCGCCTATCTAACGGCACGCTTCAAGCACCTGCCGCCTTCGGATGCGCCGGCGCGCAGCCAGGTCCTCGGCTATTTCGAGCGCCTCGAGCGCCTGTTCGCCGAAGGCGGCTTTCGCGGCTGCCCGTATGTGAACGCGGTGACGGAGATCGGCGATCGCAAGCACGCCGCGGCACGGATCGCGCTGCAGTTCAAGGAGCAGCGCATCGCCTGGTACCGGACGCTGCTCGAACGCATGGGCGTCGCCGAACCGCAGCGACTCGCCATGCAGCTGCAGCTCCTCGTCGAGGGCGCCATCTCGGCGGTGCTAGTGAGCAATGACCCGAGCGTCGCGCGCCATGCCCGCGCCGCCGCCGAGGTGCTGCTCGACGCGGCGCTCAGCGCCGGTGCGAAAGCACGTCGGGGTTTACGACGTTAATCGGCTGACCGCGCTCGTAGGCGAGGATCTGGTCGAAGATGTCGGTGAACTGCAGCTGCCACTCGTCGAGGGTGACGTAGCCGAGGTGCGGCGTGCAGACGACGTTGTCCATCGCGAAGAGCGGATGTCTTCCGTCGGTGATCGGCTCGTGCTCGTAGACATCGACCGCCGCCTTTCCCGGCCGCCCGGTCTTTAGCGCTGCGACCAGCGCGCCCTCCTCCAGCAGTCCCGCGCGGCTGGTGTTGACGAAGATCGCGGTAGGCTTCATGCGCTCGAGATCGGCGCGCTTGACGATGCCGCGCGTCGCGTCCACGAGGCGCATGTGCAGCGACAGCACGTCGCATTCGCCGAAGAAAGCCTCTTTGCTCGGCGCCACCGCATAGCCGTCGGCGCGCGCCTTATCGAGCGACGCTTCGCGCGACCAGACCAGGATCTTGAGTCCCATCGCCGCGCCGACCTTCGCCACCGCACCGCCGATGCGGCCATAGCCGTAGATGCCGAGCGTCTTGCCGCGCAGCGTATTGCCGATTCCAGTCTGCCATGTCCCCGCCTTCAATCCAGCGACGTTCTGCGGAATCTCGCGCGCCGCGGCGAGGATCAGCCCCCAGGTGAGCTCGGCGGTCGAGTACGACGGACTACCGGGATGCATGTTGGAGGAAACGACGATGCCAAGCCGCGTACACGCCGCGACATCAATGTGCGGATAAACGCTCCGCTGGCTGATCAGCTTCAGCTTCGGCAGCCGCTCGAGGAGCGGCGCGCGGATCTGCGTGCGCTCGCGGATCAGCACCAGCGCCTCGACCTCCGCGAGCCGCTTCGCGAGCGCGTCCGTGTCCTGCACATGATCGTTCCAGACTTTGACGTCGTGTGCCGCAAGCTTGGCGAACGCGCCCAGCGTGCGCACCGTGTCGTGATAGTCATCAAGGATCGCGATTTTCATCAGCACGGCGGCGGTGCCGCGGTGACGAGCTTCGCATCGATGGCGCGCAACGCGTTCGGCCAGGTGAGCTTGCTGAAGTCGAGTGGCTGGCTCGTCAGCCCGGCGCCCTGCGCCCATTTGGAGAGGCTGCAGAAGTCGTCGTAATAGACCTTGTCGAGCGCGACCGGCCGGATGTTGGTGTCCCACTGGTCCTTGGTCGCCTTCTCGGAAAGGCTGTAGGTCTTCGACGCGAACGCGGCCACCGCCTTGAAATCGCTCTCGGCCTTCGCCTTGCCCTTCATGACGGCGCGCAGGAAGCGCACCACCTTGTCCGCGCCGTCGGCGGAGTTGAGGAACTCCGGCCGTGCGCCCGCCACGAGGTAGCCCTGGATGTAGCCTTCGGCGGTCGAGAGCTGATGCGCGTCGTTCGGGCAGATCTCGAGCGTGCGCGAGCCGATTGGCTGCCAGATGAAGAACGCCGCGATGTCGCCCTTGCAGAGCGCCGCCGGCAGGAGTTGCGTGTCCAGGTTCTTCACCGGCACGGCCTTCGGATCGACGCCGTTCTTCGTCAGGTACTCGGAGATGAACCAGGAGCCCGTCGAGCCGACGCGCGTGGCGACGGTCTTGCCCGCCAGGTCCTGGGGCTTGCGCACATCCTTGCGCGCGATGACCACGTAGCCCTTGGCATCGCGCTCGATGGCCGCGAACGTCTGGTACTGCCCCGGATTGTTGAAGAAGTACTGCACGCTCGGCAGGTCGCCGGTCATGACGATGTCGCCTTGGCCGGTGCGGAAGGTCTGAAACGCCGTAGTCCCGGACGGGAACACCCGGTAATCGACATCGAGCCCCTGCTCCTTGAAGTAGCCGTATTCGATCGCCATCCAGATCGAATCGTTATTGACCGACGGCTGGCCAAAAAGCGTGAGCTTCTTCAGCGCCTGCGCCTGCACTCCGGGCGCCAGCGCCATCAGCAATGCGATAACGATGGTTCTCATTCCTCCTCCGTTAGGTAAGAGCGACGTAGGACATGTAGCGCGACAGCATGCGGTCGACGGCGATGCGAAACAGGCGGTCGAAGACGAAGCCGAGCACGCAAATGGTAAGCAGCGCGACGAAGATGCGGTTCGTCTGCAGAAGCACTGACGACTGCTGCAGCAGGAAGCCGATACCCGAGTCCGCCGCCAGGATTTCCGCCGGAATGATGCTCATGAACGAGGACGCCATCGCGATCCGCATGCCGGTGACGATGTAAGGCGCGGCCGAGGGGATCACCACCAGCAGGAAGATCTGCAGCCGGGTGGCGCCGAGGCACTCGGCCGCCCGCTGGCGGATGATCGGCGCCCGCATCACGCCCGCCGTCGTGTTGATGAGGACGATGAAGAACGTGCCCCAGAAGATGAGGAAGTACTTCGAGAGCTCGCCGATGCCGAACCAGATGACGGCGATCGGGATCATCGCCGTCGGCGAAAGGAAGCGCAGGAGCTCGATGATCGGATCGAGGAGCTCGTTCACCACCTGGATGCGCCCGAGGAGCACGCCGAGCACGATCGCTGCCGCGCTGCCGGTCGCAAAGCCGACGCCGACGCGCGCGAGGCTGATCGCCACGTGACGGAAGATCTCGCCCGACTGTGCCATCGGCGCCGCGGTCTTCAGCACCACGAGCGGCGGCGGGATGAGGAACGGGTTGAATACGACCGTCGACAGAAACTGCCAGAGGGCGAGCGCGATCACGAGCGATCCCGCGAAAAGCGCGGCGGCTCTCACGCAAGCAGCGCTTCGACGCGCTTGAAGAGCTGCGCCGCCTGCGGATCGGTGGGCTCGCGCGGCCGCGCGAGCTCCACCGCCAGCACCTGGATGATGCGCGCGCGCGGCCCGGGCGACATGACGCAGATGCGATCGGCGAGCGCCACCGCTTCGCCGATGTCGTGCGTCACGAAGACGATGGTCGTACCGGTGCGCTGCCAGATATCGAGCAGAAAGGCATGCATGCGTCGGCGGGTCAGCGCGTCGAGCGCGGCGAACGGCTCGTCCATCAAGAGCACCTTCGGCTCGACGGCGAGCGCGCGCGCGATCTGCAGCCGCTGGCGCATGCCGCCGGAGAGCTGCGCCGGAAACTTGTGCCGATGCTCGGCGAGGTCGACCATCGCCAGATACTTATCGATGACCGCCGGCCAGTCGGCGCGGGGCACCTTGCGCACGCGCAGCGCGAAGCGCACGTTCTCCTCGGCGCTGAGCCACGGCAGCAGCGCCGCGCCCGCGTCCTGGAAGAACATGACCCGCTCCTTGCCCGCGCCGCGCACCGGCGCGCCCTCGAACTGCACGTCGCCGCCGCTCGCCTGCTCGAAGCCGGCGAGGATGTTGAGAAGCGTCGATTTGCCGCAGCCGGAGGGGCCGACGAGGCAGACGAATTCGCCTTGCGCCACCTCGAGGTCGATGCCGTCGAGCGCGAGCTCTCGGCGCGCGTCGTCGCCGTAGAGCTTCCTCACGTTTCGCACCGCGAGCAACGCGCTTCCCTCCTCTCGTCCTATCGTACCATCCGCAAAATTTGCGGAGAGCCTGATGGCCGGGATCGAAGTGCGCGCGGTCGACCACCTCGCCGGAAGCGGCGTTCCGTATGCGTACGCCGTAAAGGCGGGTCCGTGGCTTTTCCTCACAGGACACGAAGCCTTTGATTTCACCGCCGGGCCGGCCCGGGAAGTCGAAGGTGCCGCAGCGTTTCCTTCGTATGGCGCGCCGCGCCTCAAGCGCGAGGCGCAGTACGTCCTCGCGCGCATGCGCCAAACGCTCGGCGATCTTGGCTCCGATTTCAAGCACAGCGTGCGCGTTGACCAGTACTACCCCGTGTTCGAGGCGGTACGCGCGTATCAGCTCGCGCGACACGGCGAATTCGGTGATTACATTCCGCCCTCCACCTCGGTGCTGATGGAGCGGCTCTTCAAGCGCGACTCGCACATCTCGATGTCGCTGATGGCGGTGGTGCCGCAGTCGGGCTACGACATCGGCAAGCTCTATCCCAAGGAAGTGCCGGTGCCCGTGGGCTCGTTCTTCGTGCCGGCGATCACCTGCAACGACTTCGTGTTCGTCGCCGGACAGATGGCGAGCGACGAGAACGCGCTCGATCCAGCCGTGCGGCTGCCGAAGGAGACGCGCAACTGGGGCGGCCCCAACGCAGTGCGCCGGCAGACGGAGTTCATCATCAGGAAGCGGCTCGAGCCGGCGCTGAAAGCCGGCGATTCATCCTGGCCGGATGTGCTGAAGGCGCAGGTCTACGTGCCGACTGCGGCCGACATCCCGGATGCGCTGGATGTCTGGCAGCAGCACGTACCGCATCCGTGCGCCATCACGGCGGTGCCGACCAAGGGTTTTGGCTTCGTCGACGGGGTGGTGGAGATCAATCTGCTCGCGCTGCGCGACGGCGCGAAGCGGCGCAAGGAAGTGCTGAAGGTAGACCTGCCGCCGATGGTGAGCTATGGCGCGCAGGTGCGCGCCGGCGAACTGGTCTTTGCCTCCGGCCTGATGCCGCTCGGTGGCGAGGAGTGCTTCGATGGCCTCGCGCATCAGGCGCAGGTGCAGGCGCTCGCGGCGCTGGCGAGCGCCGAGCGTATCGCCAAGGCTGCGGGCACAAGCGCCGCGAACATCGTGCGCGCGCAGTGGTTCATGGCCGACGCGACCCAGTTCGCCGGCGTGCAGCTCGCGTGGATGAGCCGGTTCGGAACCACGCCGCATCCTTTCGTATGCGTGCAGCCGCCCGCGCCGCTGCCGGCGCCGGGCGCCGCGCTCACCGCCGACTTCTGGATCTACGCGCCTTGAAGCGCCTCACCGGCCGGCGCGCCTTCATCGAGCTCCTGCTCGACGAAGGCATCACGCACCTCTTCGGCAACCCGGGCACCACCGAGCTCGCCATCATGGAAGCGGTGCCCGAGTATCCGCAGCTGAAATTCGTGCTCGGTCTGCAGGAATCGGCCGTCGTGGCGATGGCCGACGGCTACGCCCGCGCCTCGGGCCGCCTCGCGGCGGCGAACGTGCACGTGATGCCCGGTCTCGGCAATGCGATGGGCGCGCTCTACAACGCGAAGTTCTCGGGCTCGCCGATCATCCTCACCGCGGGGCAGCAGGAACAGGGGCATGGGCTGCTCGAGCCGATGCTCTATGAACCGCTGGTGCCGGTGGCGCAGCCACTGGTGAAATGGGCGATCGAGGTGACGCGCGCCGCGGATCTGCCGCGCATCATCCATCGCGCGGCGAAAGTCGCCCTCACGCCGCCGACCGGGCCGGTGTTCCTGAGCCTGCCCGGCGACGTGCTCGACGAGACCGCCGAGCTGGATATGGGCACAGCGGTGCGAGTCGACACGACCGCACGGCCGAGCGATGCCACGTTGGCGAAGCTCGCCGAGCTGCTGGCGAGCGCAAGGCGCCCGGCGATTCTCGCCGGCCAGGAGCTCGCCATGCGCGACGCCTTTGCCGAGGCGACGCAATGCGCGGAGCTCCTCGGCGCGGCGGTGTACGGCTCCTCCATTCCCTATACGGCGCCGTACCCGGCCGAGCACGGCGCCTATATGGGCGCGCTCACGCGCCAGCAGCCGCAGGTGCGAAAGACGCTGGAGGCGCACGATCTGCTGCTCGTGCTCGGCGCCGACTTGCTGCGCATGTCGGTGCACAGCCCGGTCGAGCCGCTGCCGCCCGAGTTGCGGGTCATTCACATCTCCGAGCGCGCCCACGAGCTCGGCAAGAATTACCGCACCGATCTCGCCGTGCAGGCGGATGTGAAGGAAACGCTTCGCGCGCTGCTGCCGCTGCTCAAAATTGATCGGCCGGCGGCGCGGCAACGGCTCGCGGAGCTCGAGCCGCGCAACTGGAGCGCGCAGCGTGACAAGGCACGCGTCGATGCGATGCTCGCCGCGGAGACGAAGCCGATCGACCCGCAATACCTCATGCTGCGCTTCACCGAAACGCTGCCGCGCGATGCGGTCGTGGTCGATGAGGGCCTGGTGAGTACGTACAGCCTGCCCAGGTTTCTGGCGACGCGCGGACCGCGCGATTACTACGGGCTCGCGAGCGGCGGACTCGGCTTCGCCGTGCCGGGGGCCGTCGGGATAAGTCTGGCGCTGCCGGGGCGGCCGATTGTCGTGGTCGTCGGCGACGGCGCCGCGATGTACAGCATTCAGGGCCTGTGGACGGCGGCGCATCTCGGGCTGCCGATCACTTACGTGATCGCCAACAATCGCGGCTACCGCATCATCAAGGAGCGCCTGGTCGCCTTCCGCAAGACGGATAAGTTCACCGGCATGGATCTGCGCGAGCCCGAGATCGACTTCGTCGAGCTCGCGAAAAGCTGCGGCTTGCGCGCGCGGCGCGTGGCCGAGCCGACCGAGATCGCGCCCGCGCTGCGCGAAGCGTTCGCGAGCGGCAAACCGAACCTGATCGACGTGCGCGTCGCCGACGGCTTCGGCGGCTAGGTCAGCGCCCGCCGGGCGCTGCGGGAAGCGTGTCGTCTGGCCGTAGCTGCAGGGGTGCCCCGCCCGCGAGCGCTGACACCTCCGCAGGCGGCGCGGCCACCGCCGTGGCCGCAGGCCCGCCGGTCAGCGGCACGAGTTCAAGCACACCGCTGAACCAGAGCACCGCCCCGGTGGCGGCGGCGGCGAGGACGCCGAGCACGAAGCCCATCGCCACGCCGCGTGCGCGCGGCGCCGGCCGCGCAAGGCTCTGAGCGGGCGCTTCAGGCACGGCGACGAGGCTCCGCTCGGCTGCTGCTGCCTCCGCGGCTTCGCGCTCGGCGACGCGCGCGATGAGCGCTTCCTCGGCCAGTCGGCGCTCTTCCGCGGCGCGCGTTGCCGCTTCGTCCTCCTGCCGGCGCCGGCGCGCAGCTTCCTCGGCGCGCGCCCCCGCGGGCCCCCGCGCCCCCCCCGGGGCGGGCGACTGCGCCGCCCCGGGCGCCCCCGCCCCCCGCCGC